>Ga0114931_10009979_pt1 | contig 11336 bp, 11 predicted proteins | sample 2SBtaG_FD_89579 | JGI IMG/M metagenome (GOLD analysis project Ga0114931, IMG submission 89579) | Deep subsurface microbial communities from Kolumbo volcano to uncover new lineages of life (NeLLi) - 2SBTROV14_V59a metaG | ecosystem: Environmental > Aquatic > Marine > Volcanic | place: Kolumbo...
GACGACACCTACAACGCGAACCCGGCCAGTCTGGCGGCGGCCCTCCAGGTCTTGCGGGACCATCCCGCCGGCGGCCGCCGGTGGGCGGTGCTCGGGGACATGCTCGAACTGGGAGACGACGCCCCCGCGATCCATCGGGAGGCGGGGAGGGCCGCTGGGTTCCTGGACGGTCTCGTCACCGTGGGCGACCTGGCCGCGGAACTCGGGCGCGGCGCAACGGCCGCCGGTCTGGATCCGACCCGCCTTCGCCGTGCCGCCGACGCCGAGGAGGCGGCGGCCATGTTGATCCCCGACCTCCGTTCCGGCGACGTCGTTCTCCTGAAGGGAAGCCGGGGCGTCGGTCTGGAACGGGCCGCCGGGCGGATCGCCGAGGCCCTCGGAGGCGCGGGCTGATGCTGTATCACTTGCTGCTTCCCCTTCAGGAAATCTTTTCCCCCCTGAACGTCTTTCGCTACATCACCTTTCGCGCCGCCTACGCGGCGGTGACCGCCCTCCTGCTGAGTTTCATCTTCGGTCCCGCCCTGGTGCGCCGCCTCCGTCAGTTCAAAATCAAGCAGGTGATCCGCCAAGAGGGCCCGCGCACTCATCTCACCAAGGAAGGCACCCCGACCATGGGCGGGGTGCTGATCGTCGCCGCCATCGTCGTCCCCACGCTTCTCTGGTCCTCGCTCTCGAACGCCTACGTGCTGACCGCGGTGGGGGCGACCGTGGTGCTCGGGGCGCTCGGGTTTCTGGACGACTACCTCCACGTGGTGCGCCGCACGCCGAAGGGACTCCTCGGGCGGTACAAGCTCGTGGTCCAGGTGGCGGTGGGGCTCGCGGTGGGATGCATTCTCTATTTCTTCCCCCAGGAACCGGATCTCGCCGGGCGCACGACCATTCCGTTCCTGAAGAACCGGTTCCTGGACCTCGGCGTGTTCTACATTCCCTTCGTGGCCCTGGTCATCACGTCGACCTCCAACGCGGTGAACCTCATCGACGGGCTGGACGGTCTCGCAACCGGGCTCGTGGCCCTCGCCGCCGCCGCCTTCGCCGGCTTGTGCTATGTGAGCGGCAACGTGAACCTGGCCGACTACCTGAACATTCCCTACCTGGTGGGAAGCGGGGAGCTGACGATCTTTTGCGCCGCCATGTTGGGAGCGGCCCTCGGCTTCCTCTGGTTCAACACCCATCCGGCGGACGTGTTCATGGGGGACACCGGGTCCCTCGCCCTGGGCGGCGCCCTGGGGACGATGGCGGTGTTGTTGAGGAAGGAACTGCTTTTGTTTCTGCTGGGGGGGATCTTCGTGGCCGAGACGGTCTCGGTCATCATCCAGGTGATCTCCTTCAAGACCCGCGGTAAGCGGGTGTTTCGCATGGCGCCGCTCCACCATCACTTCGAGCTCAAGGGGTGGCCCGAGTCGCGGGTGGTGGTGCGGTTCTGGATCGTCGGGCTGTTGCTGGCCCTCTTGAGCCTCAGTACCTTGAAGTTGCAGTGACGTGAGACCCGAGGGAGTGCGGGGAGAGGAAATCGGAACCATGGTCGAGGACAACCGGTCGTCCGCCCTCTGGCGCGGCAAGAACGTGGTCGTGGTGGGCATGGCCCGCAGCGGCCGCGCCGTGGCCTCCCTCCTCGCCCGCCACGGGGCCAGGGTGACCGGGACCGACCTCCGCCCGGCCGAGGCGCTGGACCTGGAGTTCCCCCCGGAGGCGGCGGTCCGCCTCGCCCTCGGCGGCCACGACCCCACGCTCCTCGACGGGGCCGACCTGCTGGTGGTGAGCCCGGGGATTCCGAAGACCGCGCCCTTCCTCGCCGATGCCGCGCGCCGGAACATTCCCTTCCTGAGCGAGCTGGAGGTTGCCGCCCGCTTCGCCCGGGCGCCGATCCTCGCCCTGACCGGGACCAACGGCAAGAGCACCACGGTTCACGTGGCGGGCACGCTGATCGAGGTGTTCGGCATTTCCTGCGTGGTGGCGGGCAACGTGGGCCGGGCCCTGAGCGAGGTCGTGGAACGGGTCGACGAGACCGGCATCCTGGTCGTGGAGGTGAGCTCCTACCAACTCGAGGACGTGGATCGGTTCCACCCGGTGGGGGCGGCCCTGCTCAACGTCACCCCGGACCACCTGGATCGCTACGACTCCTTCGACCACTATCGCGCGACCAAGCTCCGGATCTTTGCGTGCCAGGGAGCCGGGGACTGGGCGGTGCTTCCCGGCGGGGGGGCCTTCGATTCCCTGGCCGACCGTCTGGCCGCCCGGGTGTTGCGTTTCGGCCGCCCCGAGGAGGTGACCGAGGGTGCGGTGGTGACCGGTGAGGACCTGCTCTGGCGCGAGGGAGGACGCGACGAGCGGGTGATCGGGCTGGAAGAGTTCCCCCTGCCGGGGCGCCACAACCAGGCCAACGCCGCCGCCGCGATTTGCCTGGTGCGCGCCGCCGGTCTGAATCCCCTCCGGCCGGAAGTGCGGGGGGGGCTGCGCACCGTTCGGGCTCTGCGCCACCGGATGGAACCGGTGGGGGAGGCCGACGGGGTGCGGTTCATCAACGATTCCAAGGCCACCAACCCCGAGTCCCTGGAGGTCGCCTTAGGCGCCTTCGACAAGCCGGTCGTCCTGATCGCCGGCGGCCGGGCCAAGACCGGCGACTACGGACGGTTGGTGCCGCTGCTTCGCACGTGGGCGGAGGCGATCGTTCTCATCGGCGAGGACTCGGGCCGCCTGCGGGAGGCCTGGGCCCCGGCGGGGGTGCCCATCCACGAGGCCGGGGACGATCTCCGTGAAGCGGTGGCCTGGGCCTATGCCAAGGCGCGTCCCGGGGGTCTCCCGGTGCTCCTCTCCCCCGGGTGTGCCTCGTTCGACATGTTTCAGGATTTCGAGGACCGCGGCGACCGGTTCCGGGAGCTGGCGGGAGAACTGGAGGCGGCTTCATGACGCTCTGGCGAGGATTGCTTCGTAGGCTCGCGCCCCTGATCCAGGGTCCCGCCGGTCTTCGCCCGGTGACCCTGGGAGGGCCCGGCCGGTGGGACAAGACCCTGGGCCTGGCCACGTTGACCCTCACCGGGGTGGGGCTGCTGATGATCTATTCCGCCACCGCGGCGACCGCGGCACGCCCCACCGCCTACCTGGAGGGTCAGGGGATCAAGGTCTTGGTGGGATTTATGGCCTTCATGTTCGGGTACCGCATCGATTATCATCTGTGGTGGCGATGGGCTCCGGTGCTTTTCCTGGCCGGGTTCGTCGCTCTCTTGCTGGTATTCGTGCCCCATGTGGGGCACGTCGCCGGTGGCGCCCGCCGCTGGATCCAGGTCGGCTCCCAGACCTTCCAGCCCACGGACTTCGCCCGGTTGGGCTTTGTCGTGTATCTCGCGTTCCTGCTGTCCAAGCCGCGGGAGACGTTGGAACGGTTCACCACCGGCCTCGTGCCGTGTCTCTTGGTGCTGGGACTGATCGTGTTCCCGGTGCTCAAGCAGCCCAATCTCAGCACGGCGCTGGCGCTGACGATGATCGCGGCCCTGATGCTGGTCGCCGGGGGAATCCCCTGGCGCCATCTTCTCGCGGTGTCGGCTCCGGTCGCCCTGGCGCTGCCATGGCTGGGCCGCGGCTATCAGTCCGGGAGAATCGACAATTGGCTGGGGTACCTCTTCCGCGGGGAGAACCTGCTGGGGGGGAACTACCAGTTGAACCAGTCCATCATCGCGATCGGATCCGGTGGGCTGTTCGGTCAGGGACCCGGGGCGAGCCGCCAGAAGTGGCTCTTTCTCCCCGACGTCCGTACGGATTTTATCTTTTCCATCCTGGGAGAAGAGTGGGGTTTTGTGGGCGCGGTGTTCGTGATCGCGCTTCTGGTCTTGATTCTTTGGAGAGCCTATGTGGCGGCGCGGCGCGCCCCCGATCGGTTCGGGTCCCTTCTCGCCGCGGGCATCGGATGTTCCGTGGCGGTCTATGCGACCGTGAACATTTTCGTGGCCACCGGGCTCTTCCCGACCACTGGGTTGCCGTTGCCCCTGGTCTCTTACGGCGGGTCCGCCGTCCTGACCACCCTTTTCTCCCTCGGCATCTTGATGAACATCGCCACCCAACGGGGCGTCCCCTGGGTGGATGTGGGAGATTTGGAGTAAATCATGGAAGATCGCACGGAAGAACCGCGTCGTAACGGCGGTTCCGTAGAGCCGGGTCGCGGAGAACAGAAAAAGGCCGTCCCCATGGGCCGCCGTCCCCGGCGTCGCCGGCGCGGCGGCCGGCCGGCGGCCGTCGGCGCCGCGGCCGGGGCACCGCCCGAGGCCCGGACCGACCCACGCACCGAAACCCAGGGCGGAGCCGGAAGTCGACCGCCATCCCGTGAAGGGTCCGGGGATCGTCCCGCGCGGCGGCGGGAGCCCGCGGATGAGCGTGGGCGGGGCGCCGGAAGCTCGCAGGCTGGAACCGAGTCCCCTTCCGGGAGCGACGCGCGGGGTGCTCGATCGCGACCCGGGCGAGTGCGCCGGCGGGGCCGCCTTCCCCTCGGTGGGTCCGAGAGTTCGGATCGCGGCTCCGACTCGCCGGGGGCGGGTCGCCCCGAAGCCTCCGGGAGTCGTCCCGAGCAGCGTCCCGAGCAGCATCACGAGAGGGAACGAGAAGCAACCCCACGGAACGAGAGCCGCGGTCGTGGTGGTCGACCGGAACGCGCCGGCCGTGACCGTGGGGACAACGCCGGGCGGCGTCGCGGGGAACGTTCGGGGAGAAGTCGCTCCGAGCCCGCCGATCGCGGTCGCTCGGAGGGCGCCGGTCGAGCTCGCGGGGACGGCTCGGGCCGAGGACGTTCGGAGGGCGCGGGGCGGAGCCGTCGGGACGGTTCCGGCCGAAGTCGTTCGGAGGGGGCCGGCCGGGGTCGTGGGAACGGTTCCGGCCGAAGCCGCTCCGAGGGGGCGGGCCGGGGCCGGCCGGGAAGCGCGCCCCGCGGGTCCGGCCGGGACTCCGGCCGTTCGGGGGACGGCCGCGGCCGCGGAGGGCGCGGAGGGATGCGTTCGCCTTCGGGTCCGCGGGACGGCGGGCGCCGTTCCTATCGGGGGGGCCCCCGGCACCGGGCCGGCGCCGCCGGCGCGAAGCGGCATTTGCGTCCCACCGAGGCCCTCCAGCTTCCCCCGAAACCGATCCGGGTGCTGATTGCCGGCGGCGGGACCGGAGGGCACGTGGTCCCGGCCCTCAGCATCGCGGAGGCCGTCAAGCGACGCAATGTTCAGTCCGAGATTCTGATGCTCGGCAGCGACCGGGGGATCGAAGCGGAGATGGTTCCCAAGGCCGGCTTCGAGCTGGTCGAACTCTCCGTCAGCGCGGCGCCCCGCCGTCCCGGCATGGCGATGGTCAAGGCGGGATGGCAACTGCTGGCCGCCGTGCGGCGGGTTCGAAAGATCATTCGTGGCTTCAAACCGGACGTCGTGGTCGGGACCGGCGGCTACGTGAGCGTGGCCGCCATCGTTGCCGCGCGACTCGGCAAGGTGCCGGTCCTGCTCCAGGAGCAGAACAGCGTTCCCGGGCGTGCCAACCGGTTCCTGGCCCGCTTCGCGCGGGAAGTGCACATCCATTTCACCGAGTCCCGTCGCCACTTCAAGGATCGCGGGAAGCTTCGTCTCTCGGGCAACCCGGTGCGGATCCGGATTCCCGAGGGCCGTGCCCTGCGCACGCTTCAGAAGTACCGGCTCCACGCCGACCGCAAGACGGTCCTCGTCTTGGGCGGTTCCCAAGGGGCCCGGAGCCTGAACCGCGCCTTCTGTGACGCGCTGGCCCACTTTCGGGGTGATCGCTCGGTGCAGTTCATCATCCAGACCGGAAAGCAGGACTACCGGAAGGTGCTGGAAAACGTCCGTCATTCGGGGGTGCGGGTGGTGGTCAAGAGCTTCATCACGAACATGGAAGAGGTCTACGGCGTCGCCCACCTGGTGGTCGCCCGGGCCGGGGCCATGACCCTGGCCGAGATCGCTGCCTGCGGCCTGCCCAGCATTCTCGTTCCCTATCCTCATGCGGCCGACGATCATCAGACCGCCAATGCCCGGGCCCTGGCCGACAAGGACGCGGCGGTGATGCTTCCGGACAAGGATCTGACCGGCGACAGCTTCGCCGAGGCGATTCGCCGGATGCTCTCCGACGACGTCCAACTGCGACGCATGGGCACCCACGCCTATGCCCTCAGTCGCCCCGACGCCTCGCGGCACATCGCCGAGGCCGTCGAGAGTCTGGCCGGAGCCTCGCCGGAGAGCGTGCTCAACGTGCCCGAGGACTACGACGAAGCGGAGATCGCCCGTGAGGAGGCAAACTAACCGTGTACGGGAAGATCGGCCGCATCCATTTGGTGGGCATCGGCGGTTCGGGCATGTGCGGGATCGCCGAGGTGCTTCTGAACCTCGGCTACGCGGTGAGCGGGTCCGATCTCGTGCGTTCGGCGGTCACCGAGCGTCTGAGTTCCCTCGGGGCCATGATCGCCCGGGGGCATCGGGCGGAACAGGTGCATGGGGCCGGCGTGGTGGTGACTTCCACCGCGGTCGGCTCCGCGAACCCGGAGGTGGTCGAGGCCCGGCGCCTCGGCATTCCGGTCATCGCCCGGGCGGAGATGCTGGCCGAGCTGATGCGCATGAAGGACGGCATCGCGGTCGCCGGGGCCCACGGGAAAACCACGACCACGTCGTTGGTGGCGGCGGTTCTGGCCGGCGGCGGTCTCGATCCCACGGTGGTGGTCGGAGGGCGGCTCAAGGGAATGGACGCCAACGCCCACCTCGGCGAGGGTCGCTTCTTGGTGGCCGAAGCCGACGAGAGCGACGGCTCCTTTCTTCGGCTCAGTCCTTCCATCGCCGTGATCACCAACATCGACGCCGAGCACCTCGACTATTGGACCGGCGGTCTGGAGCAAATCAAGGACGCCTTCGTGGAATTCGCCAACAAGGTGCCCTTCTACGGCCTGGACGTGGTCTGCCTGGAAAACCCGGTCGTGCAGCAGGTGCTTCCCCGCCTGGGGAAACGCGTGGCCACCTACGGCTACGCGGGGACCGCGGATTTCCAGGCCTGGGAGATCGAGAGCCGCGAGGATCTCAGCACCACCTTCGAGGCGTTCGAGGGGGACCTCTCCCTGGGTCGTCTCCGCGTCCGAATGCCCGGAAAGCACAACGCCCTCAACGCCTTGGCCGCAGTGGCGGTGGGTCGCGAGCTGGAGATTCCTGCCGAGGCCATCCGCGAGGCTCTGGACGGCTTCGAAGGGGTGGCCCGGCGCTTCGAGATCAAGGGAGATGAGGCGGGGATCCTCGTGGTGGACGACTACGGCCATCACCCGACCGAGAGCGCAGCCGTGCTCAAGGCGGCCAAGAACCACAGCGGCCGGCGGCTGGTCGCCCTGTTCCAACCCCATCGCTACACGCGCACCCGGGACCTGCTGGAGAGTTTCGGGCGCTGTTTCTATGATGCGGACCTGCTCTTCGTCACCGACATCTATCCTGCCGGCGAAGAACCGATTGAAGGTCTCACGGGGGAACGGATCACCGAGGAAGTCTCCCGCCACGGCCATCGGGCCTGCCGGTACGTGGCGGATGTGGACGAACTGCCCGCCGCCGTCTATCCCCACCTGCGCCCCGGAGACCTGGTGGTGACCCTGGGAGCGGGCAGCATCTACCGAGCCGGGGAGGCCTTGGTCGGAGAACTCGCCCGCAGAGGATTGGGGGAAAAGGCGTCGTGAACGACCGGGCCTGCCGTTCGGTGATCGAAGCCGCCCCGGAGTGTTGCGTCCGGGACCGTCCTCTGGCGCCGTTTCTTACCTACAAGGTCGGCGGCCCGGCCGAGGTGTACGCCGAGCCCCGGAGCGCGGAGGAAGCGGCCGCGGTGCTCGGCGCCGCCCACCGCGCCTCGCTGCCGGTCTTTCTGCTTGGCGGGGGCACCAACCTGATCGTCCGCGACGGGGGCATTCGGGGCGTGGTGATTCGCCTCGGGAAAGCGTTTCGCACCGTGCGGGTCGAGGGGGAACGGCTGATCGTCGGGGCCTCGGCGACCATGATGCAGGCTGCGGCGGCGGCTGAGCGGGCCGGGCTCGGCGGGTTCGAGTTCGGCTACGACATTCCCGGCACCGTGGAGGGGCCCTCCGCATGAACGCCGGCGCCCACGGCTCCGAAGTACGCGACATTCTGGTCGAGGTACGGGGGTTGAGCCTCGAGGGAGCCCCGGTGACGGTGCCGGCGGGCGATATTCGATTCGCCTATCGCAGCGCGACCTACCCCGCGCCCCTCCTGGTCCTCGAAGTGGTCTTCGCGCTCCACGCGGACGACCCCGAAGCGGTGGCCGCCCGCCGCCTCGCGTTTCACGAACAGCGGCTCCGCACCCAGCCGAAGGGACGCACGGTCGGTTCGGTCTTCAAGAATCCCCCGGGAGATCACGCGGGGCGGTTGATCGAGGCGGCGGGGCTGAAGGGCTTTCGGATCGGCGGGGCGGTGGTTTCCGAGAAACACGCCAACTTCATTCTGAACGACGGCGGCGCTTCGGCCGCCGAGCTCGAAGCCCTCATCCGCACTGTCCGGGAGCGCGTGCGCGAGCGTTTCGGCGTGGTTCTGGAAACCGAGGTTCGGATCGTAGGGGAACCGGCGGTTCCCGCCGCGCCTCCCTCCGGCGAGGGGAGCCGGGCGTGAGCCGCCGCCGCCCCGACCGGAACCTCCGCCGCGGGGACGAGAGCGCCCGCCGGGCGCTTCGCCGCCGCCGTCGCCGTCGTCGACGGGCCCGGATCCTGGCCTGGAGCGCCCTCGGCGTCCTCGGTCTCGCCCTGGGTCTCGGATTGAGCCTCGGCTGGCGGGCGGGACTGCACTGGATACGGACCAACACGGAGCTGCTCGCGGTGCGTTCCGTGACCAGCGGTCCCACCCTCTACGTCTCTCCCTGGGAGGTGGTGGATGCGGTGACGGTGGAGCCCGGGGACGATCTCCTGAACCTTCCGATTCACCGCATCGAGGAGCAACTGGCCCGGCATCCGCGCCTCAAAGGAGGTCATGTCCACCGCCGCTGGAACGGGCGGATCGAGCTCGACGTCGACGAGCGGCTCCCGGTGGCGGTGATGCTCGGCAACGGCTTGGCGGAGATGGACGAGAACGGCGTCTTCCTCGGGCCCCCCACGGAGTTCAACGGAACCTGGCGGGAGCATCCCGAGGAGAACCCGGTGCCCTGCGGGCTGGATCTGCCCCTGCTCACCGGCTTCAGGCCCTCGGGGTTGACCCCCGGGGAACGGGTCGAGGATCCGGCGGTGCGCCGGGCGATCGCCTTCCTGTCCCGGTTGAAGCTGTATCACCTGGACGGACGGACCTGGATCAGCGAGATCGACGTCTCGGACCCGGAGGGTCTGGTGCTTTACACCCTCAAGGGAACGGTACCGATCCGGATCGGCGACGGGCGGGTGAGCCGCACCAAGATGCGGGCTCTCTTCGAGGTGTTGCGGGATCTCCTGGGGCGCGACGAACCGGTGCGTTACGTGGATTTGAGGTTCCACGACATGATCGTGGTGAAGAAGGGGTGACCCCAGCAATGAGGCGAGGCGCATGAAACCCTACATTGGACTCGATATCGGGACGACAAAGGTGGCGGTGGTGGCGGCGGAACCCGAGGAGAGCGGGGCGCTCAAGATCGTCGGCATCGGCCATGCCCCGTCCGAGGGTATGCGGCGGGGCGTGGTGGTGAACCTCGAGGAGGCGGTGCGCTCCATTCGGAGCGCGGCGGCGGAGGCCGAACGCATGGCGGGCACGCCGGTGCGCGAAGTGGCCGTCGGCATCGCCGGGGAGCACGTGCGCTCGATTAACAGCAGGGGCGTGATCGCGGTGAGCCGCGAGGGGAGCGAGATCGGGAGCGACGACGTGGCCCGGGTGGTGGAGGCGGCTCGAGCGGTCGCCATCCCCGGAGATCGCCAGGTGCTTCACGTGATTCCCCAGGAGTTCGTGGTGGACGACCAGGCGGGCATCCGCAACCCGGTGGGGATGAGCGGTGTCCGTCTGGAAGCCGAGGTGCACATCGTCACCGGGGGTGTCACCAGCGTGCGGAATCTGGAGAAGGCGGTGCGCGGGGCCGGCCTCAAGCCGGTCTCCTTCGTGCTCGAACCCCTGGCCTCGGCCCGGGCGGTCCTCACCGCGGACGAAAAGAGCCTGGGGTGCTAGCTGATCGACCTCGGCGGAGGCACCACCGACATCGCCCTCTACTACGAGGGGGCCGTGCGGCACACGGCGGTGATCGGGCTGGGAGGATCGAACGTCACCCACGACTTGGCCATCGGTCTTCATACCCCCCTCGGGGCGGCCGAGGAGCTGAAGTTGGCCCACGGTTCCGCCCTGGCGGATCGGGTGCCGAACGGCGCGTCGGTGGACGTGGCCGGGGTGGGCGGGCGCGATCCGAAGCCGATTGAACGCCACGTGCTCGCGTCCATGATCGAAGCGAGGATGGAAGAGGTTTTTACCATGGTCTATCGCGAGGCCAAGAAGAACCTCTATACCGATCTCATCGCCGGGGGCGTGGTCCTGACCGGCGGCGGCGCCGCTCTCGACGGGGTGGTCGAGTTGGCCGAGCGGATTTTCGAGATGCCGGTGCGTCTCGGCGCCGCCCGGGGTGCGGTGGGAACGCGGGAAGCCCTCGAGGATCCGCGTTTCGCGACCGCGGTTGGGCTGGTGTTGCACGCCCAGGAGGATACCGAGGGAGATCGGTTTGAAGAGACGCACCTCCTCGAACGGATTTCCGCGCCCATGCGGCGTTGGATTGCAGAATTCTTCTAGGCGAATCGATGAAATCGTTCTAGTATGCACTCTAGGCGCAACTCTGGGCGGATTGCGTTCTCACCGCTTGCTTGGGCGGCGACCGGTGGAGTTTGGGAGGCGAGAGACAGGTGATGGTCTCTCCGCGAGCCGGTGATGGCTCGTATTCTGGCCGGGACAACCAACGGAGGGTTACCATGATGCTGGAACTGGTGGAGCAGAAAGCTCACGCCGTACTTCGAGTGATCGGTTGCGGAGGCGCCGGGGGCAACGCCGTCAACGGAATGGTCCAGGGGGGGCTGGGGGGCGTCGAGTTCATCGCCATGAATTCGGACGCGCAATCCCTGGAGCAGAGCCTCGCCACCACCAAGGTTCAGCTGGGTCAGGAGACCACGCAAGGACTGGGGTGCGGCGGAAAGCCGGAGATCGGCCGCCAGGCGGCCGAGGAATCCTCCGAGGAGATCCGCGAATGCGTCCGCGGGGCCGATATGGTCTTCGTGACCGCGGGCATGGGAGGGGGCACCGGGACCGGCGCTGCGTCGGTTGTGGCCCGGATCGCCCGTGAGGAAGGCGCCCTCACGGTGGCGATGGTCAGCAAGCCGTTCCTCTTCGAGTGGCGCCAGCGACTGC
>Ga0114931_10009980_pt1 | contig 11336 bp, 7 predicted proteins | sample 2SBtaG_FD_89579 | JGI IMG/M metagenome (GOLD analysis project Ga0114931, IMG submission 89579) | Deep subsurface microbial communities from Kolumbo volcano to uncover new lineages of life (NeLLi) - 2SBTROV14_V59a metaG | ecosystem: Environmental > Aquatic > Marine > Volcanic | place: Kolumbo...
AAGATGGTTCAAAGGATGCCTGAGAGATGGAGATAGAGAGCGTAAAACTTCTGGTCGCGGTCCTCACCCCCCTGGTGGGTTCGTTGCTGGTGATGAATACCAGCAAAAAACCCAATTTAAGGGAGGCCTGGTCCTTCATCGCCGCGCTGTTTCTCTTAGGCACCGTCCTTTCCATGGCCCCGGCCATCTGGCACGGCAACCGCTTAATCTACCATCTTTTCACTATCCTCCCCGGGGTCACGGTGACCCTGCGGGCCGATGCCTTCTCGATGGTCTTCGCCATCGTCGCCTCATCACTGTGGTGCGTGGCGGTATTCTATTCCATGGGATACATGCGCTCCCTGGACGAGCACGCCCAGACCAGGTTCAACGCCTGTTTTGCCCTGGCGATCTTCGGGGCGATCGGGGTGTCCTTTTCCGATAACCTCTTTACCATGTATCTCTTCTACGAGATCGTTTCGGTCTGCACCTATCCCCTGGTTGCCCATCACCAGGACGACGAGGGCTATTTCGGGGCGCGGAAATACCTGGTTTACCTGACCGGTACCGCCAAGGGCATGGTCCTGCCGGCGATGATCCTGATCTACGTCCTGACCGGCACCCTGGATTTCGCCGACAATATCAGGACCGGAATCTTCCCGGCTGACGTCAACTCCACCTTGGTGGTGGTCCTCTACATCCTCTGTCTCATAGGCTTTGCCAAAAACGGTATTATGCCTTTTCATAACTGGCTCCCCTCGGCCATGGTCGCGCCCACCCCGGTCTCGGCCCTGCTCCACGCGGTGGCGGTGGTCAAGGTCGGGGTCTTCTCCACCACCCGGGTGATGCTTTACGTCTTCGGGGTCAACACCATGAGCGCCCTGAACCTGGGCATCCCGACCGCCTTCTTTGTCTCCTTCACCATCATCGTTGCCTCGATCATCGCCCTGTCCAAGGACAATTTAAAGGCCAGGCTGGCCTATTCAACCGTCAGTCAGCTCTCCTACATCATCCTCGGGGTGTCCCTCTTAACCCCGGACGGGATCCAGGGCGGGATCATCCATATCGTCAACCACGCCTTCTCCAAGATCACCCTCTTCTTCTGCGCCGGCGCCATCTATGTCGCCTGCCGCAAGAAGGACATCAGCGAGATGAGTGGCCTCGGTCGGGCGATGCCCTTTACCTTTGCCGCCTTTGGTATCGCCTCGCTGTCGATGATCGGCGTCCCGCCGGTGGCCGGTTTCGTCACCAAGTGGAAACTCCTGGTCGGGGCGATGGAGATGAACGCCCACTCGGTGGCGATCATCATGGTCCTCCTTGCCAGCACCCTTTTGAACGTGGCCTATTTTGCCCCGGTGACCTTTAAGGCCTTTTTCGGCAGGACGCCGGAGGGTGAGAATTACGAGACCATCAAAGAGGCCCCTCTCTCCATGGTTATTCCCCTGATGATCACCGCCCTGATCTCGGTGATCATCGGTATCTATCCAGACTTTATGATGACTTTTGTCAAGGCGGTGACCGGATGATAGTCAAGCTGATCGATTTTCTTCGTGATCGTCTAAAGACGGTAATCAGGATCGGTTATGTGCTCTTAGCCCTCCTGGTGGTGATTGATTTCTTTGTCGATAAAAAGCACGCCCACACCTGGATCGAGCATTTCCCGGGCTTCTGGGCCATTTTCGGCTTTGTCGCCTGCGTGGTTATCATCATCGTATCCAAGTGGTACGGCCACCTGGGGATCATGACCCGGGAGGATTATTATGATCGGTAATCTTTTTATCCACCCGGGCCTGATCATGATTCTCGGGGCCCTGGGGCTGCCCTTTATCAAGCGCGGCCAGCTCCGTTCCCTTTATCTGGTTCTGGTCCCGCTTCTCGCCTTTGTCGATGTCTCGCTCTTGATGGAGCACGGGACCTTCGGCCAGATGGCCTTTCTCGACTGGCATCTTACCTTCGGCCGGGTGGACCCGTTGAGCATGGTCTTCGGTTACATCATGACCCTGATGGCGATCATCGGTACCGTCTACGGGATGCATGAACAGGAGGACGGTCAGCATATAGCGGCCTGGCTCTACGTGGCGGGTTCGCTTGGCACCATCTTCGCCGGCGACTATATCACCGTTTTCCTCTTCGGTGAGCTGATGGCCTTTGCCTCGGTCTTCCTCATCTGGTTCAGGCGCCGGGAGGGCTCCATGGCCACCGGCTACCGCTACCTGCTGGTCCATATCTTCGGCGGTCTCTTATTGCTTGCCGGGGTCATCCTTCACTTTAAGGAGACCGGCAGCCTTGCCTTTGTTCACCTTGAGGTCAACGACCCGAGTCCGGCCACCTACCTGATCATGCTCGGCTTTCTCTTAAACGCCGCGGCGCCGCTGCTACACGCCTGGCTACCCGACGCCTACGGCGAGGCCACCGTCGGCGGGGCGGTCTTCATGTGCGCCTACACCACCAAGACCGCGATCTATACCTTGGTCCGTGGCTGTGCCGGGATGGATATCCTCGTCCCCCTCGGGGTGATCATGGCCATCTGCGGGGTGGTTTACGCGGTCATCGAAAACGACGCCCGTCGGCTTTTGGCCTACGAAATCATCAGCCAGGTTGGCTACATGGTCGCCGGTTGCGGCCTGGGGACCCATATGGCGATCAACGGCGCGGTGGCCCACGCCTTTGCCCATATTCTTTATAAGGGGCTCTTGTTCATGGGGACCGGCTCGGTCTTGTATATGACCGGCAAGAGCAAGCTTACCGAGCTCGGCGGCCTTTACAAAAAGATGCCCCTTGCCTTTGTCTTCACCCTGATCGGCGGCTTGTCGATCTCCGCCTTTCCGTTCTTCTCCGGCTTTGTCACAAAGTCGATGGTCATCGCCGCGGGCTTTGAGGAGCATATCTATTGGGCCGGTTTCCTCTTGACCATGGCCAGCGCCGGTACCTTCCTCCTTACTGGCTTAAAGATCCCGTATTATATCTGGTTCGGTAAGAACAATTGTTCAAAGGAGACCTGGGAAAAGGCCGCCGATCCGCCGATGAACATGAACATCTCCATGGGGATTGCCGCTTTCTTGTGTGTCTTCATCGGTTGCTATACTCCCTATCTCTATCATATGTTGCCCTATCCAAAGGTGGCGGCGGAGTTTCATCCCTATACCGCCATCCATCTTTCCGAGACCATGCAGATCCTGATGTTCACCGCCTTGGGTTTCTTCCTTTTCCGGAAGAAACTAACCCCGGAGCCGACCATCAGTCTCGACTTCGACTGGTTCTACCGCTTCGGTGGCCGGGGCTTCTTCTGGTTGGCCCGGAAACCTGTCCAGACCGCCGATACCGAGGTGAGCGAGGCCTACCGTTACGTCGGCCTGAGGTCTTTAATGACCTTTGCCCGTTTTTCGGCCTGGTTCGACTGGCACGGGATTGACGGGGTGGTTGACGGGATCGCCCGCCTGGTATTGAAGATAAGCTCGGTCATCCGCCGCCTCCAGGCCGGCAGGGTGCAGACCGGGATGTACTATGCCGCGGGAATTGTCGCGATAATATTCATTGCCTATGTGGTGCATTAAGCAGAGGGCCTGAACACAAGGTTTTTATACTATGGACTTTCTTATTCCCAATAACGGCTTCCCCTTTCTGAGCACGATCATCTTTCTCCCCCTGGTCGGCGCCTTGGTGCAGCTGTTCATCCGCGAGGATAACCTAGCCCGGATCTGGGCCCTATTGGTCACGGTGGTGGTGGCGATCATCTCCCTGCCGCTCTATCTCGGCTTTGATCCCTCCTCGGCCCTCTATCAATTCGGCGAGCACCACCCCTGGATTCCCTCGCTCAATATTAACTATACCGTGGGGATCGACGGGATCAGCCTGCTGTTGATCATGATGACCACCCTGATCATGCCTCTTTGCGTACTCGGCTCCTGGCGCTATATCCAGAAGAGGGTCAGCGCTTTCATGGTCTGTCTATTGATCATGGAGACCAGTATGCTCGGGGTCTTCGCCGCCCTCGATTTCGTCCTCTTCTACATCATGTGGGAGGCGATGCTGATCCCCATGTACATGCTGATCGCCATCTGGGGTGGGCCGCGCAGGACCTATGCCTCGATAAAGTTTTTCCTCTATACCCTGGCCGGGTCGGTGTTCCTCCTGGTCGCGATCATAGCCCTCTATCTCAAGAACGGGACCTTCAGCATCCCGGCGATGATGGGGCAGGATTATTCGCCGCTCTTCCAGATGTATGTCTTCCTTGCCTTCTTCCTGGCCTTTGCCATCAAGGTGCCGATGTTTCCCTTTCACACCTGGCTACCGGCCGCCCATGTCGAGGCGCCCACCGCCGGCAGTGTGATCCTGGCCAGTATCCTCCTCAAGATGGGGGCTTACGGCTTCCTGCGTTTCTGTCTGCCGATCACCCCCCTTGCCACCAATCACTTCATGCCCTATATCCTCTGGCTCTCCATTGCCGGGATCCTTTACGGAGGCTTCACCGCTCTGGCTCAGAAGGACATGAAGAAGCTGATCGCTTACTCCAGTGTCGGCCACATGGGTTTTGTCACCTTGGGGATTTTTGTCTTGAACCCGCGGGGGATAGAGGGGGCGCTGCTTCAGATGATCAACCACGGGGTCACCACCGGGGCGCTCTTTTTCTGTGTCGGGATGATCTACGAGCGGACCCACAGCCGGGAGATCCGCGACGCCACCGGCATCGGCAAGCTGATGCCCTGGTATGTGACATTTCTCACCTTTTTCTCACTCTCGTCATTCGCCTTTCCGGGGACCAACTCCTTTGTCGGTGAGTTTCTTGTCTTAGTCGGCGGCTTTACCAAGAATAAATTGATTGCCGCCTGCGCGATTCCCGGGGCGATCCTGGCCGCGGCCTATATGCTGAGGCTGTTGCAGAAGGTGGTCTGGGGCGGCACCGACAATCCGGCCCATCACGGCCTTTTTGACCTGAGTCTGCGGGAGATCGTCACCCTGGCCCCGCTATTGGTCTTTGTCTTCTGGATCGGCCTTTCCCCGGGCCCGTTCCTCGCGGTAATGCACACAAGCGTAAATCACTTGGTGGCCCAGGTCGCGAACCAGGCCCCGGCGGCCGCCGGCATGGCGGTAAATATTTTGCCTTAGCAGCCCGTTGAAAAACGGGCTGATAGCGGCGCATGGACGCGCTGGAAGGAATTGCTGTTTTTGAAAAAGACTGTAATTCCGAGAGGTTGCCAGCAAAAAAGTTTTGGACAACCGTTGGTTGGAAAAGCCATGGAGGGCTTTTTCAACGGTCTGTTAGATTAGTGAAGGGTCTTTTTACGAACAACGTCCTTAAGCGGAAACAAGGAAAGAAAAAATGCTCATCGCACCGGAAATAATTCTCCTCGCCGGATCGCTCCTCTTTTTTATCGTCAGCCTGGTTGACAATAATGCAAGAGTGGCCCAGGCCATCGCGGTCCTGGGCGTCCTTGCTCTCATGGTGGCAAGCGTTGCCGTCTTGGGTCAGAGCGGCGAGCTCTTTGCCGGAAGCTATCGGGTCGATCTCTTCAGCCAGATATTCAAGGTCCTGATAAGTGTCGCTCTGATGAGCGTGGTCCTTTTCGGGGTCAGGCTTGCCGGGATCGCCAGGGAGGTCAGGGCCGAGTATTACCTCTTTCTCTTCCTCGCCTCCCTGGGGTTGATGATGGTGGTCTCAAGCGTCGAGCTCCTGACCCTGTTCGTCTCCCTCGAAATGTCCTCCTTCGCCCTTTATCTTTTGGTACCCATGCGGGCTGACCGTGGCGGGATGCGGAGCCAGATGGAGGCCGCGGCCAAGTACCTCCTCTTCGGGGTGATGATTACCGGGATAATGCTCTTCGGGATGAGTTACATTTTCGGCCTGACCGGCTCGACCTATTTCGCAAAGATTATTCCCCGCCTTCAGGGGATTGGGGCGGAACCCGCGGTGATCTGCGCCATAGCCATGGTCATGTGCGCCTTCTGTTTCAAGCTGGGGATGTTTCCTTTTCATTTCTGGCTCCCCGACGTATATCAGGGCGCCTCGAACGAGACAACCGCCTTCATCGCCACCGTACCCAAGATCGCCGCGGTGGCCCTGCTCTTAAGGGCGGCGGTCCTCTTTGCCCCGGACGCGGAGAGTATCGGCTACGTGCTCGGGACCCTCGCCGTCTGTTCGATGTTTTACGGCAATCTGCTGGCTCTGGTCCAGAAAGACATCAAGAGGATGCTCGGCTTTTCCTCCATCGCCCATGCCGGTTACGTGATGCTCGGTATCCTGATCTTGAAAGAGACGGGCTATGCCACCGCCATTTACTATATCGCCGGTTATATGGTGATGAACCTGGCCGCCTTCATGGTTATCTGCGCGGTCTCAAAAGAGGGGGAAAACCCCCAGATCATTGATTTCAGCGGCCTTTACCAGCGCTCCCCGGTCCTGGCCCTGACCCTTTCCTGTGCCATGTTCGCCCTGGCCGGGGTGCCGCCCTTTGTCGGCTTCATGGGCAAGTTTTTTCTCTTAACCGGCGCCTTGCAAAGCGGATATCTGGCCCTGGTCATCCTTGGCGCGATCAATACCGCGATCTCACTTTATTATTACCTCTCGGTGGTCAGGGTTGCCTATACCGCTGATCCGGAGGGGCGGTCCGCGGTCCGCGTGGGCCTGGTTCCCCAGCTGATCGGTATCGGCCTGATCATAGCCATCATCGTTATGGGTGCCTTTCCCCAGAGGTTTCTTGATATTGCCGCCCAGGCGGTGAGCCGGGTGGTCTGAAAGCGGCATAGTTGTTCCGGTTTCTCTCTCCTGCACCTGTTTATCCCTGTCATGGATAATCGTCTCTATTCCCATCTTTTGCTGGTGGGTGATGTATCGCCGTCACCCACCTGATCCCCTCTTGACTTTATACCCCAAGTAATTTAAATAATGGGCTCACTGTCAGGTACCGGCGTAATTTTTGGCGGAAACCTTATGTGGGCGGGTATAGCTCAGTTGGTAGAGTACAAGCTTCCCAAGCTTGGGGTCGCGGGTTCGATCCCCGTTGCCCGCTCCAGTGAATGACCGTGATCCTGGCGGCTTTATTGCCGACCCGGACCTTATACTTTCTGTTTTATCTTTGGAAAGTGGGCAGTTATCGCCCGCTTTTTTTTATTGGTGGAGTCCAATGCCAGCCGAACCGCGTACCCTTGAGGGGAGGATTGCCGGGATTGTAAGGCCGGTGGTCGAAGACCTCGGCTTTGAACTGGTGGAACTTACCCTGCGGCCTGAGAACAAAGGACTGGCCTTGAGGCTGGTGATCTTCACTCCGGTCGGGGTCACCCTGGATGATTGCGCGGCGGTGAGCCGTGAGGTGGGCTACCTCCTTGAGGTTGAGGACCCGATCCCCGGTCGTTTTCGGCTTGAGGTCTCTTCGCCGGGGCTTGACCGCCCCCTGATGACGGCTGCGGATTTCCGCCGTTACCCCGGCCACCTGGTGCGGGTGGTCAGGGCCGATGCCCCGGAACCCATTAGCGGCCGGATTGGAGAGGTCGGCGATGACAGGGTGGAAATACTCACCGCTGAGGGAAAGGCCGAGGTTCTGTACGGGCTGTTGCTGAAGGCGAAGCTTGAAATAGAATTTTAGACTGTTCCCCATGAAAGGGGGCTTGTAATAAACAGGGCAGGGCGCAGGAGGATTTGAGATGCACCCTGAAATTTTGATAAATTTGAACCAATTTGGTGAACCGGATGTTTTCGGACCTGAAAAGAATCATAGATCAGATCAGCAGGGATAAGGGTATCGATCGTAACCTTCTGGTCGAGGCCCTTGAGGAGGCGGTGTTGAGTGCCGCCAAGCGTCATTACGGCAACAGGCGTGATCTTGAGGTCAGGTATAACGATGAGCTGGGCGAGGTAGAGGTCTTTCAGTTTCAGACCGTGGTTGAGGAGATTGAGGACGAGGATAACGAGATATCCATTGCCGAGGCCCGCGTCCTTGACCCCGATGTCCAGCCCGGAGATGATATCGGGATCAAGCTCGAGAACATCTCCGAACTCGGCCGGATTGCGGCCCAGTCCGCCAATCAGGTCATCATCCAGAAGATGAAAGAGGCCGAGAGTGATGTGCTCTTTGAGATGTACCGGGAACGCGAGGGAGAGGTGGTCAACGGAATCGTTCAGCGCTTTGAGCGGAGCAACATGATCGTCAACCTCGGCCGGACCGATGCCATTCTTCCTGCAAGCCAGCAGATGCCCCGGCGCAGTTTTCGCCAGGGTGACCGGGTCCGGGCCTATCTTCTCGAAGTGCGCAATACCAGCCGGGAATCTCAATTGGTCCTTTCCCGTACCGATAGCCGTTTCGTGGCCGAACTTTTTGCCCTTGAGGTCCCGGAGATCTCCGAAGGGGTGGTCAAGATCATGGGAGTGGCCCGCGAGCCAGGGTTTCGGGCCAAGATCGCGGTCAATTCATTGGATAATGATGTGGACCCGGTGGGCGCCTGTGTCGGTATGAAAGGGTCCCGGGTCCAGAACGTGGTCCAGGAGCTGCAGGGAGAAAAGATCGATATCGTTCCCTGGAGTCCCGATCCGGCCAAATTCGTCTCCAACGCCCTCTCCCCCGCCCAGGTCTCGATGGTGGTGGTTGACGAGGACAATAAGACCCTGCTGGTGGTCACCCCCGACGACCAGCTTTCCCTGGCCATCGGCCGCCAGGGCCAGAACGTGCGCCTCGCCTCTAACCTCCTTGACTGGAAGATCGATGTTAAGAGCGAGAGCCGTTACGCGCTCTATGATGATGAATTCTTCCAGACCCTGCTCAAGGTTGAGGGAATGGAAGATCGAATGGCGGAGCGCCTTCATGAACATGGGGTAACCAATACCGCCGAGCTTGCCGCGGCGGAGGCCGCGGTGGTCTGTGAGGCCCTGAAGGTGGAGGAAGATATCGCCATTGCCCTTATCAAGGCGGCTGAATCGGTACCGGTCCCGGAAGTGGTAGAGTCCGAGCCCCCGCAGGCGGAGGAGCCCACGAGCGATGAGGCGCCGGCGGCCGACGAGGCCGACGAGGTCGAGAATGATGAGGAGGCCGAGGACGATCTCCCCGCCGATGGAGATGAAGAAGAGTCGTGATGTCCGGCAGGAGAGACAATCCGGGCAATCGCTGCGGACCTGTCTTGCCTGCCGTCGTCGCTTTATGAAAAAAGATCTGTTGCGGTTTGTTGCCGACAGGGCAAATAATCTCCAGCATGATCGGCAATACCACCGCCCCGGGCGGGGCGTTTATTGCTGCCGGTCCCGGCAATGTCTGGACCGTTTCTTTCGACTGGGACGCGGCCTGATAAAGGCCCTGCGATGTCCCGAGCTTACAGTTGATGACAAGACGGCTAGTGACATGATGGATAGTATCGGTTAACCGTACGTCCCCCGGTGCCTTGAGCGGCCGGAGTTTTCGGGTGTGATTCACGTATCTGGGTAGATCCTTTTCAGGAGTAGTTATGGCGAAGGTAAGAGTTTATGAGCTGGCCAAAGAGGCCAGTGTTGAAAGTAAAGAGATGGTAGAACGCCTCCATGAAATGGGCTACGAGGTCAAGAGCCACAGCTCAAGCCTTGACGAATCGGATGCCGATGCGATAAGGGCCAGTCTGGGTCTGGTTGAAACCAGGACCGAGCGGAAGAGGATTCAGGCCAAGGGCAAGGCGACGATTATCCGCCGTCGGCGCACTATGGTCCACGAGGAACTACCTGCCCCGGCCCCGGAGGAGAAGGAAGAACCGGTCGAGGAGGTTTCCCGGGAAGTTGAGCCTGCCCCGCCAGAGGCGGAGAGTGTCGCTTCCCCGGAGGTAGCGGTCGAGCCTGAAGTAGAGGAGGCAGAAGAGGCGGTTGAACAGCCTGGGCCGGAAACGGTCGAGGAGAAGGTGACCGCCCCCGCCGAGGAAACGGTTGCCGATGAAGAGCCTGTTGTCCCGGAAACGGTTGAGGTCACCGGAGAGGAAAAAACGGTCGAGACGAGCGAGGAACCCGAAGAGGAAGAAAAGCCCGCTCTATCCCGCCCCGGCCTTGCCAAGGTGATCAAGAGGGCCGCGATAAAGATTCCCCAGGAGACGACCAGACCCTCTCGTCCCTCCCGGCCAGCCCGCCCCCCCCGCCCGTCGTCCCGCCCGTCGTCGCGCCCGCCCATGCGCGGCGAGATGCCGCCTCCGGGTGGCGCTCCGGTTAAGAAGGGTAAAAAAGGCAAGCGTTTCGTCAAGATCCTTCAAGATGGTGTCCCCCGTGGCAAGCGCGGCGGCAAGGGGCGCCGCGGTCGGGGTGGAATTGATATCGAGGAGGTCGTCGATGTTGGCGGCCGGATCCCCGGTGGACTCCTTCGCGGAGGCAAGGGGAGGAAGGGTAAGAAAGGCGGCAAGAATCAGGGACCGGTGGCCGCAGCGGCCGAGACCCGGGCGATCAAGAAGCGGATCACCATCTTCGAGACCATCACCGTCGGCGACCTCGCCCATCGCATGGGGATCAAGAGCAACGCATTGATCGCAAAGCTCATGGGTCTCGGGGTCATGGCCACCGTGAACCAGGCCCTTGACGTGGATACCGCCACTCTGATCGCCGCGGATTTTGACTATGAGGTCGAGCAGGGGGTCACTGAAGAGCAGGAGGTCTTAAATCTCGATGAAGAGGAGACCGGTGGGGAGGAGCAACCTCGTCCCCCGGTGGTCACGGTCATGGGCCATGTTGATCATGGCAAGACCAGTATCCTTGACGCCATCCGCAAGACCGACGTGGCCGGCGGCGAGGCCGGCGTTATTACCCAGCATATCGGGGCCCATTATGTCCGCTCCAATCAGGGCGATATAGTCTTCCTTGACACCCCGGGCCATGAGGCCTTCACCGAGATGCGCTCCCGCGGTGCCCAGGTGACCGACGTGGTTGTCCTGGTGGTGGCGGCCGATGACGGGGTAATGGACCAGACCAGAGAGGCAATAAGTCACGCCAAGGCCGCCGGGGTCCCCATCGTGGTGGCGGTAAACAAGATAGACAAGGACAACGCCGATCCCATGCGGATCAGGAGCGAGCTTGCCGAATTCGATCTCACCCCCGAAGACTGGGGCGGCCAGACCATATTCTGCGAGACCAGCGCCAAGCAGAATGTCGGGATCGACGAGCTCGTCGAACAGATTATCCTTCAGGCCGAGATGCTTGAGTTGAAGGCCGATCCCAAGCGGAGGGCCAAGGGCTGGGTGGTCGAGGCCCAGCTCCACAAGGGCCGCGGTCCGGTAGCCACGGTCCTGGTTGCCCAGGGGACCCTCAAGATCGGTTACTCCTTTGTCGTCGGGGAACATCACGGTCGGGTCCGCTCAATGAGCAACGAGCGCGGCCAGATGGTGGAAGAGGCGGGCCCGTTGATGCCGGCTGAGGTCCACGGTCTGTCGGG
>Ga0114931_10009981_pt1 | contig 11336 bp, 9 predicted proteins | sample 2SBtaG_FD_89579 | JGI IMG/M metagenome (GOLD analysis project Ga0114931, IMG submission 89579) | Deep subsurface microbial communities from Kolumbo volcano to uncover new lineages of life (NeLLi) - 2SBTROV14_V59a metaG | ecosystem: Environmental > Aquatic > Marine > Volcanic | place: Kolumbo...
AATACCATGCTTGCGAAAATTAGCTTTATTTTTCTTTTCATCCCATTCAAATTCCATAATTCAATTTAACCACAAATCATCCAAATTCAAAACAAAACCCCGGCGATCCGATCTGTGGTAAAATCTTCACACCTGTTGCCGGGGTTCACTTGAGACGACCGTTTTTGCGCTTTCTGCAGAACAAAATAAATTGAGTTCAATTCTTTTAAAAATAGTTATTTAACGACATGTTTTTTGACTGCAAAAAATGTTGGCACGGTTTGTGGTTTATCCCTGCAACGAAACGGGAGACCCGATAAATGAACACAATGCTTACACACAAACAAAGGAGATTTACCATGAAATTATTCAAAGAGTTTTACCGGATTTTTGCCGCGATGGCAATCGTTTCGCTGATGATCGTCGCCAGCGGCTGTGATCAGGCAGCCACAAATCCTGATCCGAATCCCGATCCGAACGCGCTGCAATTAAGCAAAGGCGCCAAAAATGTCACGACACTTGGCTGGCAAACCATGAGCCAGGTGAACACGGAAGCGCAAATGTCGGAAATGGTTGCCGGAATGGACGGCATCGTCACCGAAGCGCCGGGAATGGTGAACAGCATGGCCAAGTTTCGCCGGGAAGCGCGCAAAACGGATCGCGTGTATCGCCTCGCGCTACAAGCCAACAGTCTTTCCAAAACCACGGCGGACAGCCTGATTTGGTCCGAATCGTGGGATGATCCGGTTTCCGGCACTGCCGGCCGGCGCGCTTTATATTATGACCGCGACACGCACCTCGGGCGGATTTACGAAGTGATTTTCCGCTTTCCCGCGTCGGTGCAGCTTCGCTACGATTCAACCGAAGCGCGTATCAATTTTGGCGCGGCGTTGGAAGATTCCACGGACGACCGCTTTTTAGGGTTGAATAAACTCAGCCTGTTCCGTGACGGCTTTGCCGTGGAGCGGGTGGAAAGTTCCGTGGAAGTGACGGATTGGGACGCTACCAATGAAGTAACCGGCGCTATCGCGGACAATACCGTAAATTACGGCGATCAAACCGAATTGCGGCAGCTTGTACAGCACGCCGAATTAGAACCGGACGGGCACGCCCAATTCGCCGAAACGCTTCATTATGATGACAATTCCACCAAAAAGAGCAACGTGAGTTTTAATCCGAACAACACCGGCACTTTTTCGGAAATCTGGCGCGACGGCACCACCGCCGACGGCACGTTTGATCTGTTTGAAGACGATAACCACGGCGCAATTACCCGCACGGTGCGGTTTGCCGATCATCCCTTGCTGGAAAAATTGGAAGACAGCGCGGATTTCACCTTCAATCCCATTGATTCCAGCAGCGTCGGCGTGCTCCGGGAAGTCCAATTTTTCCTGAACGGTGACATCGATTCCACCCGCATCAGAGCAGAAAATAAATTTGAAGACGGTTTTTGGAAAGATATTCTTGCCATCAAAACAACGAACGATGGCGAAACAAACCTGGTGGTCACGCACAAAGAGGGATACGACGAGACCGAAGGCGATCACATTGCGCCGGATGTGACGTACTACCGCTTCAACGGCAAGGAATACGAAGATGGCAGCGGCGAATTGTGGATTGACGTTTACACGAACAAAGCCGCGTATGACAATGGCGAACCGCCGGTATTGAGCCTGTATATTCGCTACAACCCGGATGGCAGCGGCAAGGGAACCATCACCGAAGGCGACAAAACATACAACGTGCGCTACACCGCGAACGGCGAAATCGAAGTCACCGGCGACGGCGGCAAAGCGATTTCGCTGAATGGATACGGCAACTAATTAACTTTTTTGACAGGATTCACCGGATCAAATGGATAATTCTAAAAACATAAAAACATAAATGATAAAAGAGTGTAAAAAATATCCTAAAAGTCATGTTGATCCTGTCCAAATCTTTCTGATCGACAAAATTCGGTAGGGAATGCGGGGAGTTCCGAAACGGTGGAATTCCCTGCATATTTTCTTGGAATCACCCTTTTTAGCATCTAAATTCTCATGAAAAACATCAAAAATTTTATGAATCAGCCACTACGAAAAATCATTGCCACCCTTTTGGCGTTTTTTATTTTCTCGCCGCTTTTATTTGCGCAATCGCCGGCTTCGCTGATTGTCGAATCCATCGGGATTGAAGGCAATAGCAAGACCAAAACCCACGTCATTCAAAATTATCTCACCATTGTTGAGGGGCAGCCGGTCACGCGGCAGCAGCTTGCGGCGGATCGATTCCGGCTTTTGCAAACCCATTTTTTCAAAGATGTGGAAGTGCTGATTACGCCCGGCAGCGAAAAAGGGCTGGCCAACGTGACCGTGAAAGTGACCGAGCGAAAATGGCCGTTTTTTCAGTTCAAAAGCGGGTTTAATGAGTTGGACGGCTGGTACATCAGCCCGCTGGGATTGCGTTTCGACAATATTTTCGGGCGCGGCAATATTTTGGGATTGGAACTGCTCATCGGCGACCGTGTGAGCGGCACGCGATTGGAATACATTCGCCCGTTTTTATTCGGCACGGAATACGATTTTGGCATCCAATTTTTTGGGTACACCCGGGAGTTTTTGCATTTTTTCAGCAACGACCGCTTTAGCCAGCAAATCGACGATAATGGCGTTCAAATCCAACTCAGCGGCAACAGCGGATTGGCGCAATATTTCTCCGCGGCATTTGTTGCGGAAAATGTTATCGCCGATACGTTTTTGACGATGGGAAGCGGCGACAACGAGCGGCGATTTGATGTGCCCGGCTTTCTCTCCGTGCCCGGCGATACCCAGGAAATACGCCGTTTTGTGCTGGCCGCCACGGTGGACACCCGCGATCAAAAACTGAATCCCGCCTCGGGCTGGTGGGGTCGGCTTTCCCTGGATCAATCCAGCAAAGAGTTAGGCAGCTTTGCCAGCTATTTTCGCCTGACCGCGGATATTCGCCGCTATCAGCCGCTCTGGAAAAAGCTGGTCGGGGCAGCGCGGCTCCGTTGGGGAAAAGTCAGCGACAGCGCACCGTTTTACGAAAAATTTTACCTGGGCGGACCCAATTCCCTGCGTGGTTACGAAGATCGCAGTTTGACGCCGGCCGGCTATGCCGCCAACATTGCCCAGGGCAGCGCGGAGCTGCGTTTTCCGCTATCGCGGCGACTGCGCGACGGGCGCCTGATCGGCGTGCTGTTTTACGATGCCGGATTTGCCTGGAATGATCCCGAAAAATTTGATTTTTCGCGCTTAAAAAGCGGCGTCGGTTTTGGCGTGCGGATTCGCCTGCCGATCGCCGGTCTGCTGCGGCTGGATTTTGCCTATCCGCTGCCGGCAAACGGCAATGATGATTTGCGGGTGCATTTGTCTTTGGGGCATACTTTTTGAAGTAAAAAGTAAAAAGTAAAAAGTTGGAAGTTGAGTACAGTATGGGCGAAATCCCGATGAGTCATGGAGGGACGATTGTCGGGATGGATAGTTAAGGCTGGCGTCTGCAAAATGCAAAACGAAACAAATGCAAAACGAAACTGCCGAGCGCCATTTATGGCGCTTCCATAACTGAGCCGGGTGGGTTTATCCCCCGGCGGAAATAAACCGAAGAATACATTTGAACAATTGCTATCGAAACATTATTCATTGCGGGTTGCTGTGGCTGGTTTGCGCTGCGACAGCATCGGCACAGTCGCCGCGGATTGAGCGAGTTGAGCCATTTGTCATGAATGACACGCTGGCGTATCGCTTCAATTGTGCGAACCTTTTTTCCGGAAATGTACGGAAAACACTGTTCTCCGGTCTGCCGGTGTTGATCGAACTGAACGCCCGGTTGTTGGATGAAAATGACCGGCTCGTTTCCCTGACAATCAACAAATATCGCCTGACCTACGACATTTGGGAAGATCGCTATTTGCAGGAAAATCCCGGGAGAAACCGCTCTTTCACTTCGCTAAAAGCATTGGAAAAATGGTGGAATCCCCGCGACAGCCTGATCATTGCGCCGGTAAAAACCATCGCCGACGCCCAAAACCTGGCGATTGAATTAAAAATGCGCATCATTTTGCTGACGCGCACCCAGGGACAAAAATTGAAGGACTGGGTTTTTAGCACCAACGAGACCGAGGAGAACCTGCCCGGCGGAAACCGCGACACCGGTTTTAAACTGGATTTAAACCGGCTTGTGTCCCTGTTTTTCCGCCGTTCGGACGTGATTGAGCAATTTGAAACGAAAAAAAACTCGGATCGATTTAATGTAACCGGCTTATTTCACCCGAAAAAAAATAAATGACGTCGGATATCCGATTCCCGATAACTGATACCCGATAATTCCTAACTTCAGAGCATCTGGCATCCGGCATCCGGCATCCGGCATCAGGAATCTAAATGACCAAAATCCGCACCAAACTCATCCTGATTTTTCTGGGCATTGCCCTGCTGCCGCTGGTTCCCATCATTTGGCTGGTGAATGACATGGTGCATCAGAGCTATCAAATTGGCGTCAATCCGCAGGTGGAATCGGTGTTGGAGAGCGGCGTGGCGTATTCCCGCGAATTGTATCAACGAAACAAAACGCTGCTGTCCGAGGCGCTTGCGGAAACGGTGGTGAATATCGCCCAGCTACAACTGCCGGATGATTCGGAAAATTGGCGTTTTCTATCGCTGCAAATTTACGATGGCAATGGCAAACTGCTGGCGCAAAAAGATCGCGTGGGCGCGGCGGCAAAGCCGTTGAATGCCAGCCATTTTTCTCAATTGGCAGAGACTGCGGGGCAAAAAATTGTCTTTTCCGATCGCGCGGCCAATCGATTTATCGCGCTGGAAATGCGCCGCCAAAACGGGCGGAAAATATTCGTCTCGCTGACCGCGGCGTTGGACGAAAATTTTCTCAAAAATTCCCAACACAGTTTGGATGTTTACCAGCTTTACCGCACCCTGTCGCTTTCCCCGGCGTCGATTCCCCGGAAATTTTTGTACGCATTTTTGCTGCTCAGCGCGTTGGTGGTGCTGGCAACCGTGGGCATCGCCGTCCGGCTTTCCAAGCGCCTCACCCAACCGATTGGCGAGTTAGTCAAAGGCACCCAGGAAGTGGGACGCGGCAATCTCGATTATCGCGTGGCAGCGCAAAATGGCGATGAAATCGGCGAATTGGTGCGGCATTTCAACCGAATGGCCGGGGAATTGAAGGATTTTCAGGAGAAAACCATTTATTTGGAAAAGATGGCGGCCTGGCAGGAAATCGCCCGGCGGCTGGCCCACGAAATCAAAAACCCGCTGACGCCCATCCAACTCACCATTCAGGAAATGGTCGATCAATACGATGGCAGCGACGGTGATTATCAACAATTGCTGCAGGAATGCCACACGATTATCAACGAAGAAATCGAAAACCTGCGCCGGCTGGTGCGGGAATTTTCCGATTTTGGACGAATGCCGGCGCTGCAACTCAGCGACGCCCATCTTCCGCCGGTGATTGAAGATGTGCGCAAATTGTACCCGCATCGCGAGATCGAGCTGAAGATCGAAAACGACATCCCGCCGCTCAAATTTGATGAAGACCGCGTCCGCCGGGTGTTGATCAATTTGATCGAAAACGCGATTCAGGCCGATTCCTCCGGGCAGCCGATTATTATTTCCGCGCGCAACAGCGGAAATTTTGTGGAAATCAATGTGCGGGATCGCGGCGGCGGAATTGCTTCGACGTTGCAGCAAAAGATTTTTCAGCCGTATGTGACCACCAAAAAACAGGGCGTTGGCCTGGGACTGGCCATCACCCGGAAAATTGTCGAGGAGCACGACGGAACGATTCGCGTCGATTCGGAGCCGGGGAAAGGGAGCGTTTTTACGGTGCGGCTGCCGGTGAAGTGATGATTTCCGATGGAGACAATTCTCCCGCGACCGCAAGTTGGCTGTTGCAATGCAAATTGTAAATAACTTGAAATTGTCAACGGCATTTTAATTTGATATAGAGTCGGCACTCAAATTTGACATTAAAATTGTATCTAACTCTTTCCTAAACAATTGATTAAGTGTATCAATTTAAAGTGCCCAAAGTGTATCAATCTTCAGTGCCAATGATTTATAAACAGATTAAACCCGGTTAACAGTCATTTTTGTGCAGCCCGGGGAGTCGGATTTTATACAGTCTTTAATTTATTGTTTTTAATAAAATTATGTGAAATTGTATATAAATTCACATAATCATGCGGGCCGGAAATTGTACAGCATCGAACTTTTTCCCGTAAAACCGTCCCACTTTTTTGCTACCCGATCATCATCCCACAAAATTTAAAACCTCTTAAATCATTTATTAATAAATAATTAAAACGACAAAACTGCCAAAGTCTTAAAAAATTGGCATTCTTTTCGCCTTAACCGCGCACAATTGCAAAAGATTTTGAGAATCGACGTTTTTAGCAGGAGAAGATTGCTTATCCAACATTTTGCATGAAAATCCATTACACGGCGTTGCGGTGTAATGTTAAAAAAATCATATAATCAAAACCAAGCGTAAAGGAGCACCAAATGAAAAAGTTCATCGTTAGCATGTTTGCCCTGTTTTTGACACTCAGCTTGTTACAAACAGGTACGATTTTCGCAAAGGAAAGCAGTAACAATTCTTCACCCCAACATTGGACCGTCCCATCGTCGGCAAAAAATACCCCTAACCCTGTAAAGGCTGATGCAAAGGTGATAGCAGCCGGCAAAAAAATCTTTTCGCGGCAATGCACAACCTGCCACGGTGCTTCGGGCAAGGGCGACGGCCCCGCCGCTCAATTCCTGGGAAAACCGGTTGCCAACCTGACCTCTGAATTGGTGCAAAGTCAAACGGATGGCGAACTTTTTTGGAAGATCAGCACTGGAAATGCGCCCATGCCCACATTTAAAGCAGCCCTGACCGAAGAGCAGCGTTGGCAGATAATTACCTATCTCAGAACGCTGAAAGCTAAATAAATGAAGTCTAAACCAAAGAGGAGGCTCGACCATGAGACAGCTCATGTTAATTGTTACCACGATTTTTCTTACAGGTATTGCAGGGAATCTATTTGCCCAGGGTGGGACTGCCGGAACGCATAAGTTTATGATCACGGGACTTGGTCAAACCAGTTTTATCAGCGAGCAAAATGAAAATTCTACCATCGAAACCGCTTTTGAGCCGATTTTTCTTTATTCGGCAAATAAAAATTTATTATTTGAAGGCGAGCTTGAAGTTGAGATTGAAGACGGCGGCCAGTTTTTCAATTTGGAGTACGCGCAGGTGCTTTACGTGGTGAGTGACTACCTGATTTTGGGTGCCGGACAGTTTCTGAATCCCTCCAATTTCTTTATTGAGCGGCAACAGCCCGCCTGGATAAACAAATTCCCGGATACGCCCTTTTTTCAACACGAAGATACCAAACTTCAGGCGCCGACGCACATCGGATTCCAGGTGAGAGGCGGTGTTCCGGCCGGGAAAATGAAAATTCAATACGCCGCTTATTTAGGCAATGGTCCCGTCCTGGATGTCGGCACGGGATTACTGGAATTCTCTAATTTTGGCGACAATAATTCTAACAAAGTCATCGGCGGGCGAGTCAGCATTTTGCCGGTTCCCCAGGTAGAAATCGGCTATGGCGTGGAAACATCAAAAGTCGGGGACAGCGAAAGCGATTTTGCCGACGTGAAAGCCCTGAACAACACCGTTGATTTCACCTATACCACAAAAGTGAACGCCCTGAAAGGCGGCGTTGACGTTCGCGCCCAGGCGACCTGGCTGAATATTGATAATCCCCAAATGGCGCCGTTGACCTTCGACAATTTGAGCAAGGGCGGGTATGCGCAAATCGCCTATCATCCCTACAACGTGGACAGCCCGATTTTGAAAAATGTTGAATTCGCCTATCGCTATGACTGGGTGGATCAACCGGACAGCGCGCCCTCAAACGCGCAATTGACCCGCTCCTCAATCGGGTTGAATTATTGGCTGAGCGCCAGCAGTTTATTCAAATTTACCTACGAAACCGCCAGCGAGGAGCTGCCGGGTGAGCCAGGCACAAGCTCGGACCGCTTTATCGGTCAATTGGCAATCGGATTCTAAGAAATGCTTCATTGAAGGTAAAACAAAAAAAATGTTGTAGGTTCAATAAAATCAAATTCTTAAAAAATATTTAGCCTTAAAATAAAGCCTTGACGAGTATAGAAAAGGAGATTAAAAATGAAGTTGATATCGAAAATAAAACATATTGAATGGAAAAAGCTGGCCGCCGCCGGCATCGTGATCAGTTTATTTATTATCGTTGCCAGTTGCGCGTCCAGCACGCCGATTTTGGAACGCCCCGGCGCGCAGTTGTGGGGAGAAAATTGTGGCCATTGTCATAACATTCGCCCGCCGAAATCATTGACGGATTCCGAGTGGGAGTTAGCGGTGCTGCACATGCGCACCCGCGCCAATTTGACCGCGGATGAAGCGCGTAAAATCGCGGAGTTTCTGAAAATGGCGAATTGATGGTGTGATATTTAAAGTCGAAAAGTATCGTCAAAAAGGCAGGTGTGTTGATCACGCTTGCCTTTTTATTTGAACCAATCGAGCACTGCAAACAGCTTTTCCACATCTGCCTTACTATTATAAAGATGCGGCGCAATGCGAATGGCGTTACCTCGAACGCTCACGAAGATTTTTTCCGCTTTCAGCCGCTCGATCAACGCTGCGGGCACGCCGCCGGGAAAGCGGATGCCGATCAAATGGCCGGCGTGAAATTTTGCAGGCGCGATCGATAAACCCAGTTTTTTTGCGCGTTCGGCAATTTGTCCGGTCAGGGCGGAAAGCGTCTCATAAATGCGCCCGACCTGCCATTCGCTGATTTGCTGCAACGCCGCCAGCGCCATGGGCATCAGCGTAAAGTTGCTGCGCTCACCCACATCAAACCGCCGCGCCCCGGGCTGAAATTCATCACGATAATTGACCAATCCTGCGAAATCCTCGCTGTCTTTGCGATTCAGCCAGTTGAATTCCAATGGCTCACCGGAATGGTGCTGCGACGCTGCGTACAGATAGCCGAAACTGTACGGCCCCAGCAGCCATTTGTATCCGGCTGCGATCAAAAAATCCGGGCGAATCTCTTTTACTGAAAAAGGCATCGCGCCGATGGATTGCGTGGCGTCCACCACCAGCGCGGCGTTCACGTCGTCGCAGCGGCGGCGGATGGCTGCGAGATTGATCAGGCTGCCGTCCGTCCAGTGACAATTGGGCGCGGCAACAACCGCGGTTCGCTCGTCGATTTTTTCCAAAAGCGCGGTCGTCCAGTCATCATCGGCCGGGCGCTGCACGGTTTCGATGTCCGCGTTGCAGGCACGCGCCGTTTCCCGCCAGGGATAGACATTCGACGGAAATTGCTCATGCAGCATGACGATTTTCTGCCCGGGCTGAATGCGCGCATTTTTTGCCGCCACGCCAATGCCGTAGCTCACCGAGGGGATGAAGGCGATATCATCCGCCGCGGCGTCAATAATTTGCGCAAACAACGCCCGCGCTTTTTCGGAATCCCGGAAAAAATCCGGCGGCGTGACGGTCCAGGGCTGCTCTTTTTGGCGGATTCCCGCCTCGCCCGCGTTGCTGACGCCGCGCAATTGCGGCGATAAATACGCGCAATTTAAATAGGTAATGTCGTCGGGAATATTGAACAAATGCTTTTGATTTTGCAGCATGGGTCACTCCGTGAGTGTTTTAATGGGATCGTGTTCCGGTTTTTAAGTGCTTTGGTGTTAAAGTGCTTTGGTGTTAAAGAAAGGATTCCTGCGTTACTATGAAAGGGGCTAAAAAAAGCACTGTAACACTTTAGCACAAAAGCACTCAAACACTATTTTATATAATTTCAATTTCCAGTTTTGAAAAAGACGCGCGAATCACAGCTTCGACATCCTCCGGCAGCATTTCGCGGGCAAAAATGAAGCCCAAATAGCGCCCGCCGAAGGGCATGGGCAGCACTTCCTGTCCGTTGGGAATGGTAATGATCACATCTCCCACGCCGGGGATTGCTTTTGCCGCATCGATGCCGCGAACGACTTTCAGCGTGCCGGCCCGGGGAATGGGAATCATCATCACCCCGGCGGCTGAACGTTCTCGCTGTATTTCCCAAATATTTTCGCCGGTTGCCTGGCGCAGAATCAATTCCTCCAGGGTCATGCCCGCGTCGAATCGCAGCATCCGCGAGCACAGCCCGCCGATGGAGCGCGCGGCAATTTCGATGACAAACGCGCCGCCATCGTTGATGCGCATTTCCGCGTGAACCGGGCCGTTTTCCAGGCCTAACGCCAGCGCGGCACGATGCGCGGCATGGGTCACTTCCCGAAGCACGTACCCGGGTAGCCGCGACGGGGTTGTGTAAATCGTTTCCACAAAATACGGTCCCTCCAGCGGATCGGGTTTGTCAAAAATCGCCAGCGTTTTAAATTCGCGGTTGATGAGTATTCCCTCCAGCGCCACTTCCACGCCGGGAATGTATTTTTCCACCAACAGACCGTTCGCTTCGTCGTCGAATGCCTTTTCCCGCACATCCGGCATCGCCAGAATTTCCCGGATGCGCGCAAACGCGGCGATAAATTGTTCGGGGTCATCCGCCCGGGTAACGCCGCGGCTGCCTGAGAGAAAAATGGGTTTGAGCACGCAGGGATAATCGGCCCGCTTCGCTAATTTTTTTGGGTTGTCTTTGCTGGAAAACAGGCGAAAATCGGGATAATTCAAATCGGCGGCGGCGATTTTTTGGCGCATGATAAATTTGTTTCGTGCCGCCCGCAAGGCTGCCGGGGCGTTGTGGCGAATGCCCAATGTTTGCGCCAGCAGCGCCGCGACATACGCCGAGGTATCGTCCACGCCGACAACCGCATCAAAGGGCGGCTGACCAAAACCGCGCTTCTCCACAAATGCCCGCATTGCAGCGCCGAGCGTCTCCGGTTTGCGAAAATTCAGCGCCACGGTGGTATCGGGAATCAACGGCGCCATGGCCTGCCGGTGATCCGACGCGACGATGATTTCCGCGCCGATTTTGCCCGCGGCCTGCATAAAATCATGGGTGCGATACGTCGAAGCGGGAATGACCAGGAGAATGCGTTTCATGGTTTATATCCGGTCCCAATCCGGTAATTTTCTTTCCGGGATTTTTTTTAAGATTTCATTAAATCGGTCTTTTAAATTCGATAAATTTTTTTCAGTACCGGACACTTTTAGGAAAGAGGGCAAAAGCGGAGCTTTAGGGGAAAATAACGTTACAAAGCGGGAGCTTTGTAACGAGAATCGTTGATTTTTGTCAATACTTGTTGCATCCCGGAACGCCGGGATTGCAACACGATTTTCCAAGAAGCTCTGCTTCTAATTCACGCAATATT
>Ga0114931_10009982_pt1 | contig 11335 bp, 8 predicted proteins | sample 2SBtaG_FD_89579 | JGI IMG/M metagenome (GOLD analysis project Ga0114931, IMG submission 89579) | Deep subsurface microbial communities from Kolumbo volcano to uncover new lineages of life (NeLLi) - 2SBTROV14_V59a metaG | ecosystem: Environmental > Aquatic > Marine > Volcanic | place: Kolumbo...
CGAGCGTTTCTCAGCGAGCCGAAGGGTAACCTTTATTTTGTCCGCAACGCAGCATATCTTTCGCGCCCAACAGCAGAAGCAAAACGAGGGGATACGCACAGTACGAACTTTTTTACCACTTCAAGAATATTGCTTAGGACCGCGCACATCTCCACGGTGGCCCCTGTCACGCCTGGCGTTTCCTTGGCTCACGCGGCGGCCATTGTTGATGACACCCTCATTTCCTGCCCCGATAGTTATCATAGGAATACAATTCCGGCGGTCGGGCCTTGCCACAAATTACAGATTGAACTTGTCAGGCGCTAAACGGTGGAATCATATTCATGACAGGAATTCCCGAAAATCGAAAGCCAAAGACCGGCCGCAATAGACAACCGCCCCAAAACCAAATTACATTTCAGCCAGCACTTCATCCAGATTGCTGACCAGCGTATCCACGTTTTCTTTGGTAAAAACCAAAGGTGGTTTAATTTTGATAACGTTATGCAAGGGTCCGTCCGTGCTGAGTAGAATTCCGCGATGCTTCATTTTTTCAACGATACGTGACGCCTCGGAGCCAGCCGGAGCCAACGTTTCTCTATCCTGGACTAATTCAATGCCGATAAAGAGTCCAAGGCCTCGAACGTCTCCGACGAGTAGATGTTTTTCCCGCAAGTGGAGCAGGTGCTTGAGAAGATATTCACCGACCACTCGGGCGTGCTCCTGGAGCCCTTCATCTTGAATGACATCCAAAACAGCAAGACCGACGGCACATGAAACTGGATTGCCGCCAAATGTATTGAAGTACTCCATGCCTTTGTCAAAGGAATCGGCAATTTTCTTTGTGGTGACCACCGCCGCGAGGGGATGGCCGTTGCCGATTGGTTTGCCGAGGGTCACAATGTCCGGCACCACTCCTTGCGTCTCAAAACCCCAGACGTGCGACCCAACACGCCCGAATCCAACCTGCACTTCATCGGCGATGCAGACGCCACCGGCTTTCCGAACGAATTCGTAGACCCGCCGCAAGTAATTCTCCGGTAACACGATCTGCCCGCCACACCCCGGCAGTGACTCAGCGATGAAAGCCGCCACGCTACCGCGACTGAGATAAATTTTTTGGATGACGGCATCGACATGGAGTGCGTAACGTTCGCATGCATCCGGCGCATCCTTCTTGAATGGACCACGGTACAGGTCTGGGATTTCGACCACATGCACATTGCGACCAGGACCAGCGCCGCCCGGTCCGTCAAATTTGTAAGAACTGATGTCGATGAGGGAGCCCAGGTTGCCGTGATACGCAGCGTCCAGGACGATGACATCTCTTGCTCCGGTGTGGCTCTTTGCAAGTCTCAAAGCCAAATCGTTGGCTTCGCTGCCCGAATTGACGAAGAAGCAAACCGTCAGCGGTGCCGGCATGGTGGCGGTCAACCGTTCGGCATACTCACCCAAATTCGGATGCAGATATCTCGTGTTGGTATTTAGGGTTGCCATTTGTGTCCGCGCCGCTTTGATCACGCGCGGGTGACAATGCCCGACATGGCAGACGTTGTTGACACAATCCAAATAGGTGCGGCCACTTGCATCAAAAAGATACTGAAAGGCACCTTGAGTGAGCATGAGCGGCTCTTCATACGAGAGACGGAGCGACTTTCCGATGTGATTCTTCCGTGCCGTCAGAATTCCTTTTTTGCTCTTTGCGGCCCCCGATTCCACGACAGCGAAACCGCAAGCCTGACGAAAACCGTGACGAACCTGTGCCGGGTTGACGGAGACGAAGGTCTGAAGAAGCCGCCACAATCTTTGTTGGTCGGAGGTGGCATAATCATTTTCAGGATCAAGCTGCCGCTGTCTTTCCGCCATGATGACGCTGATACAAATCCGCATACAGATCAAGTAAAACAGAACGTCGACCTCTGTTGGCAGCAGAGGGTTTTGCTGATGATATCCGCGCACGATATGCCGGCCGACCGTGATCGGGTCGGGGTGGTCAGCCATGATGTAGGGCACCGCATTGGCCAGCTCACAAATCCTGTTCGTCAAGACAATGTCACCGAAGTCGATGATGCCGTCGACGGTTAGCTCTGAATCAGTCTCGCTCAGTAGAACATTGCGGTCGTTGGCATCATTGTGAATGATGCTCATCGGAAGCCGCGGCAACAAAGGTTGGACCTTGGTTTCGAATTGTAACAGGAAATATTCGATGACGGGACGCATTCTCGTATCCGCGAACCTGGGGAGATCTTCACGCAGATTCAACGCTTCGACGGTGTTCCAGTGCAAGAGTCGGTTAGCCCCGGCATGCGAAAAGTCAGTCAGCGCGTGATCCATGCGGCCAAGCAGACGGCCAAATTCTTCCAGCATGGCGGGGGTTTTATCGGGAACATCCGACAGAAAAATACCCGGAACGTAGGTCAGTATCCGCAAGAAATAGATTTCACCATCTGGTACATCGATGCGTTCTATCTTCTCCCCACTCCTGGCACGTAGAACCAGCGAACATCTGATTCCTGCATCGGCGAGATGCGCCATGGCGCCATTCTGGGCCTCTAGCTCCGCGGCGGACGCGCCTGAATGAGAAAACTTGACGATAAATCGCCTCTCGTCGGTCGTCAACACGAAATTCAGATCGATATAACTTGGGAGGGTCTCAAGAGACCCGTTCAGTCCGTACAACTCGGCAACGAGGTGAAGGACTTGCTTGGAATCAAGAGGAAAAGGTTTCTCGGCCATTTTTGTTTTGAGTAGTTGGTTGGTTAGTGATTGCCCCATGAGTGTCCGATTTAGCAAGAATGCAAGGCGGATAAATGCCAATTAAACAGGCAACAAGGGTGTTTTCATCCAGTCCGAGATTTGGAATCACACTAATCCTTGAGTTGTCGTGCCCAAAGTCTTACCCGCTTGAATCATGCGGGCACAGATTTAATCGGGCATCCAGAAAAGTGGGTGGTGGATCCCTGCTGAAAACATGCCGGTTCACAACCCCGCGTTTTGCGGCGGGGGATGACAACAGGACTTGCTGTATTTTTATAAAGCTGGCTACCAACCGCTCCGCAAAAACCCTAACCGGACAAGGGGACACTCGGCGAGACGCCATCGGCTAGTTTTTCTTGGATTTTCGCGCCCCCACTAGTTAAACCGGTCCGGCCTTAACCGACTTAAATCAAGGCTGGTTTTTCCAGCAGTGAGTAGGTCAGCAACCAGTTTTCCTGTAATGGGTGCAAGCGTCACACCTAGCATGGCATGCCCGGTTGCCGCGATAAAATTCTTAACCTTTCTGAAGCGTCCGATGTAGGGCAATCCATCCGGAGTGCAGGGCCGCAGGCCACTCCAAAGCTGAGTCGCCTCAATTTCGTTTTCCTGAAAATTGCTCAGATATTTTGGCACAGCCTTCAGAATCGCGTTCACCCGGCGTTGATTAATGTTGGAATCCAGCCCCGCTAGCTCCATTGTGCCCGCAAACCTAAGCCGCGGACCCAACGGGGTTACCGCTACTTTCGCTTCGGATAGAATGAGGGGCACTTCGGGAAAAGGCACGTGCGGCGTGAACGTGACGCTGTAGCCCTTGCCCGGTTGCAGTGGCAGTCTCAGGCTCAATCTCCGTGCGATCACGGAGGACCAGGACCCGCTTGCCAGAACAAACTCATCTGCCTTTAGATTTCCTTTCGAAGTCATAACGGATTTGATCCTCTTGTCGACCGTTTGGAATGAACTCACCTCCGCACCCGTGAGCAAAGTCACGGAGCGTCGCCGCAGAGCCGTCCTCAGGTTTTCCACCAGAACGGTAGGGTCCAAATGCGCATCCTGGTGATAATAAACGCCGCCGACCGCGGAAGTACGAATCCGCGGCTCCAGTTGATGAATGTCGTGATTATTCATGACACTGACTTTCATGCCCAATTCGCGTGCGATGACCGCATCCTCAATTTCCGTGTCTAGTCCTCTTTGCGTGCTGCAAAGCATCAAGAGGCCCTTGTGACTGTAACCGAAATCACCGATGTTTTTCGACAAGTCTCCAAAAAGAAGGTAGCTTTCTTGAAACAACTGATGCAATACAGATGAAGAATATTTCATATAGCCAGCATTGCCGGAGCGCCAGAAATGAAACAACCAGGTCATGAGGTCGGCACTGAAACGCGGTTTGATATGAAATGGGCTCTCCGGGTCGAACATCCATTTGAGGCCCTTTGCGACCATTCCAGGAGCAGCCAGGGGAATCACATGACTCGGCACGACCAGGCCCGCGTTGCGGTCGGAACAAGCGCGTCCGATTTCTGCCCTTTCTACCACCGTTACGCTGACACCCTCGGCTGAAAGGTAGTAGGCAGCGCACAAGCCGACGATACCACCACCGATTACGACCACGTCAGATGTTGAATTCATCAAAAGGGATTCTTACTGGAAACCCTGGACAGTTCCCAATAGAGCCGTCATTAAATGACTTGAAATCCATGCGCGTAAGGGTCCTCATCGTCGATGAAGAGGGTGTTGATGCCGATGACCCGCGCCCACCCTTCTATACTTGGAATGATGGCACGCTTGTCCCCGACAGTCGTTTCCGACTCGACGCGCCCACGAAAAAGACTGCCGATAATACTTTCATGAATGAATTCGTCCCCAACCTTTAGTTTTCCTAAGCCGGCCCACTGTGCCATGCGGGCCGAGGTTCCGGTGCCGCAAGGGGACCGGTCGATTGCCTTGTCGCCGTAAAAAACCGCATTGCGCGCATGTGCCTCGGCGTTCTGAGGCTGGCCGGTCCACTCGATGTGGCTAAGCCCACAAATTGTCTCATTCTCTGGATGCACGAAAGTGTATTTTTCATTTAACCGTTCGCGCAGGATGGGACTCCAGCGAATAAGCTGACCTGCCGAAAAATCTTCCATATCCCCGAAATTTTTCTGGCTGTCCACAATGGCATAAAAATTACCGCCGTAGGCCACGTCGACAGTCAGCACACCGAGGTCCGGGCACTCGACCTCCAGGCCGGTTGAGTGTAAATACGAGGCGATATTCACGATCCGGACGGAGGTAACCTTGTCACCCTGTTGCGTGTAGTGAGCTATGACCAGGCCGGCCGGTGTTTCAAGTCGAAGCTTTCCGGGAGTCCTTGGGGTGACAAGTCCATGCTCGATCATGACTGTCACCGTCCCAATCGTCCCATGTCCGCACATCGGCAGGCAGCCGCTTGTCTCTATGAAAAGAATTCCGATATCATTGGCGTCATCCGCGGGCGGATAAAGAATGCTGCCAGACATCATGTCATGGCCGCGTGGCTCAAACATCAAGCCCGTACGAATCCAGTCGTATTCGGCAATAAAATGCTGACGGCGCTCACTCATAGTGTTGCCCTGCAGGAACGGCCCACCACCGGAAACGACTCTTACGGGGTTGCCGCAAGTGTGGGCATCGATGCAGCTAAACGTATGTCGGGCCATGCACTGTCCTTGTTACCGTGCTAAACATGAAGCTGTTTTCAGATTTTGTTGGGCCGACCTAATTGACGCTAGTAATTCTCCAGAGTCATCCGCGTGACGCGCTCCAGATAGTTGAGCAAATTGTCCGAAGCCTCAGCCGCACGCGACACGTCTGCTTCAGCAACCGCCTTGAAAACGGCGGCATGCAGCTCCGCTGACAGCTTCAGGTCGCCGTTTTCCTGGTACATGTACCAAAAACGCCGGCAGTGCGTATGGAGAGGTGCGGTGGCCCGAATCGCAAAAATATTTCTGCTGGCCTGCTCCAAAATATGATCTGCTTCACTATCCAGGCGCATGAATTCCGCCACATCTGGGATAGCAGCCGCTTGCATCATTTTGTCACCGAGATTACGAAGTGCGATCTTTTGTTCCTCCGTTGCCCGCCTGGCGGCCCGGGAAGCGATCAGACGATCCAGGACACGACGTGTCTCCAGTAAGGCGAGATGCTCCGGGATGTTGATTTCGGTGACGATAATCCCGCGTCTCGGCATGGTCGTTACCAGATGTTCCGACGACAGTCTCTGCAACGCTTCCCGAATGGGCGTCCGTCCAATATTGAGTTTTTCACTCAGGTCGCCTTCCGTGAGTACCGCGCCGGGAGCCAGTTGCAGCGTGACGATCATCTCCTCTAGCAGACGATATGCTTGCTCGGCCAGACTCTCATTTTGTTGGAGTGGCAAACCCGTTGGGCCGGCTCCTTGCGATGTGGAATTCATGGTTCTCGCACCTCGTTGAACTGATCGACATCAAGGTGCAATATAGCTGGTCTTAACGGTCGTGTAAAACTCGACGGCATAGCTGCCCTGCTCCCGCGTGCCGTAACTGGAGCCTTTGCGGCCCCCAAATGGAACATGATAATCGACCCCGGCGGTCGGCAAATTCACCATGACCATGCCCGCTTGTGCATGGCGCTTGAAATGGTCAGCATACTTAAGTGAGGTCGTGCAAATGCCGCTGGAAAGTCCAAATTGAGTGTCGTTGGCGACCGCTAAAGCCTCCTCATAGTCTTTGACCCGAATCACCGTGGCAACCGGCCCGAAGATCTCTTCCCGGTTGATGCGCATGTCGTTGGTGGTTTCCGTAAACAGCGCAGGGGCCATGTAAAAACCATCTTTCTCGCGTTGCAAACGCTCCCCACCGCAAACCAGGTGCGCTCCTTCATTCTTGCCGATTTCGATGTATTCCGTGTTTTTCGCCAGTTGCGAATCGTCTACTACCGGACCGATTTGCGTCCCTTCCGCAAGCGCGTCGCCAACCTTTAGCGATTCGATTTGCGCATGCACAGCCGTGACGAACTTATCATGAATGCCGGCCGTGACGATCAAGCGACTGGAAGCCGTGCAGCGTTGCCCCGTTGAAAAATAAGCACCATTCACGGCACAGTTGACCGCCGTTTGCAAATCAGCATCATCCAGGACGACGAGTGGGTTCTTGCCGCCCATTTCCAACTGAACTTTTGCCATACGTTGTGCACACTTACCGGCGATCTGGCGGCCCACATCGACGGAGCCTGTAAAACTGATGCCGGCGACATCCGGATGAGTCACGAGGGTTTCGCCAATCTTGCTGCCTCTCCCCATAACGAGGTTGAAAACACCCTTTGGCAAACCGGAACGAGAGATAATTTCAGCGATAGCCCAGGCACAGCCAGGAACCAGATCAGCCGGTTTAAAAACAACCGCGTTGCCAAACGACAGGGCCGGCGCGATCTTCCAGGCAGGAATCGCGATAGGAAAGTTCCATGGTGTAATCAATCCCACGACCCCGATAGGCTCCCGCGTTATTTCGACGCCCACACCGGGGCGGACGGAGCGAATATTTTCACCTGTCATGCGCAAGGCTTCGCCGGCAAAGAACTTAAAAACCTGCCCGGCACGCCCGGTTTCCCCAATACCCTCCGGCAGCGTTTTCCCTTCTTCACGGGCCAGAAGGCGACCCAACTCCTGTTTGCGTTCCAGGATTTCGCTGCCGATGAAATCGAGAATGTCGAAACGTTGCTGCGGTGTGCTATTCGCCCATTCAAGTGAGGCTGTCTTCGCCGCCGCAATGGCTTCCTCAATCTCCTGGTTTGCGGATTGGTTGTAAGCGCCGACCACATCGCTGATATCCGATGGATTGATATCATCTTTAGAATCGGCTGTATCGGCCCATTCGCCATTTATGAGATTTTTCTTGGTTTCCATTTTCCCTACCTGCTCCTGTTTTGTTTTGAGTTTAAACTCCTGGCCGACAGCAAGCCCTTGTTTCGCCTTATCTACACGGGTAATTCAGGCCGCGTCTCCAGAGCCTTGCGAATGGTTGCAACAGTCCGTTCCCGTTCGGCACCTGCCAATGGCAGGCGCGGTGGCCGGACCCTTTCGTTGCCGACGCCGGCCAGCGTTTCAGCCAGTTTGATATTCTGCACTAGTTTGATAGCAACATCAAGATCCAGCAACGGTTTGAACCAGCGATATATTTTCACGGCTTCTTCAATCCGCCCTGCTTTCACCAATTTATAAATAGCCACGGTCTCCTTCGGAAAAGCGGTGACAAGCCCGGCTAGCCAGCCGTCAGCGCCAAGGACCAGGGCTTCCAATGCGATGTTATCGACGCCGCAGAAAATTTTGTAACGATCCCCAACCAAGTTGATAATGTCCGTCACGCGCCGAACATCATTTGACGATTCCTTAACCGCCACAAATTTCGGCTCATCCGTCAGCTCCGCGAACATAGTGGGAGTGACATCGACACCGTAGGCCACGGGATTGTTGTAAATCATAATCGGCCTGGTGGAAACCTTCGCCAGGTCGCGCAGATAAACTAAAGTCTCGCGTCTATCTGAAACGTAGCGCATGGGCGGCAGGACCATAAACCCATCCGCGCCATTTTGCTGCCCCCGCTCAATGCAACGTGCTGCCTCGGCGGTGGTTGTCTCGGCCACGCAGAGAAGCACTGGAACCCGGCCGCTGCTTACCGAAAGCGCCGTTTTTAGAATCTGCTGCTTTTCGTCCGAGGTTAGAGACCCGTTCTCTCCAAGTGACCCACAGACGACGAGTCCATTTACGCCTGAATCAATTTGAAAATTGAAATGCTTTTCCATCTCAGCATGATCGAGGCTTTCATCATCATTGAATTTGGTCGTAACCGCTGGAAAAACGCCAGCCCATTCGCTACTCATATTGGCTCTCCATGGTTTACATGATCTGGAAACAGAACACCTGGATAATTTTTGCCTTTTTAGGAAAACTCGCTTAGGACAGATGAAGATCTTCCTTCAGATCATCCTGGCCGATAGCCTCAGGCAAGATCTAATATATTAGCAATATATTAATCCGCAATAAAAAACTTATCACACGCAATCTTTTTTCTTGAAGAATTGTCTTACCGCGGGAAAAAGGAGGTTTAAAAATCGATGAGGAAAGTCGTATAGGACCAGACGCCAACATTGTCGTTCAGGAAATCACGCTCAATCAAATCGCCAGGATCGAAAAATGTCAGGCCGAATTGCAGAGATGCGGCCGCGTTGTACACGTAGCTCAAAATGAAATCAAATTCATTGCCGAAATTCTTGCGTTCTCCGCGGGCCGCCCGAAAGTTGTGAAAATGGGTGTTGAGATTCCACTTAGCTGCCAATGGTATATTGGCTTTGACCGAAAAGTCCTGCAGTCCTTGCCCATTTGTATTGAGAGGGATGTCGATGAAGTAGTCCATGAAGCCGTAAAAATTGTGATTGGTTGCAAGCGACGTATCAAATACTCTGAAATCTTTGTCACCCGTTTTCATGCCGGAGAGATAGTCGTACCCAATTTTGAGGCTTGGATTGAACGGTGCGTCGAATGTGTATTTGAGTGAGGTTGAGGCAAGGAAAGCCCTGACATTCCGCCCTTGCCGTTTTCCCATTTGTAGTCCTGTTTCAGCTTCAAGACTCACTTGCCCGATTCGGGACTTGCCATAAGTCCCGATAGTAGCACGATTCAATTCCGCGCGCCCGTTTTCCGCTTTTTGATGGTTGGACTCAAACAGGCCGTAAAGATGGAGACTGCTGTGCGAATTGGGCCTATATTGATAGTAGCCACCAAAAAGAAAATTCTCCTTACTCTCAAACCCGTTCGTCACGGTAGGAGTTGCAGCACCCAAGACGAGATCTCTCCGATTAATCTTCATCGCGAACAGATCAAGGGGACTTTGTCGACCGAAGCTAAGTTTTACGCCATCAAGCGAACGGCCGCGATTGCTGAAATCGACTCTGCCGATGACCCGCTGGTTACCGTATGCCAACTCCTGTCGTCCGACCTGAATCGCGATCGACCTGCCCCAAAGATTCTGAACTTTGAAGTATGCCTGGTGTAAATCAAAATTTGATTTACCTGGCTGGGTGTTCGGGTCTCCGCGCAGTGTACGCGCATCCTGAATCTGAATATAAAGAACGAGATTGCTCACGGGCATGACTCGGGCCCCCAGCCTCGTACGTAGCAACGTATACGTATCAAGAGAGGAATCTCCCTGGAAATCACGTCCGTCCGCCTCGTTGCGTACTCGCATTTTTCCATCCAAATCGATAGGGAAAGGGAAAATTTGAGCTGAGACGACATTTGCCCAAAGGAATAAAAAAGGTATGTATACGACGACGCGGGACACGGGCGGCCAATTCTCCGTGGTTAAGAAAAATTTGTTTGGAACCCAATTGGGTGTTCTAGAATGTTCGGCACACCGCTGCATATTCTTTCGACAATTCGTTTTATTTAGCACACTCGATGAACGATTTGAAGGTTCCCCATGTCAAGCTGCCCTCACATCATACAAAGACACGGGCTACAAACACCGCTATTTGCCGGATGTCAATTTCAACAACATGGATCCAGCAGCCAAAAATCCTTTTTCAGCAACAAATTCTTGTTTTTTTTTGGCAACCGCCTAACCTGGATAATTCATGAAGTCTTCATGACGAAACGTAAACCCCTCTGCTTAGAAAGAAACGATACCGTTTCTCAGGAAAATTCCTATAGCCTTTAGGTCCCGAGTTTTTGGGGGACAAATAAATCCCCGCAAAATGCTCGGGGCAGACAGCGGATATCACTTTGAACGTTCCGTTGTAACAGTTTGAGCCTGAATGACTATCCATGAATTATACTGGATAGACGTGCAGTGTCAGGATCCACGATTTTAGACTACCGAGACGCGAGATTTCTGATGGCATTGCGACTAAAAACAACTTGAGCAAAAAAAAGCCCCGACATTTGCCGGGGCTTTCTTCAGACTGATTGAATCTCGATGTCTAATTGAAAAAATATTTGATGCCGAACTGCGCCCGCCAACGCGAAATAAGACTGGCGTCATCCAGAAATGTTTTCGTGGCGGTTCCGGGGAATTGCAATATGGGGTTCCCTGACGCATCATAATTGCCGGTAAAGACCAATGGTGTCTTGGCAGCCGTATTGGCGATTTGGCGCACGCCCCAGTCGGAGTTGATAAAGTTGCCAACATTCAACATATCAAAACTTATCTGAAAAGTGTGTTTTTGCCCGCCAGCGTTGATAGAAAAGTCTTGCAGAATCCTGAGGTCAACATTGTTGAACCAGGGACTTATGCCGCCATTTCGTTCCGCAATTTCACCGCGGTGAGAACTCAAGTAATCATCTTGCTTGATAAAAGCGTTAAGCGCGTCCCATTGATCTGCGGCGGTTGCGTTCGTTTCATCAAAAACGACTTCGCTGGCATCTCTGGGAATGTAGATCAAATCGTTCCCAGCGACACCGTCGCCGTTGACGTCGCCGGCATAGGTATATGAAAATCTACTTTTGGACCCCGCTGTGGAGACCGCTCCTTGAGCGACTTCAAGGAACAGGCCGAAATGGGTCGCCACCCCTTTTGACCAGCGCTGGCTATAGGTAGCGCCGCCC
>Ga0114931_10009983_pt1 | contig 11335 bp, 8 predicted proteins | sample 2SBtaG_FD_89579 | JGI IMG/M metagenome (GOLD analysis project Ga0114931, IMG submission 89579) | Deep subsurface microbial communities from Kolumbo volcano to uncover new lineages of life (NeLLi) - 2SBTROV14_V59a metaG | ecosystem: Environmental > Aquatic > Marine > Volcanic | place: Kolumbo...
GTATCCGTCGAAGACAACGAAATCCTCAAAGGCATCGACCTGACCGTCGCGGCCGGCGAGGTGCATTCGATCATGGGGCCGAACGGCTCGGGCAAGAGCACGCTGGCGCAGGTGCTCGCGGGGCGCGACACGTTTGAGGTCACCAGCGGTGCAATTCTCTATGATGGACAGGATCTGCTCGAACTCGCGCCCGAGAAACGCGCCCAGGCCGGCGTGTTCCTGGCGTTTCAGTACCCCGTCGAAATCCCCGGCGTGACGACGAGCTATTTTCTCAAGAGCGCGCTGAACTCGATCCGCAAGGCGCGCGGCGAATCCGAGCTCGACGCCGTCGAGTTCCTACAGATCGTCAAGGAGAAAGCCGCACTCGTGGAGCTCGACGACCGCCTGCTCAACCGCGCGATCAACGAAGGCTTTTCCGGCGGCGAGAAGAAACGTAACGAAATCTTCCAGATGGCGATGCTCGATCCGCGGCTGGCGATCCTCGACGAAACCGACTCCGGCCTCGACATCGACGCGCTGCGGATCGTCGCCGACGGCGTCAACAAGCTCCGCGGCCCGGATCGCGGATTCCTCGTCATCACGCACTACCAACGACTGCTCAACTACATCGTCCCCGACTACGTACACGTACTCGTCGACGGCAGGATCGTCCGCAGCGGGGGGAAAGAGCTGGCGCTCGAACTCGAAGACAAAGGATATGGCTGGCTCGAGACCGAGCCGGCCGGCGCATCCACATGAACGCCCACGACCCGGCGAAAGACCTGACGGTTTCCAAAACTGATTCCACTGCGGCCGCGAAGCATGCCGCCGATACGAGGTCCGCGAAACGCATGACCATGATTACGGAAAGCAGCATTGCCTCATTTGTCACGGCGTTCGAATCATTCGAGCGGGACAGCGCGGCCCCGCCCGCGTGGCTTTCCCGCGTTCGCAAAGCGGCGCTGCAGCGCTTTTGTGAGCTCGGCGTGCCGACCGTGCGCGACGAAGACTGGCGCTTCACCAATCTGTCGCGCCTGACGCGCTCGGATTACTCGATCAACGTCGGACCCGCCGACATCGCGCTCGCCGACATTGCGCCTCACGCATTCGCGGACGAAGGTTGGTCGCGGCTGGTGCTGCTCAATGGCCGCTACTGCGCGTCCGCGTCGGAGCTTGGCGAATTGCCGCGCGGCGTGGAAGTGATGAGCCTGGCCGAGGCGCTCGTACGCCATGGCGAAGAGGTTGAGCGGCATCTTACGAAACACGCCGATTTCGACAACAAGGCGCTGGTGGCGCTCAACACGGCCTTTCTCTCGGACGGGGCGTTCGTCCACGTTCCGCGCGGCGTTCATGTAGAGCGCCCGATTGTGTTGCTGCATGTCAACACGCCGAGCGCCGCGCCCGCCATGTCCCATCCGCGTACGCTGATCGTCGCGGACGAGAGCAGCCAGGTTTCGCTGGTCGAAAGCTATCTCGGACTCGGCGACGGCGTGTCGTTCAACAACGCGGTGACCGAGCTTGTCGCCGGCCCGAATGCCAACGTCGATCACTACAAGGTGCAGCGCGAAAGCGAAGCGGCCTTTCACATTGGCTCGCTCCGCATTCAGCAGGCGCGCGACAGCAAGGTATCCTCGCATTCGCTTGCGGTGGGCGGCGGCCTGGTCCGCAACGAGGTACACGCCGTGCTGGACGGCGAGGGCGCGGACTGCGTGCTGAACGGGCTGTACGTCACGCACAACGACCAGCACGTGGACAATCATTTGCGCGTCGAACACGCCAAGCCGCACTGCAACAGTTGGGAGTTCTACAAGGGCATTCTCGACGACCGTTCGAGCGCGGTATTCACCGGGCGGATTTTCGTGCATGAGGACGCGCAGAAGACCGACGCCAAGCAGTCCAACAACAATCTTCTACTGAGCAAGGATGCGCGGATCGACACCAAGCCGCAGCTCGAAATCTTCGCCGACGATGTACGCTGCACGCACGGTGCGACGATCGGCCAGCTCGACGACGAGGCGGTGTTTTATCTGTGTTCGCGCGGGATCGATCGCGACGCGGCCCGCAGCATCCTGATCTATTCGTTCGCCGGCGAAAGCCTCGGGCAAATCAAGCTCGAACCGCTCCGCGATCAACTTCAGAAAACGTTTCTCGAGCGCCTGCCGCACGGCGAGATGCTTCGAGCGGGGAGTCCGCTGTTTTATGGCCACGACTTTGCACAGCACATCCGGGCGACGGACCGGCGACGTGAGTCCTATTGACATCGAGCGGATCCGCCGGGATTTCCCGATCCTCTCAACGTCCGTGAACGATCACCCGCTGGTCTACCTCGACAATGCGGCCAGCGCACAAAAGCCGACTTGCGTGATCGACGCGCTGCGCCACTACTACCAATCGGACAACGCCAACATTCATCGCGGCGTCCACGCGCTCAGCATTCGCGCCACGCAGGATTACGAGAAGGCGCGCGGCACGACGCAACGCTTCCTCGCCGCGGCGCGCCCGGAGGAAATCGTCTTCGTCCGCAGCGCCACCGAAGCGATCAACCTCGTCGCGCAGACCTACGGGCGCGCCAACGTCCACCCCGGCGACGAAATCCTCATCTCGCACATGGAGCACCACTCGAACATCGTCCCCTGGCAACTGCTGTGCGAGCAAAGCGGGGCGCGGCTGCGGGTGATTCCGATCAACGACGCCGGCGAACTCGAGCTCGATGCCTTCAAGGAGCTGCTGTCGGACAAGACGCGCATCGTCGCGGTCACGCACGTCTCCAACGCGCTCGGCACGGTCAATCCCGTCGGCGAGATCACGCGCATCGCGCACGAGCGCGGGGCGGCGGTGCTGATCGACGGAGCACAGGCCGCGCCGCACTTGAAAATCGACGTCCGCAACATCGGCTGCGACTTCTACGCGATCACCGGACACAAGGTGTTCGGCCCGACCGGGATCGGCGCGCTCTATGGGCGCCTGGATCTGCTCGAGGCGATGCCGCCCTATCAGGGCGGCGGCGAAATGATTCTGTCGGTCAGCTTCGAGCACACCGAATACAACCACGTTCCGCACAAGTTCGAGGCCGGCACGCCGAACATCGCCGGCGCGATCGGGCTGGGTGCGGCATTGGACTATGTCGAGTCGATCGGCCGTGACGCGATCGCGTCGTACGAACACGAGCTGCTCGCGTACGCGACGCAGGCGCTTGAATCCGTTCCCGAGCTGCGCATCGTCGGGACAGCGCGGGACAAGGCCGCGGTGATCTCGTTCGTCATCGACGGCGTCCACCCGCACGACGCGGGCACAATTCTGGATCAACACGGGATCGCGGTCCGCACGGGGCACCACTGTGCTCAGCCGGTGATGGATCGCTTCGGCATTCCGGCCACGTGCCGGGCGTCGCCGGCGCTCTATAATACGCGCGGCGAGATCGACGCGCTCGTCGCCGGTGTTCGCAGGGTATTAGAGGTATTTCGTTGATGTCGGACCTTGGCGATTTGTATCAGGAACTTCTGCTCGACCACTATCGCCGCCCGCGTAATTGCGGCGCGCTCGATGACGCCGATGGAGTCGCCGACGGTAACAATCCACTGTGCGGCGACGTGGTGCGCGTGTTCGTCAAGGTGAAGGGCGGCGTGGTGACCGACGTGTCGTTCGAGGGTTCGAGCTGCGCCATCTCGACTGCGTTGGCGTCGATCATGACCGAATCGGTCAAAGGCAAATCGGTCGAGCAGGCCCGCGCCCTGTTTCGCAAGTTTCACAACGTCGTGACCCAGGGCGCGGATCCGAGCGAGAACGGCCCGCCGCTGGGCAAGCTCGAAGTGTTCGCCGGCGTGGGGAAGTTCCCGGCGCGCGTCAAGTGCGCGACGCTGGCATGGCACACGCTCGAAGCGGCGCTCGAACACAAGCCTGAACCGGTCACGACGGAGTGAGCGAGCCACACAATCTCCCTCATGAGCGCAAAATGCCCAACGACTCACAAGAAGATCTCAAGGCCCGCGCCATCGAAGCGATCAAGACGGTCTACGACCCCGAGATTCCCGTCAACATTTATGAGCTCGGGCTGATCTACGACGTCGCGGTCGGCGACGACGCCGAAATCCACGTCCGCATGACGCTCACGACGCCGAACTGTCCGGTCGCGGGGATTCTGCCCGAGCAGGTTCGCGTCAAGCTGGCGACGCTCGACGGCGCGCGGGGCGCGACCGTCGAACTTGTCTGGGATTTGCCCTGGACGCCGCAGCGCATGTCCGAAGCCGCCAAGCTGACGCTCAACGTGCCGCCCGAGGATGAACCGGCGTCGAAGCTGCGCGTACTCGGCGGCGGGCCGCGCGGGCGGCGGCCGCGCTAGTGCTCTGTCAATGCTGATTCGACTGGTTGGACAAGCGTCCAGACGGGTGCCACTGCTCTTGAGCAGTGACATCTCATCGGTTTCCAGCGGGGTTGGCACTGCTCAAGAGCAGTGGCACACCTACCCGTCAAACCAAGCTTGACCGAGCACCAGGGTCGCAGCTTGCGCTGCAGATCGCATTCGGGTACGCTCGCCGGGATGAGCGAGACGAGTTCGGATGTCATCGTGGTCGGCGGGGGGATCATCGGCTGTTCGATCGCGTACCGTCTCGGGCGCGGCGGGGATTCGGTGACGCTGCTGGAGCGCGGCGAATGCGGGCGTGAGGCCTCGTGGGCGGGAGCTGGTTTTGTTGAGCAAAGCAGTGTCGTACGCGATGATCCTCTGGCTCGTTTGCGCCGCGCGAGCATGGCGCGCTATCCGGCGTTCTGCGAGGAACTCACGCGCGCGACCGGCATCGACCCGGAGTTCATCAACTGCGGCAGCCTCGATCTGATCACCGACGACAATCAGGAGGCCGCCGCCCGGCGTGAAGACGAGGCCGCAGCCGCGCTGCCCGCGTTGCGAAACGGCCCGCAAGCCGAACATCTTACGCGCAAGCGGGCGCGTCAACTTGAACCCGAGCTGCGCGGCAGGATCCGAGGCGCTCTGCTCAGGAGAGCGACGTTCCAGGTACGCAACCCGCGTTTGATGGCTTCATTGCGCGCCGCGCTGCCGGCGGTGGGCGTGCTCGTGCGCGAACATTGCCCCGTAGTCGACTTCGCCACCGACGACGCCACGGTCACCGGTGTCCGCACGGCGAGCGCGACGTTCCACGCGGCGCATGTCGTGCTCGCCGCGGGAGCGTGGTCAAGTGCGATCTCAAGCATGCTGGACGGGCAAATCGCCGTCCGACCCGTGCGCGGCCAGATCGTCCAGTTGGAAATGATCCCGCGCCCGTTTTCGCACATTCTCTCTCATGGGAAGACCTACCTCGTCTGCCGCCGTGACGGAAAAATCCTGGTTGGCAGCACCGAGGAGCCGCGGGCGGGATTCGACAAGAACAACACGGCGTCAGGGGTTGAGAAGCTGTTGCGCGAAGCACGGCGATTCGTCCCGCTTCTCGAGCACGCCCGCCTGCTGCGCTGCTGGGCGGGATTGCGACCGGGATCCGCGGACAACAAGCCTTACATCGGCCCAGTGGCGGACCTTCCGGGGTTGATCGTGGCGACAGGTCACTCCCGCAGCGGGCTGACGCTGGCCCCGATCACAGCGGAGCTTGTCGCGGACCTGATTCTTTCCGGATCAACCGCGTTTCCGCTGGATCCGTTCCTGCCCGGACGAGAGTCCTGAGACTTCCACCCCAAAGTCCATCTACGACTATCGAAATCTCGCGCGCGAGGCGATTTTCTCGCCGCCACAACCCACTGTCGCAAAGCAGTTTACGAGACATATCGAAAATTTCTTGATCTTAATCGTTAGGATCGTGCGCCGTTCACGCCATTAACGGTGGAGAGATTGCGCGGTCTGGGAGCGTAGATGGCGGCGAGCCCGACTCTGTACGTCGTTGACCGGGACGACCCGGCCCGGGCGGAAGCTTGCGCATCGCTGGAGCCGCTGGGTTTCAAGATCAAGCCCTGTGTGGACGGCGTGGAGCTTCTACGTCGACTCGACCCCACGCAGCCCGGCTGCCTGCTGATCGACGCCGCGGCCCGTTGCGGTGACGGGGAGAAACTGCTCGAATGTTTGCGGTCGCGCTCAATTTCACAGCCGATCGTGGTCTACACGTCGGAGGCGACCGTCCCAACCGCGGTTTGGGCGATGAAGCACGGCGCGCGCGATTTCGTCGAGAAGCCGTTCGATCCGACTGATCTGCGCGATCGAATTCGCAGCATCCTCAAGAACGGCAACGGCAAGAGTGCGGCCGGATCAACGAGTGAGAATCCCGCGCTGCGATTCGCGCGCCTGTCGGATCGCGAGCGAAGCGTGCTGCGGCTGGTCATGTCAGGCTGCGCTACCAAGCAGATCGCCCCCGCGCTCCAGATCAGCGAGAAAACGGTCGAGACCTACCGCTCGCAAATCATGAAAAAGCTCGAGGTGCGCGGAATCCCGGCACTCGTGCGCCTCACGCTGGCGCACATGCCGGGAATCGAATCCGCCGCGTTTGCGCGGCCCCCGAGCCACCGCGCCAACGCCGAGAGCGACGGTACGACCTCGGCGGGCCGCCCCGCCGCAGCGCCGTTACAAGCTGCCGAGGAACGCGAGTAGCGCGTCCCGATCCGCGTTGCTCAATGCCTCGTACGTCTGCCGAACGCCGATCGCTTCTCCATCGTGCATTCGGATCGCCTGGTCGAGCGTGTCCGCGGCCCCGTCGTGGAAGTACGGGGCGGTCTGGCTGATGCCCCACAACGGCGCTGTTCGAAACTCGGTCTGCGTCGCGTCGCCGTCTTCGATTCCGGCCGACCCCACGGGCATGATGTCGTGCAGCAGCAAGTCCGAGTAGAGCGGGACATCACCAAGTGAACTCGGAAGCGAAGGGATGTGGCACTTCGCACAGCCGACGCTGTCGAACAGCCGTTCGCCGGATGTGACTCGAGCCGCGTCGTCGATCGGTTGGCGCGGAGGCGGCGCGAGCATGCCGAGAAAGAACGCGAGATCTTCGGCTTCCGAGAGTGAAAGCTCGGGGTCGGCCACGCCGTCGGAGTCGGTCGTCGTGCCGAACGACAGTCCGGCCTGCGGCGGAAGCGTCAGCCCAACCTCCGCCGCCATCGCGTCACGCACAAACTCGCCAATATTGGGTACCTGCGCCTTCCATCCCAAGCGACCGACGCGGCCATCCGCCAGAACGTGCGCGCGGCCGCTGATGCCGTCGCCGTTGGAATCGTTCGGATCCTGATTATCCAGGATCGTCTGTTCGGAGATCGCGTCCACCAGTCCCAGCCCGAACGCGGGGGGCGTCTGACGTGGCTCGAGCACGTTGATCTCGCCGGTCGGCGTCGGAATGTCGTATCCGACAACAATTTCTTTGTGGAGAATCGTGTTCGGCGTCGTTGAGGGCGCTGAGAAGCTACCCGCGACATCAATCGCGCCGTGCCGCATTACGTTTACACCAAGCGGACCCGATCCGCCGATGACCGGATCGAAGTGGCACGCCCGACAACTGTCCCCGTTGAATCGTTCACCGTTGTCCGCGCCGGCTAGCGCGCCCACGCCGGTCGAGTACCCAAAGTCACGATCGAACACCTCACGTCCGCGAACGAATCTCGCCATCTCTTCGGCCGTCAGCGCTCGGAACGGCCCGGCGTATTCACCCACCGCCGGCACCGATGCGTCAGGCGGCAGTAGGCCGGTGGTGAACTGATCGCGTCCGCCGAGCGAGAGGAGAAACTCGTTGAGGTCGTCCTGTTCGGATTGAGTGAGGCCGGCATACGCGTCGCGTGAAGCCTGGGACTCGCCCCCGTGCGCGAGTGTCGCCGCATCGAGCGTGTCGGCGCGACCGTCGTGCAGATAGGGCGCGGTTGCGGCAACGCCCCACAGTGGCTGCGTGCGAAACTCGGAGCCGGTCGCATCATTCATCACGATGCCGTCGGCAAGCTCGGGCCCCATGTCGTGCAGCAGCAAGTCTGAGTAAGTCGGAATCGGGCCGCGCGGCCCGTTGAGCCGCGGCGTATGACAAGCGGTGCAACCCACCTGACGGAAGAGCAGGCGTCCGCGGTTGCTCTGCTCGGTCGGTATCTCGAAAGCCGGCGCGGCCATCAGCATCTGGAAGTTGACCAGGTCGAACAGGTCGTCCGGCGACAGCTCTGGATCGGGTGCGGCGTCGTCGTCGATCGTAGGCCCGTCCGGCGCAGCGGCCTGACTATGCGGATCCAGTTTGACGTTCGGGTTGATCGGTTTGGCCGCGGCGGCGTTGGCAAGCGAGCTGTCGACCGGCAAGAGAGCACGCTGCGCGTCGGTCAGCGGGTCGGTCGTTATCCCCAGGTGATTCATGAGCGGGCCGCGGATGAAGCCCTCCAACGAAACGGTCTGCGCCTTGCGGCCGAAGCGCCCGACGAAGCCGCGGTCGAAGTTGGCCCGGCCGCTGATGCCGTCGCCGTCGGCGTCTTCGGGATCGGCGCGTGAGAGGATTTCCTGTTCGCTGAGTTCGGCGAGCAGTCCGGCGCCGAAGAATGGGATCGGGTTGCGCTGGGCGAAAACCGTGGTGGTGTCCGGGACCGAGGGTCGTGCGGGTTCGCCGGCGCCGTAGTTGTACAGACGCAACACACCGCCGGCGTTGTCCCCGCCGGTCTCGCTGAAGATGAACGCGCCGTCGGCGGTCCGGCGACCGGCGAGGAAGAAGTTGCGGTAAAGTCCGGCGCTGCCGCCGGGCACCGGTTTTTCATGGCAAGCGCCGCAGAAGGTGACGTTGAAAGCCGGTCCGAGTCCGTCGGCAAGGCTGAAGCGTCGCTGGAACACTTGCTTGCCGCGCGCGAAAGCCGCTTTTTGATCGGCAGTCGCCGAGGGCAGCGGATCGCCCATGCGCCCCATGATTCCGGGCGCGATCGGACCGTCGTCCATCGACCCCGGCAAGATCGGAAACAGAAGCGGGCACCCGGTCAGGGCGATCAGGCATGTCGTCAGCGCACCCAGCGCGTACCACATCCGTGCGGTCGGAGAGACGGTTCCGGCTGTCATGTTCATCCCTTCGTGTGGCTCGGCCTCTTTGTCAGATGATCAGTTGGTTACGTTTGCGATCACATTCTGAGTCAACTCGGCAAAATGCGTCGAATCACCTGGATCTTCAATTCTGATGTAGACCTCGAGCTCTTCGCCGTCGATGTCGTTGTCCGGCGGCAATGCCGGGAACAGGATTATGAAGAAGTCGAGGTCCTCGTTCACGCCCGCGCCCGCGTCGGTTAGCGGGAACGAGGATTGATAGTCGCCGAGTACGTGATTGATCCGAAGCTGCGTGACGCGCAGCGTGTAAGTCACCGTCGCGCCAGGCGCGAAGCCGGTCGCGCGGATGCTGACAAACGCCTCAAAGAATCCCTGGAACCCGCGCGTCATGTCCCAGTTTCCGCCCGAGCCGATCTTTTCGTAGGGATCACCCGACGAGTTGCCGCCGCGACCGAACTCGAGGTCGGGGTCCGTTGCCGGTTCACACACGCCGTCCGCGCCGCAATTTTGTCCAAGCGGGCAGTCGGACTCGACCGTGCAAAGGATCGGGGGATCCGGATCGCAGAAGTCGGGAATGCCGTCGTTGTCGAGATCGACATTGTCATCGCCACCGGGGCAGACGTCGGCGGAGTCGCACACGCCGTCGCCGTCGCTGTCGTCCAGCGCGTCGTTTGGGCAGACATCGCAGAAATCGGGGACCGTGTCGTTGTCGCTGTCGATCGCGTCGTCGCCGCCGGGACAGATGTCCGCCGAGTCGCACACGCCGTCCGCGTCACTGTCATTGGAAGCGTCGTCGCCGGTGCATGTGTCGTAGCCGTTGGGCACGCCGTCGCCGTCACTGTCGATCGCATCATCCGAACCGGGACAGATGTCCGCCGAATCGCACACACCGTCGCCATCAGAGTCATCGTTGGCGTCATCGGGGCACACGTCGCAGGCGTCGGCGACGCCGTCTCCATCCACGTCGCTGCCGTCGTCCGCGCCCGGGCACGCGTCGCAAGCGTCGGGCACGCCGTCGTTGTCCGCGTCGGCGTCGCACTCATCCGGGACGCCGTTCGCGTCGCAGTCGACGCTCGTGGCAGCGAGAATGTCGTCCGCGTCTTCGATTCCGTTGTTGTTGCAATCGACGAGCGGCGCGGGATTGGTCGGCTCGTTTGGCTCATCCGGCGCGGGTGTCGGCGCGACCGGCGTGATCCCCGGGTCGCCGAGCGTGCGGACGAACGCGACGCCGCTGAACGGCGGAGAAAACCGTCCGCCGACCGCGTAGTAGCGGCCCCGCCCGTCGGACCACATTGCGTGAATCGATTCGGAAGTGCCGGCGGACTCGGGTTCGAGCGTGTCGGATGTGGCGTCATAGGCGCCGAGATAGCCGTTCACGCCGCCGATGATCGCCTGATCGGGCGCGCCCATGAAAATCGCATTGAGTCCCGGGACGCCTGTGAGCTTTTGCGTCGTCCAACTTGTGCCGTCAAAGTTCGCGATCCTGCCGCCGGTTCGACCGCCGACCGCGACGATGTGATTCTCGCTCGTTCCCCACAGCGCTACGAAATCCTCGTCCGCCGCCGCCCCTGCGGGGCTCTGCGACCAGCTCGCACCGTCATAGGAAAGGATCAGTCCGCGTTCGCCGACGGCGAAGACGCGCGAGCCGATGCCCCAGACTTTGAAGATGGAGCTTGCGCTGCGGTCGTTGGCCGGGGCCGGTATCTTCGTGAATGTTGACCCATCGTAATGCAGGATGAGCGGATCACCCTCACCGACGGTTCCGCCGACGATCCAGAGATCGTTGGGCGTGCCCCCCCACACGCCCCACAGATCCTGATTCGTACCCGCGTCGAGCTTGCGCCAATCGAGCCCGTCATAATGCACTACGCCCCCGCCGACGCCTACCGCGTAGACGTTGTCCGCTGCGAATCCAAAAACCCATACGAGTATCGGAACATTCGGCACGCTCATCGCGGCCCAGGTTGAGCCGTCGTAGTGATAGATTTCGCCGTGCTGCGGCGTCCCGCCAACGACGAAGACGTCGCTTGGGCCGGTTCCCCACACGGAGGAGAGCGCGCCGGCGCCCGCGAAATCGAACGGCTTGCTCCAGATAACGTCCTTCGATACCGGGCCGCTCGGAGCGGGCGAGGTCGGCGGCTGATTCAGCCCGCTGTTGGGATCGTTCGCGACCGGTTGCGGCGGGCAGCCGCCCAGCGACGCGAGGCCCGCCATCGTGACCGCCGCTGCGATGGTCCCAAAGAGAAATCTGGTTTCGATTTTCGTGCTCATCTAATCCCTCAAACGCCCGCGAACCACAGAGCAGAACGACGCGACGGCGAGACGCATCTCGTCAGCCTGCTCCGTCAGCGCAGCGGGCGGCACAATTGCCTGGCCGTCATAGGA
>Ga0114931_10009984_pt1 | contig 11335 bp, 12 predicted proteins | sample 2SBtaG_FD_89579 | JGI IMG/M metagenome (GOLD analysis project Ga0114931, IMG submission 89579) | Deep subsurface microbial communities from Kolumbo volcano to uncover new lineages of life (NeLLi) - 2SBTROV14_V59a metaG | ecosystem: Environmental > Aquatic > Marine > Volcanic | place: Kolumbo...
CGCTCCCCATCTCGCGGAGCTCGTCGGCTCGAGTGAGATTGGCGCCGATGCGCGGTGGATCCTGACGCCGCCGTAGCCGTGACAGGCCGCCGAGGAGTATGCAGCCCGCTCCCATCATCCAGGATGCACCGGGCTTCGGAACCGGGATCTGCGCTACGCGCATCCCGACCTCCGCGCCCCCGTACGACGGCGATCGAAGCGGCTGGCTTCGATCGCCGTCGGCCTCTGCGTCGAGCGCGAATCGATCGTCCAGGAAGCTGCCGCCCCGAACGGCTCCGATGCCGCCGCCTCCGGTCGCTCCAGGCTGAGATCCCCCAGGGAGTTGTCACTTCGGGGCTCATCGGACCCGGATCGCCCGCTCATTCTCCCTAGCCGCCGCCGCGTCGACGTCTGCGAAGCGCGTCAGCACGAAGGCGCCGTAGCGCGGCTCCCGGTAGACCGGCTGCTCGCGCCGCAGCTCCTCGTAGGCGGGTAGGGGTCTTCCTGGAACTCCGGGCTGTAGATGTCGATCGTCATCGGGTCTCCCGGTCAGGTCTCGCAGAACGGCCCGAGCACGGGGGTCACGCGCAGGGGCTCCGGGATGCGCTCGCGGCCGATGATGCGGTCGATCTCCTCGTGGAGGTGGTAGATGCGACGCTCCTGATAGGAGAGGGGGATGGACTCCAACGCCCCCGAGACCACGGAGCGGTGCATGGGGGCGAGGTTCTGGAAGTCCTCGTCCATCACCGCGTCGAACACCCGGATGAAGGCGTCCCAGGTCTTCTCCTGCTCGGCGCTCTCGCTCGGCGGGCCGTAGAAGATCCACTCCACGTCCGTGGTCTCGGCATCCAGGGACCAGAAGAAGATGAAAGGGAACCCGATCGTGTCGAGGGGCGTGATCAGGTTGGGGAAGAGGCTGTAGGCGGGGTTGGTGTCGGTGAAGATCGGGTCGAGGCCGGGGATCCGGGGCAGGGGAACCCCCGGCTGTTCGAAAGCCCGCTCCCACTTCGGCGTGACCATGCGCGAGTGCCCGTTCCGGAACAGGCCCATCGCGGCGCCCCGGTGGTCGAGGAGCTGCGACACGCTTTGGGGGTGGATCGTTCGCACGTGATAGGTCTCGAGGAAGGCGTCGGCGACGATCTTCCAGTTCGCCGGAACCCGCTCGCATCGCTTGCCGTGGCTGCGGAGCTCGGCGCCGCGTAGCACCGACCACTCCTCGGCTACGGGGCCGAGCCAGTCTCGAAGCGGGGCTGCCCCGAGATCCTCGCTGACGAACACCCAGCCCTCGTAGGTCTCGCAGCGCACCGGCTTGAGGGCGCGCTCCGATTCGTCGAGGACGGTGAAGTCGCGTCGGTCGGGCACCTTCAGCAGCGTGCCGTCGAGGTCGTAGGTCCAGCTGTGGTACTGGCAGCGAAGGCGCCTGGCCGTACCGCACGCGTCGCGCACCACCGGTGCGCCTCGGTGCTGGCAGGTGTTGTAGAAGCCGCGCAGGACAGCGTCGTGACCTCGCACCAGCAGCAGCGGCGAGCCCGTGCGCTCGGTGGTGCGGAAGCTGCCTGGCCCCTCGAAGTCCTCGTTCCGACCTACGAGCAGCCAGGACTTCTTCCAGAGGTGTTGCTTCTCCTGCGCATGGAAGGCCGGATCCGTATAGCGCCCGATCGGAATCGGAGGCAGCGCCGGGAATCCGTCCGGCGGGCCCTCACGCTCCCACTCGTAGCTCATCTGGGAGCGAATTCGCGCTGCCCATGCGGTCTGGTCGAACACCCGCCGGATCCTCCCCGCTCGGACGTTCGCGCTCGACGATAACCCAAGCCCGGATCCGCGGCCGACGCTGCAGCGACTTCATTCCTGCAACGAAGCCTGCCGGCATCCCGCCCGGCGCTACCATCGGCCGCCCGGGAGGATAGAGCCATGCGGAGTTCCAGCAGCAATCGCTTCGAGGGCAGGGTCGCCGTAGTCGTCGGGGGCTCGAGTGGCCTCGGGCTCGACATCGCGCACGGGCTCGCACGCGAAGGCGCGCGCGTGGTGATCGCGGCGCGCAGCGGCGACCGTCTCGCGGGGGCTGCCAAGGACGTCGGCGCGGTCCCGATCGCCTGCGACATCACCAGCTTCGAGAGCCTGGAGGCCCTCGCTGCCGAGACGCTCGAGCGCTGCGGGCGACTCGACGTCGCGGTGAACTCCGCGGGCTTCGAGCAGCAGACGGCGATCCGCGACATCACGCCGGAGACCCTGGAGCCGATGGTGGCGGTGCAGTTCACGGGGGCCGTCTACTTCCTTCGCCACATGGCGAACGCCATGGGGGAGGGCGGCGCCATCGTCACCATCTCCTCGCTCACCGGCGTGCTGGTGCCGCAGAACTACGCCGCGTACGCCGGCGCCAAGGCGGGCATCAACCACGTCACGCGCATCGCCGCCAGCGAGTACGGAGCCGATGGGATCCGCGTCAATGCCATCGCCGCATCGGTCGTCGAGACGCCGATGACGGCCCACCTCCTGGCGATCCCGGCCGTCCAGTCGGCCTTCCTGGAGCAGACGCCGCTCGGCCGGCTGAGCGAGCCGGCGGACGTGACCTCTGCCGCGCTCTGGCTCGCCAGTGATGAGGCCTCCTACATCACGGGTCAGGTGCTGGCCGTCGACGGCGGGACCTCGACGCGCAAGCTCCCATCCAACGAAGACGTCGCGCGTCACCTGAAGGCTCAGGGCGACGCGGGCTGAGCGCGGCGCCTCGCTCGCGTAGTATCCAATCTCGAGCCAGCACTTCAGGAGGCATCCGATGGACGTGGTCGCACCCGACGCGGCGCAGGGACCCTGCACCGGCATCCGCGTGGTGGATTTCTCGACGGTGATCTCCGGGCCGCTCTGCACGCAGATCCTCGGCGATCTCGGCGCAGACGTGATCAAGGTCGAGACGCCGGGCGGCGACTTCTCGCGCCACACTCCGCCGGTTCGCGATGGCATGTCCGGCTTCTTTGCCTGCTTCAACCGCAACAAGCGCAGCATCCAGGTGGATCTCAAGAGCGATGCGGGCCGCGATCTGGCGCGGCGCCTGTGCCGTGACGCGGACGTCGTAGTCGAGAACTTCCGCCCGGGCGTGGCCGACCGGCTGGGCATCAGCTGGCAGGACCTCTCGTCCGAGAACGAGAGGCTCGTCTACGTCTCGATCAGCGGCTTCGGCCCCGACGGCCCCTACGCCAAGCATCCCGCCTACGACCTGGTGATCCAGGGGCTGGTGGGGATCATGCCGGTGCAGGGGGGGAAGGGGCCGCCCACCCTCATGAAGAGCCTGGTGGCCGACAAGTGCACCGCGATGACGGCCGCAAACGCAGTGCTCGGTGCGCTCCTGCATCGCGAGCGCAGCGGGGGCAGTGGGCAGAAGATCGACGTGCCGATGCTCGACTCCTTTGCGGCCTACGTGCTGCCCGATCTGCTGGCGACCCGCGTGCTCGATCCGCAGCCCGACTTGCCGCCCGAGGTCGACATCTACCGGACCTTCGCGACGCGCGACGGGCACGTCACGGGAATCATCATCCAGGACAGCCAGTTCGAGGGCTTCTGCAAGGCGATCGGGCGCGAGGACCTGCTCGAGGCGCCCGAGTACAAGACCATCATCGACCGGATCATCCGAGCGGAGCAGCTCTTCGCGATGTGCGAGGAAGAGCTGGCGAAGCTGAGCACCGACGATTTCATCGAGCGGGCCCGCCGCTTCGGGGCTCCCTTCGCCCCGGCCCAGACCATCGAGGAGTTCCTCGCCGACCCGCAGGTGGAGCACAGCGGAGTGCACTTCGAGATGGAGGACCCGAAGGGCGGCAAGACGCGGATGCTGCGGCACCCCGCGCGCTACGGCGAGTCGCCCGCCTCGCTGCGCCGACACCCGCCGCGGATCGGCGAGCACACGGACGAGATCCTGGCGGCGGCCGGTCTCGACGCCGAGGCCGTTGCCCGGCTTCGAAAGGAAGGAGCCGTCGGGTGATGGGGGGAGTGCGGATGAGCGCCGCGCCGGCCGTCGAGGGGAGCTTGCCGTGGCGTTCGAGGTCCATCGCAACTTCTTCGAGACCCGGGAGCAGGTGCGCGATGACATCCGCTCCGATGGGTACTGGCCCACGACCCTGGCGTCGAAGCCGGCCCCCGCCCTGCCCCTGCATTGGCACGACTCGGAGGTCCACGGCTACGTGATCGAGGGCCGGACCTGGGTGCTGGACGACGACACGGGCGAGGGCGTCGAGATCGGCCCGGGCGACAAGCTGGTGCTCCCCCGTGGCGCCCTGCACGCCGAGGGTGAGACCACCGAGACGATGATCTACATCGTCGCCCTGCCCGAGCCGCGCCCCTTCGACGACTTCCTGCGCATGCGGAAGCCCGAGGAGCCGCCTGCCAGCGCTCGCTAGGCGCGTTCGCGGGATCGGCGGCGGCGGGCGCGCGCTCGCTCGCCTTCGATCTTGCCCTTCTGCAGCCTGAGGGCCCGCTGCTGGAAGCGCGTGCGTGCCTCGTCGGTGGCAACCCCCGCGAGCGTGAGGTTCGCGTCGTAGCGCGTCACCAGGGGGAGGGCCGCGTCGCTCAGCACGGACGCTGCCCACTCGGAGGCGGCGCCAAAGAAGTTCGAGAGCATGCGCTCGGCGAGGATGCCGGTGTCGACCCAGGGCTCCAGATCGCCGCGTCGCTTGAGCGCCTCGAGGGCGCCGTGCAGATGGCCGAGGTAGAGCGCGTTGATCTCGGCCATGGCCTCACGGGCCTTGCCATGCAGCAGTCCCCGCAGCAGCGGACGATAATAAGACGGCTGACTCAGCAGCTCGGCCACGTTCTTGTCGAGGATTGCGATGGGGTTGGCGCTTTGCCGCACACCCTCGAAGAAGCTCACGGTGCCCTGGTGGATGGTCGCGCCGAGGACGGCGTCCTTGTTGCCGATCAGGTTGTAGATGGTGGGGACCGTGACGCCGGACGCCTCGGCGAGCGCCCGCATGGTCAGGTGTCCGGATCCATGCCTGCTGATCAGCTCTCGAGCGGCGTCGAGGATGCGATCGCGGCGCCGGCTCATCTCCAGCGTTCGCTTGCTCAAAAGGGGGCTCCTGGGCCGTCGGGGCGCCGCGTCCGGCGGACGCTAGCCCACGGCGCCGCGTCCCGCCTCGGGTCCGGGCCGTGGACACCCCTTCGTGGCCTCCCCCAATAAGTTTAACATGATATAGTAACTGCGGGTGGACACGGACTTCCGGCCGACGGCGCCGGGACTGGGAACGCGATGAAGCTGCGACATCCGCTGACGGGCGACATCTACACGCGTCGAGATGCGGACAGCGTGCACGTCGAGACCGTCGACGGTCGTTCGGGGCTCTTCACTCGCGGGGGCGTGTGGATTCGCGGCGCCCTACGCGAGGCCGATCCCCAAATGACCGGGATCGTGTGCGCGCCCGATCCGCCGCGTCGCACAAGCGGGGGTGGATCGCGCGACGGCGTCCCCATCCCGACCCTCGGAGCCGGTCGCGCGAGCCGGGAAAGGAGCCAAGAGATGGATCTCGGTCTGGACGGAAAGAAGGCACTCATCACGGCCGCGAGCCGGGGCATCGGCCTCGCGACGGCCCAGAGCCTCGCGGATGCAGGCTGCGACATCGCGATCTGCGCGCGGGGCGAGGCGGGGCTCGAGACCGCCCGCAAGGACCTCGAGGCGCGTGGTGTGCGCGTCTTCACCCGCGCCTTCGACGTGTCGGCCGCGGAGGCGCTCAAGTCCTTCGTCGAGGATGCGGCGACGGACCTCGGGGGACTCGACGTCCTGGTGTGCAACGCCAGCGGCTGATCGGGACAGGGAGAGGAGGCCTGGCGCGCCGGCTTCGAAGTCGACGTCATGAGCGGGGTGCGGGGTGTCGAGGCTGCGCTCCCGGCGCTGTCGGAGAGCGAGGCTGGAGCGATCGTGTTCATCAGCTCGACGGCGGCCCTCGAGTATCTCGGTCTGCCCCAGGGCTACAACGCGATGAAGGCGGCCGTGATCGCCCACGCGTCCGACCTCTCCCAGGCGCTCGCGCCTCGGGGCATCCGAGTCAACGTCGTCTCGCCCGGGCCCATCTACTTCGAGGGCGGCAACTGGGAGATGATCAAGCAGGCCATGCCCAAGGTCTACGAGGCTGCGCTCGGACAGTGCGCCATCGGTCGCATGGGCGCGCCGGAAGAGGTGGCGCGCGCGGTCACCTTCCTGGCGAGCCCGGCCGCGAGCTTGATCACGGGAGCCAATCTCGTGGCGGATGGCGGATTCACCAAGCGCGTGGCCTACTAGGCCGCCGAGAAGAGCTGGAGAGGCCGCATGCCTGCGCCGCACGAGGGGCTGCCCGAATCCGATCCCGAGCGGGACGCGAACTCGCCCGGGGACTCCTATCAGCAGATCCTGGACCGCGACTCGCGCGAAGTTCCGGAGGTGCTGCGCTGGCGTTCCGCCCGCGAGCTTCCGGTCGTTCGCGTACCGGTCGAGCGCTACGTCTCGCGGGAGTTCCACGACCTCGAGATGGAGAAGGTCTGGAAGCGCGCCTGGCAGATGGCCTGTCGCGAGGAGTCGCTTCCCGAGCCCGGCGACCACGTCGTCTACGAGATCGGCGACAGCTCGATCGTGGTCGTGCGCGGCGAGGATCGGCGCATTCGGGCCTTCCACAACGTTTGCCTGCATCGCGGGCGGCGCCTCAAGGACCGAGCGGGGCGCGCCAGCGAGCTTCGCTGTCCCTTCCACGGCTGGAGCTGGAACCTCGACGGGACGCCGCGAGAAGTCCCCTGCCAGTGGGACTTCCCTCACGCGAAGCGCGAGGAGTTCGGTCTGCCCGAAGTGCGGGTGGGAACCTGGCAAGGCTTCGTCTTCGTGAATCTCGATCCGGACTGCATTCCGCTCGAACAGCATCTGGGCGACCTCCCGCAGCACTTCGAGGTCTGGCCGCTCGAGGAGCGCTACACCGAGGCGCACGTCGCGCATCTGATGCCCTGCAACTGGAAGGTCCTGCAGGAGGCCTTCATGGAGGCCTATCACGTCATCGCGACGCACCCACACCTGCTCTTCTCGCTTGGGGACTGCAACAGCCAGTACGACGTCTGGGACACCTTCTCACGCGCCATGACGCCGCAGATGGTGCCGAGTCCCCATCTCACGGAGGCACCGAGCGAGCAGCAGATACTCGACTCCTTCCTGCTGGGGAGCCTCGACGAGCCGCCGCCGATCCCCGTTCCGGAGGGCATGACCGGGCGCGAGGTGTTCGCCCAGATGATGCGGATGAACCTCCAGGCCAGCGTGCCGTCGGTGCAGCGCGTCTCCGACGCCGAGCTGAACGACAGCATCTACTACACGCTGTTCCCGAACTTCCATCCCTGGGGTGGGTTCAGCCGCATCAACTACCGCTTCCGTCCCTTCGAGAACGACCCGAATCGCGCGGTGATGGAGGTCTTCCTGCTCTCGCCCTTCCGGGGCTCGCGGCCCTCGCCGGCAGTGATGCACTGGCTCGACATCGGGGAGCCCTGGACCGCGGCGCCGGAGCTCGGGACTCTCGCCAACGTCTTCGACCAGGACACCTTCAACCTCGGCAACGTCCAGCGTGGGCTCCGGGCCGCCTCCCACGAGCACGTGACCTTCGCCCGCTACCAGGAGTCGAAGATCCGGCACTTCCACACGCTGCTCGAGAAGTACGTCAACGCGTGAGCCCATGCGCGTCGGTCTGATTCGCGGTGAGCGCAAGCTCGAGCTGCTAGAGCTTCCGGCTCCGACGCCCGAGCCCGGCAAGGCGGTCGTCGAGATCGCACGTTGCGGCATCTGCGGGACCGACGTGCATGCGTACGCCTACGGTGGCCCCTACAGCCCCGCCATCTGCGGGCACGAGTGGGCCGGCCAGGTCAGCGCATGCGGCGCGGGCGTGGAAGGCGTCCACGAGGGCGATCGCGTGGCGATCGGGATCGCTCCCGCCTGTGGTCGCTGTGCGCTGTGTCGGGCCGGAGCGCCGGCCCAGTGCACCACCGTGCTCGCCAGCATGCTCGGCCTCGACGCCATGGCGCCGCCCCACGGCGGCTTCGCGTCGGCCGTCGCGGTGGACGCGAGGCGCCTCTACCGGCTGCGGCCCGAGATCGACGATGCCGAGGCGGCGCTGCTCGAGCCGGCCACCGTGGTGACCCATGCCCTGCGCCGGACGCCGATCCGCGCCGACGCGCCGGCGGTCGTGCTGGGAGCCGGCCCGATCGGACTGCTGGCCCTGCAGCTCGCGCGAGCCGGCGGCGCGGCCCAGGTCGTCGTGATCGAGCCGGAGCCATCCCGCGCCGCGCTGGCGCGCAGGCTGGGCGCGGCCGAAGTCTTCGAGCCGGAGGATGCCGCTCTCGAGTCGAAGCTGCGCGAGGTCTGCGGAAAGGCGGGGCCCGAGCTCGTGCTCGAGTGTGCGGGGGTGCCCACGACCATCCAACGCTCGGTCGAGCTGGTGCGTCGCGGCGGACGCGTCGGCCTCGTGGGCCTGGCGCCGGCGCCCGCCACGATCGAGCCCGCGACCTGGCTCGCCAACGAGGTGAGCCTCGTGGCCTCCCTCGGCTACACCCACGAGGAGTTCGAGATCACCCAGCAGCTGGCCTGCGACGGTTCGCTCGATCTCGCCCCCCTGGTGACCGACACCGTCGGGCTCGGCGGCCTCGAGGCGGCCATCGAGCGCCTGATGAAGCCGTCGGGTGAGATCAAGATCCTGGTGGACCCGAGCCGCGAGACCTAGCGGCCGCGGCGTTCGGGAGGCAGAACCGTGACGGCGAGCACCCTCTTCGACCTCAGCGGCCACGTGGCCGTGGTGACCGGAGGCAGCAAGGGAATCGGCTTCGGCATGGCGCGGGGCCTGGCCCGGGCGGGCGCGGACGTCGCCTTGTGGTCGCGAGGTCAGGAGCAGAACCAGGCCTCCGCTGACGAGCTCGAGAAGCTCGGCGTGCGTGCGCTGGCCGTTCCCTGCGACATCGGTAGCGAGGCTGCGATCCAGGAGGCCTGTGCGGCGACCATCGAGGGGCTGGGCCGGATCGACTCCTGCTTCGCCAACGCGGGCTTCGGCGACTACTACAACCCGCTCAAGGTGAGTCTCGAACGCTGGCGAAAGGTTCTCGACGTGAATCTCGACGGCACCTTCCTGACCCTGCGAGAGGTCGCGAAGCACATGGTCGAGCGGGGCGGGGGCGGCAAGCTGGTGACGATCTCGTCCATCACCGAGCGCTTCGGAGCGGGCAAGCAGCCGAACTACGCGGCCAGCAAGGCGGCCCTGGGAGCGCTCGTCCGCTCCCTCGCCATCGAGCTCGCTCGCCACGACATCCAGGTGAACAACCTCCAGCCCGGCTGGATCGAGACGGAAGCGACCGAGCCCATGCGCGACAACGAGCTGCTCACGACGACGGTGGTGAAGCGGACGCCAGCGCGACGCTGGGGCGACCCCGCGGACTTCGAGGGCATTGCCGTCTACCTCGCATCGGCGGCCTCGCGTTTCCACACCGGGGATACGATCTGCATCGATGGCGGCTACTCGATCTTCTGAGCGGCCTCGTCCTCGGCGAAGAGCCCGCCGAGCTGGGGCTTGAGATGGAAGCCGTCCCAGCGCGGAGTTCCGCCGTGGTGGCCGAGCGGAACCAGGGGATTCTTGTAGACGGACGTGGCGCCGTCCACCTTCATCACCTCGCCGCTGACGTAGGTGGCGGCGGGGGAGAGCAGGAACACGACCGCAGCCGAGATCTCGCTCTCGGTCCCGAGCCGCGCGGGCGGAGTGACCTTGGCCTCGTTCAGGCTGCGTCGCTGGATCTCCTCGGGGTAGGTGGCGAGACCGCTGGTCAGGATGGGGCCGGCGGCGACCGCGTTGACTCGAACGCCCCAGGTCGCCCACTCCGCGGCCAGCGTCACCGTCATGTTCATCACGCCGGCCCGGGCCGCGCCGGTGTGCACCATGCCCGGCGCGCCCATCCAGACGTCGGCCACCATGTTGACGATCGCCCCGTGGCCCTGGCGCTCGAAGGCGTGGCGGAAGGCAGCCTGACTGACCCACCAGGTGCCGTTCAGGTTGGTGTCGACGACCGCGTTCCAGCCCTTGGGCTTGAGCTCGCCCGCGGCGACCGGGAACTGCCCGCCGGCGTTGTTGACGACGCCGTCGAGGCGCCCGTGCTCCTCGACGAGCGCGGCCACCGTGGTGTCGACAGCCTCCGGGTCGCGGATGTTGAGCGTCTGGAACGCCGCTCGGCCGCCAGCCGCCTCGATCTCTGCGACGACACTCTCGAGGGGCTCCTGGCGGCGGCCCGCGAGGATCGGGCCTGCTCCCAGCGCCGCGAGCTCGTGAGCGATGCAGCGCCCGAGCCCGGTCCCGCCCCCGGTCACGAGCACGACCTGGCCCTCGAAGAGACCCGGACGGAAGATGGAGTCGAAGTGATCCTGGCTCATGTAGTGCTCCTGATCGTAAGTGGCGCGGGGGTTCAGACGCTTGCCGGGGGCGCATCGGCTCGCGCACGCCTGGGCCGCGGCCGGCGAGGCGAGAGGTGACCGCGTGCCTCGGCCTCGATGGCTGCACGCGCCTCGCCGTGGCAGACCCCGAGGAGCAGCATGCAGGTTCCGAGCAGCGCCGTCCGCTCGAACTCGCCGTCGCCGAGGTCGCCGGTTGCCCATTGCAGCGCGACGGCCGTGAGTCCAACGCCCAGCCGCTCGGCGACGCTGCGTGGATCGACCCAATCCACCAGCTCGTCGGCCTCCCCCAGGGCGCTGACTGCCGCCTCGAACTGCGCCACGACCGTTCGGCCGACGGAGCGCCGCACCTCCGCGCCCGCGTCCGACGAGTGCATGAGAAGCAGGATCGCGCGGTAGTAGTGGGGCGCACGGATCAGCTCCGCCGCGCAATCACGGCTCACGGCAAGCGCCCGCGCCTCGGGTCGCATTTCCGCGTGGCTGCCGATGCCGGCGAGGAATCGTCGGGTCCGGTCCTCGACCGCAGCGAAGAGCACCTCGTCCTTCGAGCCCACGAGCTTGTAGACGGTGGGCACCGTCACGCGGGCGCGTCGGGCCAGATCGCGCGTCGTGAGCGCGTCGAGGCCGCCCTCGGCGATGATCTCCCGGGCGGCGGTGAGGATCCGCTCGCGCCGTTCGGCCGTCTTCTGCTCGCGCAGCTTCACGCCTCGCCCGTTCCCGATCCGCCCACCTCGCCCTGGATCACTTTATCATGATATAGTCAACGGAATCCAAGGATTCTGCCGGGGGACGCTCCGATGTCCGACACCGACACATGAGCCGCGACCAGCTCGTTGCCATGGCGCGGCGCAACCTCGCCCACGTGAAGGCGGGCAGCGTCGACCAGGCGCCCGGGGTCCATCGGGTTCCGGCGAAGAACTACCATGACCCCGAGCGCTTCCAGCTCGA
>Ga0114931_10009985_pt1 | contig 11334 bp, 10 predicted proteins | sample 2SBtaG_FD_89579 | JGI IMG/M metagenome (GOLD analysis project Ga0114931, IMG submission 89579) | Deep subsurface microbial communities from Kolumbo volcano to uncover new lineages of life (NeLLi) - 2SBTROV14_V59a metaG | ecosystem: Environmental > Aquatic > Marine > Volcanic | place: Kolumbo...
GTATTGACTCGAAAAAGCGTGTCAGTTTCAGGTTGGTTTGTTCAACAAGCCTTATGAGGAAAATAACCTGAATGATCAGTAAAAGCAACAAAATGATAGTACTTACGGCATAGGCTGTCTGATTGTGCAGCATAAAAACAGCCGCTACATTGATAATGATCAACAATACCCTGATAACAACCTGTAACCGGAAACGTTTAGATACCATACTTTTCAATTCTTCGGTACAATGAAGCCCTGGTAAGGCCAAGTTCTTTGGCCGCCCTGCTGATGTTGCCACCATGTTTGTCGATGACTTTTTGAACCATGATTTTTTCCACTTCTTCCAGTTTCATGTTGTCAGGTGAAAAATCCGTGTCGGGTTTATCACTCCGGTCATCCATAAAAAAGTCGCGGGGGTCCAGGATGTTTGTTTCACTAAGGATCACTGCCCGTTCAACAGCATGTTGCAGTTCGCGGATATTTCCCGGCCAGTTGTGTTTTTGCAACCGTTTTTTTGTTCCCGGGCCCAACCGTTTTTTTGGCAGGTTATATTTTTTGCAATAAACCTCAAGATAATACTCAACCAGGGGTTCAATGTCTTCATGTCTTTCGCGCAGTGGCGGGAGGGCAATTTCCACGGTGTTGATCCGGTAAAGTAAATCCTGCCTGAATTTATTTTCTTTTACCATCTCATAAAGGGGCATGTTGGTAGCGCAGATCAGCCTGACATCAACCGGAATTTCTTTGTTTGAGCCCAGCCTGACCACTTTCCGGTTTTGCATGACACTCAGCAACTTGGATTGCAGGTTTGGCGACAGGTTTCCTATTTCATCCAAAAACAGGGTTCCCTTCCGGGCTACTTCAAACCGGCCGGCGCGGTCTTCTTTGGCATCGGTAAAAGCCCCTTTTTTATAGCCGAACAACTCACTCTCAAAAAGCGTTTCGGTAATGGCTCCCAGGTCAACGCTGACAAAAACATTTTCGTGCCGGGGGGAAGCCCTGTGTATGGCACGGGCAACGACTTCCTTCCCTGTACCGTTTTCGCCAAGTATCAAAACGTTGGCATCGGTTTTGGCCACTTTCAGTGCCATTTTCATGACTTTATCCATGGCGGGTGACCGGCTGACAAGGTTGTTGTAAGCCTGATCCTGGTCGGCAATAAGGACTTTTTGCGTTGACTTCAGTGTTTCAAGTTCAACTTTCGATTCCCTGATCCTTAATGATGATTCGATGGTTGCCTGTAATTTCTTGTTGTCCCAGGGCTTGAGGATAAAATGAGTGGCACCTTCCTTAATGCCCTGAACTGCCAGTTCAATATCACCGTAACCCGTTATGAAGATCACTATTGCAGCAGGATCCAGATCAAGGATAACATTCAGCCAGTGAAACCCTTCCTGGCCACTGGTGGCATCCCTCGTAAAGTTCATGTCGAGGAGGATAACATCGTAATTGTTATTTTTTAACAGATTTGGAATGTTGGCGGGATTTTTTTCGGTATGGACAATGTCAAAATGTTGCCGAAGGAACATTTTCGCAGCAAGCAGAATATCAGGATCGTCGTCAATGATCAGGAGCCGGGCTTTTATTTTGCTCATCGAATGGATTTTAGTTTGCAGTTTTTTTTGTAAAAACGAAATAAAAGTACAGATAAAATGTTCATCACTGTACAAAAATATGGACGATTTCGGACATCTTTAGTTACACTTTCTTGTTAAGTATTTTTTAAAGTCTTGTTTACAAACAGCTTGCGCTATATGGCACAGAATTCGTTAAAGATTGTTAAGAAACATTAATGAATATATGGACATTATTTACTCATCCTGCCTGGGCAAACATGCCGTGAAAAGTGTATTTTTATCAATCTGACATTTTCCTGCAGTTGATGCAATTATTAAAAATGGGTTTACACAGGTAGTAATATGATCGTTACAAAAGGTTTATTTAAAGTATTTCACTCAGGTGATGTTGACACCATCGCACTAAATGATGTGAGTATTGAGGTTGAAAAAGGGGATTTTGTGGCCATCATGGGCCCGTCAGGTTGTGGCAAAACAACACTTTTAAATATTTTGGGACTTATTGACCTGGCCAATAACGGTGAGCATTATTTTCTCAGTCACAAGGTGTCGGAACTCAGTGATAAACAAAAAGCCCGGTTACGAAAAGAAAACATAGGGTTTGTCTTTCAAAATTTTAACCTCATTGATGAACTGACGGTTCATGAGAATATTGAATTGCCACTGATCTATCTCGGATGGAAAAAGAAAGACAGGAAACAACAGGTGGACAAGATCATTGAAAGAATGGAGATCAGCCACCGTAAAAAATTGTTCCCCATTCAGTTATCCGGAGGTCAGCAACAGCGGGTGGCCGTTGCCCGGGCCGTGGTGACAAACCCATCGCTTATCCTTGCAGATGAGCCAACGGGAAATCTCGACTCAATGCATGGCGAAGAGGTGATGAACCTGCTGAACGACCTGAACAAAGAAGGAACAACGATCATTATGGCTACTCACTCGCAACGCGATGCTTCCTACAGCCGGAGGATTATCCACCTGCTTGACGGACAGGTCATTAACGAAAACCTGAACAAGCATTTTTATTAATAAAAAAATCCAGTGATAGCCAATTACTTTAAAATAGGGTTCCGGATACTGAACAGACAGCGCAGTTATACCATCCTGAATATTGCCGGGCTGACCATTGGGATTGCTGTTTTTGTTTTTATCTACCTGTATGTTCAGAGTGAAATAAGATACGACAGACACTGGACCGGCTCCGATAACATTTACCGGGTATGGAATGAGTATGAAATGGATGGCAAAGTTGAAAAAATGGCCATTTCACCTTATAAACTGGCCAAAGAACTACAGAATAATTTTCCCGACGTGGAACAGGCTACCAAATTGTTTTTTACCGATCCCTCCGATGTTAACGACATGTCATCAATTACTTATAATGATGTAGTTTATGAAATTCCCGATATTACTTTAAGTGATTCATGCCTTTTCAGGATTTTTGATTTTGATTTTGCAGAAGGCAATCCGTACAAGGCTTTGACAAAACCCAATTCCATAGTCATCAGTTCAAAGTTTGCCCGTCAGATATTTGGTAATGACAAGGCTTTGGGAAAAAAACTGAAAACAGTCAGGCGTGAATACACCGTTACCGGGGTTTTTGATAAGAGTAATTATCCCACGCATTTGAATTTTGATGCGGTTGTTTCGGTCAATTCCCTTTCGCCTTCTTACCTGGAAAACATGGACAAGGATTGGTTTTGGCTTGGCGTTTACACCTATATTAAACTGGCCGACACTACCGATCCCGGAAGTTTTGAAAAGCGGGCAAACCGGTACATTGGCAAACAGATTTCCCAATTTATTGATAGTGCTGCCATTCATGTGGATGGTTATACTGTTTACAAACTTGAACCGGTAAAAAACATACATTTTAATACGACTTTGTCTTATGACAGCCCGACGAATATTGATTCGGATTATCTCATCATCTTTAGCCTGATCGCTGCATTTATTTTGTTGACAGCCTCAATTAATTATGTCAACCTGGCCATAGCAAGGTCCCTGAAACGGGTCAAAGAAGTGGGGATGAGAAAAGTACTGGGTGCTTTTCGAAAGCAGTTGGCCATGCAATACATCACCGAGGCCTTTATCATTATCCTCATTGCTTTTGTTTTGGCCCTGTCGCTGGTTGAACTGCTCATGCCCTGGTTTAACATGCTTGTTGGTAAAAACCTGACTTTGGCGGGCACTTTGTTTTCGCGGCAGGGTATCGGTTTCGGATTGTTGCTCATTTTAATGATCATGATCCTGGCTACCGTTAGTGGAATTTTCCCTGCCTTCATATTATCTTCTTTTAATCCTGTAAATGTTTTGAAGGGCAATAATTTTTTCTTCAACCAACGGGGCGAACAAAATCTCTCGGCCGGTCGGGTAAGAAAGATACTTGTTACCATTCAGTATGTTGTTTCCATCGGCATGATCATTGCCACTATGATTATTTATTCCCAAATGCAGTTTTTGAAAAATCATGATCTCGGATTTGATGAAAAAAATGTTATGGTCATCAATGCTCCCGATGATACGGTGTATTACAACAGGGCTGAAGAATTTAAAGAACAATTGAATGTCATCACCGGGGTTCTTGGTGTTTCCATGTCAAATAATGCACCGGGATATACTTCTGGAAAAATGTTGTTTCATGTTGGCGATTCTGCGGACAAGGGACTTCAAACCCTGAGTTTTTATATTATTGACACCAATTTTTTCCATGTCCTGAATATCCCGCTTGTGGAGGGCAGTTTGTTTAGCGCGAAAAAGGAAAAAGATTCTGTTCATCATTATATCATCAACCAGGCCGCTGAAAAATACCTGGGATTTAAAAATTCAATGGGTGAATCTATAGAAGCTTCGTTTTTTGAAAAAACCACAGGAAAAGTGGTGGGGGTAGTTAAGGATTTCAATTTTTATTCTTTACATGAAAATATTGAGCCTCTGGTATTTTTGATTTATTCCGATCAAAGCCGGTATATTCTTGTCAAACTGGATAAAGACAGGGAAAAAACGGCATTGGAACAGATTAGCGGGGTTTGGGACAAATTCAACAAAGGACGCTACATGCATTATTCATTTCTGGAAGATAAAATACAAAGCTTGTATGCTGCCGACCTGAAAATGCTTTCGCTTTTTACCTATTTTTCCCTCTTTGTTATTATCATTTCAAGTTTGGGTTTGTACGGATTGTCTTCTTTCCTTATTGAACAGCGCACCAGGGAAATCGGTATCCGGAAAGTACTTGGGGGTTCGGACAACCGGATCATTTTATCCCTTGTCAGGGATTATATCTGGTTGGTTTTGATTGCCGGTCTGATTACTTCCCCGGTTGTGTATTACCTGATGAATAAATGGCTGGATACTTTTTCCATCCATATTTACATCAACGGATGGTATTTTGCCGGAGGTATTTTGCTGGTGATGGCACTCGCTTTTCTTACCGTGGTTATCAGGTCGTACAGTGTTGTACGCCAGAACCCGGCTGTTGCCTTAAAGTATGAGTAATAAAAATTGTTTTACGGTAAAGAAAGCCAGTGTACAGGAATTAGAATTTCGTTAGCAGGAGACTTTAACCGCCTTTACGTACCGGCGAATTTAGTTTCTTTAAAAAGATTAAAATTTATTTTGATGTGCCAGAAAGCGTATTCGATAAGAATAGGTTTCACCTACCCACACATTTGTAATGAAAATCCACCAGAGGTGGATTAATGTGATTAACCCCGCACAATACGGGGAAATTATCCAAAGAAATTCATTAGAACCCTATAAGGGTTCAATATATCACAACAAGAATTTTTCATCAAATTCAACCCTATGTTCCTTTAATAAGGCAATATATTCATACCTAAAATTTACTTTTTTATGATGTTCTTTTTGATTTTTAACATATTTAATCAAATTGTCTTTTAATTGAACCCTTGCAGGGTTCTTAAACCTGTTTGTTCTATTTTCCCCGCATTGTGCGGGGTTATTCGTGTTAAATCCTTTCAGGATTAACCATGAAAAACCAGCAATCATTCAACAGTACTTGCAAAGATATCTGTATATAAGTAATCAACAGCACATTAAAATAAAATTTAGCCTTTAAAAACTATATCCCCAGTTGTTGTTTAAGTTCTTTTATCCTTGATTTGCTAACATTTACGCGGCTTCCGTCTGTAAGTACCACGAGGGAACTTTCTTTTCCGTAACGTTCTATTTTTTTGATGAAATTCACATTTACGATACTGGAACGGTGTATTCGTGAAAATAGGTTTTTAGGAAGGCTTTTTTCAAGATAATTCATTGTCTCTTTTTTTACGTATTTCCGATCCTGTGTAAAAATATCCACATAATCATCAAAAGCTTCAATATGCATAATGTCAGAAACATTGACCACATCAATTTTACTGCCTGTTTTAACAAAAAGCCGTTCCAGTGTCCGGCCTTCCTCTTTGACAGTCCTTTTCAGCTTATCAATTTTATCGCCGGTATGGCTTTTCGACAACATGCGTTCATGCACTTTTTTGATGGCCTCATCAAACCTTTCCTTTGAAAAAGGCTTCATCAGGTAATCAACAGCGCTCAGTTCGAATGCTTTGATGGCATACTGGTCATACGCCGTTGTAAAAATAATTTCAGGGATATCGTCCAGTAGTTCTATCATTTCGAAGCCCGTGAGTTTGGGCATTTGAATATCCAGAAAAACCAGGTCGGGTTTGTTCTCATTAATGGCTTTTACACCGCTGAACCCGTCGGCACATTCGGTGATCAGTTCGATATTTTCATGGCTTTTTAAAAAAGCTTTGATCAGATCACGGGCAGGTGCTTCGTCCTCCACGATGATGACACGTATTTTATCTGTTGTTACCATTTAAGGGAATTTTTAAAGTTGCACGAAAAATCATTTTATCAGCAACTGTTATTAGCAAATCTTGTCGCTGATAGATCAGTTGGAGCCTTTTTTTAATGTTGCTCAACCCAATGCCATGGCCTGTTTTTTTGGTGGCTTCAGGGTCGTAATCGTTCGTAATTTCAATAATTAGGAATCCATCATCCTTCTTACATCTCAGTTCAATCAGTACTTCTTCGGTGCTATGGTAAACACCGTGTTTTATTGCGTTTTCGATCAATGGCTGCAGGATCATGTTGGGTATTTCACACGAATAACATTCATCAGGCACTTTCCACACAAAATTCAGGCGGTCGCCAAACCGGACCTTTTCAATGTCAAGATAACGTTTCAGGTTGTCAAACTCCGTTTTCAGATCGGTTTTCTCATTTTTGTCGTGGCTGAGTGAATACCTGAGAAAATCAGACAGTTTGATCACCATTTTCTGTGCTTTTTCAGGATTGGTGATGGTAAGGGAACTTATGGAGTTCAGGCTGTTGAACAAAAAGTGCGGATTTATCTGTGATTTAAGTGCATTGAGTTCGGCTTCTTTAACAAGGTTCTGCAAATCAGACTCAATTTTTAATTTTTCCTGCAGGTCTTCATAATAAAGGATCACGTAATAAAACAAAATAAAAAGAAGGTAGAAAAAGATGCCCGTAACGGCACGCCAGGGCAAGCTCTCGTTCAGAAACCGGATGTAAGTGGGATCATTAATGTAAAAAAACTTCAGCGAAAAATAAGCTGCTGCCAGCCAGATAGCTATAACGACTGTGGCAACAATAAGATGGTTGATGATCAAATCGTAACCTGATGGTGATTCGCGGAGGTTAAACCGGATGACATACCAGAGGTTAAAACCGATTAGTGCAAAAAGAAGATTAAAAACGGCCGAATCCACCAGGCTGGTTATCCCGTCAAGCTCATAAAAAAAGTTGAGTATAAACGTTTGAATCCCAAAAATCACAACCCAAACGGCCACAAACGAAAAAAGATAATTCCTGTTTTTAGATATTGGATTCAGCATTAGTTTCAGTTAATTATTTTTTCTTAAAACAGCGTTTTATATTAATAATTTTTGATTTCTACGCCGCCAAAAATAATGACCCCTTTTACAACGAGCACTTTATCACTTACCTGTTCGGAAGGCTTGATGTGCCGTTTGTCAGATAATCCGCCAAACAGGGAAAAGGCTTCCGATTTAACTTGCCACGAACCCGGTATCATCAGTTTTGTTCCGCCAAACATGGTGAATACATCAATGACTGCTCCTTTTTCCGACATGCTTGCGCTGATCAGGTCAATTTCCGATCCGCCGAAAATGGATGTCAGGTTTCCCCCTTTCAGGTTTTGTGAAGTGTATCTTTTGACGCCTCCGCCAAATATTGAAACATCATCAACATAATCTGACAGAGATTCTTCCCCTTCATTTGTACGGTCTCCGTGATGTTTTCTTGCCCGATCATGAACTTCCCTGCGGTTTAGTATGATCAGCCCAATGGTAATAAGAACAAGTGGCCAGAAAACCTGGTGCAATTGAATATTATAGCCTGTTAAACTGGGAATCCAGAATAAGATGCCCAATCCCATCAGGATATAACCAGGCACTTTCTTTTCACTGGAGGCAACAAGTATAATTCCTATGGCGATGATCAGGGTTTTCCAGTTAAAAATAATCCGTGAAATAGAATAATCAACGATATCAAAAGTTTGCAGAAACATTAAACCTCCCGCAACGATCAGTATAATAGCGATGATGCTTCGTTTATCAACTGTTTTTTTGTCTTCCATTGTATTCATTATTTTGGTGCAAATCTATTGGCAAATGGCACTAATGTAAACAAAAAATCGGTGAGAAGGGGTTTTTGGTCGGTGAGTAGGGAAAGTTTAGCCAAAAGTAAAAATCGGTACGTTTGTTTCAAAGTCTGATATCTTTCAAATACCAGCTCCCAACTTCCCCCCTTGCCATTCAAACAGTTTAAAAATATGGTTGACGGCATCTTCGTAGTCATCAAAAGTTTTTGTTTTTTTTATGGTATTAAATGTTTTTAACGGATCATCAAACGATTGGGACAGATATCCCCAGAGTTCTTTCATCACGTTAATGGCCTGAAGCCTGTCGTTCATTCGTTTACGATAAGCATAATACAGGTCGTCAACAAATTTCCTGACAACGGGTTTTCTGTTCCCGGTGTTGGCAATCCCTTTAATGTCTTCCGGTAAAAAAGGATCAATAAGAATGCCACGGCCAATCATCCAGGCGTTAATTTCCGGAAAACGAAAAGAGGCTTTCTGAAAATCCTGCACGGTAAAAATATCACCATTATAAACCACCGGAACCGTTGATATTTCCAATGCTCTTGCAAATTCATCATCAAGCACACCCCCTTTGTAAAGCTGTTTGCCAATGCGCGCATGGATAATGAGTTCCGAAATCCCGAACTGGTTAAACAATGGAATAAGATCAAGAATTTCCGCAGGATCATAATATCCGAGGCGGCATTTAACAGAAAAAGAAACCGGTATTTCCGGCATAAAACCCTTAAGAATATTTTTTACCAGGCCGGGGTAGGGCAACAATCCGGCCCCCCTTTTTTTGTTGGCCACACGGGCAAAAGGACAACCCATGTTCCAATTGACTTCCCCGAATCCTTTTTCTTTGCAGAACCGGGCGAAAGCAAGAATTTCCCGGGCATCTTTACTGAGTATTTGCGGAACAGCAACCGCATGGCCATGATGAACAAAATCCAGTTTCCCGGCTTTTACAGCCGGACTTTTCTCGTGAAGGGGATGGGTGAAAAAAGGGGTGAAATACTTGTCAATGCCACCAAAATGCCGCGCATAAATTTTTCGGTAAACTACTCCGGTTATGCCCTGGAAAGGGGCAAGGTAAATATTTGTATTTTGATTCATTGATCTGCAAAAATAGTAAGCTTGCACTTATCATTGGCAGGTCACATTATATTGTGCCCTGATGTTTACCTGACATCATTTTTTCTTTTCTTCAGCATAAAAACAAAGGGCACTGCCCCAAGGGCAAGAACAGAAGAAACGAGGTAAGTGGTTTCAAGTCCCAGCCAGTCTCCCATAACACCTGCAAAAACAACGGCAATGGCCGATGAAATAAAACTGATGGTAAGATAAATGCTGTTCATAAAAACGGGCAAACCTTTGGAAACGTCCTGCACGAGGGCCATCAGGACATGACCGGGTGCAAAAACAAAAAACCCGAGGATAACCAGAAGAAAAAAGCTAAGCAGGCCACTGCTCAGCACAAACAAGGCCATTATAGCAGGTGTAACCAAACTAACGATGAGCAAAGTGGTTTTTCTTCCAATCCTATCGGAAACCGGCCCCGATAAAAATGTCCCGATAGCTCCTGCCAGCTGAAATACGGCAAGGGCGGAATTTGAAAACCAGAGGGTTTCGCCCTTTTCATTGAAAAAGTAGGTAGGCAAAAAAGCCGTCAGGCCCGATTTCATGATTGATCTGAAAAAGGTAATGCCGATGAGGATCAGGAAAAAAGGAAGGTATTGTCTAAGGGCTTTGCGAAATCCGGTACTCCTCTCTTTGGTTTTCAAATCGGATGATATCTTGATCTTTTTCAATTTAAAGTAAAGTATGAATGAGGCAAGTAGCCCGAAAGGGATTAGTTTCCACGTTCCGTTAAGCCCCCAAATGGAAACAGCCCCCGTAATTACCAACGGGCCTAATGTGCGGGCCATTTCGCCGCCGAACATAAAAAAACTCATTCCCCTGCCGGTGAAATTTCCCGATACTTTTTTTACCATAACGGGGGCGGGAACGTGAAATAATGCACTGCTGATGCCCATAACAAAAAGCAAAACAGTAACCATGGTAAACGAACCGGCTACACCGAGCAAACTCATCGTAATGGCAGTGACCGCCGGTGTAATGATGATAAAATACCGTGCAGCCGTGCGTTCGGCAATCATCCCGATAAACGGGTTAAGCAACCAGGGAACACGTTGCGCCAAATCCCATAATGAAGCCATCGCCAGGGAAATACCGAATTTCTCAATCAAAAGGGGACGCAAGGGGGCAAGAAAGGAAGAGTAGATATCGTGCAAAAGGTGAGTGGACGAAATCAGAACAACACGGGATGTGTTGAATTTCTTGTCTTGGCCGTTACTCATTCCTTAAAAGTCAATTTTTGTTCAAGTTGGTTATAAAGTTCTTCAATCGTGCTGTTGTTTATTAGTTTGATGTCAGCCCGGTCAATGCAGACTTTCAGGTTTTGCTTGTTGGGATCGGTCGTGTTCATTTCACGCTGTTCGTTGGCCAGGAAAGTTTTAAAATTGATTCGATCGGTAGCGGATTTTCTGCGTTTAATGCGTTCGTACCGTATTTTCGGATCAGCGTCCACCGCGAGCAATAAAAACCTTCCCTGTTTTTTTAAAAACTCTATTTCGCCCGGGGTACGGATACTTTCAATAACAGCATCTTTGTTTGTTTTAACAGCTTTTTTGTAGAGTTCCTCAATAATAAACGAAGGAGAATGCTTTGCACGAAGGTTATTGGCTGTAACGACCATGTTGTCGCGGTTGATGGGCATCCCCTTCTTCTTCATCTCATCAATCAGGAATTGCCTGACGGAAAAATGGGCAAACCCTTTGTTTTTTACGAGGTAATCCACAATGGTTCCTTTGCCTGCACCCAAAGTGCCTGTTATTCCAATTGTCAGCATAGGTCAGGAATTGCTTTCTTTAACAATTTCATTTATCCATTTGCCAATGGACAGGGGAACATACGCATTCATTTTCGAAAACAGTTCTGTAATGTTATCCGAAACAATGAGGTTGTCACGATGTTCTTTCCTGACAAAGCCTTCCTGAACGGCAACATCAAAAAATTCAAACAGTTTGTCAAAATAATTATTGATGTTTAAAA
>Ga0114931_10009986_pt1 | contig 11334 bp, 10 predicted proteins | sample 2SBtaG_FD_89579 | JGI IMG/M metagenome (GOLD analysis project Ga0114931, IMG submission 89579) | Deep subsurface microbial communities from Kolumbo volcano to uncover new lineages of life (NeLLi) - 2SBTROV14_V59a metaG | ecosystem: Environmental > Aquatic > Marine > Volcanic | place: Kolumbo...
GGGGTAGGTTCTGCCACGACCGTATGCAGCAGGGATGCTGCATCCGAGCCTACAGGGACGTATTCACGGCGTGTCGTGGCAGGACCTACCCCTAGCCGCGCCCGGACTTATTGAGATGTTACCGGCTTTCCGACCGGGACGCCCTCGAGCGTTTCGTCGAGGTCTCGGAGACCCTCTTCGCGGTTACCACGATGGCGAAGGGCCTCGTGCCGGGCTCGCATCCCCTCGCCATCGGCTGCATCGAGCGAGCGCTACGGAAGAGGCAGCGCGCGTTCTTGGCCGAGGCCGATCTGATCATCGGGATCGGCTACGACCCGGTCGAGGTGGAGTACGAGGGCTGGATCGGACGAACCCCGTTGCTGTATCTCGACATCGAGCCCTGGGAAGCCGATCCCACGGTCAGGATTGCTGGAGAGGCCGCGGGCGAGATCGGAGCCACCCTGAGGGCGTTGACGGTCCCGGCGCCTCGGAATCGTCCTCCCGGTCGTCGTCCTCGACGACGGCTGGCTCGGCCTCATTCGGGTGAAGCAGGCGCGGAGCGGGCGGCCTCGATGTGGTAGCGAGCTCCCCATGCGCCCGGCCCCCGAGCATTACTTCGGGGTCCCCGCACTCGGGGTCGACGATCGGGCTGGCCTCGAGGCCGCGCTCACCGGGGCGCTCACCGGAGCGCTCACCGGGGCGCTCGCCGGCAGCGGACCGAGCGTGACCGAGGCGCGGGTCGATCCGGCGCACGACTCGCTCACCGTATTCGACCGAGAGCCCGTCGAAGAAAATTCTTCGGGCCTCGCGGGTTAAGATAGCCTCTCGCAACCGAGGAACTGGACATGTCAGCGAGATTTCATCTGATCAGCTCCGTGACGTGACCCTGGGTCAAGCGCGCCGTGATCGTCTTGCGTGCGAAGGACGTGGTCTTCGATGTCACTTACATCAACCTCAGAGAAAAGCCGGATTGGTTTCTCGCGGTCTCCCCCCACGGCAAGGTGCCGGTGCTCGAGGTCGAGGGGATGCCGCTCTTCGAGTCGAACGCGATCGCGGAGTATCTCGACGAGGCGGTGGCGCCGCGCCTGCATCCGGGGGATCCATTCAAGCGGGCGCGCAATCGGGCCTGGACGGACTTCGTGCCCGACTTCGCCAGAGGCTTGAGTGGGATCTACTACACCAAGACCCGCGAGGAGATGGAGACCGGTCTCGAGGCGGCGCCGGCGAAGCTCCGGAAGATCGAGGAAGCGATCGGCCGGGAGCGCGACAATGACGGCCCCTACTTCAACGGTCCGAAGCTGTCGCTGGTCGACGCCGCGTATGCACCTTTCCTCCAGCGCTTTTTGCTCGTGGACGACAAGCTCGGCACCGGTCTGCTCGATGGCTTCCCGCTCATCCGAGGATGGGCGCAGGCGCTGCTCCGCAACGAGGTGGTGAGGGGTTCGGCGCCCGAGCAGTTCGAGAGGGAGTTCGTCGCCAGCTTGAAGCGCCGCGGATTCTGGCTCTCCGGGCTCTTCGAGGCCGACGCCGCTGATTGATCGATCGCTCCCGAGGGCCCCTCGGGCAGCCTAACCCGCGGTCTCGGCGGCGAGGTCGAAACAGTGCGCGGCCACCGCCTGGTACATGCTCCAGTGCTGCTCAGGGTGCCGGAGCTCCTCGACGTGGTAGTCGTGGTAGGTATCGAGCAGCACCCAGGTGCAGCCCTCGCTCTCGAGCTCTTCGAGGTCGGCTCGGATCTGCTCGAGCGAGCCCTCGCCGGCAAGCCGGGTCTCGTCCGGGGCTGGACGTTCGGTCACGCGGAGCCGGATCCGAGGGCAGATCTCTGGTACGGGCTGGCTCGCCTCGACGGCAAGGGTGCGGAGCATCGGGCGCAATGTTTCACCGAGCTCGTGAGGGCGTAGCCGAAGGGGGTGCCACGCGGTGGCGAATCGCAGCGCCCGGCGCATGGCGGCCTCGCTGTTGCCGCCCACCCAGACCGGGGGACGCGGGGTCTGGAGAGGCCGCGGGGCGCTGTGCACGTTTCGAAAGCTCACGAACTCTCCTTCGTGGCTGGCTACGTCGCTGCCCCATAGCGCCAGGATCGCGGTGAGGTAGTCGTCGGTGATGCGGCCGCGCCGCCGGAACGGTACCCCGAGCGCGGCGAACTCCTGCTCGGCCCAGCCGATCCCAACTCCGAGGATGACCCGCCCCCCGCTCAGCTGATCGACGTTTGCGAACGCCCGAGCGGTCTCGAGGGGGCTGCGATAGGGCAGGATGCTGACCGTGGTGCCAATCGCGACCCGCCGGGTCCGGGCCGCCAGCCAGCCGAGGGTGCTGAGCGGCTCGTAGAACGGAGCCGGATAGCGCTCGTGCACGTCCTCGGTGACGGTCACGTGATCGGATGTCATGAGCCCGTGAAAGCCGAGCCCCTCGGCGAGATCGACCCAGCTCTCGAGGGTGGCCGGGGTTGCCGAGGGTCCGAAGTTGATGAGATTTACCGCGAGCTTCACCGTGCGTAACTCCTTGGCTTGCCCGGCGCGCTCGCCCGTCACTCCTGGCTTGCCCGCGCTTCGATGACGTTCGTTACCTGTCCGAGCCGGTCGAGCACCCGGGCGAACTCGTCGAGCGAGTGTACCTCGACCGTCGTCTGAACCCGAACGGTCTCGTCGGCCTGCCTGCTTCCCGCGTGCAGGGCGGCGACGTTCACATCCTCGCCGCTGACCACCGTGGTCAGGTCGCGGAGCAGCCCGCGCCGATCATAGGCGATCACTTCGATGGCGATCGGATACGTCTCCCCACCGGCCTCGGCCCAGCCGACCTCGATGAGGCGCGGATGGTCCTCGGGGCCGAGCCGAAGAATGTTGCCGCAGTCTTTCCGATGGATGGTCACCCCCCGCCCCCGGGTGACGTAGCCGGTGATCTCCACCGGCGGGACCGGGTGGCAGCACCCGGCAAAGCTCGTGAGCAGGTTGCCGACGCCCTCGATCTCCACTCCACCGGAGCGCCGGGACGGGGTCGGTTTCGCCCGGGCCACCGGCGGCGGCGCGGGCGTTTCCTTTCGCGGCTGAAGCTGCCGCAGAGCACCGGCGAGCTGCCCGGGTGTGACGTCTCCCGCGCCAAGCGCGGCCAGCAGATCGTCGAACGTCGTCGAGTTGAAGCGCCGTACGAGCGCTTCGCGCTCGACAGTGCTCACGCCGAGGCGAGCGGTCTCGCGGTGAAAGAGCTGCTGTCCGTCCGCTCGGTTCTGCTCGTGGTCTCGCTGCCGGAACCACGCTCTGACCTTCGCCCGCGCGCGCGGCGTAGCCAGATAACCGAGGTTCGGGTTGAGCCAGTCCCGGCTCGGGGTGCCACTGCGCTGGGTGAGAACTTCCACGCATTCTCCGGAGCGTAGCCGGTGGGTGAGGGGCACCATGGAACCGTCGACCTTGGCGCCTCGGCAGCGGTGCCCGACGTCGGTGTGTACCTGGTAGGCGAAATCCAGCGGCGTTGCCCCGTCCGGAAGGTCGAGCACGTCGCCCCGGGGGGTCATGACGTAGACCCGTCCGTCGCTGCCGGCCCCGGCGCCGCCGCTCTCGAGCAGCTCAACGGGCAGGTCCTCGCGTTCTCCCCCGTTTCGCGACCAATCGATCACCTGCTTCAACCATGCCGCCTTGCTCTCGACGAGCAGGTCGTCTGCGCCGGCTCGACCGGGTGCGCTCGAGCTCGCGCCCGTCCCGATCCCTTCCTTGTACCGCCAGTGAGCCGCAATCCCGAACTCGGCTTGTCGGTGCATGGTGGTCGTTCGGAGCTGCACTTCGATGATCCGTCTCCCCGGGCCGAAAACCGCGGTGTGCAGGGACTGGTAGCCGTTCGGTTTCGGCTGCGCGATGTAGTCGTCGAACTCGGCGGGGATCGGGGCCCATTTCGCGTGTACGAGCCCGAGCGCGGTGTAGCAGTCGGCCACGTCCGGCAGCAGCACTCGAAATGCGAGGGCGTCATAGATGTGCTCGAAGTCGACCTGCTTCTTGCGCATCTTGCGCACGATCCCGTAGATGTGCTTGGCCCGCCCGCTCAGCTCGCCCCGCAGCCCTTCGGTGGCGAGCAGCCGGACGAGGGCCCGTCGAACCCGTTCGATGTAGCGCTCGCGGGCCTCGCGTCCGAGCTCGAGCTTTTCGGCGATCTGCCGGTAAGTTTCGGGCTCGAGGATCCGAAAGGCGAGATCTTCCAGCTGCCACTTGATCTGGCCCATGCCGAGACGGCTCGCAAGCGGTGCGTAGACGTCGAGCGTTCCACGGGCGAGATCGGACGGGATTTCCCGGTCCGCGCTCGAGCCGGTCGCGCGGAGGACGGCGAGACGGAGCACCAGGGCGGCGATGACCACCCGGACGTCGCGCGCCATCGCGAGCAGCAGATTCCTCAGCCGCTCCTTCTGGGTGCCCTCGTCACGCCGCGGTGCGGTGCTTTGCTGGCCGAGCTCGTCGATGCTGCGCATGCGCAGAATTCCATCGACGAGCTCCGTGACCTCCTCCGGGAAGGCCTCCGCCAGCCGTTGCCGGTCGAGCCGCTCGCGCTCCGAGGAGTGCGCGAGCACTGCCGCCGCGGCGACTGCATCCCCGAGCCCGAGCGCACGGAGCTCTTCCGCGGCAATCCGGGCGGCCTCGCTCTCCCGGTGGCCCAGTGCTTCGACGGCTTCCGCTACCAGATCCCGGCCGCCGGCAGGCGCCGCCTCGGTGGAGAATGCCCTTGCGCTCACCTGCTCCGAGCGGCGGTAAACGTCACCGGGACGCTCCGTGGCCCCCGCACCTGACCGCCGGCCCAGGTGACTGCTTCCGGGTCGCTTAGCTCGAACTCGGGGATCCGCGCCATCCAGGTCCTCAGGGCGACGTCCATCTCCATGCGAGCGAGGTTGGAGCCCGCGCAGCGGTGGATGCCTACCCCGAACGCGATATGCCGATTGCGCTCGCGATCGAGCACGACCTCACCGGCGTGCTCGAAGACCTCGGGATCGCGGTTCGCGGCCGGGAAGTTGAGCAGCACCTTGTCTCCGGGCTGGAAGGTCACGTCGCGCACGTGCACGGCCTCGGTGACCTTGCGGGCCATCGTGACCGGCGAGTAGAAGCGCAGCAGCTCTTCGATGGCGGTCGGAAAGAGCTCGGATTCCCTGGCGAGCCGCTGGCGGTCTTCGGGGTGGGTCGAGAGGTGCCACATCGCCGAGCCGATGGAGCTCCAGGTGGTGTCGATCCCGGCCACCAGGAGCAGATTGCACATCCCGATCACGGTGAAATCGTCGAGCGGGTCGCCGTTGATCTCGGAGGCGATGAGCTTGGAGATGAGGTCCTCTCCCGGCTGTTTCCGGCGCTCCGCGACGAGCTCCCCGAAGAAGCTCCGGATGATGTCGCGGTACTTGATGCGGACCTCCGGGTTGGAGAGCCCGATCTCCAGGACGCCCCGTACCCACTCCACGAAGTCGTGCGCCCGGTTTGGATCGATCCCGAGTATGTGGGCGATGACCCGCGGCGGGATCTGCTGGGCGTAATCGGCCGCCGCATCGCATTTCCCGTTCTCGATGAACCCGTCGATGAGCGAGTTGCAGAGCTCTTCGGTGTAGGGGCGGTGCAGGGCAATCGCCCTGGGGTTGAAGAATGGCAGGATGAGCCGGCGCATCGGGATCTGCTCCGGGGGATCGGAGGTGATGGGCGGGGCAGCGGCCGCTTCCTCGACCGGTGGGACGACGAGGGGATCGGTCGAGGAGAGGGCCGGGACCATGCGCACGAAGGCTTGCAGATCCTCGTACTTCGTGGGCAGCCAGGAACCACCCCAGCGATCGGAGTGGGCGATGGGGCATTTGCTCCGGAGTTCGTCCCAGATGGGCGCCGGGTCCCGGACGTAGTCGGGGTCGAAGATGTCGTAGTCGCTTGCCCAGTTCTCGACAGGCGGTCGTTCAGCTCGGGACATGGGTGGCGTCTCGTCGTTGTCGAAAAGGGGACGTGTTCGGCCGGAGGCCGGACGGTGGGGCCTGGCTGGAGGTCACTCCTCCAGGGAGATCGCGAACTCCGGACAGTTATCCGCCGCCAGGCGCGCTTTTTCCTCGAGCTCCTCCGAAACGGCCCCTTCGTTCCGCGCATGAGCGAGCCCGTAGTCGTCGACGTCGAACAGCTCGGGGGCAAGCGAGCAGCATCGGTTGTGCCCCTGGCAGAGCTCCGGGTCAACGCGAACTTTCATCGTGATGCTCCTGATGGTCCGAAACGAGGTGGAATCGGAACTCGGCGGGACTGCCGGCGCCGGCATTGCGCCGCCCCTGGGAGTTCCTCTCCGGTTGCAGGTACAGTAGTCGCTGCTGTTTGATTTGTCGATCCACCGCGCGTTGTCTGTCCGAGGTCGGAGCCGGCATCCCGCCCGCCGTCGACGTCCGCGTTTCAAAGGTTCTTGCGAGGGTCGAAACGATGCGAGTCCTCATTGCTCAGATGAGTCACGAAACGAATACGTTCTCACCGGTACCCACCCCGCTCGCCCGCTTCTCTCACGGTGGGGCGGTGCCCCCCGAGGGCGACGCGGCAATTGCTTCTCTGCGTGGTACCGGTACCTGCGTGGGTGGGTATATCGACGCCTGCGAGGCGGCCGGTGCCGAGTACGTCATGTCGATCGCTGCCGCCTCGCCGCCGTCGGGGCCGGTCGAGACCGAGGCGTTCGAGCACATGGCGGAGAAGATCGTGACCGCCGTCGAGGGCGACTACGATGCGGTGATGCTCGATCTGCACGGGGCGATGGTGACCGAGGCGCACGAGGACGGAGAAGGGGAGCTGCTGCGCCGGGTTCGCGCCCGAAAGCCGGATGTCCCGATCGCGGTCGCGCTCGACATGCACGCGAATCTCTACGACGACATCGTAGCCCTGTCCACCGTCGTCACCGGCTACCACACGTATCCGCACGTGGACACTCGAGAGACGGCGCGGCGCGCTGGCGAGATCCTGCTGGCGAGCGTGCGCGGCGAGTGCACACCGGTGATGGCCTGGGGTAACGCACCGATGCTGCCTCACGTCATGCGCCAGGGCACCGACGATCTCCCGAACCGCGAGCTCCAGGCCCGCGCCGCGGAGATCGAGGCCGCGGGGAGCGCCCTCTCGGTGGCGCTCTTCACCGGATTTCCGCACGCCGATATCCACAACGCCGGGCTCTCGGTCGTCGTGACGGCGGACGCTGACCGTGAGGCGGCGGAGCGTTTCCGAGACGAGCTGCTCGACCGGGCCTGGGCGGCCCGCGAGGCGTTCGTCTACGAGCTCGAGCCGCTCGAGCAGTCGATCGCCCGTGGGCTCGCCGCCGCGGACGGTCCGGGCGAGGGGCCGGTGATCCTGCTCGATCATTACGACAACACCGCTTCGGGCGGCACGATGGACACGACCGAGGTCCTGGCCGAGATCTTGCGCCAGGGTCTCGAGGACGTCGCTGCCTTCGGGATCCGGGATCCGGAGGCGGTGTCGCGGATGGTGGCGGCCGGAGTGGGCGCGCGGATCTCACTCGAGCTCGGCGGCAAGACCGCGATGCCCGCGGTGCCCCGCCAGAGTCGGCCGCTTCCGCTCGCCGGTACGGTGAAGCTCATCTCCGACGGGCGGTTTACCGCGACCGGCCCGATGAATCGGGGTGCGGAGATGCAGCTCGGCACCTGCGCGGTGCTCGACACCGGTGCGGTCGAGATCGTCGTCGTCTCCCAGCACGTCGAGCCCTTCGATCCGGGGTGCTTTCACTGCGTGGGCATCATTCCGGAGCGCAAGCGCTTCGTGATGCTGAAGAGCCGGATCCACTACCGGGCCGGGTTCCGGGAGATGGCCCGAGAGGTGGTCGAGTGCGCCGGCACCGGCGTGTGCACGTCAGACTACGGTGAGCTCGACTTCCAGCGCGTGCGACGGCCCATCTATCCCCTCGACCAGGTGAACGACCCCGAGCGGCCCGATTCGCGGCCGGCCCGCTGAAGGAGCTTCCCATGCGACATCTCGTCTCCCTCTCCTTCGACTTCGACGCCATGTCGGGCTTCGTCTCCCGCGGTCTCGAGACCCCGACCGCGATCTCGCGGGGCGAGTTCGGGGCCGTCGCGGTACCGAGGGTCCTTGGCCTGCTGGAACGTTACGGTATCGCCGCGAGCTGGTTCATACCCGGGACCGTGATCGGCACCTATCCGAAGGTCGCGGAGGCCATCGCCGCCGGGGGCCACGAGATCGGTCATCATGGCTGGACTCACACCCCCCCCGCGCAGCTTTCCCGCGAGCAGGAGGCCGAGGGGCTCGCGCGCGGCAACGAGGCCATCGAACGCCTTTCCGGGCAGAAAGCCCGCGGCTACCGGTCTCCCTCCTGGGACCTGAGTCCCCACACCGTCGAGCTTCTCCTAGAGCAGGGCTTCGTCTACGACAGCAGCATGATGGGCGACGACCACACGCCCTATCGCGCGCGCCAGGGGGACGTCGTCCCCGATGGCGAGCCGATGGGCTTCGGTGCCGAGACCACGCTCATCGAGATGCCGATAAGCTGGTCGCTCGACGATCATCCCCATTTCGAGTTCTTTCGTACCGCCGAGGCGGTGATGCCGGGGCTGCGCCCGGCCGGCGGCGTGCTCGAGAACTGGGTGGACGACTTCGTCTACATGCAGCGGATCGCGCAATGGGGTCTGCTCACCTACACTTGCCATCCGTACGTTATAGGGCGAGGGCATCGGATGATGATGCTCGAGCGTCTGATCGAGGCGCTCCTCGAGAAGGGCGCCGGCTTCGTGACGCTCGAGCAGGGCGCGGCCGAGTACCGGCAGCGCCTCGAGCGGGGGGAGGCGTGAGAGCCCGGGTCGCCCCGTTCAACCCGCCCGGTCGGCCGCGGCGCTCCGGCCCGCGAGCCGGCCGAAGACCGAGCCGTTCATGAGCCCCGTTCCGCCCGCATAGTTGAAGTAGAACAGCCCCCCCACGAGCTCCCCGGCCGCGTAGAGGCCCGGGATCGGTTGGAGATCGGTGTCGAGCACCCGGGCGTCGGTGTCGATCCGCAAGCCGCCGAAGGTGAACGTGACACCGCAGGTGATGGCGTAGGCCTCGTAGGGCGGCTCGTCGAGCCTGTTCGCCCAGTTCGTCTTCGGCACCTCGAGCCCACGGGTGCCGCGGCCGTCGAGCACCGCCGGGTTGAACCGCTTCTCCTCCATCACCGCGTCGTTGTACTCGCGCACCGTTTCCACGAACGCGGCCGCTTCCACCCCTTCGAGCTTGCCGGCGAGCTCCTCGATCGTGTTGCCGGTGACCTTCGTCATGCGTCGGATCCGGTACTCGTCTCGAAGCAGTGGGACGACCTTCTGATCGAAGATCTGCCAGGCAAACTGTCCGGGCTGGGTCAGGATCACCTTGCCGTACTTCGCGTAGGTGTAGTTGCGGAAGTCCGCGCCCTCGTCGACGAAGCGCCGCCCGCTCGCGTTGACCATGATGCCGAGCGGATAGCTGTGTTTCTGGAAGTTGTCGCCGACCGTCAGGTCGCCGAACTCGGGCGCGTTCAGGTCCCAGCCCACTGCGTGGCAACCCGACCAGTTTCCGTAGGGCATCGCCCCGATGTCGAGCGCCATCCGGATCCCTTCGCCCATGTTGTGGCGGGTGCCGCGGACCTTGACGAGATCCCAGCCCGGGCCGAGGTAGCGGGTGCGCCACTCCGAGTTCGACTCGAAGCCGCCGCTCGCGAGCACCACCGAGTCCGCTTCCATCTCGAACACCCGCCCCGTGTGCTTGACCCGCACGCCGTAGACTTTGCGGTCGTCATAGAGCAGCGAGAGCACCCGATGCTCGAAGAGGATGGGGATCCCGAGCTCGCCGACGATCTTCGACTCCATCTCCCAGATCCCGGGCCCGCCGCCCCAGAACTCGAGGGCGAGCCCGCCCCAGAACTTCATCTTGCCGTCTACCTTGAAGGCCTGACGGCCGTACATCGGCATGAAGCGGATCCCCTTCGAGCGCATCCACTGGGTGGTCTCGAAGCTCCGGGTTACCAGGATTTCCGAGAGATCCGGGTCGGTGCGGTACTGGGTGACCCGGAACATGTCGTCGAAGAACTGATCGGTGGTGTAGGTTCCGAAGTCGTTGTTCTCCTTCTCCTCGTCGGTGAGGTCGACGAGGGTCATGATGTCTTGCAGCCCGTTGTGGGCGAAGCGGAGCGCTCCCGCGGTGTAGCGGCTGTTGCCGCCGGCCTCGTCCTCGTTCGCCCGCTCCAGGATGGCCACCTTCGCTCCGTGCTCGGCCGCCGACATGGCCGCGCACATGGCCGCGTTGCCAGCCCCGACCACGATGACGTCGTATCGTTCGCTCATCAGATCTATTCTCCGGATCCCGTTTCGCTGGGCCTGCCGAGGCGATTGCCCCGAGGCGATTGCACCGAGGCGATTGCCCCGAGGCGATTGCCAAGGTGCATGAAGGGGCGCGAGCTTACCAGGGCACGGTGTCGTACTCGAAGCGGAAGGCGTCCCCGTCGCGGGCCACCCGCCCCGCGGACGGCAGCGGAAAGTGGGCGGTGCAGACCAGGATATCGGTCTCGCAATAGCGCTCCAGGAAGGCCCGGCGGGTCTGCTTCGCGAGCGCGGGGTCCCAGTCCGGCCAGGCGCTCCATTCCGGATGGTGGCATTGCACCGGGCAGTGCATGAGATCACCGGACATGACCGCGCCGGAGCTCCGTCCCCCGAGCCGGATGGCCACGTGGTCCGGAGTGTGCCCCGGGGTGGGCTCGAGCCAGACCTCGTCGTCGAGGGCGTGGTCGTTGCGGACGAGCTCCGCGCGGCCCGCTTCGATGATGGGCAGCACGCTGTCCTCGAGGGGCGCTCGGGCGAAGCGGGGGTCGGGGTTGTCGCGCCAGGCTTCGACTTCCTTCTCCGAGAAGACGTAGCGGGCGTTCGGGAAGGTCGGCACCCAGCGCCCGTCTTCGAGCCGGGTGTTCCAGCCGACGTGGTCGCCGTGCAGATGGGTGCAGAGGACGAAGTCGATGTCCTCGGGGGCGAGACCGTGAGCGGCAAGCGCCTTCAGGTAGGTGTCGTCCGACTTCATGTGCCAGGCCGGGCGGTTCGGGCGGTCCTTGTCGTTGCCGACGCAGGAGTCGATGAGGAGGGTGTGGTGGCGGGTGCGAACGATGTAGCTTTGCATGTAGAGCCGGAGCAGCCCGGTCTCCGGGTCCATCCCATCGGGGATGAGCCCGGCCCGGTACGGGTCCCAGGCCTCGGGCGGCGTTTCCGGAAAGAACGCCGCCGGATCGAAGGGGGTGACGATCTCGAGCGCCCGCATGAGGGTGAGGGAGCCAAGTGTGCGCGTCGCCATCTCTCGTTCGCCTCCTGCGTCTGTAACATCTCAAAAAGTCCGGGCATTGGCAGCACCACAGCGTGGATAGGGGTAGGTTCTGCCA
>Ga0114931_10009987_pt1 | contig 11334 bp, 10 predicted proteins | sample 2SBtaG_FD_89579 | JGI IMG/M metagenome (GOLD analysis project Ga0114931, IMG submission 89579) | Deep subsurface microbial communities from Kolumbo volcano to uncover new lineages of life (NeLLi) - 2SBTROV14_V59a metaG | ecosystem: Environmental > Aquatic > Marine > Volcanic | place: Kolumbo...
CACTGATATTGAAAAAAACCTTTATTTCCATACATCCTGTTCCAATCAAGTGTTGAGTCAAGCGGATAAAAATAGGGCACATAATGCGTCAACTGGTTTTGACTGCTGCGCGGCAGGTGATAATACACCGCATTAAATGCATGCAAACTCAGACGATTCACGAGTGAAAACGGCGGATCAAAAGGAAACCGTCTTTGCCTGTTTTTCCACGCTGGCAGATCTGTTTGGGCCGGCGCATGTCGACCGAGCATCAATAATCCTCGTCCTTGGCGTTTGCCGCTAGCGACACAATCAATCCAGGCCACAGTATATGGCCAGGATGCTTCTGTTTTGGCATTCAGCTGCCAGAATTCCTCCAGGTTTTTGAAGCGCAGTGTTGATGTCACCATATAGGCGTTGGTAATCGGCATTAATTGCAGCTCTGCCCAGGTAATCATCCCGGTCAAGCCGAGCCCGCCAATGCTGGAACGAAACCATTTTTGATTGTTAGCGGGGGAACATATTAATCGCTCTCCATCAGAACGCAGTAGTTCAAACTGACGAAGGTGATGGCCAAAACTACCATTTACATGGTGATTTTTTCCGTGTACATCATTAGCAATTGCACCCCCAACACTCACATAACGTGTTCCCGGGGTAACCGACAAAAACCAGCCTTGCGGAACCACCAGATCGAGAATGTGTTTTAGCAAGACACCACTTTCGCAGATTAATCGGCCAGTTGCCCGATCGAATGAGATGAACTTGTTCAATCGTCTGGTTTGTATGAGTGCGCCATCTTCATTTAAACAGACATCACCATAGCTGCGCTGGTTACCAATCGCCAACATCTTGGAGTCTGGCTGTGGAAGTTGGGAAAATCGATTATCGACATCATACGTCTTGCGATGGCGCAAGACGGGATAGCGGTTCCAGGATTGGGTCATGACGAAATACTTTTCTGAAGATTGCTATCGTAACGCAAGGCGCGGCGTCCGACAATCATTGCAATTGCTCCCAGAGCAACCGCAAACCAGAGCGTCACAAGGCGTATGATAACCGTTGCAGCAATCGCCTGGGTTTCTGCCATACCAGCCAAAATCAGCAGTCCAGCCATTACCACCTCGGCACCACCCAGGCCTCCAGGCAAAAAGCTTAACGCACCCGCCAAAACTGATAAGGCATAGACTGTGAAGGCAAAGCTGATTGTTGCTTCAAAACCCAACCACTGCAGCACCAGAAAAAAAGCGTATGCCTCAGCTGACCAGGCAAGTACACTCAGTATGCTGGCGACCAGTATCAGTAGCGGTGTATGGCAACGCCTGGCTTTGCTTAGCAACCTCAAAACGCGAAGCAATAATTTAGCTAATTTGCTCGAGTGTGTTGCTAATGATTTCTCAAACAGCGTTAAAAAATTTGAAAACAATAAAATCAGGAAGCAGATACCTACAACGACCGCGCCAATTGTCACAAATTGTCCATATTTATACTGATGGACACCCAACAATGCCAAAACTGTCATTGCAAACAGGTCTGAAAGACGTTCGCTAAAAAAAGCTGCGGTACTACTCGCATAAGGCATGCCGCGTTTCTTAAGAAAGATCCCTCTCAGCAACTCACCTGCCTTACCTGGGGTTGTGGTTAAAGAAAATCCGGCCAGATAAATCACTGCGCTTGGAAAAAAAGCAACACGATGTTGTAACGCAGATAAATAGACCTGCCAGCGTAAAAAACGCAGTAAATAGTTTAGCAATGCCAAACCGAGTATGATTGCAAAGCCGATAACATCAACCAGTTTGAAGGCTGAGACAACATCGACCCACCCTGCCCAAATCGAAAAACCAAGGTAACCAGCAGCGGCGACAAAAACTGAAATAAGCGCGCTACGAAATTGCCAGCTATCCAGATGCGAGGTTTCCTGATTCAGGCCAGGATTATTGGGGTCGTTATTAGCCATGCGTTAAGCGTGAGAATTAAATGTGGATCGTTAAACATGCTGACAGTATCGATGCCTTTTTCTTGCATGTACAACATCAAAATGTCACAAAACAGCCCATAGACAACAAAAGGCAGCGTATTAAATCATCATAATCTTCGCAATATTTTTTCAGCTGCCTCAGCACTTAGAGTATAGATGCTATATGAAAAAATTGTAGCTACAGGGCCGATTGCAATAAGCTGCTTAATTGCACCCGGCATGCAGTTATCAAGCACACAATTAGCGCCCTGACTATTCTCTGCTGTTAACTCAGGATAAAGGGACAGCCCATGATCGCTTGTAGCGGTGAACATTATCAACAAACAAGCTTTGTTGAAATACAAAAGCATCAAGTATTGGGTACCTATTCATTGGCATGAATTAGTTTTTTCTGCGTTTTCCTGAAAGCTTTTTTTTCTTATCATCAGCTACTTCATGTCGGCGACTGGCTCGCTCAGCAAATGGATTAACACTGGTTTTGAAAATCAATTTCAAAGGTGTTCCGGTTAACTTGAACTGTTTCCGGAACTGGTTAATCATGTATCGCCTGTAAGCAGTGGGAAGCAGTTGAGTCTGGTTACCATGAATAACGATACTCGGCGGATTCACTCCGTTCTGATGGGCAAATTTTAATTTGATCCGCCGACCACGTACAAGCGGTGGCTGGTGTTGATCGACGATTTTTTCAAGCGTTCTGGTCACCAGCGCGGAAGGAAATTGCTTGATAGATGAATCGTAAGCTTTACATGCTGCGTCAAATAATTCACCGACTCCGGTGCCATGCAAAGCTGAAACACGCATCTGACTGGCATAATCGAGAAATGTCAGCTTCAGATCAATCTTGCGTTGGATCGCTTGCTTCTGATCATCTGACATGCCATCCCACTTATTAAAGCCAATGACCAAGGATGTCCCCATGTTTTCAATCAATCCCAGCAAGGTTGCATCCTGATCGGTCACGCCTTCACGCGCATCAATCAGGTAAACCACTACATTAGCATCTTCCATAGCTCGCAGGCTTTTAATAACGCTGAACTTTTCAACGCCTTTGCCAACCCTTAACGGCGTCGTACACCGGCCGTATCAATCAAGACACAGCGCCTGCCGTCGCGATCAAAAGGGATGTAGAGACTGTCCCGGGTGGTTCCCGGCTCATCGAACACAACAACCCGCTCTTCACCCAACAAGCGATTGACCAACGTGGATTTTCCAACATTAGGGCGACCAATGACAGCAATTCGCAGGCGATCATCCAGTTCCTGTTGCTGTGTATTGTTGCTTGTTGGCTCTGGCGGCAGCAGTTGACTGATAGAATCAAGCAAACGTGGCACCCCATGCCCATGTGAAGACGAGACAAGCACCGGCTTGCCAAAACCGAGATCATAAAATTCAAGACCGGCTGTTTTCGGGTTTACTCCATCACTTTTATTGGCTACCAGAACCACTGGCTTGCCGCCTTTACGAAGCTGTTCCGCAATCATCGCATCCAGACTGTTGATACCGGCACGCGCATCAACCAAAAACACAATCACATCAGCCTCATCCAGCGCATGCTGCACTTGGTCCAATGCCTGTCGCTCCATCGCGTTGGGTTGATCGACAATCCCGCCAGTATCGATCAACCAGGCATTCAACTGATCACGCTTGATGCGGCTATAATTGCGATCCCGCGTTAGTCCCGGGAAATCAGCAACCAATGCATCACGGGTTTTGGTTAAATAGTTAAACAGTGTGGATTTTCCGACATTCGGTCGTCCAACCAATGCGATGCTTGCCATCAGATTTTGGATTTATTTGACTGTTAAAGCGGTGAGTTGGCCATCGGAGGCGTAAACATAAAGAATATCATCCAACACCAACGGCTTGGCGAGTATTCGCTGGTCACTGATTTTTTTGCGATCAAGCAAGCGGCCATCATCCTGGGCCAGCCAGTGCAGATAACCTTCAAAATCGCCAACAACCAGGGTATCCCGGTACAATGCTGGCGTGGTGAGTTCTCTGAAGTGCAAGACATCCTGTTTCCAGAAAGGTTGTCCATTATCCCGATTCAGAACCCAGACATCGCCATTTTCATCACTCACATAGAGTGCTTGCCAATCCAGGGTAATTCCAGTGTGCACTGAAACATCGGGTTGTTGCCACAGCGGCTCCCCACTGGCAAGCGCGAGCGCGGCCACGCCACCCTGATAACTGGCAACAAAAATAGTTTCATCATCAATCACAGGGTCAGCATCCAGATCAACCATACGATCCAGTTCTGAACGCCCGCTTGGCACCGCAACAATGGTTTGCCAGATTGGCAAGCCGTCTTCTAAACGCAATGCCACCAGGCGCCCACGCGCAAACCCGCAAATCGCGGCGCCCTGATAGAGCGCCGGAGTACTGGTGCCCCGTAAACTCAGAGCGGGAACCGGTTGTTTGTAGCTCCAGCGTTGCTCTCCAGTGTCTTCATCCAAACCCAGCACCTGGCCATCAATGGTGCGCACAACCACAATCGAATCGTCTGCCCGCGGAATTGCCAGAACTTCACTGGGCACTGAAACTTTCCAGACAACTGACCCATCTTGTTGTGACAACGCAGCAACATAACCATTGCTGCTACCCACGTAGAGATTGAAATCTCCAATGCCAACAGCCGCGGAAAGCGGCAACTCCAGCTCTTTCTCCCAAATCAGTTCTCCAGACTTAAGCGAGCGTCGTTGGACAAGGCCTTCCCTGTCAGCAGTAATAATTGACTCACTGTCGATAATCGCCGGAACCAGATTTACGCTTTGTTGATCGGTACCAACTCCGGTATCGACTTCCCAGAGCACCTTTTTTTTCAATGCGGTTTTCAGCTCTGTCAGCGCATTTGGTTGTCTTGGATCAACCTCATCGCTAAACAAACCGGTTGCATCTGCGACAGACTCTTTAAGACTGTCCAACGTTCCACAAGCGCTCAGAAACAGGCAAGCAAGCAGGAAAATGTTTTTGTAACAGCGTCGCATTAGTTTGCTGAGTCAAGTGACGCCATCAATTCTGCCAGGTCGTTCAGTTTCATCCGCAAAAACCCGGATTGCAAACCCAGTTCCTGAGCTCGTTGATAAGCAATTCGCGCCTCACTTGGCCGGTCCAGTTGCAATAATGCATCGCCCTTAATCTGCTCGAATTGAGCCTCAAACTGACCCGCAGTGGCTGAGTCAATGGTTGCCAGCATGTTCAGTCCCTCATCAGGTTTTTTTTCTGTCAACAGAATACGCAGTAAGCGCAGTCGAACAAGATTGCCAAAACCTTCAAACGGTGCTTTATTGAGCGCAGTTTGCAAGCTCTCTCTGGCTGCAGAATAATCACCCCGTTCAACCTGGGCTTTAGCCAGATACAATGCAGCAAACGCTGCATAAGCCGTTGAGTCGTAATCCTTGATGAGTTGTTTTGACAACACTTCAACATGCTCTGTTTTGGAATCGTCTAACGCGATCGAGAGCATTTCCTGATAGATTTCAGAAGCTTGTTCCAGCTGCTCATGCTGATACGCTTTCCAACTATTCCAGCCAACAACAATCGCGATTCCGGCGATGAGTCCGGTAATCACCGATTTACGATTCTCTTTCCACCATTTTAGCAACGCTTCAACACGCTGCTCTTCTGTCTCAAACTCTTCAACCATGGATTTTTTACCTGTATATTTTTACTAACTGCTCAGCTTACCCGCTGTTTTTCCCAATAACTGGCAATCTGAGCAGTTACAGAATGACGCTTAGGAACGTGAACGGAATCACGCCGACAACTGGCGTAGGATTTTTACTCGTATTCAAGGCACAACAATCAGCGCATCGTGAGCGATGTAACGCTTGTTGCAACGCAGAAGACGGATAAAAAGACACATCAGTTGGTGAGGTTATTTCGTGAACGTTCCTTAGTAGTTATTCCCAGCAACACCACAAACTATGAACTCGACTGCGCCGCATTCGCCCGATAGCTGCGTGTTGCACTTCGCCATATGATATGACTCGTCGCGACGTCTTGCTCTTGAGCAAATGAGGTGCATTAGCTTTCCACATTTCAGGCGTTGCTGAGTATACTGTTTTTAGTTCGTTAGCAATTCCCGAGTGAACCACTCGATCAGCGCGTCTTCAGACAAACTGGCCTGGGGTTGTTGCTCTCGCAATGATTTCAAACCATACTGGTTTTTCTCAGCTTCATCATCACCAACCACCAACGCGTAATCAGCACCACTATTATCTGCACGCTTGAACTGGCTTTTAGCGCCGCCGCCGCCACAATGCATGGTTAATCGCAAGCCTGGCAATACAGTTCTCAATCGTTCAGATAACTGCATCCCGCAGCGCTCGCCTTGTTCACCAAAGCGCACCATATAAACATGCGGGCTAGTCGGTTTGACTTGATCCGGAAGCACCGATTGCATCAGCAAAATAATGCGTTCTACACCCATGGCAAAACCAACGGCTGGGATTGAACGACCGCCCAGCTGGGAAACAAGCCCGTCGTAACGTCCACCTGCGCAAATCGTTCCTTGTGCTCCAAGCTCAGAGGTGATCCATTCAAAAACAGTCTTGCTGTAGTAATCCAGTCCCCGCACCAGTCGTGGATTGAGCACATAGTCAATACCCAGACCATCCAGCGCCTGAGTGATTGTCTGGAAATGTTCGCTCGATTCAGCGCCCAGACACTCCGACAACGCAGGCGCAGAATCAATCAGGGTTTTCATCTGTGGATTTTTGCTGTCCAGAATACGCAACGGATTACGCTCCAGCCGGTTCAGGCTATCCGCATCCAGTTGATCTTTGTGAGCCTGAAAATAATCAACCAGCTTCTCCCTGTAGTCAGCGCGTTCCTGTACTGAACCCAGCGTATTCAACTCAAGCGTTACGACATCGCGAACCTCAAGCTGTTGCCAGAGACGGTGACTGAGCGCAATCAGCTCAATATCAATATCAGGCCCTGACATACCATAGGTCTCAACACCGACTTGATAAAACTGGCGATAACGGCCTTTTTGTGGTCGTTCATGTCGAAACATTGGTCCGTTGTACCATAAACGCTGTTGTTGATTATGCAGCAACCCATGCTCCAAACAGGCGCGCAAACAACCCGCCGTCCCTTCAGGACGCAGTGTCAAAGACTCTCCATTTCTGTCGTTAAAAGTATACATCTCTTTTTCGACAATATCAGTTACCTCGCCGATCGAACGCTCAAACAATTCGGTTTTTTCAACCACAGGCAAACGTAGTTGCTTGTACCCATAGCCAGTCAATAACGCGTTCAACACTGATTCCAGATGCTGCCAGTAAAAGATTTCATTCGGCAAAATATCATGCATGCCACGCACTGCTTGAATTTTATCTGCCATCACTTAGCGCCCGCTTTCTTGCTGAATGGGATGATTGCGAGGCAGTGAGGGTTGATACTCCGGGTAGCGAGTGCGTAACTGCTGTGCATAATCGGCTTCTGCCCTGTGGTCACCCAGTGCTTGCTCGATATTGACGGCCAATGCCAACTGCTCAGCTGTTAATGATTGAACAGACTCCAGGCGTTGTAAAAAAGCCCGCGCAGTCCGATACTTGTTTTGTTGATAGCTGAGCTGAGCCATCGCCATTAATGCAGGCGCGTAAACGGGATTCTTTTTCAATGCAGCACGCAGATATTGCTCGGCCTTCGCCAGATTGCCAGCACGTTGCAGACATTGACCGGCATTGGTCAATGGCAGCCAGGGTCTGGCATACAAAGGGGTTTCAGCCGCCTTTATGAAATACTCGCCCGCTTCTGCATACTGCCCTTTATTGCACAGATACTTGCCGTAATTATTCAGTGTTGACGGGTTATCAGGAGCCAGCTCAATGGCTTTTTTATAATGTTGCTCAGCAAGCTCCGGCTGATCGATACTCTCATAAAGATTGGCGATTGCCGTATGCGCATCAAAACTATCGGGATTAATCATCAATGCCCTGTTGTACTGATCCATCGCCACCTGATTCTGTCCGCGCTCAGCATAAGCCAAGCCCAGATTAATCAAGACAGCGAATTTTGATTTCGCTTGTTTTTCAGCATCGGCTTTGCTCTTGGTCTGCGTTGTTGAGCAAGCGGACAAAGCGAGTAAAATCAGGATGCAAGCTGCTAACTGTTTCAGTCTGCTCATACTGCGCATGGCACCCCGTTTGCCTGGCGAATTGATCTGCGGGTACGATCACTCACTTGTCCAACCAACTGGCTACAAGCCGCATCGATATCATCTCCCCGGGTCTTGCGGATTATGGTGACGATACCACGTTCATGCAGCGTTTCCTGAAAACGCATAATCGCATTGCGACTGGAGCAACGATAAGGCGCGCCTGGAAATGCATTGAATGGAATCAGATTGACTTTGGATGGTACGCCTTGCAACAGGCTTGCGAGCTGTCTGGCATCATGAACTGAATCGTTGATGCCATCTAACATAACATACTCAAAAGTCACTTTGCGTCGTCTGTGACTGCCAATATAACGAATACAGGCTTGCATTAATTGCTTAATCGGATATTTTTTGTTGATTGGCACTAATTCATCACGCACGGTATCGTTTGCAGCATGCAGCGATACGGCCAATGCCACATCGCAAACTCTGGACAATCGATCAATGCCCGGAACGACGCCTGCTGTGCTCAAAGTGACTCTGCGTTTGGATAAACCAAAACTGAAATCATCGCGCATCAGATTCATTGCTCTGACCACGTTATCAAAATTCAGCAGCGGCTCTCCCATTCCCATCAAAACCACATTGGTGACACGTTCCTGATCACCAATCAGTTGCTCGGCAAGCCAGAGCTGGCCAATGATTTCAGCTGTATCCAGATTGCGGTTAAAGCCTTGCCGTGCTGTCGAACAAAAAGAGCAATTCAGTGCACAACCAACTTGTGATGATACACATAAGGTGTTGCGACCCTGCTCAGGAATAAAAACAGTCTCAACGCGATTACCACAGGATAATTGCAACAACCATTTTCGCGTGCCATCAGCGGAAATTTGCTCTTGTATCAGTTCAGGCAAGCGGATTTCAGTCAGTTCACTGAGTTTTTTTCGCAGTACTTTACTGAGATTGGTCATGCTGCCGAAATCAGTGATATTACGCTGGTGAATCCACTGTAATAACTGACTGGCGCGAAAAGGCTTTTCGCCAAGCTCAAGAAAAAACGCCTGCATGGCCTGGCGATCAAGGCCCAGCAGATTGACAGGTTGAGTCCCCACTCGGGTTGACACGTTAACGGGTTCTGACACAAATCTCATAGTCCGCGAAGAAAAAACCAATCTCCTGGCGCGCAGTATCCACGGCATCAGAACCATGTACTGCATTTTCATCAATGCTGTCCGCAAAATCAGCGCGAATCGTTCCCGCATCCGCCTCAGCCGGATTGGTTGCACCCATCAGTTCTCGATGCAAGACAATGGCGTTTTCTCCTTCAAGCACCTGAGCAATCACCGGCCCTGAAATCATAAATTCAACCAGGTCGTTATAAAAAGGACGTTCTCGATGCACAGCGTAAAATGCTTCTGCCTGCGCACGTGACAAATGGATCATTTTAGCTGCGATAATCTTTAACCCTGCCTTTTCAAAACGTGTATAGATCTCGCCAATCACATTTTTTGCCACTGCATCCGGCTTGATGATAGAAAGAGTACGCTCTACGGTCATTAAAACCTCCCTGAAAATATGAGCTGCGTTAGGAACATTTAAGTAACAGAGCATTCTATCGGATTTTTAATGCAATCTCCAGCGTAACAATTCAGCGTTGCTCTGTAACTGCTCAGATTGCCCGTTCTTTTTCTAAAGAGCAAGGCGAGTGCGCTGAGTATACCCAACCTTCGTTTTCGAAAGCTGGATTTATATACTTCGCGCGGTCACGGATACGGAATTTATCGTGGTTGATTTTTGTCGAGAGCAAGGCGCTGAAACAGGCGCATAGTGAGCGATGCAACTGTTTCAGCAACGCCGCTATCGGCAAAAAGCGAGCGTGAGAAATCCGTAGCTGTGACCGCGCGGAGTATATGCATCAATAAGCACTTTCAACGCAGCTACTTGGCAAAAAAGTGGGCGCGTGTAACATCACTCGCGTGAACATTGACTATCAAACTCTAAATTCGTAAACCGCATAGTTTGATTTGCTCACATGTAATTCTTGCTGTTTCTCTTGACAAAATCGTGCTGAAGGCTTTACTTTGCAGTTATGCCAACAACAAAGCGAGTCAATTCTTGGACGATATACCGATAAGCGTACTCTTCCTTATCCTGACTGGATTAATCTTTCTCTCAGCATTTTTCTCAGGCTCTGAAACAGCATTGATGACTTTAAACAGGTACCGATTAAAGCATCTTGTTGAATCCGGGCACAAAAGCGCAAAACTTGCGCACCATCTGTTACAACGACCAGATCGATTGCTGGGGTTGATATTGCTCGGTAACAATTTTGTCAACATTCTCGCCTCTTCTCTGGCAACCATCATCGCAATTCGGCTTGCCGGACAACATGCGATTACCCTTGCCGCGCTACTGTTAACCATGATTGTGCTGATTTTTGCTGAAGTCGCACCCAAAACCTTTGCAGCGCTCCACCCTGAAAGACTGGCTTTTCCGGCAGCCTGGATCTACACACCATTACTCAGATTACTTTACCCGCTCGTTTGGATTGTCAATACAACTGCCAATCTGTTGTTGAGATTGTTTGGAATTAACCCAAGCAAGCGCAATCAGGCGAATCTCAACACTGAGGAACTAAAAACCGTGGTTTCTGATGCCGGCACCGGGTTACCGGAGCGCTATCGAACGATGCTGGTTCGTATCCTTGATATGGAAACAGCAACTGTCGAAGACATCATCGAACCACGCAGTGAAATCGTTGGCCTCGACATTGAAGATCCGATAGAGATGTTAAACGAACAAATCCGCTCCACATCCTATACCAGACTGCCTGTTTACGACAAACACCTTGACCGAATCATTGGGATGCTGGATGTCAGACGGACCATCCCCAAGCTAATGAATGCTACGCTTTCCAAGAATGACATCATCGAGCTTCTCGATAAACCGTATTTTATTCCTGAAGGGACAGCGCTACATAAGCAACTTGCTGATTTTCGCAAACAACAAATCAAGATGGGGTTTGTGGTCGACGAATACGGAAACACTCTTGGACTTGTTACTCTGGAAGCATTACTCCAGGAAATTGTGGGTGACATTACTGATGTGTCAATGGAAATTGTCCATCAACCAGATGGCAGTTGGCTGGTTGATGCTGGTATTACAATTCGCGAACTGAATCGCATTCTTGGGATATTACTACCCATAGAAGGCCCCAAAACCTTAAACGGCTTAATTATGGAAGTCATGGAAACCATCCCAAGGCCAG
>Ga0114931_10009988_pt1 | contig 11333 bp, 12 predicted proteins | sample 2SBtaG_FD_89579 | JGI IMG/M metagenome (GOLD analysis project Ga0114931, IMG submission 89579) | Deep subsurface microbial communities from Kolumbo volcano to uncover new lineages of life (NeLLi) - 2SBTROV14_V59a metaG | ecosystem: Environmental > Aquatic > Marine > Volcanic | place: Kolumbo...
CATTCTGGCTGCGCTACTTGCCGCCCGCCGATCAGCGGCCCCGCAGCCCCGCACCCGCGCCATCACGTCACTCGCCTGCCATCCCAACTACTGCTGCAAAACCGCCAAAGTCGAGACTAGCTCTGTTCGCAGACGGTAAGCCCGCGCGTCAGGGAAACACCAGATGGTGGACGCCGATCAACGCGGCGGCATCGCGCGGGAGCTTCGGGCCCTTCTTCCGAACCGTTGCCATGCCACCCGGCGCCAGGTCGACCGACAGCTCGAACGGCTGCTCGTCGGAGTAGCGATAGTTGCCCTCGACCTGCTCGGACAGAGGAATCCGCGACGTGCACGCGGGACTGACCGACGCGCCGATGCCGCAGACCAGCATCGAATCGGTCGTCACCCATTCGGCGTTACAGCGACGCCGCGCGCAGCTTGCCGTCGGTGGCAGCGGCGATCGACTTCTCGGTGGCGTCGTCGGCCAGCGCCAGATCGCCCTTCTTGAACGCCACCCAACCCAGCTCGGACAGCGCACGGGCGTCGCCGGGCAGCGCCGCCAGCGCCTCGCGGAAGGCGGCGATGGCGCCGTCGTAGTTGCCGGCGTCGGCGAGCTTGCGGCCGCGATGCAGCGCCCGCGCGTAGGCGCGCGTGGTCTCGCGCCGGGTCCGGCTGCTCGGTGCAGCGTCGTCGGGCACCACGGCGGCGGCCGGGGCGCGCGCGTCGTCGGGCGCCGGCGCTGCCTTGCGATGGTGCGACTTGCCGCACCCCGCCGCGAGCAGCGCGACCAGCACTACCGTGCGCATGCGAGCTAAACACAAACGCCTGGATCGGGAGCCAAATTTCGCCGCCCCTCGTTGGTGAGGGCGGACGAAATTCGGCTCCTTTCCAGGCGTGTGCGCTCGTTCTCTACCATTGTTGCTTTTCCACAACGACGCATTGTCAATGCGTCATTGTTTAGACGGTGAAGATCGCCGAGCCCCAGGTGAAGCCGGAGCCGAACACGGTGGCAAGCACCCGATCGCCCTTCTTCACCTTGCCCTGCTTGCGCCAGTAGTCGATGGTCAGCGGCACGGTAGCGGCGGTGGTGTTGCCGTAGAACTCGATGGTGTTGAGCACCTTGTCCGCCGGGATCTCGGCGTGCTGCACCACCATCTGGTTGATGCGCAGGTTGGCCTGGTGGGGCACGAACCAGTCGACGTCGTCCCAGGTCATGCCGCTGTCGGCCAGCGCCTTGTTGGTCGACACGACCATCTTCTGCACCGCGTTGAGGAACACCCGCTTGCCGTCCATCTGCGGGTACATGCCCCGGTTCTCCTCGGGGTTGCGCGGGTCGTAGGAGAGATACGGCCGCTTGGAGATGTCGAACATATGGAGATACAGATACATGGCACCCGAACCGTCGGCATGGCAATCGGTGTAGACCACGCCGCTCCGGTCGCTCTCCTCCGCCTCTTCGGGCCCCAGCACCACCGCGCCGGCGCCGTCGCCGAACAGCACCATGACGTCACGGCCGCGGTTGTTGAACTCCAGCGAGTGGCTGTGCAGCTCGCTGCCGACCAGCAACACGCGCTGGTAGAGCCCGCTGCGGATGAAGGCGTCGGCCATCTGCAGGCCGTAGATGAAACCGGAGCACTGCTGGCGGATGTCGTAGCAGGCGGCGGCGCTGCCGGTGACGCCCAGCTTCTGCTGCAGGAACACCGCCGACCCGGGGAAATGGATATCGGGCGAAAGCGTGGCGAAGATGATGCAGTCGACATCCTTGGCGTCGACGCCGGCGTCGGCGAGCGCGGCCACACTCGCCTCGCGCGCCAGGTCGCTGCACGCCACATCGCCGTCGGCCGGCACGTAGCGACGCTCTTTGATCCCCGTCCGCTTCTGGATCCATTCGTCGCTGGTCTCGGTCTGCTGCTCGGCCTGCACCTGGTGCTGGTCGTCGAGAAAGCGGATCTCGTCGTTGGTGACCACCCGCTCGGGGACGTAGGAGCCGATACCCAGGACCTTGGCGCGAATCATGCGGGCAGCTTTACCTTCTTTCGCGGCAAAACCCAAGGCCGCCGACCCGCCGGCTGTGGTGCCGCTTCCTGGCCTGATCCTGGCCGATCCGTCCGGCGGCGATCCTGGCCAATCCCAGCCGGGTGAGCGTCCTTATCGAGGGCTTCGAGAGCAGCGCCGGACGGATCGGCGACGCCATGGCCCTGGCCCGCCACCTGGCGGTGCGGGTCGAGGGCGTGGGACTGGCCGGACCGTATCGCTGAGCCGAGCCCCCACCCGGACGGCCCTGAGCGCCCTCCCCGGCCAACGATTCTGGCGGCTTGCCAGCGCCGGGAGCGGGCGCGGTCCTTGCTTCGATTTTGGCTGTGGAGGTCTGCCATGAGTAACGCCCTCGCCGGAGCCCGTCCGCCCGTGACCCTGGCCGAACGCTTCTGGAGCATCGCGCGCGCCCGCGAGGGCACCGGCTTGGACGGCGACAGCGTCGACCCGGCGGTCGTCGTTCGCCACGTGCTGGCGATCCTCGACGCCCTGGCCCGTGGCGAGTCGGCCGGCCCGGTGTCGGTGCGGACCTTCTCGTTCCTCAAGCTGCTGCGCGAGTCCGAGCAGCGCGGCGACCTGTCGTACGCGGCGCCCGAGCAGATCAGCGGCGACCTGCTCGACGAGCGATCGCTGGTCTTCTCCGTCGGCGTACTTTTGTTCGAGCGCCTGACCGGCCGCCACCCGTTCGGCGCCGAGGGCAACTCGGTGCGCCGCGTGGCGCGCATCCGCAAGGGCGAGTTCGGCTCCGGCGTCAACTACTTCCCGACGGTGCCGCCGGGACTGCGATCGATCCTGATGAAGGCGATGGGTCCGTTCCCCGAGGAGCGGTTCGTCGATCTGTCCGACCTGCGCTCGCACCTGGAGCAGTTCGTCGACCAGGAGGCGCCGCGGTCGGTGCGGCTACCCGGAACGTCGTCGGAAGCGACCGCGGCCAAGGCGCCCAAGCGCCGCACGCCCAAGTCGGACGGTGAGTCGACGCGCATCGTCGACATGTCACCGCAGGTGCACAGCGAGCTGGTCAGGGCGGCCGCGCGCTCCGCGCGGCGCACAGTGCTGGCGTCCGGAACCATCGAGGTGACGCCGCAGCCGGACAAGGTCGAGCCGCCGGGCGCAAAGGCGAAGGCGCCGGTGGCCAAGCCGGCACCGGTGGCCAGGGCGAAGTCGGCACCGGTGCCGCGTCCCATGGCGGCGCCGCCGATCCCGGCGCCGGTTCCGGTGGCACTGACGCCGGCGCCGATGGCCGCAGCGCAGATGACCCGCGAGGCCGAGCTGATGCCGGATCTGCCGCGCGCCGACTACGTGCCCAACCTCGAGCCGCGGGCGCCGCGGTCGTTGCCGCCGCTGTTGTGGGCCGGTCTCGGCGCCGCCGTCGCGTCGGTGGCGTTCTTCATGCTGACCCGCTCGGCTGGCGACCACGCCGCCACCCGCGCCGCCACGGCGACGCCGGCGAAGGCAAAGGCGGCCCGCGCCAGTGCACCGGCAGATCACGCCGCGCCCACCCCCGCCGCCGCCGAGAAGGCCGCGACGACACCGGCCCAGCCGCAGCCCTCGGCCCCCGCCAGCTTCGATCCCGAGCACGAGGGCCTGCGCGCCCTGGCCGCCGCCCGCGACTGCCTGACCGCCAAGCAACTCGACGACGGTGTCGCCTTCGGCATCGGCCTGCTGTTCCACGCCAGCGACGCCCGCGTGCACAAGGTCTACTTCAACGGCAAGGACAGCGTGCTGCCGTGGAAGCAGCGCAAGTGCATGCAGGATGCGATCACCGGCAGCGCCATGCTGGTGTCGCCGCCCAAGAACATGATCGTCGAGTACTGGGCCCACGTCCGCCAGAGCGGCGCCAAGGTCAGCTTCAAGCTGCCCCAGTAGTCAGCGACGGCGCCGGGTGAGCCAGGCGACGACCAACAGGTTGAGCCAGGCGAGTCCGGCGACCAGTCCGCCCAGCCGCAAGCCGGGCGTGCGATAGGTCAGCTCCACCTGGCGCTCGCCGGCATCGAGACGCACCGCCCGCGCCAGCACATCGGCGCGCTCGACCGAACGCTCGCGCCCGCCGACGGTCGCGGTCCAACCGGGTGCCCAGCTGTCGAGCAGCACCGCGTAGCCGCGGGCGTCGCGCGGACAGGTCAGCGTGATCTGCTCGGGGCTGGCCGCCTGGATCGCGCACGGCCGGGCCGGCGTCGCCGCCACCGGCCCGCCGTCCTGGCCGGTGCCGTGAAGGTGCACGGTCGACAGGCTGAGGCCGTGGCTGACCCCGACGGCGACCGGGAAGACGTCGCGCAGCGCCTGCTCGTCGCTGGACACCCAGCGCCAGCGGGCGGCGACGAACGCGCGCGGGCGGCGCTCGGCGTTGACCACCAGCACGGCGTTGGCTTCGGGCAGCTCGCCCAGCGACTTGGAGCCCGACGCCAGCGCGACGTTGGTCGGCAGCGCCACCAGCTCGACGCCGTAGAGATCGAGGAAACGGTGGCTGTCCACGGCGGCGGCGCCCCAGGCCGCGGCCAGGCGCGGCGAGATCGCGCGGTCGCGCCCGCGGACGTAGGCGATGCCGAAGCGCGTGGCCGAGTTGGGCGCCGCCGCTTCGTGGGCCGCGCGCAGGGCGTCGGCGCCGTGGGTGCGATCGACGAACCCCGGCAGCGACGGCCGCGCCAGCCGCGGCGGCAGCGCCTCGGTCGCCACCGGCGAGGCGGCCGCGAGCGCGCCGGCGATCAGGCGCGGCGGCGTGTCGAAGTCGGCGCGTGGCACCCGCGGCAACATCTGCCACGACTGGGCGATGAGATGGCCGACCAGGACGGCGCCGAAAGCGGGCACGACCAGCGACGACTCCGGCGCCCACGCGCGCAGGCCGATCGCCACCGCGGCCAGACCGACGGCGATGGTCGCGCCCAGCCCGGCGCCGAGCAGCGCCAGGGCGATGGCAAAGACCGCAACCACGGCGGCCACCGCCAGCACCTGCCGCGGCACCGACTCGAGCACGGTGGAGATGCCGAGGCCGGCGAGCACGCACACCAGCACCGCGCCGACCATGGCGCACGGCGCGCCCAGCCGGGCGGCCGCGATCACTGCCGCCGCCGTGGCCAGGAGGATCGGTACGCGACGGGCGGCGAGCAGCGCGAGCACCGCTATCGGCACGCCGACGTAGGGAGCGAGCGAATCGCCCGGCCACAACACGCCGGCCAGCTGCGCCCATGTGGCCGGCTCGGCCTCGGGCGCGTGTGACAACGTCACCTCGAGCGCCGGCACCAGCACCGCGGCGGCGCCGGCGGCGGCAAACAGCAGCGCGCCGGCGGCGGCGCCGAGCGCGCGCCAGCGACGTCGAACCGGAGACGCGCCGACGGCGACGACCAGCGCGACCAGGACGACCGGCGGCGCCGTCGCCAGACTGCCGGCTTAGAGCGACATCGCCGCCGCCGCCGCCAACCACGCGCCCGCGCGCGCTCGCGCGAGCCCGCGCGCCTCGCCGACGCCGACGGCGGCCAGCCAGACCCAGGGGGCCCACGCCAGCGGGCCCAGCGTTGGCCCGTCGACGGCCCACGCCGCCGCACCACTGGCGGCAGCGGCGCCGCCGGCGATGATCGCCGCGACGTCGGACGCGCCCAGCCGCCGCGACGCCAGCGCCACGCCGACACCGAGAAGCACCAGCTGGAGCACCGCCAGCAGATCGGAGCCGGCCAGCGACGAGCCGGCAGCATCGCCGATACCGCCCGCGATCCACGCCGGAGGATAGAGCGCGGCATGGTCCGGATTTGCGGCGAACGGCACGCCCATGCCGACGCCGTCCCACCACTCGGCCAGCTCCAGGCCCCGGGCCCGCTCGCCGACGGTGGCGACGCCGGGCGCGACTTCGGCCAGATAGCGGCCACCGCCGAAGGTCTGGCCGCGCGCGATCACCTGAAAGCAGGCGAACATGACCACGAGGGTGACAGCGGCGGTGATCGAAAGTCGTGCAGATCTGGCTTCGGCGGCGGCCAATGCGCCCATTGGATACCACGTTCGGCGTGCTTGACACGGCGCGGCGAATCGCGACAAAAACCGTCCGATCTGCTGGAGCGCCAGCTGCTTCTGCGGTCTACACTGCACCCCGAATGTTTGGCTCGACTGTGACGTACCCCCGCCTGCTTCCCGTGGTCGCTCTGGCGCTGATCGCGGGCTGTGGCAAGAAAGACAGCGGCGCCGCCGACAGCTGCGAGAAGCTGGGCGCCCACTTTGCCGAGCTGGCCCACAAGGAAGCCGACTCGCTGTCCGACGACAGCCCCGACAAGAAGGCGGCGATGGCCCAGCTGGCCCTGCTGCCCAAGGCGCGCGCCAGCCTGGTCAAGGAGTGCCGCGACGACAAGTGGTCGGCCCAGCTGCGCGGCTGCTTCCTCGGCGCCAAGAGCGCGGCGGAGTTCCAGAAGAAGTGCGCGTCGCTGATCGACCGCGTGTCCAAGGGCAAGGCGCCCGCCGCCGCGGCCAAGCCGACCGAGGGCCCGCCGCCCGCCGCCGACGCGCCGGCCGCAGACACGCCGCCCGCCGCCGCCCCCGCGGACACGCCCGCGACCGGCCAGGCCCCAACCCCCGCACCTGCCTCCGGCGCCCCCCAGGGCGGCGGCGAGAACTAGCGATGCAAATCGACTACCCGCACAAGCTCGGCCGCGACGAAGCGCGCGCCCGCCTCGAACTCCTCAGCGCCTACCTGCACAACCGCCACGGCATCCAGGTCACCTGGAACGGCGACCGCGCCGCCTTCAAGGGCAAGTATCTGGTGGTCAAGTTCAGCGGCGAGCTGACCTTCGGCGACGACCTCGTGCAGTTCCGCGGCGAGGACCCGGGCATGCTGTGGCGCAAGCGCGCCGTCGCCTACATCACCGGCAAGCTCAACCGCTACCTCGATCCGGCGGTGCCGCTCGAGCAGCTCCCCACCGGCGCGTAGCGCGATCGGTTTGCGGCGCGAAGCGTTCGTAAGCCGGTAGCCGCTCTAGGAGTCTGGTGTCAAACGTCCCGTCACCGCGCTTCCGATGCATCACCGCCAGCAGCGTTACTCGTCAGGCGTGGGCTACAGCCCACTTCCTCCTCATGCCTTGCTGGCGGCGCGCCTCGAAACCGCCGCTCGGTGCCGTTTATCCCCAGCCTCCTAGGCTTTCGCCGGCGTGCCCAGAAACAGCGGCGTCCGCTCGGGCGCGCGCCGGCGCCGAAGCCCCCGCGGCCGCGGATAGGTCTCGAGCAACGCCTCGAGCCCGCGGGTAACCGCGACGTCGACCACGTCGCTGTCGAGGCCTTCACCTTCGAGCCGCCGCTGCATCGAATCGATCACGGCCCACAGGGAGATGCTCTTCTTCTTCGAGGGGGATTTGCGTGCCATCACCTACCTCCAACGCACCGGGACGCCACTCGGTCTACATCCACGACAACCGTAGTACCCCCGCCCTCTATTCCGCGGGCACGCACGCCCCATCCAACCTGCTGAAATAAAACAACTTCTCCACACCATCCGGAGTGTCCTTCCGGGCAGAAGTGGTTATGGCAGGCACGAGGATCCCCGGTGATATAAGCGGCGGATGCGCCGAATCTCGTTCGTTGCCCCCCCTCGTATTGATCACCGCGTGGGGTGGCGGCGGCAAAGGCAACTCCGACGCTGGCGGCGACAACACGGACGGAGGCTCCGACGCGCAGCTGGTCACCTGCCCGGCGCCGGTTCCGGCGGCGACCAGCGGCATCTGCGACGCGATCGAAGGGGGCCGAGGGCAGACGGATGGCCGACGCGGGTTTTGACCGGCCTCACCGAGGCCGGGCCGGGCCAAAACCCGGATCGGGCTTCCGGCCCGAGGTACTAGTTACTAGCCATCGCCGAAGTCGGCGAGGACGGGGGCGTGGTCGCTGGGCTGCTTGGACGCGCGCTCGTCGCGGTCGACGCGGGCGTCGTTGCAGCGTGCGGCCAGCGGCTCGGTGACGAAGATGTGGTCGATGCGGGCGCCGCGGCCGCGCTTGAAGGCGTTGAAGCGGTAGTCCCACCAGGTGAACAGCTGCTCGTCGGGGTGGTGCTGGCGCAAAGCGTCGCGCAGGCCGAGGTCGACGATGCGGGACAGAGCTGCGCGCTCGTCGTCGGTAGTCATTAGATCGTAGGCGCGGGGGTCGTAGACGTCGCGGGTTTCGGGGGCGATGTTGTAGTCGCCGCACACGGCCAGGGGCCGGTCGAGGCCGTCTCGCTGCAGGAAGGCGCGGAGAGCGGCGAGCCAGCGCAGCTTGTAGGCGTAGGCGTCGGAGCCGACCGACTGGCCGTTGGGCACATAGACGGAGACGACGCGGACACCGTCGATGGTGCCGGCGACCATGCGCGCCTGCTCGTCGACGGTGTCGTCGCCGAGGGCGTAGACCGGATCGCTGATGTCCGAGCGGGCGAGGATGGCGACGCCGTTGTAGGCCTTTTGCCCGCGGTGCAGCACGTTGTATCCGGTGGCGCGGAGCTCGAGGGTGGGCAGCTCGTCGTCGGTGACCTTGGTCTCCTGCAGGCAAAGGACGTCGGGCTCGTTGGCCGCGAGCCAGGACTCGAGGCGGGGCCGGCGAGCGCGGATCGAATTGACGTTCCAGGTGGCGATGCGCATGGTTCGCGGACGCTAAACACACACGCCTGGATCGGGAGCCAAATTTCGCCGCCCCTCTTGGGTGAAGGCGGACGAAATTCGGCTGCTTTCCAGGCGTGTGCGTTGGTTCTCTACCATTGTTGCTTTTCCCCAATGACGCATGGTCAATGCGTCATTGTTTTAGCACGGCGTGTCATCAGTCGAGATCCGGGCGGTGACGGAGGCCGCTTGCCGGGCCGGGGCCTTCGTGAGATACAACAGTTTCGTGACGATCATGGCGATTCGGTGGACAGCGCGGGTGTTGCTCGCGGCAGCGGCGCTGGCCGGTTGCCAGGCGCCGGAGCCGGTCGACGATCTGGGGACGACGTCGGTGCCGCTCCTCGGCGGTGACGTCGACACCGCGGATTCGGCGGTGGTCGCGCTGGAACGCGGAAACGGCGACCTCCTCTGCACCGGCACACTCATCTCACCCACCGTGGTCCTCACCGCGGCGCACTGCATGGACATGGCCGGCAGCGACCCCGGCCTCCTCGTCTTCTTCGGCTCCGACATCCACAGCGACGGCGTCGCGATCGGCGTCAAGCGCGCGCAACAGCAGCCCGATTGGACCGGCGACATCTACCACAACGACGTGGCGGTGGTGTTGATGAACTACCCGCAGCGGGACATCCAGCCGGCACAGCTCAGCACCACGCCGGCCACCGATCTCATCGGCAGCGACTATCGCGTCGTCGGGTTCGGGGTCAACGATCAGGTCAACCAGACGGTCGATGGCAAGAAGCGCTCGGGCATGGTCGCGATCGCGGACGCGCCGACGGACAAAGACGACATCATCTTCGACGATTCCAACACGATCGTCTGCTTCGGCGACTCCGGCGGTCCCGGCTTCGTCAGCGACGGCACGCAAGAGTATGTCGCCGGCGTTCACTCGTGGACCAGCGGCTCCAAATGCGGAGCGCCCAACGGCGACGCTCGTGTCGACCTATTCGTCGACGATTTCATCAAGCCGTGGATCGCCGCCAACGACCCGGCCTGCGGCCACGACTACCTGTGCGTGCGATTCGGCTGCGACGCCGACCCGGACTGCGAGCCGTGTGGCGCCGACGGCACCTGCACCAGCGGCTGCGCGCTGCCCGACCCGGACTGCCCGACCAGCGACCTGGGCGAGATCTGTCAGACCGACACCCAGTGCAAGAGCGGACTGTGCGTCTACTGGCGCGGCGATCCCAACACCAAGTTCTGCTCGCAGCCGTGCACCGCGGGCGCCTGCCCGTCCGGCATGAGCTGCCAGGACGTCCCGCCCGAGGGCAACATCTGCTACTACGACGATCCACCCGCGGGCGTGCTCGGCGACGACTGTACGACCGCGACCGACTGCGGCTCGTACGTCTGCGACCAGGGACAGTGCGTGGTCTCGTGCGATCTGTCGGTGGGCAAGGGCTGCCCGGCGGACTTCGAGTGCAGCATGGGCGACACCGGCTACTACTGCTTCGGGATCGCCAGCGACGCCCCCGGCGGCTGCTGCGGAACCGGCGAAAACCCCGGGCCCGGCGCGCTCCTGGCCCTTGCGGTCGCCTTGCTGCTCGTCCCGCGGCGCCGACGCTGACCGCCGCTATCGCCCTGTTTCCAAACGCTTGCGCGCGACCCGCAGGTTTGCCGATCTCTGCCACGCATCGTCGCGCCGACCGTACGTTCTGACTGACACTCCCGCGCTGCAGCGCTCGTACGGTTTTGACAATGCTTGCGGCCCCGCGGAATGATGTGGACGAGCCCACACCGCGGGGCTCAACTCCAGGAATTCATAGCTCTTGGATCGACTGCTCATACTCGCCCCGGCCCTGGTGCTCGTCGCCGTGGCCGTGCTCAGCTTCGCGGTCTACTGCGTCCTGTGCGCGACCGGTCGCCCGCCGCGGGTCGCCGGCATAGCGGGGCGCAACTACACCGACGTCGTCGGGCCGTTCGTCATCCGCTGGATGCTGTGGGTGCTGCAGCCGGTCGAACAGATGTTCGTCCGCCTGCGGGTGGCGCCGAACGTACTCACCTTCACCTCGCTGCTGGTCTGTGCCGGCGCCGGCTTCGCGATCGCCGACGGCTTGCTGGCCACCGGCGCCTGGCTGTACGTCCTGGCCGGCCTGCTCGATATCCTCGACGGCCGCCTCGCCCGCGCGACCAACCAGCAGTCGCGCGCCGGCGCGTTCCTCGACTCGGTCGCCGACCGCTGGGGCGAGCTGTTCGTCTTCAGCGGCTTTGCCTGGCTGCTGCGCAGCAGCCCATGGCTGCCGGCGGTGATGTTCGCGGCCGCCGGTAGCGTCATGGTCAGCTACACGCGCGCCCGCGGCGAAGCGCTGGGGGTCGAGCTGAACGGCGGCACCATGCAGCGCGCCGAACGGATCGCGCTGGTCACCATCGGCACCCTCGCCACCAGCTTCTTCGACGCCAGCAAGGACACCAGCATCTACCGCGATCACGTCCTCGGCGGCGCCTTGACGGTCGTGGCCGTGGCGTCGACGGCGACCGCGCTGCACCGCTGGATCAAGGGCTACCGCGTGCTCGAGGCACGCGAGGTCGAGCACGCCAAACCGCGGCGCGATCCGGCGGCGGTCAAGGTGCCGATCGAGCCCAAGCACCGGCCCGCCGCCTGACTCGCCCCGTGGCCACGCCCCGCCCGCCTTCCGGCCCGACGTCGGTCATCGCCCGGCTGATCGCCACCGCAGGCGGCGCCGGCTACTCGCCGGTCGCGCCGGGCACCTGCGGCACCGCCGTGGC
>Ga0114931_10009989_pt1 | contig 11333 bp, 9 predicted proteins | sample 2SBtaG_FD_89579 | JGI IMG/M metagenome (GOLD analysis project Ga0114931, IMG submission 89579) | Deep subsurface microbial communities from Kolumbo volcano to uncover new lineages of life (NeLLi) - 2SBTROV14_V59a metaG | ecosystem: Environmental > Aquatic > Marine > Volcanic | place: Kolumbo...
CGCTGATATCGCCGGTATCCGGCTCATGTGGGGGTGCATGGACGAGAGCATCATCAGTATCAGCGCGGCCCTGCACGTAGCGCTGGCTTCACCGGCAACCCGTTACCTGGATCTGGACGGATCCCTGGATCTCGCAACAGACCGGGTCAGCGGCGGCTTTGCCCTTAAGGACGGCATGCTCTCCACTCTGGCGGCCCCGGGCCTCGGAGTGCGGGCCTTGTAGAAACTCAACCCAACACCAGGCCAGTCCAGCCGGGGCCTGGAATTGCACAACGCGCCGCGCCGGCGTGCTAAGATCAAACATTGGGTTTGAGGAACTCCGCTACCATCACAGGCCCTTGAACGAAGTCACAAACATTCTGCAATGCGATCCATATCATGACTGTCAGCAGCGAAGAACCCGTCTCCCAGAGACTGCCGGATATCACCGTTTCGGTCCGCCAGACCTTCGGTATCGATTGTGATATGGACGTGCCGGCCTTCAGTCAAGCCGAAGAGCATGTACCGCCCATCGACAACGCCTACCGCTTTGATCGTGACACCACCCTGGCCATCCTCGCCGGCTTTGCCCACAACCGCCGGGTCATGATCCAGGGTTATCACGGCACCGGTAAATCCACCCACATCGAGCAGGTGGCCTCACGCCTGAACTGGCCCTGCATCCGGGTCAACCTGGATTCCCATATCAGCCGCATCGACCTCATCGGCAAGGATGCCATTGTGCTACGCGACGGCCAGCAGGTCACGGAATTCAAAGAAGGCATCTTACCCTGGTCCTATCAGCACCCCTGCGCCCTGGTCTTCGATGAGTATGACGCCGGGCGCCCGGATGTCATGTTTGTCATCCAACGAGTGTTGGAAGCCGAGGGCCGCCTGACCCTCCTGGATCAATCCCGGGTTCTGACCCCGCATGCCGCCTTTCGTCTGTTCGCGACCACCAACACCATCGGCCTGGGTGATACCAGCGGCCTGTACCACGGCACCCAGCAGATCAACCAGGGGCAGATGGACCGCTGGAGTATCGTCGCGACCCTCAATTATCTGGGGCACCGGGCGGAGACCCAGATCGTCCTGGCCAAAGTCAATGAATACGACAGCGATGCACAGCGCCCGGTGGTGGAAGCCATGGTTGCCCTGGCGGAACTCAGCCGCGCGGGATTCATCAACGGTGACATCTCCACGGTCATGAGCCCGCGCACGGTCATTACCTGGGCGGAAAATGCCTTGCTGTTCGGCGATGTCGGCTTTGCCTTCCGGCTCAGTTTTCTGAATAAATGCGATGAAATGGAAAGGCCGGTGGTGGCCGAATACTACCAACGCTGTTTCGGCACGGAGTTGCCGGAATCGGTGCTCAACAACGTCGCTCCCGACTAGCCCGCGAACACCCAACCACCATGGCCAGGCTGTCAGCCAGACAATCCGCCAGGATCGATGCCTTGCGGCGGGTCATCGGCTGCGCCACCCGGGCGCTGGCGGCTGAAGGTGATCTGGACGTCAGCTTCGGCCAGGACGGCTTGTCCGAGAGCCAGAACACTGTACAGCTAAAAGCACCGGAGCCGGGCCTGCCCGACGGGCAGATTGCCGGCCTGCGGGGCCAGGCCGATGCCGCCGCGTTACGCATCCGCCACCATAATTCCACCTTGCATCAGCGCCTGTCACCCGCCAATGATGTGGCCCGGGAAATTTTCAATCAGCTGGAACAGGCCCGCTGTGAAGCCTTGGGCGCCCGGCGCATGCGCGGTGTCGCCGATAACCTGGGCGCCGCCCTGGAGCAGCACTATCAGCATACCGATCGGGTGCAAACCGCCGACCATGCCATCGAACCGCAACAACCCAACCCGATGGTGGAGGCTATTGCCCTGCTGGCCCGGGAAGCTCTGACCGGCCGCCATCCTCCAGCCGGCGCCGCGGAACTGGTGGATCACTGGCGAGCGGAGCTGGAACAACAAGCCGGCCCATTATTGCAAGCCCTGCGGGACTGCCTGCCCGACCAGGTGCAATTTGCCCGGCAACTGCATGAAATACTCCAGGCCCTGGGCTTTCCGGAAGAGCCACCAATGCTGGAACAGGACCCCCAGGCCGGTGGTGAGGACGGCGAGGAGCAAGCCGGTGCCCTGGAAGATGGCGAGGCCGGTGACGATCAATCGGGCCGTCAGGACGAAATGCAGAGCCTGGATTTGCAGGATGGCGATGGCGAGGACAGTGAAGCCACCGAATCCGGCGATGAATTGGATATGAGCGATATGGAGTTCGGCGGTGAGTCGCCCGAAGTGCCGGGCGAAGCCGCCTATCCGCCGGAATTCGGATCCAACAGCAGGGATCGCAACGCCTACCACGCTTATTGCACGGATTTCGATGAGATTATTGATGCCAATGATCTGTGCTCCGCGCAAGAGTTGACCCGCCTGCGCCAAAGTCTCGATCAACAACTGCAGAATCTGCAAAGCGTAATCGCGAAACTCGCAAACCGCCTGCAACGCCGCCTGCTGGCGCGCCAGTCCCGTTCCTGGCAGTTTGATCTCGAAGACGGTTATCTGGACAGCTCGAGGCTGGCGCGGATCGTCGCCGACCCGAATTTCCCCCTCTCCTATAAGTGGGAAAAGGAAACCCGATTTCGCGATACCATGGTCACCCTGCTGATTGACAATTCCGGCTCCATGCGTGGCCGCCCGATCATGGTCGCCGCAACCTGCGCGGATATACTCGCCCGCACCCTGGAACGCTGTGGTGTCAAAATTGAGATCCTTGGCTTTACCACCCGTGCCTGGAAGGGCGGCCAGTCCAGGGAACGCTGGCTCAACCAGGGCAAGATCCCCAATGCCGGCCGCCTCAATGATCTGCGCCACATCGTTTACAAGAGCGCCGACGCTCCCTGGCGGCGGGTGCGCAAAAATCTCGGTATTATGCTGCGCGAAGGAATCCTCAAGGAAAACATCGACGGTGAAGCCCTGCTGTGGGCCCATCAACGCCTGCTGGCACGGCCCGAGTACCGACGCATCCTCATGGTCATCAGCGATGGCGCACCCGTGGACGACTCGACGCTGTCGGTGAATCCCTCCAATTATCTGGAACGCCATTTGCGTGAAGTCATCGACTACATTGAATCTGCCAGCCCGGTAGAATTACTGGCCATCGGCATCGGCCATGACGTGACCCGTTATTACCGCCGCGCGGTCACCTTGATCGACGCTGAACAACTGGGCGGCACACTCATCGAACAACTCGCGGCATTATTCGATGATGATGCACCGGCCAACAGGCCCGTCCAGGGGCACCGCAGCAAACCGGGGAGACACTGAACATGGGCAGTAAAAAGGACACACCGGAATTACCGTCCGGCAATGAGACCGGGACCCAGAGCGCCGAACGCCAGTTGTTGTTCTACGCGCAACTGGCGGCGGTGACTGCCGAACGCCACCACGACTGGTGCGTCGAACTGGGCCGTGATTACGCTTTCGCCCGCACCACCAACTCTGTACCCCTGACCCGGGTGGAGTTCGCCCGAGCCGCCCGGGAATACCCCATCGTGTTCGCCGGCCAGGACCAGGAGGTATTCCCCCTGGCGGTGCTGGGCCTTGCGGATCAGCAAAATCTGTTTATCGACGAACAGGGCAAATGGGAAGCCGACTACCTGCCCGCCTTCGTGCGCCGCTACCCCTTTGTATTCACTACTTTCGATGAAGGTCAGAATTTCACCCTGTGCATTGACGAGGCCTTCTCCGGCTGCAACCAGGAAGGGCGTGGCGAACGGCTGTTCGATGCCGAGCAGCAAAAGACCCGTTACCTGGACAATGTGCTGGCCTTTCTGGGTGAATTCCAGGCTGAATATCAACGCACCCGGGCCTTCGCCAAACGCATGAAGGTGCTGGATTTACTCGAACCAGTGCAGGCCAACGTGGAAATGGGCAGCGGCAAAAAACTGGCCTTGACGGATTTTCAGGTCGTCAACCGCACCCGCCTGAAACAAATCAGCGACACCGCCCTCAAAGAAATGTTCAGCGCCGACGATCTAGAACTGGTCTATCAGCATCTGCAATCAATGCACGCTTTTGCCGGCCTCATTAACCGTCTGAACAAAGAAATCTGAGCCCGGAGGCACGACCAGCAGATGCCGGAGAACGAGTTACATTGGTGCGATCTCAGCGCGCTATCCGCCACCATCCAGGCCCGGGAACTCAGCCCGCCGGAACTCATCGAGCATTTTGCCCGCCGCATCGAAGCCCTGAACCCAGGCCTCAATGCGTTCCGCCTGATGTGCCTGGACAGCGCCAGGGAGCGGGCGCGGGCCCTGGCCCGGGAACTCGAAGCCGGCCACAACCGCGGGCCCTTGCACGGCCTGCCCTTTGCCGCCAAGGACTTGTTTGACGTCCAGGGATTGCCCACCAGTGCCGGCTGCCCGTTGTTGGAACATACCTGTGCCGTGCAGCACGCCACGGTCATCGCCCGACTGGAGGCCGCCGGCATGATTTTGCTGGGCAAGACCAATACTGTGCAGTTTGCCTATGGTGGCGCCGGCGTGAATACCCAGCACGGCACCCCCCACAACCCCTGGCATCCGATCCACCACCTGCCCGGAGGATCCAGCAGTGGCTCGGCGGTAGCGGTAGCCGCGGGGCTCGCCCCCATGGCGCTCGGCACCGATACCGGCGGCTCGGTACGCATCCCAGCGGCACTGTGCGGGCTCAGCGGCTTGAAAACCACAGTCGGTCGCATCAGCAGGGCCGGGGTGTATCCCCTGAGCTGGAGCCTCGACTCGGTGGGTCCGTTGTGCCGCAACGTGCGCGACACTGCATTGATTTTCGATGCCTTGAATGGTGAAGACGCAGCCGATGCCAGCACCCACGGGCACCCGCTACAAACACTATCCGGAGCGCTTGATGCACCACTTGGCGATCTGCGTTTTGCGGTGGCTGAAAGCGTTTTCTGGGATGAGGTCAATGACGAGGTGGCGGGCGCCGCCCGCGCCGGCGCCGCGCAGATCGCCGCTCTCGGTGGCCAGCTGCAGAGCCGGGCCTTTCCCCAGGCCCAGCGTGCCCTGGAACTCAACCCCCGGGGCCTGGTGATCGCGGCCGAAGCTTATACCCTGAATCGGGAACTGATTGATGAACATTTTGCAGCACTGGATCCGATCGTCGCCCAGCGCATGGTCAAGGGTCGGGATGTGACAGCCGGGGAATACCTGCAGGGGATCCACGCCTGGAATGATCTGCGCGCTGAAACCATGGCCGCGCTGGCGGATATCGATATCCTGATCTGCCCCACCACGATGGAAGCTGCCCGCCCCCTGGCCACGGTCGAGCATGACATGCAGGCCTATTCCGATCTGAATCTGCGCTATCTGCGCAACACCGCCATCGGCAATATCCTCAACCTGTGCGCCCTGAGCATACCCTGCGGCTTGAACCGCGCGGGCCTGCCCATCGGCTTGATGCTCTATGCCAAACCCTTCGACGAACGCACCCTGTTACGCGCCGGCCACGCCCTCCAGCAAAATACCGACTGGCATCGTCAACACCCCGATCTGGGCTGGCTGCAAGCCTGATTCCGTGATGCGCTCACAACTGCCGGCCGGTGGCTTGGGTACGCTTATAGGCGCGCAGTATTGCCTCACTGTCAATTCCATAGGCCCGGTACAAATCCGGCAGCGAGCCGGACTGGCCGAACCCGGTGACACCGAGGGCCCGGACCCGATGGCCGAGAACTGAGCCCAACCAGCTCAAGGTGGCCGGGTGGCCGTCCACTACTGTGATGATCGTCACTGGGCCTGGGATTTCGTCCAATAGCTGCTCGGCATGGGAGCGATCTTCGGAATCACCACCCTGGCGGATTTCCAGGGCCCGCTGCCAGCCCTGGTGCAGGCGATCGGCGGAGGTCACCGCCAGCAAGGCGCATTCCGGAATCTGGTCATTGATCCAGTCGCAGGCGGTCTGGGCCTGGGGTGCCATGGCCCCGGTGTAGGCCACCACCACCCGGGTCAGGTCATCGGGGGGACGCAGCCAGTAACCGCCCTGGATGATTTGGCAGGCGAGTTCCGGACCAATTTTCCGCTGCGGTTGGGGAATCCGGCGAGTGGTCAGGCGCAGGTACACCGATCCACCGCCGGCGTCGCACAACGGCTCGTTGTCATTCACCGCCCCCTGGCGTTGCAGATAATCCAAGGCCCAGTTCAGCAACACCGCCAGTTCATCGCCAAATGCCGGCTCAAAGGCCGCCAGCCCCGGTTTGGCCATACCGATCAGCGGCGTCGAAATCGACTGGTGGGCGCCGCCTTCGGGAGCCAGGGACAGACCCGATGGGGTCGCCACCAGGATGAAACGGGCGTCCTGGTAACAGGCATAATTCAAGGCATCCAGGCCCCGTTCGATAAAGGGATCGTAGACCGTGCCGATGGGCAGCAGGCGGGTTCCCAGCAGGCTGTGGGAAAGTCCCAGGGCCGCGAGCATGAGAAAAAAGTTGTTCTCGGCGATCCCCAGTTCTATATGCTGGCCCTCGGGTGAAGCGCCCCAACGTTGAAAAGAACCGATCCCCTCGCTCTTGAAGATATCGCTTTTCGCCTCGCGGTGAAACACGCCGCGCTGATTCACCCAACCATCCAGGTTGGTGGACACCGTGACATCCGGTGAAGTCGTGACGATGTGCCCGATCGCCGGATCTTTACTACGCGCCAGGCTGCTCAACAACCGCCCAAAGGCTTCCTGTGTGGATTGATCCCCGTCCCGTAAATCCAGTGCACAGGGCGGAATTTCAACCACCGGGGCCTGTAGCCGGCGGCGGCGATCGGCAACAAACGGAACCTGATCGAGAAAGCCCTGAAGTTCAGCCGCCGGCATGGGCATTCCCGCGAAGGGTTGCCACTCCTCACCCTGCCTGATCCCGTGAGCCTCGCGCAGGACATCGATTTGTTCCGTACTCAGCAGTCCGGAGTGATTGTCCTTGTGCCCGGCCAGGGGCAGGCCATGCCCCTTGATGGTATAGGCGATGAAACAGGTGGGTTGATCATCCTCGACACCGGCAAAGGCCTCGAGAATGCTTGCCAGGCAATGCCCGCCCAAATCCGTTACCAGCGCCACAAGAGCCGCATCATCGTATGCGGCCAGCAATTCCGGCACCGCCTCGCGATCACCGATATCCGCAAGTATGTGTTCGCGCCAGGCCGCGGCTCCCTTGACGACCAGTGCCGAGTACAGGGAATTCGGACAGGTATCGATCCACTGGCGCAGAGCTTCGCCACCGGGGCGGCGAAATGCGGCCTGTAATTTTTTACCGTATTTGATGGTGATCACCCGCCAGCCCATGCTCGCGAACAGACGGTTGAATCGGGCGAACAGGCGATCGGTGATCACCGCATCCAGGCTTTGCCGGTTGTAATCCACCACCCACCAAAGGTTACGGACCTTGTATTTCCAGCCTTCCAGCAGGGCTTCGAAGACATTGCCTTCGTCGAGTTCGGCATCCCCCGCCAGGGCCACCATGCGCCCGCGCTGCTCCGGCGCCTGCCAGTGCCTGGCTCGCAGATAGTCCTGCACCATGGCCATCACACTGGTCATACCGACACCAAGCCCCACCGAACCGGTGGACAAATCCACATCATCACTATCTTTGGTCCGGGACGGATAGGACTGGGCACCACCAAATGCGCGAAATTTCTGCAACTGTTCCAGTTCCTGATTGCCCAGCAGGTATTGAATGGCATGAAACACCGGGCTCGCATGGGGCTTGACCGCCACCCGATCCCGGCACGAGAGCACATGAAAATACAGGGCCGTCATCAGCGTCACCAGGGAAGCGCTGGAGGCCTGGTGGCCCCCGACTTTCAAACCATCGACATTGGCACGTACATGATTGGCGTGATGGATCATCCAACTCGACAGCCACAACACCTTGCGTTCCAGAGCCTGCAGGCAAGCCAGGCTGTGGTCATCGGCCATGGCCAGATGCGGCACGGCCTGGTAATTCAAGGCGGTCGATTTCATGCTGAAAACCAGGATTGACGGATTATCCATAATATCCTTGTATTTCCAGAATGTGCTTCCAATTCTTCCCTATAAAGCGTTTAATAAGGTAGATTTGTTCAGATTTACATTAAAACCAGGTATAGGCTTCCAATGAATCCAGTAGTACCTCTGGACATAACGGATCGGCGCCTGCTGGAGGCACTGCAGGATGATGCCCGTATCTCAAATGCTGATCTGGCAAAAAAGGTTGGCCTGTCAGCCTCGCCCTGCTGGCGCCGGGTCCGGGGCCTGGAGCGCAACAAGGTGGTGCGCCGCTACGTGACATTGCTCAATCCCGACGCGATTGGCCTGCCCATCAACGTGTTTGCCACTGTGGCTCTTGAAAAACAGGTTGAAAGTGCACTGGAGAATTTTGAATCCCTGATCACCCGTCACCCGAAGGTCATGGAGTGCTATCTGATGACCGGCGAGTTTGATTATCTGCTGCGCATTGTGGTTCCGGATTTGAATGCCTACGAGCGGTTCCTGATGGATCACCTGACCCGCATCGCGGGCATCGCCAGCATCAAATCGAGTATTTCTCTCAAGCAGGTCCGCTATAAAACCGCCCTGCCCCTGTCCCACGTCGGCACTCCAGTATAAGGCGAATCTGACAAGCGACTCGCCCCCCCGGTACACTGTTCGGATTGCAACCCGAGGACGAATCATGAGCAGGATTGTGCTCATCACCGGCGCCAGCCGCGGCATCGGCGCGGCCACCGCACGGCTGGCCGCGGCCCGGGGCTTTGATGTCGCGATCAACTATCAAAAAGACCGTGAGGCCGCACAGGCGGTGGCACAATCGGTCCGTGACCTTGACCGCAAAGCACTGGTGATACGTGCCGATGTGGCAGAGGAAGCCCAGATCCTGGAGATGTTCGAAACCATCGACCGCCAGCTCGGCACCCTCAACGCCCTGGTCAACAATGCCGGAATTCTGGAGCCCCAATGCCGGGTCGAGGACATGACCGGGGAACGCCTGCAGCGGGTTTTTGCCGTCAATATTCATGCGGTTCTGTTGTGCTGCCGGGAAGCGATCCGGCGCATGTCGACCACCCGGGGCGGCCTGGGGGGGGCCATCGTCAATGTATCATCCATGGCCGCGCGGCTGGGGTCGCCCAATGAATACGTGGACTACGCGGCATCCAAAGGCGCGGTGGACAGCCTCACCATCGGCCTGTCCAAAGAACTGGCCCGGGACGGGATTCGGGTCAATGCGGTACGCCCGGGGATCATCGCTACCGATATACATGCCAGCGGCGGCGAACCGGACCGGATAGCGCGAATCGCGCCTTCGGTACCCCTGCAACGTGGCGGCTCCCCATGGGAAGTCGCCGAAGCCATACTCTGGTTGCTCTCGGATCAGGCTTCCTACAGCACCGGTACTTTTATAGATGTAAGCGGAGGACGTTAAATTCATGCCAGCCAGTGACTTGGAATCTCTCACCCAGGCTCTGTGCGCCATCGCCGAAGGCGCCGGACGGGAAATCATGCAGGTGTATGCGACCGCGTTTGCGGTCCACGACAAGGCCGATCATTCACCGGTCACCGATGCGGACATGCGCGCGGAAGCCTTCATTCTCACGGAACTGGAAAAACTCGCGCCGCAGATTCCGGTAGTGGCGGAAGAAAGCTTTGCCGCCGGTAAAGTACCGGATATCCAGGGCCAGGATTTTTTTCTCGTCGACCCCCTCGACGGCACCAAGGAGTTTGTGAACCGCAACGGCGAATTCACCGTCAATATCGCCCTCATCCGGGATGCCAGCCCACTGGCCGCGGTGGTGCACCTGCCGGTGCTGGACATCAGCTACTGGAGTGACGGGCTAAGAGCCTGGCGGCGGCGCGAATCGGCCGTCACCCCCATCCATTGCCGCGTGCCGGACAGCGATGGCCTGGTCGTAGTCGCCAGTCGATCTCACCGGGATGCAAAAACGGATGAGTTCCTCAAGAAATTCCAGGTCAAGGAGCTGATTGCCGCGGGCTCATCTTTAAAACTGTGTCGGGTGGCGGAAGGTTCGGCGGATCTGTATCCCCGCCTCGGGCGCACCATGGAATGGGATATCGCCTCGGGTCATGCGGTACTGCTGGCCGCCGGCGGCAGCCTGACCACCCTCGATGGGGGTGCATTTCTCTATGGCAAGCCCGGATTTGACAATCCCCATTTCGTTGCCCGGGGGCTGGCACAATGAGCCAACCGCCCAGCCTTCCCGAAACCATGCAGGTGATTGAAATCAGCGTGCCTGGCGGACCCGAGGTCCTCACACCTGCGACTCGTCCGGTCCCGGTGCCCGGGCCGGGAGAAGTGCTCATCCGGGTGGCCGCGGCCGGAGTCAACCGGCCCGATGCCATGCAGCGCGCCGGCCTCTATCCGCCCCCTCCGGGTGCCTCTGACATACCCGGTCTGGAAATTTCCGGGAGCGTGGCGGCCCTCGGTCCCGGAGCCGAGGCCCTCAGCATCGGCGACCCGGTCTGTGCCCTGGTCACCGGTGGCGGCTATGCCCAATACTGTATTGCCGCCGCGGCCCTGTGCCTGCCCTATCCCCAGGGCTTCAATGCCCTGCAAGCCGCGGCCCTGCCGGAAACATTTTTCACGGTCTGGAGCAACGTCTTCGACCGCGGCCAACTGAAATCCGGCGAGCGCCTGCTCGTCCACGGCGGCAGCAGCGGCATTGGCACCACCGCGATCCAACTGGCCAAAGCTTTCGGCGCGACGGTCTACTGCACCGCGGGCAGCGCGGAAAAGTGTGCCGCCTGTGAAGCCCTCGGCGCGACCCGGGCCATCAATTACAAACGCGAGGATTTCGTCCAGCGCATCGATGCACTGACCCAAGGCCAGGGCGTCAACCTGATCCTGGATATGGTCATGGGCGAGTACTTCAAGCGCGATCTGAACTGCCTGGCGAACGACGGCCGGCTGGTCTTCATCGCCGTTCAGGGCGGGCCAAAAATTGCTGAATTGAACGTGCTGCCCATCATGCTCAAACGCCTGACCATCAGCGGCTCGACCTTGCGCCCGCGCAGCATCGAAGACAAAGCTGCAATCGCCCGCGCCCTGGCCGAACAGGTCTGGCCACTGTTGGCCCAGGGTCAGGTGGCACCGGTCATCCACGCGCGCTTTCCCCTCCACCAGGCCGCCGCTGCCCACCAGCTGCTGGAAAGCAGTCAGCACATCGGCAAGATCATGCTCAGCCTGGAAGATCAATGACCCGGACGCTAAGGGCTCTGACGTAAATAAGTTGTTCATGTTGCGCCGGATTTCGCTGTCTCTTCAAGGCGCACAAAGGGGCGCATACTCGTTGTATGTAACCCTTTGTGCAACACCGAAGAGGCAGGGAAAGA
>Ga0114931_10009990_pt1 | contig 11332 bp, 11 predicted proteins | sample 2SBtaG_FD_89579 | JGI IMG/M metagenome (GOLD analysis project Ga0114931, IMG submission 89579) | Deep subsurface microbial communities from Kolumbo volcano to uncover new lineages of life (NeLLi) - 2SBTROV14_V59a metaG | ecosystem: Environmental > Aquatic > Marine > Volcanic | place: Kolumbo...
GCCATATCCATCAATGTCCTGTTCGGTGGGCCGCTCATTTTACTGCCGGTGCAAATTCTGTGGATGAACCTGATCACCGACGGCGTGACGGCATTGGCGCTGGGGATGGAACCCGCTGAAAAAGGCATCATGAGCCGGCCTCCCCTCAGGATCAAAGAACCCATTTTAAATCGCCGAAGCCTGTTCATTATCCTGATTATGGGAGGTTACATCGGCCTCACCACTCTTTGGCTGTTCCATTATTATCTCGGTCCTGGTGGAGACAATACGGTCCACCGCGCTCAGACCGTTGCCTTCACCGCCATTATCATGATCCAGATGATTTCCATTTTTAACTTTCGCACTCTTTATGCCCCCATTGCAAGCATCGGGTTCTTTTCCAATCCGTGGATTCTAATTGCCTGGACGGGCAATTTTCTGCTGCAAATCTGCGCCGTTTACATACCCTTCATGCAGACAGCACTTGGCACGGTTGCGCTGGAAGGGAAAGACTGGGCCTTGATTCTTCTTGTTTCCGCGCCCATCTTTCTCATAACTGAAATCTACAAGATCCGGGTTTGGAAAAAGAAAAAAGATTAACAATAAAATCAGAAAATGAGCCCGGTCCATTGAGCGTATTTTACAAGCCACCACTTGGAAAAATAATCCAATCAGGACGCCACAAGAAAGATCGATTGAAAGAAACGGCGTTATTCATATCACTATGTAATGTGAGATGGGCCCTCTACATTTTTGATAATTTTGCTACGTTGAAGACTCCATGCTGTTTCGTGGCCTTTTCAATTTGCAGGGGTGAGGAAATCATATTATGTCCATCAAAAAATCTCTCATTCTTTTCTGGTCAGCGGTTATTTTTTTCATAACATCGCCCGCAATGGCTGGAAGTGGATGGTATTCAGGATTCAATATCGGGCTGAATCTTCAGAGGGACCAGGAAAGTACCGGTCCCAGCCGGGTCGTTGATCTCGATTTTGATACGGGAAAATATTTTACAGGACAGCTTGGTTATAAATTTCGAGGCGCCAGCCTGGGTCGATTCCGTATTGAAGCGGAATTGTCGTATCGTGAAAATGATGTGGACAACATCGTTTTCAATAATGTCGATCGAATCGGCAGTGGTGAAGAAAGTGTGCTGGCGGGTCTCATGAATTTATTTTTTGACATCAACATTCGTTCAAAAAGGATGATACCATTCGTTGGGGTGGGACTCGGCCTCGCGAATGTTGACGCGAATGTTACCTACTCTCCGGGAGCTTTTATCGATGATAGCGATACTGCATTTGCCTATCAGTTTATTGCCGGCGCAGAATACAAGCTGACAACCGATTTCTCCCTCATTGGAGATGCCCGCTATTTTGCCCTGGACAATCCAGAACTCACACGTTTTGGCGGCCCGGCTCCCGCGGCCTTTGTTGATCTGGATTCCGAGTATGACAGTTTTTCGGCGTCCATAGGGCTTCGTTTTAATTTCTAGGCTCATTTTTTACTAAGTCCACACCAGCGAATAGTTCCTCTTTTCAATTGACCTTCCGCTTGCTCACTGTATTTTCTACCAATATCCATTGCTGGGGATTGAAAAACACTTCGCCAAAAATGTCTAAAAAAGTATAAAAACTCCTGAAAAACCGACAAAAATTGGCAAAACAGGAGGGTTCCAATATCATAATCTTTGAAATATCAATGGATTTCAAATGGCATCCAGTTTGCTTATATTAAAGAGTGAATTATCCAGAAATATTGATAATATAATTTCAAATAGTGGAGATTGTTGTGTAAAAACTGCAATCAACCGCTGAATACAATTTGTATCTAGCAGGGATAAGTGATGAAACGTATTTACAGTCTGTTGATCCCGGTTTTGGTCGGATTTTTTGCAGGATGCGCTACCCACTCACCGGTGCAGAGCGTTGAAGAAATGCGCGAGGAAGTTAAATCGGGCCTTTCTGGCATCCAAACCGAAGAATTTGTAGTGAATCGCCCCTTTATCACCGCCTACAATGCCGTGCAAGTAAATGCGGAAAGATGTTTCGAGGTGACGGTCACCAAATTATCCAGCCGTGACGCCGGAACCAGGGTGGAGTCGATCAGATACCGCGCGGATTCATTGATGATTGATGAAACGGCAGGAGAAACCTATTTGCAACTGGATAAAAAAGATTACGGTAAAATGCCTGAGGGAGGATATTTTGTGATGCTGGCGGATATTGAGGCCATCGCCGCAAATAAAACCAGGGTGATAATCTACAAGGTTTTACGGGGCTACGATAAAGTCAATCACTCCATCGTTGCCTGGGCTAAAGGCAGTAGCGATGAATGTCCACGGTTTCCGCAGGAAGCCAAGGACTGGAGGTTCACGTACCATAGCCCCTAGTTCTATTGATCTCGCAACTTGCTCGACAACGATACCGAAACTATTGAGTTTCCCCAAACCAATTAGGAGATGCAACCAATGGCCTCGATAAAAAAATTAATTCCCATCCTGACCGCCGTCTCTGTCATGATTTTTTGTGTTTCGACCGATGCCATCGGGCAGGAGTCCATGCGCCGTGGAGACCAGTCCCTGTGTAAAAATGGAGATCAGCAACGGAGAGTCCATGTTCAGTATTATGAACCGGAAAAACAAGTTCCCTGTGAAGTCCAGTATTATAAGGACACAGAACAGCCCGGCATGGGTCAGGTCCTCTGGCGAGCCGCCAAGGAAGTGGGTTTCTGTGAGAGAAAAATGGCCGTGTTTGTGAAAGACTTGTCCGATTCTGGATGGGACTGCCAGGAAGAGACGTCTAATTCCTCCGGCGATGAAGTCAAAGGTTCCCCAAACACAGAGCTTCCTCCAGATTTATCCTCCGAGTGATTCTCTAAAAATTCATAGCAGTTTTCGCTTTCTTCACTCTACCTCGCGTTCTCGCGCAAGAGGTCCGTCCTCCCTACGGTTATTTCCTTATATAAAATCTTCTGAAAATCTGGATATGTTAAAATGGCGGGTTCAGTTCCTCACCGCCACTAACTAATAGAATAGAAAGGAAATTTTGATTTGAACGACAACGATTCCCCGCACCATTTTATCCAGCACATCGTTGCAGAAGATTTGCAAACCGGAAAATTCCAGGGAAAAAAGGTGCGCACCCGTTTTCCTCCCGAACCGAACGGCTTCCTCCACATCGGTCACGCCAAGTCCATCTGCCTCAATTTTGGCCTTGCGGCTCAGTTTGAAGGCATCTGCAATCTCAGGTTCGATGACACCAACCCGATGAAAGAGGAAGACAAATATGTGCAATCGATCATCGAGGATGTGAGGTGGCTGGGGTTCGACTGGCAAGACCGGTTGTTTTACACTTCCGATTATTTTGAACAGCTTTACGAATACGCGGTGCAGTTGATTGAAGACGGCAATGCTTATGTGGATGATCTCACCGCCGACGAAATTCGCGAACATCGCGGAACGCTGTCCAAACCTGGCAAGGACAGCCCTTACCGCAATCGCACGGTCGATGAAAATCTCGATCTGTTTCAGCGCATGCGGGCCGGGGAGTTTGCAAACGGCTCCAAAGTCCTGCGCGCCAAAATCGACATGGCCTCTGGCAACCTGAATTTCCGCGACCCGGTCCTGTACCGCATCCTCAAAGCCCATCATCACCGCACTAAGGACACATGGTGTATCTATCCCATGTACGACTGGGCGCACGGGCAGTCCGATTCCATCGAGGGAATCACCCATTCCATCTGCACGCTGGAGTTTGAAGACCACCGCCCTTTATACGACTGGTTCCTCGACCGGTTGAACGTTTATCACCCCCGGCAGATCGAGTTTGCCCGGCTCAATCTCAGTTACACCGTACTCAGCAAACGCAAGCTTCTGCAACTGGTGAACGAAGGCCATGTCACAGGGTGGGACGACCCCCGCATGCCGACCCTTTCGGGGCTCAGGCGGCGCGGCTACACGCCGGAATCTATCCGCGAATTCTGCGACCGCATCGGCGTCGCCAAGGCCAACAGCATGGCCGACCTCGCCCTTTTGGAGCACTGCATCCGCGAAGATTTGAACAAACGGGCGCATCGCGTCATGGCCGTCCTGCGTCCCTTGAAAGTGGTCATCGACAATTACCCTGAAGGCCGGGTGGAGAATCTGGAAGCCGAGAATAACCCGGAAGACCCGTCTGCGGGAATGAGGAAAATACCGTTTTCCCGTGAACTGTATATCGAACAGGAAGATTTCATGGAAGACCCGCCGAAAAAGTTTTTCAGGTTGGGCCCGGGACGCGAAGTGCGCCTCAAGCACGCCTACATCATCAAATGCGGGAAGGTTGTCAAAGATGACCAGACGGGCAAAATTATCGAACTGCATTGCACTTATGATCCCGACAGCAAAAGCGGCGGCCTGACTGCGGGACGCAAAATCAAGTGGACCCTGCACTGGGTTTCGGCCCTGCATGCGGTCAACGCCGAAGTCCGGCTGTACAACACCCTGTTCACCGCACCCGACCCCGGCAACGAAAAGGAATTTGAAAAATTTACCGACTGCCTCAACCCCGATTCATTGGAGGTTTTAAAGAATTGCCAGCTTGAGCCGCATCTTATCAAAGCTCTGCCGGGAGACTACTACCAGTTCCTGCGCATGGCTTATTTTACCGTCGATGCGGTGGACTCCAAACCCTGCGCTCCCGTATTCAACCGCACCGTCACCCTCCGCGACGCCTGGTCGAAGATTGTTAAAAAAGGAGGCAGAAAATAAAGAAACCCCCTCTCTGGCAACCCAACCGTTCCCCCCCCTCTTACGTTGCACTTTTCTCTGAATCTCAAAAACAGTGGGAACGGCCGACTCCGGTATGATCCCGGCTTTAGAGGGGGGATGAAAACCATATGCGGTTTCTTAAAACAACTTCTCCTGCAAGCCCTGCCGGGGAGGCAGGATGCCGAAATGTTCGTAGGCCATTTGCGTCGCGACTCTACCCCGTGGGGTGCGGTGGATGAAACCGGATTGCATGAGGTAGGGTTCCAATACGTCTTCGATGGTGTCTTTTTCTTTGCTGATGGAGGCGGCGAGACTCTCGATGCCGACGGGGCCACCTTTGAACTTTTCGATCAGTGTGAGAAGCAGTTTGTGGTCCATTTTGTCCAGCCCCCTGGCATCGACTTCCAGCATGGCCAGCGATTTTTGCGCCACACCCTGAACGATCACGCCATCGGCCTTGACCTGGGCGTAATCCCGCACCCGTCGTAACAGACGGTTGGCGATGCGCGGCGTGCCGCGCGACCGGCGGGCGATTTCGCCTGCTCCGTCCGGTTGGATGGGGATCTCTAAAATAGCGGCGGAGCGCGTGACGATGACTTCCAATTCTTTTTCGGTGTAATAGTCCAGCCGATGCACCACGCCGAAGCGGTCGCGAAGCGGCGATGTCAGGAGACCCGCCCTTGTGGTGGCCCCGACCAGCGTGAACGGCGGCAAGTCCAGCTTGATGGAACGGGCGCTCGGCCCCTGCCCTATCATGATATCCAGCTTGAAATCCTCCATCGCCGAATACAGCACTTCCTCAATGACGTTGGACAGGCGGTGAATTTCGTCGATGAATAAAATATCGCCCTCCTTGAGGTTGGTGAGGAGAGCCGCGAGATCGCCGGATTTTTCGATCACAGGCCCTGACGTGCTTTTCAGATTGGCCCCCATCTCGACGGCGATGATATTGGCGAGCGTCGTTTTGCCCAGGCCCGGCGGCCCATAAAACAGGGCGTGGTCTAGCGCATCGCCGCGCATGCGGGCGGCGGAGATGAAGATTTTCAGGTTTTCCTTGACCTTCTTCTGCCCGACGTAGTCGTCGAAATTGGACGGACGCAGTTTGCTGTCGAATTGAATTTCTTCGGTTTCGACGCCGGAATCGAGGAAGCGGTCTTGGGTCATAGTTACTTCTCGGTTTTCAAGACAGAACGTTTAGACTTTCTTTGATCAAATCTTCCAACTCGCACGTTTGCCCGTTCTTTTCCCAAATGGATTGGATGGCTTTTTCGGCTTGCGGTTTCTTGTATCCCAGATTGACGAGGGCCGACACGGCATCGTCCACCAACCCGCCCGTGGGCGTTGCTTTTTCACCTTCGGGAGAAAACTCCACCGCAATGTCTTTCAATTTGTCTTTCAATTCCAGGGCCAGCCGTTCGGCGGTCTTCTTCCCCACTCCCGGAATGGTGGATATTTTAGCGACATCGTTTTCCATGATGGCGGTCATTAAATCTGCGGGCGGCATTCCCGAAAGGATGGACAAAGCCAGCTTCGGTCACACTTTGCTGATGGAGATCAGCTTTTCAAAAATCACCTGCTCTTCCTCGGTGAGAAAACCGAACAATTTGAAGGCATCCTCGCGCACATGGGTGTGGATTTTCAGAAAAACGTTTCCTCCCGGTTCGGGCAGGGCATAATAGGTGGTCAGCGACACAAAGACCTGGTAGCCGACACCGTTAACGTCCACCACCACGTAGACCGGGGATTTGTAGCTGAGCGTTCCTTTCAGGTGCGAAATCATCGAGCGCGGTGCATCTGCAGGCGATTTTGGCTTTGCCCCGTGTGCAGATGGCAGATGGCTATGGCCAGAGCGTCCGAGGCGTCGAAAGGCTCGGGTTTTTCCTTGAGTCCGAGCAGAGTCGTTACCATGTCCTGCACCTGGATTTTATCGGCCCTGCCGTAACCGGCCACGGACTGCTTGACCTCCAGCGGACTGTATTCGGCGATAGCGATATTCTGGTTGGCGGCGGCAAGCAGGGTGACGCCGCGCGTCTGCCCCAGTTTGAGGGCGGACTTGACGTTGTTGGCGAAGAATAAATCCTCCACCGCCACCACGTCGGGCGAAAATTCCCGGATCACCGCGACCAGTTCATTATAAATCAACTTCAACCGCTCCGGAAACGCCTGTTTGGCTTTAGTGCGCACGGACCCCCAGTGAACGACGCACGCCTGCCCCTTGATCTCTTCGACCAGGCCGTAGCCGGTGCAGTTGCTTCCGGGGTCGATGCCCATGATGCGCATACCACCATCCTGTATCGGGTTATTGGAAGTGAGTTTGAAAATTGTGCGGGAATGTTCCGCCACTGAAGAAGATGGATGAGGTTTTTAAATCGGCTTTATAGCAAATGAAGGATAAAGTTCAGGGCCCGCCTTCTTCGTCCTTGAGCCGTCAGAGTTCATCTTCGATGGCCGCCATGACCTCATCGGAAATGTCGAAATTGGAGTAAACTTTTTGTACGTCGTCGTGATCCTCCAGGGCATCGATCAAACGCAGAACCTGCTTGCAGTGCTTCTCATCCACGGAGACCGTGTTTTGCGGAATGCGGGTCAACTCGCAAACTTCCATTTTGACGCCCTTTTCTTCAAGCGCCTTGCGAACCGATTCCAGGCTTTCCACCGAGGTGATGATTTCGTAATGGTCATCGGTGGTTTTCATGTCTTCCGCCCCGGCGTCGAGCGCCAGTTCGAATAACTCATCCTCATCTTTTTCATTTCTGGCAACGGAGATGAACCCTTTGCGTTCGAACATCCAGGCGACGCATCCGTTTTCACCCATATTGCCGCCGCGTTTTCCCAGGATCGCCCGCAATTCACTGACCGACCGGTTCTTGTTGTCGGTCATCACTTCCAGAAAAATCGCCGTCCCGCCGGGACCGTAGCCTTCATAGGTCAATTCATCGTAGTGCACGCCTTCCAGCTCACCGGTGCCCTTTTTTATGGCACGGGTGATATTGTCCCCCGGCATATTAGCGCCTTTAGCCAATTGAATGGCGGTGCGAAGACGCGGATTGCCTTCCGGGTCGCCACCGCCCAAACGCGCCGCAACGGTGATTTCCTTGATGATCTTGGTGAATATTTTCCCACGCTTGGCGTCAGTCGCGCCTTTTTTATGCTTGATACTGGCCCACTTGGAATGTCCCGACATCGCTCTTAAAACCCTTGAAGTTAATGAATCTTAGGACAATTTAGCATAAAACCCGAAGAGGGGCAACGATCCGGGACAATCTCCCGTGACAAGTGAAAAATTGCCATGCGCTAAGTTTTAGCTAAGTTAACGGGTTTAATCTTCAAGCTATTCGGACTGAAAGGCGGTCTTTGTCAACCCGATCCAGGGAAACTGTTTATATGAAACAACTTTTCAATTATAAAAAAGACGGTTCATGATTTTCCCCCGATTATTTTGTCTGTTCGGCATTCTGTTATTAACGGGGTGTGCGGAATATAAGGCCCTTCCTGTAACTCCCGAAACGGTCGATGCCAAACTCACCCCTCCACCCTTCACGGATATCCGGGCTCAGGCCACAACGATCAAACATCCGGTTTTACAGCCGATTGCGTTTGATGAAACAGACGGTCTGTCCCCGGACGAGGCGGCCATCCTGGCGGTTTTGATCAATCCTTCCCTGCGTGCCGTGCGGGACCAGCAGGGCATTGCCAAGGCCCAGCTTCTCCAGGCGGGAATCCTTCCCAACCCTCAGTTATCATACAGTCCCAGTTTCCCCACGGGAGGTTCTACCGCCGGGACGACGAGCGCGTTTGGCCTGGGATTGAACTGGAATGTCACCGCGTTGATCAGCCGGTCCGCTAAAATCGATGCGGCAAAATTCAAACGCGAGGGAGTGGATTTGGCAATCGCCTGGCAAGAGTGGCAGGTCGCTCAGGCGGCGCGGGTCGCCGTTTATCGCCTTGTGGTGCTGAATCAGCAAGTAGAACTTTCTTCAGAGATGCAGAAACGTCTGCAAGGAAATTTAAAATCAGTCAGCCAGGCCGTCGACGAAGGCCTTCTCACGGGATTAAGGCTGGCCGCGGCCCGGACCGCGTTTAACAAAGCAAATGTCAGATCACAGCGTTTCCAAAAAAAGGTCCGTGAGCAAAAACTGCTCTTGAACCGGGCCATGGGACTCCCACCGGAGACGGATATCAAGTTGCAGGCAAATACGGAACTCCCGGGAAATGTAAAAATCGCATCCCCTGATTCATTGGCCAACGATATTGAAAACCGGCGTTTGGATATTTTGGCGTTTCGCGAAGGTTATGAAAGCCAGGAAGCCTCCGTACGGGTCGCCATTAAAAAACAGTTTCCAAAAATCCAAATCGGCTTTACCCACGCCAAAGACAACAGCGATCTTTATACCACTGGTTTTGGGGTGTCCGTCTCTTTACCCATTTTCAACCGCAATCAAGGGAAAATCGCGATAGCGCGGGCGACCCGGCAACAACTTTTTGACGATTATGTGAACCGTGTTTTCCTGGCGCGATCCAATATCGCACAGCTGATTGCCAATATTCAGTCTGTCAACGGCATCATTCAAACCGTCGATGAAAGCATTCCCAACCTTGAGGATCTGGTCAATACCTACCGGACGGCCGTAACGCTGGGGCACGCCGACATCCTCAACTTTTATACCTCCTGGAATAACTTGACGGCAAAACGCATCGAATTGCTTTCTTTAAAACTGCAATTGGTGGAACTTCGTACTGCATTGGAAATTTCCAACGGCTTTTACACAATTGAGTCCGAAAATCCGAAATCTTCTACAACCCAATCATTACAAGGAAAATAATTTGATGACTTTTTTCCGATGGACTTTATACGGCTTGGCGCTTCTTGTTATCGTATTTGCCGGAATTCTTATCAGCGCCGGGTTGAACAACCCGCCATCCACCGACGGGCCGCTTCAAAAAAATGTTTCAGCGCCATTAGACTCGCCCTCTCAGGAACAGGAACCTGTGGCTTTGATCCGAACGGCGCCTCTTAAACACGCCAGGATCGAAGAGACATTTAAAGCTTACGGTACGGTCATTCCTCTTCAGGATGAAATGCAAACCTTCAGCGTTGCTTTCGAATGCGTGATTGAGCAGGTACTGGTTAACAATGGGCAGGTCATCCAGCCCGATGAGGCTTTGCTCAAAATCCTCCCCAGCCCCGATACGCAGTTGAAACTTGAACAAGCTGAAAACGAACTGACGACCGCTAAACTTGGGCTGAAATTGATTCAGGAACGGTTGAAGCTCAAGCTGGCCACCCAGCAAGATTTGGTGGTGGCCCGGCAACGGTTGCAGTTGGCCAAGGGGAACGTCCAGAGCATGAAACGCCGTGGCATCAATGGCCCCAGAATAATCAGGGCGACGTCTCCCGGCATCGTTTTCCTGGTTAACGTTCAACAAGGGCAGGTGGTCCCCGCCGGGGTCAGCATGCTGCAAACCACCGGTCAGGATCAGGTCATCGTCCAGCTCAACATTGAGAGCGAGGACATTGATTATCTCAAACCGGGTCAGCCGGTCCGGTTGCGGCCCGTTCACGCGGCGGCGTCTCGATCCATCGAGGGGCATGTGTTGACCCTCACCCGAAAAGTTGATCCACAAACGCGCCTGGTGAGCGTATTGGTCCAACCCGCGCAAACGCAGGGACTGTTGCTCAATGATTATATTGAAGGAGAGATTGCCGTCACTTCACGGAAAACCCTGATCGCTCGAAGGGAAGCTGTTTTGCCGGAAGATGGCAAATACAAAATCTTTACCGTCAAGAACGGACATGCGGTCAAGCATATTGCCGGGATCGGGCTGGAAAATTCCAATGAGGTTGAAGTCCTTTCCAAGGACCTGCATGCAGGGGAGCTTGTCGTCGTGATGGGCAATCATGAACTTATCGACGGCATGGCGGTACAGGTTGAGGCCAAGAGATGAATCTTGCGAAATGGACTCAATACCATCATAAATCGATTTTATTCGCATTGGCGGCATTTGCGGTGGCCGGCCTGGTCAATAGTTTTGACATGCCGGTCAGCTTGTTTCCAAAGGTCACCTTTCCGCGCGTGGTGGTCAATTTGGACGCTGGAGATAGACCCGTGGAACGCATGGCCATTGAAGTGACCTGGCCCATTGAAGAGGCGGTACGCTCCGTTCCAGGCGTCCGTAGCGTTCGCTCAACAACCAGCAGGGGAAGCGCCGATATCTCCATCAATTTCGACTGGGGGCTGGACATGATCGCGGCGACTTTGCAGGTGGAATCCGCCGTCAATCAGGCGCTTGTTTCACTTCCCGCCGGGACCGCGTTTCGGGTTCGGCGAATGGACCCAACGGTGTTTCCGATACTGGGATACAGCCTGACCTCCGATACCCAGTCGCTGGTGGAGTTAAGGGACCTGGCTTTGTACACTATCCGTCCCGTCCTTTCGGCCATTCCCGGCATCGCCCGTATTGAGGTTCTGGGCGGCGCTTCGGAAGAGTATCAAGTCATCCTCGATCCCGCCCGCCTCGCGTCCTATGGGTTGAATCTCGCCGACGTGGCGAAGGCCCTGTCGGCGTCGAATGTCATCCAGGCCGTGGGGAAACTGGAGGAAA
>Ga0114931_10009991_pt1 | contig 11331 bp, 6 predicted proteins | sample 2SBtaG_FD_89579 | JGI IMG/M metagenome (GOLD analysis project Ga0114931, IMG submission 89579) | Deep subsurface microbial communities from Kolumbo volcano to uncover new lineages of life (NeLLi) - 2SBTROV14_V59a metaG | ecosystem: Environmental > Aquatic > Marine > Volcanic | place: Kolumbo...
GCATCGCGGACACGATCGAAGACTTCCCGGCGCTGCCTCCCAAAACCCGCCAGCGACTCCTGCACCGGTTTGCCGAGAGCCTCGACCGGGATTCCCTGACCGACGCTGACCTGGCTGGCGTCTTCCCGCATCCGGCCACGAGCGAGGAACATCTTGCCCATTGCGCAGAGAGTGTGATGCGCGAATTCCGCCGGCTGCCGGTTAAGCAGCAGGCCGCGATCCGCCCGTGGGTACAGGAGATGTGCACCGGCATGGGCGAATTCGCGGTACGGGAACCCGAGGGAGAAACGCTCGCCGTCCTTACCACCGTGGAGGATCTGGAGCGATACTGCTACTACGTGGCCGGCACGGTCGGCCAGATGCTCACCCGGCTGTACGGGACCGGCCGACAGCCCATCGCCGACGCACGACTTGAGGCTCTCGAACGCCTCGCCACGAGTTTCGGCCTTGGCCTGCAGTTGACCAACATCGTGAAGGATGTGGCCGATGACCGGCGCCGAGGGTGGAGCTTTGTGCCCGAGAGCCTGTGCCGGCAGCAAGGACTGCGCCCCGACCAACTGCAGGCCCCGGCGTTTCGGAGGGCGGCGCGAAAGGTCGTATCGGTCCTGATCGACAAGGCCGCGCACCACCTGTGTGATGCCCGGGACTACTGTACCACCCTCCCGCGAGGTCTCTACCGCGTGCGCGTCTTCTGCCTCACCTCCATGTTCCTGGCCGTCCGGACGCTCCAGCTCGCCCGCCGCGATTCGCGGTTGCTCGACCCCGACCACAAGGTGAAGATTTCACGAGTTGTCGTTTATCGAACCCTCTTCGCAACGGTGCTCGTGGCCCCGAGCAATACCCTCATCCGCTGGTACTTCGACCACCTCGCCCGCCGGGCCGTTCCGGCCTTGGGCCCGGTCCGTTCGTGAATACCTCCGACCTGCCCCGTCCTCCGCGATTCCGTGGCCGGTTCCTTACCGACCCTCGGATCACCGCCGCCTACAGCGAGGGGGCCGGCCCCCTCCGGATCGTGCCGTCCGCCGTGGCCATTCCCGAGGACGTCGCCGACCTGCGGGCCCTGATCCAGGAGGCCCGCGAACGCGGCTACCCCCTGACCCCGCGGGGGGCAGGGAGCGGCATGCCTGGCGGCAATATCGGGCCGGGAATCATCGTCGATCTCCGGCGATTCAACCGGCCGTTATATGTCTCCGCCGCCTGCACCGCCAACGTCGGTGCCGCCGTGCTCGGCGCCGACCTCGCCCGGGCCGCCGGCCACCTCAATCTGCGCCTCCCGCCCGATCCGTCGAGCGCAGCATTCTGTACGCTCGGAGGCATGGTGGCCACCGACGCCGCCGGGCCGCGCAGCCTCCGCTATGGAAGCATCCGGCGATGGGTGCGGGGCATCGAGTTTGTCACCGCCGACGGTGAGGTCAGCTGGATCGGGCGCTCCGGGGCACGGCACACTCGGCATCCGGACGCCCGCCAGTATCGGCATATGATGTCCGATCTCGCCGCCGTCGCCCGCCTCACCCGGGATGTGGGACCCGAGCTCCACAAACACGCCGCGCTGATTCGCGACGCCTTTCCCCGTACCACCAAGAATACGGCCGGATATGCGCTCGCCGCCTATCTCGAATCGGAGGCCGTCCTCGATCTGATCATCGGCTCCGAGGGCACGCTCGGCTTCATCACCCGCGTGGAATTGGCCCTTGAGGTGGAACCGACCGCCTGCACAACGTTGCTCCTGGGTCTGGCTGACGATCAACATCTCGATGCCGTGGTGGCCCACCTGCGGGCCCTCGACCCCAGCGCCGTGGAGTTCATGGACCACACGCTGCTGGCGCTCGTCCCGGAGGGACCGCTGGATCCGACGGCGTGCCGCGGAGCCATTCTCGCGGATTTCGAACGAGCGGAGGTTACCGAGGCCCGCGCTGCCGTGGCCCACGCCGCCCAGGGCATCCAGGAGTGGTGCACCACGGTGACCACCGCCCTCACACCGGAAGATCGTGACGGGCTGTGGGCGTTTCGGCGGGCGGCCAGCAGTGCACTCGCCGGCCTCTCCGACGGCCGACGCTCCCTGCAGATCATCGAAGACGGTTGTGTCCCCCTCGGTGCGCTCGGAGACTACCTCGGCGGGATTCACCGCATTGCCGATGACCTGGGGATCGCCGTCGTGGCCTTCGGGCACGCCGGCGACGGCCACCTGCACGTCAACGCGCTGGTGCGTCCCGAAGAAACGGAATTGGCGACCCGCCTCGATCAGCTGTTCGACCAGGCAACCGCCCTGGTCATCCAACTCGGAGGAACGACCAGCGGAGAGCATGGCGACGGGCGCATCCGGACACCGGCACTCGCCAGACAATACCCGCCACCCATCATCGATCTGTTTCGGGCCGTCAAGCAGGCGTTCGATCCGGATGGGCTGTTCAACCCGGGCGTCATCATGCCCGACCACGGCACCCGCCTCGGCGATCACCTCAAGATCGGCTCCCGGGCCGCCCTCATTCCCGCCGACATCGCCGAGGGCCTCCAGACGCTCGAACGCGAACGGGGATGGGCCAGGCCGAAAACCGACCTCGCCGAGCCAGAGCCATGAAGTCGTACCTCACGCTCCTCCGGGACGTTCTGGAACACGGAACGCCCAAGGCAGACCGCACCGGCACCGGGACGCTCAGCGCGTTCGGTCGGCAACTGCGATTCGATTTGACGGAAGGGTTTCCCCTCGTCACCACCAAGAAGGTGCACTTTCCGTCCATCGTGCACGAGCTGTTGTGGTTCCTGCGGGGAGAGACCAACGTCGCTTCTCTCCACGAACATGGCGTGACCATCTGGGACGAATGGGCCGATGCCTCCGGGGACCTCGGGCCGATTTACGGCTACCAGTGGCGATCCTGGCCGGCACCCGATGGACGGCACATCGATCAGTTGAGCGCGGTGATCGAGGAACTGCACACCAACCCCGACTCCCGCCGACTGATCGTCAGCGCCTGGAACGTGGCAGACCTCCCTCGCATGGCGCTCGCACCCTGTCACACGCTGTTTCAGTTTTACGTGTCGGGCGGACGGCTCTCCTGCCAGCTCTATCAGCGCAGTGCCGACCTGTTCCTCGGCGTCCCGTTCAACATTGCCTCCTATGCGCTGTTGACCACGATGATTGCCCAGGTCTGCGACCTGGGATTGGGAGAGTTTGTGCATACGTTCGGGGATGTGCACATCTATCGCAACCACCTCAATCAGGTACGGACCCAACTGAGCCGAACGCCACGGACATCACCAACGGTGGAGCTCAATCCGGCCATCGACTCGCTCTTCAGTTTCCGCGCCGAAGACGTGACGCTCCGTCACTACAATCCGCACCCCCGAATCCCGGCCCCGGTTGCGGTGTGATCGTTTCATTGATCTATGCGCAGGCGGAAAACGGTGTCATCGGCCTCCGGAACGCCCTCCCCTGGCATCTGCCCGCCGACCTGCGACACTTCAAGGAGTTGACTCTCCACCACACCATCGTCATGGGGCGCCGCACCTGGGAATCCATCGGAGGCGCCCTGCCGAACCGACGTTCCATCGTCGTGAGCCGTCGGGGATTCCGGCCCCCGCCGGACGTCGACATCGCCACGACGATCGAGGAGGCCCTCGCTCGGTGCGTGGGGGAATCGGAAGTTTTTGTCATCGGCGGCGCCCAACTGTTCGCGGCGGCGCTGCCTCTCGCCGACCGGATCTACCGAACCCTGGTGCATGCAGCCGTGGAGGGAGATGTAACCTTCTCCCCCCTGTCCGACGACGAATGGGAAATCGAAACCGTCGAGCGGCGCGAAGCCGACGACCGGAACCCCCATCCGCTGTCGTTTCAGCGACTCCGACGCCGTGCGTCGGCGAGCGATACGTCGTCCTGACGCTCGGCTCGCCGTGCAGCCGCGGCCGCGATCAGGGCATCGCGCGCCCCCTCGCAGACCTCACACAGCGCATCGACATCTCGGCGCGAGAGTTCGTACAGCTGGCACCCGGTCATGGCTCGCACCGTCGCCGTGCGTGGCGTATCGGACAGCAGGGCCATTTCGCCGAAGAAATCTCCCGCGTGCAACGATGCGATCCGGCGTGCCGGATCGGAACCACGCTCGACGAACACGCCGACCACACCCCGGGCAATCAGAAAGAGGGAGCTGCCCCGGTCACCTTGCCGGATAATAGTCTCACCGTCCAACACCGTCCGCGCTGCGAGGCGGGCGACGACCTGTTGGAAGTCCTGCGGCGCAAGATCGTGAAAAAACGGAACCCGGACCAGCAGGTCATCGGGACCCGGCTGCCAGCCCTGCACCGGCTGGCGCAACAACCGGCGCTGCGCTCGTTCCACCCGACGCCGCGCCTCTCGCACCACCACGCCGGGAATCCCGCCACTCCGGGCCAGCCTCTCCACGGCGTCCGCCTCGCCGTCGAGGGCAATCCGCAGGGCGGTCTGTCGCTGGACCGCCGCCACATACTCCGGGAAGTGTTCAGCGACGTCATCGATCTGCTTGATGATGCGCCCCGACCGCTCCTCGTAGGCCCGCGTGACGGCCTCAACCGCTCCCGGCGGAGCATGGCTGAGCTCGGCCAAGTGTCCAATGTCCTCCACCACCCGTCGGCCCGCCTCAAAAAGCGCTGTGTCGGATTCGTAACGGGCCGCCAGCGTCCGCAAACGGTGTCGTTGCATGAGCCGACTGCGCGGCGCGACTCGCCCCAGTCCCCGGTACAGCGTTGAGGCGATACGCACCTCGAGGGGTACGGCCCGGGTTCGACTCATGGCCATCCGGCCCCGTTTCACCTCATCTCGACGGATATCGATGGCAAGTTCCAGTTCCCGCAACACGGTCTCGGAAATGAATCCCTGGTCCTGCAGCTCTCGATAGCTCGCTTTTTCCACCGCGAGCGCTTCCAGCCACAACGCCTGTTCAACCTCGGGCCCCGCACACTCACTCCGGATGGCCTCGATCTCGGCGCGGACTCCCGACACTGCTTGCCCGTAACGCTGGCGCACCTCGTCGATCAGGCGCGCGGAGAAGTGTCCGGCCTCCGCCATGCGGTCCAGTCGGCCGAGGGCCTCCTGCTTGGCCGCCGCATCCGCCTGAGCCCGGGCCATCCGCTCCACCAGCGTGGGTTGATCCAGGCCGAGGCGACGCAACAGGGGACGCATTGTGAGTCCGCCTGAAAGCAGCGTGAACAAGACGACCCCGACTGCCATGGCGATGATCAGATCCCGGGCCGGGAAGGAGTCCGGCAGGCTGAATGCCAACGCCAGCCCCACGGCCCCCCGAAGCCCGCCCCACCAGAGGACCGTGCGATACCTTCCGTCGATCGGCTCCGCACCGGGCAACCGTCCCACCGCCGGCACCAGGCCGAACACGGTCAACGCGCGGACCCCCACGGCCGTGACGACCGCCCATCCAATCGGTCCGGCATCGTGAACCAGGCCATCTACCGATACACTCAGCCCGACGAGGAGGAAGATGAGCCCGTTCGCGACGAACGCGGCGTACTCCCAGAACTGATGCAGGAAGTCGCGCACCGACGACGTAAACCTCGGGATGCCGTAGACGCCGATCGTCGTGCCGGCTCCGACCGTCGCCATCACCCCCGAGACATGCAGATAGTGCTCGGCAGCGATAAACGCCGCGTACGCGACCACCGTCGACAACGCCACCTGTACCAGAGGATCGTCCTCCGTCAGGCTGATCGAACGCACCATCGCGTACCCGATCGCCACCCCTACCACCAGGCCCCCCAGAAACACCACCAGAAAACTTCCCACTCCCGATCCGACGGCCGCAATAGTCAGTCCTGCCCCCGTCAAGCCGGCCAGAATGATGTGGAACAGCACGATCGCCGTGGCGTCGTTGAAGAGACTCTCACCTTCGACCAGAATGGCCAATCGACGCGGGGCGCCGATCTCCCGGAACAGGGCCACCACCGCCACCGGATCCGTGGCCGAAATCAACGCGCCGAACAACAGCGCAGGTCCCAGCGTCAGTGGCGTCAGCCACGCCAGGGCGAAGCCGGTCAGCGCGGTGGACAGGAGGAGACCCGGGGCCGCCAACGCCAGTACCGGGATGAGGTTTTTCGACAACAGCCGACTGTCGAGGTTGAACGCCGACTCGAAGATCAGGGTCGGCAGAAACACAAAGAGGATGATTTCCGGAGAAAGATCGATCGTGCGGAGAAACCCGAACCCGACCGAACGTTCCGCGACAGACCCCAACAGCAGCCCGATCAGCACCAGCCCGACCGAGTAGGGCAGGCGAGCCCGTCGGAGCCCGATGGCCGCGACTGCCGCGACCAGCAGCAGCCCGACGATCGCGATGACGGTACCCACCACCGGATCGGACGTCATAGGCCCCTGGGGCGCCGAGACGCCCGTGGACGTCCCGGCCCGACGTGGGTGCCCACCGCGATCATGCGGATCCTAGTGCTGCTCCTCCGCAGCCTTGCGTTCCGCAGCCACCTTGGCCGCTACGTCGCGCGGCACTTCCTGATATCCATGGAACGACCAGTGGAAAGTGCCGCGGCCGTGGGTCATGGAGTGCAGTTGCGTCGAGTATTTGTACATCTCTGCTTCCGGAACGTGCGCCCGCACCTTCGTCATCCGTCCAGCCGGCTCCGAACCGAGAATCTGCCCGCGCCGCGAGGAAAGATCGCCCATCACGTCGCCCAGGTGGTCGCCCGGCGTCAGGACCTCGACGTCCAGGATCGGCTCGAGCAGCACGGGCCGGGCCGAGGGCGCCACATTCCGGAAGGCGAGAATACCCGCCATCTTGAACGCCTGCTCCGAGCTGTCCACCGAGTGATGGCTGCCGTCGTAACACTCCACCGTGAAGTCCACTACGGGATACCCGGCCACCACGCCCCGCGCCGCCGCTTCCTGCACGCCCTTGTCGACGGCCGGAATGTATTTCCCCGGAATCACCCCTCCGACAATCTTGTTCACAAACTCGTACCCCTGACCCGGCTTTCCAGGGAGGATCCGGATCCAGCAGTCCCCGTACTGCCCCCGGCCACCCGACTGTTTCTTGTGCTTTCCCTGCCCCTGCGCCGTGCCCCGGAAGGTCTCCCGATACGCGATCGCGGGCCTTTCGAGGGTCGCCTCCACGCCGAATTTCCGCTTCAGCCGCTCGAGGGCCACTTCGATATGGCGCTCGCCTCGTCCGCGGACAATCGTCTGATGCAGTTCGCTGTTGTACTCCGACAGGAACGTGGGATCCTCTTCGTGCAGCTTGCTGAGACCCGCATTGAGTTTGTCCTCTTCCCCCCGGTTCACGACCCGGATCGCCATGGTGATGAGCGGCTCCGGGAACGGGATCCTGGGGAGGACCACCGGCCGGTCCTCGGTCGTCAACGTGTCGTTGGTATGCGTGTTCTTCAGCTTGGCCACCACCCCGATGTCCCCGGCGTGAAGCTTGGGAACTTCGATCCGGTCCTTCCCCAGTTCAAGGGACAAGTGGTTGAGCTTTTCCGTCGTCTCCCGCGGGCCATTGTAAGCCTCCGCCCCGTTCGCCACCGTCCCCGACCAGACCCGAAACAGACTCACGTCTCCCACGTGCGGCTCCGACACCGTCTTGAATACCTGGGCCACGAACGGCGCGTCGTCCCGGGGCTCCACCGTTACCTCCCGGGCATCTCCCCAGGTCTCCGCGTTCCGCGGAACCACCTGGGTCGGTGCAGGGACGAGTTCAACGAGCTTCGACAACAACGCACGCATGCCGTACGTGAGCGTCCCCGATCCGCAGAGAAGCGGGAAGATCTGATTGCCCAGCACCCCCTTCTTCATTGCCCCCAGCGCCTCATCGCGCGAGATCTCTCCCCCCTCCAGGTAACGTTCGATCAGGGCATCGTCGACTTCCGCCACGGTCTCCGTCAACACCTCCGAGTACTGCTCAAACAGGCGTTGACATTCGGCCGGAATCTCCACCTCGTCATATTCGCCGCTCTTCGTCCCCGGCTTGAACTGGTGACACTTCCGGGAAAAGAGATTGATGATCCCCCGGAAGTCGGGACCCTCGCCAACCGGAATCTCAATCGGGACGACCTTGTTGGTGACGTGCTCCCGGATGTCCTGGAACACCTTCTCGAAGTTGGCGTTTTCCCGGTCCATGCCGGTCACGAAAAACAGGCGCGGCATGTCGCGCTCGACGGCATACTCCCAGGTGATCTCCGTTCCGACCTCGACACCGGAGGTGGCGGAGACCGTCATCAGCACGGCATCCGCGGCATGGATGCCGGCAATGGCATCGCCCAGAAAATCCAGGTATCCCGGAGTGTCGATCAGGTTGATCTTTGTGTCCATCCACTCGGCGTACGCCAAGGCCAGGTTGATGGAGTAGTGGCGGGCAATCTCGTCGGGCGTGTAGTCTGTCAGCGCGGTGCCATCGGTGACCGACCCATGCCGTTTACTCGTCCCGGCGACAAAGGCCAGTGCGTCCACCAGCGTCGTCTTGCCGCTCGACCCGTGCCCCACGACGGCAACGTTCCGAACGGCATCTCCTGCATATACGCGCATCGGTCATACCTCCGGGGAAAGGGACGGAGAACATGAGCCGGGGAGCGGGGGCTGTCAACGTCCTGTCTCCCATTCGCTTACCCCGGTTTTCCTTAACGGTGTGCCCTTCCCGACGTCACAGAAAGCACAGCCGTTCCACCCGGGAGGTCCCGTGCTTCAACTCACCTGGCTGGCCCTCAGTCTGGTCGCATCCCCGGCCCAACTCCCGCCCCAGGCAGACGTTGACGCCCGGGCCTCCACCCCTGACTCCATGGCCCGGGATTCCTCCGCCCGCGCACGGGCCGTCCACCTGCTCCAACGCATCAGCTTCGGGATGCGCCCCGGTGACGTGGAACGGGTCCTGACCATGGGCGTGGACGCCTGGCTCGACGCCCAACTGCAACCCGTGACCCGGCCCGATTCGGCCGCCGCCCGCGCGGTGGCCGCCCTGCCCGTCTCCCGGATGACCAGTGCCGACCTTGGCCGGATGCTGGTCGAGGTCCGCCAGGACCGGCGGCGGCGCCAGGAGGCCGGGGCCGCACCACCGAGCGCAGTGCGGCCCCGGGCCCCTGACACCGCGACCTCCGATCCGGCCGCGACCCTGCGTCGCCGGCTCGGGGAAGTTCAGTTGACCGCGGTGATTCGGGCCGTGGAGTCCGAGCGTCAACTCTTCGAGGTCCTGGTCGACTTCTGGACCAATCACTTCAACGTGTTCCTCGGGAAGGGTCCCGTCCGACCCCTCGTCAAGGACTACATCGACAGTGTCATTCGGCCGCATGCGCTCGGCCGTTTTGAAGACCTCCTCGTCGCCACCGCTCGAAGCCCCGCCATGCTCCTGTACCTCGACAACGCTTCGTCGGTCGCACCGGGGAGCCGGCCCCCCGAACTCGCCACCATGCAACGCCGGATTCGCAACGCGGAAATGCGCATGAGACGGTCTCCCCGGCGCGAGACGAACGTTCGACTCGAGCGGGCCCGTCAGCGGATGGAGCGGATCGAGCAGCAACGGCCCACCGGCCTCAACGAGAATTACGCGCGCGAACTCCTCGAACTCCACACCCTCGGCGTCGACGCCGGCTATACCCAGCAGGATGTCGTCAACGTTGCCCGGATCCTGACCGGCTGGAGCGTGACCGATCGCGCGCGCGGCGGAACCCGCTTTGCGTTCAGGGCCTGGGCCCACGACCATGATCCCGCCACCGTGCTCGGACGCCGGTTCGATGAGGGAGGCATGGAGGACGGCCTGGCCCTGCTCCACTTCCTGGCGGAACATCCGGCCACGAGACGCCACATCAGCGCCCGGTTGTGTCAGCGGTTCGTCGCGGACCGTCCCCCGGAAGGATGCATCGAAGCCGGCGTCACCGCCTGGCAGGTCACCGATGGCAATATCAGCGAGGTGGTACGCGCGATCCTCGCCAGTCCCGACTTCTGGGCCGCTCCCAACTGGGACAACCGGATCAAGACGCCCCTGGAGTTCGTCGCCAGCGGCATCCGGGCCCTCGACGGACACGTGGGAAACCGGTTCGGGGCCCTGCAGGCCCTGCGGCGCCTGGGACAGCCACCCTACGGCGCCGAGGCGCCGACCGGGTACCCGGAAACCGCCGCAGACTGGATGAATGCCGGAGCAATCCTGAACCGCGTGAACATCGGCCTGGCACTCGCCTCCGGCCGATTGCCGGGCGTGACCACCGACCTCGATGCTGTGGTTCCGCTGGGCACCCTCGACGACATGATCCAGGCGGCCAACGCCACGATCCTTGGTGGAACCGCCAGTCGGCATACGCTCGAAGTGATGCGCGAACGGACTCGGGAGGTTCCGGCGCCCCGGGATCAACGGGCTCTGATCGTGGGCCTCGCCTTGGGCAGCCCCGAATTCCAGCGTCGGTGAGGCCATGATGAGCCACCAGAAGTTTCCTCGACGAATCTTCGTCAAGGCGGGCGGATTGGCCCTCGTCAGCCTCGGACTGGACCCGGTTTTCCTGACGCGGGCCGCGTATGCCGTGACCCGCGGCGACCGTTCCGTTGACCGGCGTAAGACCCTCATCTGCATCTTTCAACGCGGTGCGGTGGACGGGTTGAGCATGATCGTCCCTCATGGCGATGAGGCCTACTATCGCGCGCGGTCCACCATCGCCATCGCCCGGCCGGGCCGGGATGGTGGGGCGCTCGATCTCGATGGCCGTTTCGGTCTTCACCCTGCGCTCGCTCCGTTGCTGCCGTTGTACCGGGACGGCACCCTCGCCCTGGTCCACGCCGTCGGGTCGCCGTCCACCACGCGGAGCCACTTCGACGCGCAGGACTTCATGGAGTCGGGAACCCCCGGGGTGAAGAGCACCCGTGACGGCTGGCTCAACCGGTATCTTGCTCACGACCGGGACCACGCCGACACGCCGTTCCGGGGGGTGGCCATGGGCCCCCGACTGCCTCGCATCCTCAGGGGCGACGCCCCGACCCTGGCCATCGACAATCTTCGCACTTTCGGAGTGGGCGGACGGAGGGAGGGCGTTTCCGAATACCTGGAGTCCGCGTTCGCCGACCTGTATGGGGAAACGCCACCCGGATTGGTCGCATCGTCGTCGCACGAAGGCTTTGAGGCGTTGCGCCTCCTGCGGGAACGCAACCCGGCCGCCGAGCGCCCGGCCCACGGTGCGGAGTACCCCACCTCTCCCTTCGGTCAGGCGATGCGCCAGCTCGCCCAGCTCATCCGGTCGGATCTCGGCCTGGAGATCGGGTTTGCCGACCTCGGCGGCTGGGACACTCACGTGAACCAGGGCGGGGTCGAGGGACAACTCGCGACCCGACTTCGCGATTTCGGCGCCACCCTGGCGGCGTTCGCCCGGGAC
>Ga0114931_10009992_pt1 | contig 11331 bp, 9 predicted proteins | sample 2SBtaG_FD_89579 | JGI IMG/M metagenome (GOLD analysis project Ga0114931, IMG submission 89579) | Deep subsurface microbial communities from Kolumbo volcano to uncover new lineages of life (NeLLi) - 2SBTROV14_V59a metaG | ecosystem: Environmental > Aquatic > Marine > Volcanic | place: Kolumbo...
GGGACTCAACAGCAAGATCCAGAGCGTGAAGTCAGCCGCCCGAGGCTTCCACAGCTTCGAAAGCTACCGCGCCCGCATCCTCTTTTTCTGCGGAAAGCTTGATATGAAGCCCGCCTGCACCCAACCAAATTGACGAAGAACCGGATTTTTGTCAGCTGATGTTCAAGGGTTTACAAAAAATCAACCCTGTTGACCCGGCGGGTGGACAGGGTTGCGTCCCATTTGCAAACGGGCGGTTTTTACCGGGAGTTTCACATGGTCTTTCCGTCCTCTTTGGTCGGATTTTCTTCTTCGGGATTGTCGGATTCCATGACGATGCCGGATTCGGAGGCAAAGTCGGCCAGGGCCATTTCTTCGAGAGCGGATCGTTCGGCTTCCATTTCTTTCAGGCCAGTGGTGTCGATGCTGTCTTTGGCAACCCGGGCCCGACCTTTGGCTTTTTCTTTTTCCTCGGTGACCATGGCCTCGAGTCGGTTGAGGGTGTCTCCCGATCCGCCGATTTCGCTGATCATTCCGGCGGCCATTTCGTTGAGTTCGGCGGTGGCCTTGGCGACCTTGGTTTCGCTTAGATTGCGTTTGAGCGATTCGATTTTATCGCGGGCGGCTTTCACGGCGACGTTGCGGGCTCCTTTGAGTTCTTCGTAGGTTTTTTCGGCGTCTTCCAATTGCTCGACGTTGACGGCGTGTTCGTCTTTTGCGTTCTGGAGGCGCAGGGCGTATTCTCCGGCGAGTTTGCGGTTGCCTGCTTTGAGGTGGGCGGTGGTTTTTGCGGTCAGCAGGGTGATCTCGTCACTGCCGCGTTTGACCTGGGAAATGAGGCGTTCACACAGCCCTGCATGGGCGGCGAGTCCCTTGTTGTATTCGGAGATTTGTTTCCGAAGATTTTCTTTTTCAACTTCGAGAAGTGCCTCGGGGCTTTGTTTTTCGAGGCCGGAAATGAAGAGCCCGAAAAAGCCGCGGATGAGATTGCCGATGCGTTTGAACATAATGCTTGATGGTTGAATGAAATGAAGGTTTGAATGAGTCGTCGGGTCGGGCTATTTGTACAACCCGGACGGTGGCAATGAAAGCCCAAAATATTGTAAATACCGTTATAAAATCGGTTCTGGATTGTAAAAGAGGGTTCAGGAGGGGTGGTGGTTTCTTTTTTCTTCATGGCAGGTGATAATGACATAGCAGCGGCGCTTTATTCACTGGAGGGAGTGATCAGGGAAGAGGAGAAAGCCGGTCGTCAGTCTGTCTCGATTGCGGCTGAATCGCTGGAACTGCTTCGGAATTTGCCGGCGGCGTTGTCGCGACGCGCGGTGGCGGCGAGAGCTGAACCTCCGGTGGTTTCGACGCCGGAAGGCGAAGGCTGGATGGATCCGCCGGGTGAAACGCGACGCGAAAAATTGAATCATCTTTTCCGCATGGCCAAGGCCTGCGAGGATTGCCGGGGTCTGGGCACCCTGCGTGAGACCATGGTGTTCGCGACGGGAAACCCGGAGGCTGATTTGATGTTGGTGGGTGAGGCGCCCGGGGCGGAGGAGGAGAAATTGAAGCGGCCATTTGTCGGACCGGCGGGGCGGAAGCTGGATCAGATTATCCATGCGATGGGCCTGCAACGGGACGACGTTTACATTTCCAATATCGTGAAGTTCAGACCGATCAAGGGGGACCCCCGTTTTCAGGGATCGGCGAACCGCAAACCGACGCCGAATGAAATGGCGGTTTCGGTGAAATTTATTTTGTCGGAAATTCGGATTGTTCAGCCGAAAGTGATCGTTGCTCTGGGTGGCACGGCCTCCGAGGGCTTGCTGGGCCTGGCGGGATCAGTGGGCGCCATGCGGAATCAATTTTATGATCTGAATGGAATTCCGGTGATGGTGACGTATCATCCGAGTTATCTGCTGCATCATGAGAGTCAGGCCGGGGAAAACGGGGCGAAGCAGGAAAAGCGGAAAGTATGGGAAGACATGCTGTTGGTGATGGAGAAATTGGGGATGGAGATTTCGGAGGCACAGCGGGGTTATTTTTTGTGAGATGCAGGATCTGGCGGGACAGGTGGTGTATCGAAAAAGGATGAGTGAACCAGCGAACAGCGAGGAAGAAGCGGCGCGGACGGTGAGTCCGTGGGGAAAGGTGTTCTGGATGTTTGCGATTTTGATTTTCGCGGGTCTGGCGGTGTTTTTTTCGTTTATCTGGCTGGCAAAACAGGGCATGGATCTCGGGGCAGATACGGCGGTGAAGATTGCCAAGGCCTTCCGGCCGGAAGAGGTGGTGGAAACTTTCAATGAATGGCGCGAGTTGGAGGCCAAAGAAACGAACGGAAACATTCTTGAAGTGGCGACGGCGACGGCGACCGAAAAGTTTACTCGCCAGACGAATCTCGAAATGTTCGGGATGAGTCTGCCATTGGGAACCACGGTGTCGGAGATCAGCGTTCCGGCGACCTACCGATTTCACATTGATTTGCTGGACGGCTGGTTTGTGACATCCGACGGGAACCGGCTTTTGGTGCTTGCGCCGGAGATCAGGCCCAGTCTGCCGGTGGCCTTCGACACCGGAAAAATGCGGAAAAAGACTCAGGCAGGTTGGGCGCGATGGGATGGGGCGGATAATTTGGACAAGTTGGAGAAAACGATCACGACCCGCCTGGGAGAACGTGCCCAGTCGAAGGCAACTCTGAAAAAAGTTCGGGCTGAGGCGAGGTTGGCGGTGGCGAAATTTCTGAAAATCTGGCTGCTGAACCAGGGCGAATGGGGCAAGGAAAAGTTTGAAGGTATCTCGGTGATGTTTTCCGGGGAAAAAGGAGAGCCGCTGTCCAATCGGGCACCCGTTTTAAGGTGGAAAGCGGAGGATGAAAAAAGTGGGCCTGGGGACAGCATTGTTCCGAGTGATCGAAAGCCATAGCCCTGGATATGTTCATATGCAGTCGCCTTCCCGCGGCACTTGGCGCGGGACAAATCCGAGTGGATCATGATCATCCCCGAGTGGAATCATCCCCGAGTCGTTTGATAAACGCTTGAACCCTCCTTCTTTATTCCGGGGAGGCGTCTCCTTCTTTGGTGTCCACCGTGGGGGAGGGCGTAGCGGCTGTCTTCTCATCCGCGGTGGCCGCGGTGGTGGGGGAGGAAGTTGTCTTGTTCGCGGAAACAATGAGGCGATCTCTCAATTCCCTTACTTTGACGATACTTTCCGAAAAGTGATTGGAGTCCGTTTTGCTCAAGCCTGACGCGGCATTGGCGAAGGGGTTGTTATTGCCCCACTTTTTCCAGGGACCGTCGGGGACTTCATCGACATCGACAAAGCGCCAGTCAACGACGGCCCGGGTGCTGAAGTTGAGATAATCTTTCACAGCCGGTGAAACGTCCAGACCTGCGCCGCCGTTCCCTGTTGTTTTCGGCCTTTTATCGCCGAAGACATAATCATGGTCGTCTGTTTCAAAGGGGCCGACGTCCTCCCACTGGGCGTAGCAGATCTTATCGCCGCGCCGGATCGCCATCCAACGGCCTTTGAGGACCGTTTTTCCGGAGCGATAGAATGATTTCTTAAACCAGGGAACCACGGCGCGGGCCGAAGCTTTGGTTCCGTTGCGCTTGATGTCGTTGTAGGGAAGCGCGAAGTAGAACGGGTTCTGTTTCGGAGTGAAATTCTTGGGCCGATAGCCCTTGCGACCAGAGATCTTCGGAGTGTCATAGCCGCCATAATTGGATGTCCAGTGATGATCCCAGGCACTGACCGTATTGGGAACCGGATTGTTTGCCGTGGGAGTTTCCCCTACCCAGAAAAGGGTGGTCACGATGTTTCGTTTCCAGGGGAACCGGGTGTAGGTGTTCCTTGGCCTGGTCGGAGCAAAGACCCTGGGGAGAGACGGGCCGGGCCGGGCAACGGGAAGGGCTCCCGGGACCAGGTGCTGGGCGCCACTCGAAACCAGGGGCATGACAATTTCACTTTCGCCGGTTAAGTCTTTCGTCCGGTTCTCGTCGGGCAGAAGCGATTTGACTTGATTTCCGTTGACGGATGCCTGGAGGTCGCCCTGCGCCCGTGCCGAAGTTGCCAGGAACGAGGCGAAAACGAGGGGTAAAAGGCCAATGCTGTAAACAGGAGGTTTCACTTGCAATAGTCGATCACGGTTCAACAGGGGTGGTCATGGCAGGCGGCCAGGGCGCGTCTCGCATGCAAACATGGCAAAGGCAAGCGCCTGAGTCTATAGAAACACAAGAATTCAAAATTTCCACAAAAAGATTTACTGTATATATCAATTACAATCGCGGTAAGAGGCCGTTTTTTGATGGTCCACATTGAAACCAGAACACGAATTTTGCGATCGACGGGGGTGCATTTCTACTGCTACGGACTTGTTTCCAGAGGGACAAATGTGACCAAAGCCGCCGCATTGAGGCCATCCGGCATGGGTGGGGTGGGCTGGTTTCAGTAAACAACGAGTCACGAGACGTTTTCTTATGCTTCATTTTCCGCCGCGCCATTTTCCGGTTGTCTGGAAAAAGTGGCATTCAAGAGGGTCAGGTGGGAGACTCAACCCTCTTGGCCGGGAAAGGAGAGATTCTCCCGGCTATCCGAATTTTTTGATTACGGTGTCTTCTTTCCAGAGCCGGTCGTTTCTCTCCGGGAAATCGAGAGTGTAGTGACTTCCCCTGCTTTCCCTGCGTCGGGCGGCGGAATCGACAATGAGGATGGCAACCTCGACGAGGTTTCTCAGTTCCAGGAGATCGCTGTTGACATGGAAATTCCAGTAAAACTCTTGAATCTCGCGCCGCAGATTCTGCAGTCTGGTGGCGGCCCGCTGGAGGCGTTTGGTGGTTCGGACGATGGAGACGTAGTCCCACATGAGTCTGCGAATTTCGTCCCAGTTATGATAAATGACGACCAATTCATCCACATCGGTGACGTTCCCGCTCTCCCAGTTGGGCAGATCGAGTTTTTCAGACGGGACACTCAGCGGCATGGAACCCAGGCAATGGTTGAGGGCTCGCTTCGACATGACCACTCCTTCGAGCAGAGAGTTGCTGGCCAGGCGATTGGCTCCGTGGAGGCCGGTGGAGGCGACTTCCCCGACGGCCCAGAGCCCGGTGAGCGAGGTGGCTCCGTCGCCATCGGTCAGGACGCCGCCGCACTGGTAGTGGGCGGCCGGCACGACGGGTATGGGTTCTTTGGTAATGTCGATTCCGATGCCGAGACAGGTTTCGTAAATGTTGGGAAAACGCGAGGTGATGAAGTCCGCCGGTTTTTCTGTAATATCGAGGTAAACACAGGGATCGCCCGTCCTTTTGATTTCCACGTCAATGGCCCGAGCCACGATGTCGCGGGGGGCGAGTGAACCTCTTTGGTCATATTCCTTCGTGAACTGACGTCCGTTTTTGTCGATGAGTTCCGCACCTTCCCCTCGCATGGCTTCCGTGATGAGGAAGGATTTATTTTCATGGTGATAGAGGCAGGTGGGATGAAACTGGACGAATTCCATATTGGCGATGGCGCAACCTGCCCGCCAGGTCATGGCGACACCGTCTCCGCAGGCAACGTCGGGATTGGTGGTGTATTGGTAGACTCGTCCGCTTCCTCCGGTGCAGAGAATGACCCGGTCAGAGCGGAAAGTGATCACCTTGTCGTTCTTTTCGTCCAGGGCGTAAATGCCGATGCAACGGGGAGGGGAGGCGAATCCCAGTTTGGTGGAGGTAATGAGATCGATGGCGAAATGGTTTTCGAAAAAGTCGATCTCGTCTGTCTGTCGGGCGGCGGCAAGGAGTTTGGTCTCGATTTCTTTTCCGGTGGTGTCTTTGTGATGGAGGATCCGTCTCCGGGTATGTCCGCCTTCCCGTCCGAGTTCGAGAGTTTCGCCGCCGTCCTTGTTTTTTTCTTTATCGAACTCCACACCCCAATCGATCAATTCCTCAATGGCGGGCGGTCCTTCGCTGACAATGGTTCGGACGACGGATTCGTGGCACAATCCCGCGCCGGCATCCAGGGTGTCGGCCACATGCTGGTCGAAAGAGTCATTTTTACCCTGGACACAGGAGATCCCGCCCTGGGCTCTGGCGGTATTGGCGTTTTCCGCGCCCTGCTTGGTCACGATGGCGACGGTCCCATGTTGGCTGGCCCGCAGCGCGAAACTGAGTCCGGCGATGCCACTGCCGATGACCATAAAATCGTAGGTCTTCATGTCGATTATAGATTATTCCGATTTTTCATCGTCATTGAGTGAATCGACGATGTGATCCCGCAAAACGGGATCCGCGATTCGCAAATGAACGTCCCGTTGAGGAAAGGGGAATTTGATGTCATTTTCGGCGAAGGTATCCCAGATTCTTTTGAGGACTTCACTGCGGAGTATTCCCACACCGTTTTGCGGGTCCTCAATAAAGAAGCGCAGTTCAAACTGGATGCTGCTTTCGGCAAAATCCTCCAGAATGCAACGAGGTGGCGGATTTTCAACAACCCGATCCGTTGCGGCGGCTGATTCCTCCGCGAGTTTGGTGGCCAGATGAATGTCGGATTGATAGGAAATCCCGAAGGGAACCCGCACTCGTAAGATTTTGTTGCTGTAGGTCCAGTTGATGACGGGGTTGGTGATAAAGTCTTCGTTGGGGATGAGGTGTTCTTTATTGTCCCGGGTGATGACCGAGGCGTAGCGGAGGTTCAGGGAATTGATCCAGCCATAAGTATTGCCGATCTCGATAACGTCTCCCGGTTTGACGGACTTATCGAGGAGCAGGATGAATCCGCTGACCAAATTGGAGATGACTTTTTGGAGGCCGAAACCGATGCCGAGACCAAAGGCGCCGCCGAATACGGCGAGGGCGGTGATTTTGATACCCATGACTGCCAGAGCCAGCAAGGAGGCGGTTGTGTAAAGGCCGATGCTGATACTCTTTCGAAGAAGCACTTTGACATTGGGGGACAGATCATTGGCGCTGGCGATTTTTTCAGAGATGAGACGGGAAAACAAACCTGCCAGCCAAAACAGGATGAACAGAGTCAGGAGACCTTTAATGATGGCCATCAGCGACAATTTGAGGCTGCCAAATTCGATGGGATGCTGGTTGAGGAAACCGATGAGATCATCCAGAAGACCGAGAATCTGGAGGACGGCGGCGATCAGCATCAGGGCGGATATGACCCGCATCCAGGATTTCCATTCGATGAATACCGAGGGAAGATAGATCAGAAAAAAGAGGGTGACGATCAGGGTGAAGGTTCTCAGAAAGGGGCAGTGAAATCCCGCGGAATTGGCCAGGAGAAGGGTGAGCCATGAAAACAAAACGAGGAAGATCCGATAGGGTTTAAACTGCTGTCTGATGAAGATTTTTTTTCTCAGGGCAGCGAAGGAGGGGAGTTTCCCCGTGTCAAAGGCTCGGTTGAACAGGCAGGAAAAAATCCAGGCCAGAATCAGAGGAACCACGATGAGTCCGAGATCGATCCAGAACTCTTTTGTTTCCACGACATGTCCTGCCCAAACCTTGATGATCTCCGGGTCGTGATTTTTGATGGATTGGAAGATCACTTCCAGATAGGTTTTTGGCTCGGCTCTGGTGATGTCGATTGACCCGGGATCAAGTGGCGGCGGAACGGTTCCATTTGGTGCTGTCTCTGGCATGGGTCAGATGATTCAATCGAAGTAGATGTAACCGAAAAACAAGGACGGTGCTGCAAAAAAATGATTATCCGATTGTCACATGATCGATCAGGCGGGTTTTTCCGAAACAGACCGCCACAGCGAGGCACGGGCGCTGCTGTTCGCTGATTGGTTTGGTGAGGGGTTCCAGCGTATCAGGGTCCACCAACTCGATGTAGTCGATCGAAGCGAGAGAGGCGGATTCGATTCCGGTTCGGGTGAAGCGGATCACGTCCGCCGGATTTGTGAGGGCGCCTTTTTTGATCCCGGAGATCGCGGAGGAGAGTGTTTGGTAAATCACCGGCGCCTGAGCCCGTTCTTCTCTGTTGAGGTAGGCATTAAGGGAACTCATGGCCAGTCCGTCGGATTCGCGAACGGTCGGTCCTGCCAGAATTTCGATGGGGAAATCCAAATCTCGAACCAGACGCCGAATGATGGCGAGTTGTTGAAAATCCTTTTCGCCGAACACAGCGGCATCAGGGCTGGTGAGATGAAACAGCTTGGTCACGATCGTGCAGACGCCCCTGAAGTGACCGGTGCGACTGGCTCCGCACAAATTCCGGGAGAGACGGGTTTCATCAACGACAGTGGAGGCATCATCGGCATAGAGGGCGTGCGGCTCCGGTGTGAACACGAGGTCGACCCCCTGTGCCCTGCATTTCTCGATATCCTGTTCCAGCGGTCTGGGGTAGGCATCCCAATCTTCACCGGGACCGAACTGGGTCGGGTTGACGAAAACAGTCACCACCACATCGCCCCCGGGACCGGCATTCTCGCGGGCGAAATCACAGAGGCTGAGATGTCCCTGGTGGAGCGCACCCATGGTCGGGACCAGAACCCGTCGGCGATGGCGGTTGGCGCGGTTCCACTCCCGCAATGGGTCGGTTCTGGAAATAACCTTCACTCTTTCGATTCCCCTTTGACCGAAAAAAGGTGTGTGTCTGTCCGCACAAAGAGGCGCTGATTGGCAATGGCGGGGGTGGCATTGACTCCGCTTTCCAGGCGACTTCTACCCAGGATCTGAAAGGGACCCTCCGCTGCCACGCAAACCAGTTCCCCGTCGCGGCTGGCGCAATAGATTTTTCCATCGGCGAAAATGGGCGAACTGAAAAAGTTGCCGCTGACCCGCTCCCGGTAAATTTCTTTTCCGGTTTTCAAATCGCGACAGCAAAGAACACCTCCATCGCCCCATATAAAAAGTCGGTCCTTATATATCAAGGGAGTAGGGACATAGCTGAGGCCGTCTTTGATGCCGAGTTCATACAGGACATCGGGGGCGGGCGTTCCGTTCATTTTCAGCGCGGTGGCGTTTTTCCCCTGGCCGCCTGAACCGAATGTCGCGAAAAGGATGCCGTCAGATTCGGCAAACGACCCCACCGTGCGTAGAGTGTAATTCCCGGCATAAGCCCAGACGACCTCTCCGTTCGCGGGATCGAGTCCTTTCCACCCATCATTGGTTTGCAGGGCGACGATGGTTTCGATTCCTCCCGAGGTCACGGCGATGGGAGTGTTGTAAGCGGTGATGTGCTTAACATCTTGTCCACCTTTGGTGACTCTTTCAAATTGCCAGGCCGATTCGCCCGTCTCCGGATTCAGGGCGATGACGTAGCTTTTTTTCTCCGCCAATGCGTCGGTGTGAAAGATCAGTTTCCCGCCGATCAGAACAGGGGAAGTTGCGAAGCCATGATCCGATGTAAAGCCGGGCCACTGGCGTCGCCATTGCAATTCGCCGTCGTGATTCAGAGCAATGGCCTGGGTCGTTGTCCCGGAACCCCAGACCGCGTAAACCCGGTCTTTGTCCACCGTCGGAGTGGAAGAAGCGAAATCGTTATATCGATGGAGGTTGTGTTTCTGCAGCCCGGTTTTCCACTTCCAGAGCAGCTTTCCCGACCTGGTATCCCGACACTGAATTTCTCGATGGCGCCCGTCCTTTTCCAACAGTGTGAGGAAAAGTTTCTGTCCCCACACCACCGGTGATGAATGTCCAATGCCATCCAATTTGACGGCCCAGTCGTAATCCGCTTTGGTGAGGCGGGCCGGAAGGCCGGTGATGTGCCCGATCCCGGAGCCGTTGGGTCCGCGGAAACGGGTCCATTCCTGGGCATGGATGTCCAGGGTGACAATGAGGGGAAGGACGAATGCCACTGCAAAGGAGAAAGGGAGCAGTCGCGGGCGAAGGGATGACATACGGTACAAATGGTTGGAGTAGAGCAAAACGACTGGAAAGAAAAGACGCAATTCTTTCCCCTTGCAACTGGAAACACGAGTGGTTGAGTTTGATCGAAGCATGCATATTGAAACGTTTCAGGTTCTTGCCGATCTGGTGGATACAAAAAGTTTTTCCGAAGCCGCCAAGCGTAACGGAATTACTCAGAGTGCCGTCAGCCAGCAGATTCGGGCGCTGGAAGAGCGTTTCGGGGTCGTCCTGGTGGAGCGTGGCCGGAGGAATTTTTTGGTGACCCCTGAGGGAGAAGTATTTCTCCAGGCAGGTGAGGTGATTCTGGAAGCTTTTCGGGGGATTCAGAATCAACTCGAAACGATGCGCGATGTGGTTGCGGGAAAATTGACCGTCTCCACCGTTTACAGTATTGGCTTTCACGAATTACCGCCCTTCCTGGATCATTTTCGAGTCGAGTTCCCTGACGTGGATTTGGAAGTTCACTATCGCCAGTCCCACCAGGTCTATTCCGATGTTCTGGAAAATCGTGCTGACCTGGGATTGGTCGCCTACCCGAAGGAGCGAAAAGGAGTGAAAATAGAGCCTGCCTGGAAAGATAAACTGGTGGTAATTTGTCTACCGGATCATCCCCTGGCGAAGCGTAAATCGTTGTCCCTGCCCGCCTTGGGCGGCCAGCGCTTCGTCTCCTTCCAGCCCGATCTTCCGACCCGGAAAGCGATCGATGAGATGCTGCTTCAGCAGGACGTGGTGGTGCGGGAACTTGTCGATTTTGACAATGTCGAGACGGTGAAGCGGGTTGTCATGATTGAAAATGCGGTCTCAATCGTCCCGAGCGATAGCGTCGGGGAGGAAGTGAAGGCGGGCACACTGGTTCGGATACCCATCAAGGGAAAATTTGTATGGCGGCCACTCGGTATCATCCGCAGGCGCACCAAGGCCATCTCCCCGGCGATGCGGGAATTGATTGGCATTCTGAAAAGCGGCAGGTCCGAGGCGACGACCCCATGAACCGGCGGGGAGCCGGCCCCGGGACGTCCGGTTATTTGGTAAACGGGCTGGCCGCAAATTGATCAAAGGCCTTCTTCATCGCTTCCACCGATTTTTGTGGACCGGTCAGTTTGAGAAACACGGCGCCTTTGCTGCTTGGCAGAATCGCTGCCAGCATCATGTAGCCGGGGCGATCCGTCTTTTTGCCGGAAAACGGGCCGCCGGATGATTCCTGATAGGTTCCCTTTGCGGTAAGGAAGGTCACTTCGCGGTTGCCCAGCTTTTTTTTCTCGATGGTCTTTTCCGGTTGACCTGTAAACTGGGCCACCCAGCGATTGATGTTGGCCTCAACTCCTCCTCCCTGACCTTGTCCGAAATAGTAAATCACCAGATCGACGTTTTCGAGATACTCACTCTTTTGTTCATAGGTCAATTGACCGGCCCTCATGGAACTCGTCGCCTGCTTCCGAACCCACGGCTTGCCATATTTGAAAACAAATTCACCCGCATTGAGCGTTTCTTTTTTGGCATCCTGGGCAGTTGCGGGGATGGA
>Ga0114931_10009993_pt1 | contig 11330 bp, 8 predicted proteins | sample 2SBtaG_FD_89579 | JGI IMG/M metagenome (GOLD analysis project Ga0114931, IMG submission 89579) | Deep subsurface microbial communities from Kolumbo volcano to uncover new lineages of life (NeLLi) - 2SBTROV14_V59a metaG | ecosystem: Environmental > Aquatic > Marine > Volcanic | place: Kolumbo...
CAACCCTGATACCGCCTCCCCTAACCCCGGCTTCTACCCCGAATACGCCGCCCAGGAACTCCTCAAGCAGTTCGAGAGCGATCTGGATATCGAGGTAAGGCCGGTGGAAGCCATGCGCTATGTGCCTGGCAAAGATCGTTTCATGCCGGTGTCGAAGATCAATGCGCAAGGTCTGGAGGGTATCGAATACACCGATGCACAGATGAAAAAAGATCTGGCGCTGGGTGAAGAGATACCTTCATGGTTCAGCTATCCCGAAGTGGTGCTTCACCTCTGCAAAGCCTACCCGCCACGCAGTCGGCAGGGCTTCACCCTGTTCTTTACGGGTCTGTCAGGCTCGGGTAAATCCACGCTGGCGAAGATCATCTATGCCAGGCTTGTTGAGGCCGGCGGCCGTCCTGTGACACTGCTTGATGGAGACATTGTGCGTCTGCATTTGTCCAGCGAACTGGGTTTTTCGAAGAAAGATCGCAATATCAACGTACGCCGCATAGGTTTTGTGGCAAGTGAAATTACCAAAAATGGCGGTGTGGCGATCTGTGCGCCCATTGCACCGTACGCGCAGATGCGACGGGATGTGCGGGAGATGATCGAGCCGCATGGGGCATTTATTGAAATTCACGTGGCAACGCCGCTGGAAATCTGTGAGGCGCGTGACCGGAAAGGGTTGTATGCGAAGGCGCGCAGGGGGGAGATTCCGGAATTTACGGGGATCAGTGATCCGTATGAAGTACCGGAACAGCCAAAGTTGCGGGTGGATACTACAGGACTGACTCCGATGGAGGCGGCGCAGGATATTTATCTTTATCTATTGCGGGATGGATATCTGGATGCTGTTAATAACAGTGGTGGACTGTGTGTTTGATGGTGTTCCAGCTCTTGTCCGAATTAAAGCTAAATTGAAGGAAGGTTGCTAGGAGATGCTAGGTTTCTTTTCGAAGGATAAGAGAGTGCTGGTCTGCAGCCTCCCCAAGGCTGGTACACATCTTGTTATGTCGTGCCTGTCACAATTCCCCAAAATGAAGTACGGGAAGCTATGCATCAGCAGCACACTTGCCAAGTCGTCAGCTAATGTAGCCGATGCAGGTTCTGATAGTGTGGTCGTTGGTGTTGATGATCCTCGCAATATAAAACGTGAAGTTGTCGAAAAGCTGCTGAAGGATATTCCAGGAAGGCGTTTCGTTGCGGCTCATGTGCCATATTCAGTGGCAATGGAGCAGCTTGTGGGGTCGTTGGGGTATAAGGGGGTTCTTGTGACGCGAGACCCTCGTGATGTGGTTGCGTCACATGTTCCGTTCATACTGAAAACAAAATCCCATTATCTACATGATTATTATAAATCACTTGAAGATGATGATACGCGTTTAATGATGTCTATTACTGGTTTTTCAGATCAGAATGCAGGGGTTCACCTTGAGTCCATCGATAGGCGGATACGATCTATGCTGATGTGGAGTGAGAGTTCGTATTTTATTTCAGTTAAATTTGAGAATTTGATTGGTGCTCATGGTGGGGGTGACCCCGGTATCCAATGTTGCTTGATCGAAGAGTTAGCGCAACACGTTGGTATTGCGCTTCCTGCCGGGGGCGTTGGCGCTGTCGCTGAGTCGATGATAGGTAAAGGGTATACCTTTCGGAAGGGAGTCATTGGTGGTTGGCGTTCTGTGCTCAATGGGGTACATAAAGCCGAATTTAAGAGGTTGGCCGGCAAGTTGCTTATAGAGCTTGGATACGAGAAAGATCTTGACTGGTAAGACTGGCATATAAATCGGAAGTTCGTATAGTAATGAAAGTGTCAGTGGTAACCGTCTGCTTCAATAGCGCATCGACCATAGAGGCAACGCTGCTGTCGGTTAAAGAGCAGACCTGGGATAATATAGAGCATATTATTATCGATGGTGGCTCATCAGATGAGACGGTTGATATTGTCAACGCGCACCGGGACAGGGTTACCTGTCTGGTATCCGAACCTGATGATGGCATCTACGATGCCATGAACAAAGGTGCGGGTGTCGCGAACGGCGAGATTGTATATTTTCTGAACTCCGATGACCGGTTGTGTGATCCTCGCGTTATCGAAGATGTAGTGAGTTGCTTCACGCATAATCCGGATGCCAGGCTGGTATACGGGGATGTGGTCTATTGTTCGGAAGACAGTCGCAGTGCTTGTCGTTTCGGGCATATCAATAAAAACAACATTATTTACGAACACCTGTGTCACCAGGCTGTATTTGCGCATAAAGAATTGTTCAGTCAAGTCGGATTGCTCAATCTCGAGTATCCGATAAATGCGGATTATGACTGGCTGTTGCGTGTATTCTTTTCGGGCGCTGTTACATTCCACATGTCGCGCGATATCGCATTGTTCGATGCGACAGGACGGCATATGGATGATGTGGATCTTCTGCGACGCGAGCGCCGGGATGTGCGTATGAAATTTGTGAATCCCCTGCATTACTTTGTGGGTGATGTTTTTTACAGGATGCGCAGGAAGTGGCGCAGAATTACGGGTGGGCTCAGGTGAGCGAATATCGTGGTCCTGTTGCGTTGATTTCGCATTCGTATTCCGGTGTTTCGCATTATTCCTATTCGTTGGCGCGGAAGTTGGCGGGCTCGCGTTGCGGAGAGGTGCATCTTGTTACGAACAAGGCCTTCGACTGCGACGAAAATCCACCGTTAATTATTGCGCGTCTTTTTGGTCGAAGCCGTTGGCTGCCTTTCCATTTGCTTCGGCTTGTCGCCTATATCGTGAAGCATCGAGTGCGGGTTTTGCATTTGCAGGGCGTGATAAAGTATCCGATCTTAACCTACATTGCGATCCTGATGGCGCGTGTAAGCGGGCGCAGGGTGGTATTTACCGCGCATGATATCCTGCCGCATTATGCGCGCAGTTATCATCGTTTCGTCATGCGGTTGATCTACGAAGAGGTCGATGGCGTAATTGTTCATTCCAGGGACAACCTTTGCGCCTTGCAGTCGCTAGTGCCGCAAGTCGGTAATGCCGTCGTGATACCGCATGGCCTCTATGACATTTTTGCGCCTGAACCCTCCCTGAATAGGGTGGATGCGCGCCGCCGCCTTGGGTTGCAGGATGGGGCGAAGATTATCCTTTTCTTTGGTCGAATCGATAAAAGGAAAGGTGCCGAGGCATTGGTTGAGCAATTGCCACTATTGGCGGAGAAAGAGCCTGACATTCTGGTGTTGATGGTGGGACAGTCTGCCTATGCGCCGGGCTTTCTGGAGGGGTTGGCGTCCTCACGAGGGGTGGGTCGGCACCTTAAGGTAATCAATGGTTGGGTGGATGATGCGGATGTGGGGACGTATTTTGCTGCAGCGGATGCCGTCATTCTTCCCTACCTCGAAGGTTCCACCAGTGGTTTTATAAAGATAGCCTTGACGACCGGTACGCCGGTGATTGCTACCCGGGTCGGTGAGTTACCGGAAGTTATTCAGGACACAGGGTGCGGGATTCTGGTTGACTCGCCCTTCTCTGAGCAGGATGTAGACAACATCATGGGGGTTGTTTCTGGTGCGGGTCTGGAGTCGATTCGCTGCAATACGGATGCATGGAAGAAGAGCCTCTCCTGGACGGTAATAGCAGAAAAGACATGCGCCTTTTACAAGAAAGTGATCGCGACGTGAGCGGATCTACCAACAAGCTGGCCAGGGGTGCTGGAAGTGCATTGCTTGTTATTGCCGGTGCGCGGGCGCTACGATTTGTATTGCAGCTTGTGCTGAGTCGAATGCTCGGCGCGGCGGATTACGGTGTGTTCACCCTATTGATGGCAATCACCTATCTGGGGAGTATGTTCTCCGCCTTCGGTTTTCCGATTGCCATCGTGCGCTTTGGTGCGGCATACAGGGTGGCTGCTGACCATGGCAGGCTGTCCCTGCTCGTGCGCAACTCTTTGCTTGCGATCTTTGTTTTGGGTCTGGTGGTTGCTACATGCCTGATGTTGGCAAGTGACTATTTGTCAGGGGCCTTGAGCCTGGGCGTAGATGGTGGTCGGTTGCTGGTGGTGTGTATCTGGTCGGTGCTGTTTATCAATGTTGGGGTTTGGGCGGCTGGATTGTTGCGGTCGCAATCAAAAGCAGCCGCGGCTTCTATGCTTCAGGAATTCATACCAACTCTATCGAGGGCTATTATGATTTCACTTGCCGTCATGACGGGGGCGGGCTTGTGGGGGGCAGTCTGGGGACATTTCACAGCCGTTCTTCTGGTGGCTGTTATCGGTGGGATGGCTGTAAGGCCAGAGCTGAAAAGTTTGCCTATACCGGGAGTGAAAAAAATAACGCTTGGCCTGTCTGGCTTATCACCTAATATGCCGCAGCTGCTCAAGGTTTCTGCGCCCTTAATGTTGTCGGGTCTTACTTATACGACACTGTTATACGCAGATCGCTTCATGATTGCCTATTTCATGGAAGATATTGCCAGTGTTGGTGTATATAGCGCGGCAGCTACCATTGCCATGCAGATGTCTGTTGCCATGATGGCTGGAAATATGATTTTTGCGCCGATGATTACTGCGGCTTTCGAGGAAGGAGACAAGGACAAGATGATGCGGCTTCTGCAACGCACGACATGGTGGGTTACACTGCTTGCCGTTCCGATTGCAATTGTTATTGCCATGAACGCACGGCTTTTGATGAATCTATTCGGGCTTGTGTTTGTCCAGGGGGCAACTGCATTGGTAGTACTTGCGGCGGCGCAGTTGTATAACATGGTTACTGGACCTATCGGTATCGTATTGCAGATGTCAGGGCGTCAGAATCTTGATCTTGTTATCAATCTATTTCTTGTGATTGTTAATGTTGCACTGAATATCGTTCTTATACCGAGATTTGGGCTTGAGGGGGCAGCGATAGCCACATTGATATCTATGCTTGCCGTTCATACTGTGAGAGTTGTTATAGTGTGGAAATTATATCAGCTATGGTCAGTCACGCCTCGGCAGCTTGCTGTAGCCTGTGCAGGGTTTTCTGTTCTCGGTATTGGCTTGTTCATAGGCCCTATTCCCGTCTGGATGGCTCTGTCTGGTACATTGGCTCTGATTGTTGCCGGGACAGGGCTTGTGTTACGACTCGGGCTTGACGATGAGGATAGAGGGGTAATCAGAATGCTTGGTAGGCGTTTAGGTGAATCTTGATATCCTTATTCTGGGTCTGGCCGATGATGGGCGGTGATTGAGGCGAATAATGAAAAGTATCGTGTTTATTATATCTCTGCCCCGGTCCGGATCTACGCTGCTTCAGCGTTTGCTGATGCAGCACCCGGGTGTTTCATCGGTGAGTGAACCCTGGTTGATGCTACCGTTAGCGTATATGAGAGATCAGTTTGGAAAGGTTATGGCGCCTTATGATCATCAGCTTGCGCAGATCGCAATAAATGATCTGGTTAAAAGCCTGGATGGTAAAGATGATGAATGGGCTGCCTGTATCAGGGGATTTTCAGATCAGGTCTACGCTAGTCTGTCATCGGATTCTTCGAAATTATTTATAGACAAAACACCACGCTATTTCCTGATACTCCCGTTTCTTGAAAAAGTCTATCCTGACGCTAAATATATTTTTCTGTTTCGACAGCCGCTGGCTGTGATGGCCTCTATCGTTAAGGCATGGAATTACGGACGATTTATGCCGTGCTATCAAAACAGTGTTGATCTATATATGGGGCCTCGTCTGCTTGTCGATGCATGGGATAGGTTGAAGGGTAAGAGCATTAGAATCAGTTACGAGGCTCTTGTTACGGATAGTGATGCAACCTTAAGTTATGTTATGGACTATTTGGGTCTGCCGACAGAAGAAATGTCTTCAGATCTTGGGGCTGAAAATCCACTTGCTGGTATCATGGGAGACAAGACTGGTGCGAGAAGATATAACTCTGTAAGCACAGAGAGTCTGGGGCAATGGGCAGCATTGTTTGATTCATGGTACAGGCGGCGGTATGCCGTGCGTTACTTAGAGGAATTAGGTGATAGGGTTATTGAGGGACTTGGTTATGATAGAGATCAGCTTGTACGCGAGCTCAAAAATGACCGCCGGACGGCTAGAATAGGAGTAAGGGATGCATTTGATTCTGTTCGGGTAAGTATGTACCACGGCATTACAGGTGATTACATGCAGAGGGTGATGCGTAAGATTCTGGTGCCCGGGAGCATGTTCTGGAAAAGACGTTGATGTTAGGAAGCCGACGATGACAGGTATTGGAAAAGCTGTGGGGTTTGCATTTCTGCTTTTATTAATCCTTGCAGTATATCCCATGGAACAGCCGGGTATGCTAAATCCATGGATTGGTATTGAGCCAAGTTTTGTGTTTACAACAAAGCTGTTAAAGTTTTCAATCCTCGAGCTGGTATTAGGCACCACGTTTGGTATGAGCCTGTTGTATTGGAACTCGCTCGCAAGGAGAATCCCTTACAAAAATAATTTTGGCCTGTTCATCTCTTTGATTCTGGCATGTATTGCCTGGGGCTATATAGGGACGGTTTTTTCTGACCAGACGCTGTCCATGGATAATCTGGGGATAGATAATTGGAAAAGACTTATATACGGCATTATCGTATTTATATCGGTAACACTCTTCATCGACACCAAAAAGAAATTACATAACGCGATTTATTTTATTGTCCTTGCTGCCTTTTTTCTGGATGTTTGGGGTTTAGGCCGTTATGTATTTGCTGGCGGCCTTCCGGTGCATTCATATACGGGTAAGGTAGTGTTCTGGGAAACAGTGAAGCTTGCGCTCAATGTGTTTGTCGTTACATATGTCCTTGGAATGTTGCTGTTTGATTCCAGTTCTTTGTCCCCCAGGAGGCGGCTGCTCTACAAAATAGTACTTACTATGGCTTATGCGGTGATATTTTTGTCTAGCCGCAGAACATCTATGATCATGACCCTATTTGCGACTGCAATCTTTCTTTGGGTATTGGCCAGGAGGGGGCGGCCATTTATCGCGGTTTCCGTGCTGGCTGTTTCGGTTCTCGGGATGTCGATCTTTGCTATGGTGAACTATCAGGCATTTGAGACTAAGTTCATTTCACGCTTTGTTTCTTTGGCTGGTATATTTGATAAGTCTGTTGAAGTCGATAAGTCATCGACACAGTCACATATGAGTGATCTGAGGAAGGGGTTGAATACAGCAATTGAACATCCGATATGGGGCGTGGGGTTTGGATGGGATGAAGTATCAAGTGGGGGCGGGCAGGACTATGTAAGACCAGTTTACTGGGTCCATAATTCACTCCTTACTTTCTGGTTGCGATTCGGTTTGCTAGGTGTTGTTACGTATTTATACATTTATTACAAGATACTAACCGTTCTGTTCCGGAGTTACAGTCGAACCAAAGATACAACGTTGCTAATATTTCTGGTTTGGTTTTTCGTCGAATTCTTGTCGGGTTTTTTTTTCCCGCCATTTTTTGGCTATTTCAAGATGGTTGCCTTGTTTATGGGTACTTTGGGGTTGGCAAATGCAGATATAAATACAATGAATGTATCAATTGAGCCAATTACAACAAATGAAAAAGATCTGCCTGCACTAGATGGGCGCATTTTGCGCAGGTGTACTCGTGCCGACACTTGAGGTTAATCTACATGGGATTTGCGAAAACACCCATTAAAAGGTCGGTGTTAATATTGCTGATCACATGCTTCCCTGGGTTGCTAAATGCAGGGCAACCTGAGATGGCGAGCATAATCGTCGACTATAGTAGCGTGATTGGTCCAGTTAACCACGACCTGTTTGGAAATAATATCGTTGCCTACACAAAGAAATATTACAACGGTCTATATCGTAACCGGGGTGCTGGTGTATGGGACCCAGATAATAATCAACCAGTGTCTGCATTTGTTGAAGCTGCAAAATCAGCAGGGCATACCGTATTGCGATGGCCCGGGGGTAAAAATGCCTGGTTCCTGGACTGGGAGAGTACGGTCGGTCCTTTGTCGAACCGGCCGAATCAAAAATTTGGGCTGCCTGAGTTCCTCAAGTTCTGCGAAGAGGTGGGTGCTAAACCAGTGATAACCTTGTCATCGACTGTACATCCTGAAGACGCATCTAATTTGGTTGAATATCTGAATGCTGAAGATGATGGTTCCAATCCGAATGGCAGGAAAGAATGGGCGGCTTTAAGGGCAGGGGATGGTAGAAAAAAACCGTGGGGCGTACGATGGTTCGAGTTTGGTAACGAAAGTTTTCATAGGGGGCTGACTACGGACGAATATGTACAGCGATTCCGGAAAGTCCAGCAGGCGATGAAGTCGGTCGATCCAAAGATAGAACTTGGCGCCGTTTTGGAGGATAGCGATACGGTAGAGGATGGCTGGACGCATACCATCCTGAGAGAGTTGGGGAGGAAAGCAGACTTCGCCATCATACATCCCTATATCATTAAGCTTTATAAAGGACCAGCAAAGCATCTTTCGAAAGAGAAAGTGGCTCTTGCAACCTTGTCCTCGGATGCAAACCTGGCTTGGCGTTTGCGACGTTACAGGCAGGCTATACGGGAAGCTACGGGCGAGGACAAGTTGCCGATAGCGGTTTCGGAGTACAACGGCCTGTTTGTACAAGATGATCCAATTCCGTACAGGCATACTCTTTTAAATGCACTTTATAATGCGGATAACTTGAGAGTCTTTCTTGATCCTGATAATCGTATTCTATTTGCGACATTCTGGCAGTTCGCAAATGGTTTCTGGGGGATTGTGAGGGGAGGGCTAACAGATAATGATCCGCTCGTTAAACAGCCAATGCAGTATGTATTTGAGCTTTACAAGGAATACCTTGGCAACGAGCTTGTTCGGGCAGATGTTGACTCAGGTGTGTTCCGGTTTGGAGGCGTGCTCGGTATCTCTGCGCGTGAGGGGTTGTCCGAGCCAGAACGGGAAGTAGCTGTAACAGAGGACATCCCTGATAGCTGGTCTCGTAGACTGTTCCTGGATGGAGACCAGTCACAAGATAATGGGATTGTCCGTGTTCGTTTTTCAGGTAACAAACGTGTGGACTACTATCATGCCTTTAAGAAGATCAAAGTTGATCCGGATACACTGTATTACATAACCGTAAAGGTGAGGAGTAGTGATCTGACTGGCGGGAAGGTTGGGATTGCTGTACAGGATGCAAGGGGATGGAAACACGATTTTTATCAACCTCGTAATACTCCCATTACAGGTACAACGGATTGGCAGGATGTCACAGTGCCTTTTCGGACGTTGCCTGATACGCATGAAATTATGGTTTTGGCGCGTAGTGGAGGAAAAGTAAAGCTTAAGGGGATTGCGGAATTCGGTGTGCTCAGTTTGCATAAGGCTGAGGGTAACTTTGGGGCGGTTCCAAAGCTATCAGTCCTTGCTAGCAGGAATGAAGCTGATGGCATGTTGTATCTTCTTGTATTGAATAAAGATATGAATGCCAGTATTCGTACAGAAATTCAGGTTCAAGGTGGGGATGGGGATTTTAAGCCGCTCGGCGCGAAGCGGCTCGAGGGCAAGAGTGTCTTCTCCACGAATCTCTCCGGCAAGGGAAGTGAGGAGGTTGTGGTGCGACCCGTGTCTATTGATAAGAAAGGGAGTAATAAATATTCAGTCATAGTACCTCCATTCTCGCTAACGGCTATTAGTTTTGGCAAGGTGGATTAAGCGGCAGTTCAGTGCAGGCAACGGTGAATGTCATGGTCAGGAGAAAGAAGCGGTTGTATGTCAATTCATGATGACTGGAGTTTGATTGCCTCATAAGTTTCTTGCAATGCCGTGCCATATGACGCGATAGGAGGCACGAAAGACTGCGAGCAATACTGGTTTTCACTGATCATGTTGGTGTTCCCGCTGCTTTCTGGCAACAGGGGTCTCCCCGGCATCAGCGCTGTTATCCGCTTCACCGTGTCGCAGCGCGCATCCGGCCGATATTTTTCTTGATAGAACCTGGTATGCCCGTTTGGGTACGCCGGTCAAGAGGGTGCCGAGAAGGAATATACTATCCGACAGGCGAAATTTCATCCCGGATAGATCATAGCCGTATTTAGTAAGATTTTGCTGGCAGATGAGTTCATAGATACGTATTTCCAGGGAGGATAGATTCTTTCGCCATTTGTAGCGATTGTTGGGGTCAATGGATTTAAAGATAAGTGATGAATGGTGCCCGCCGATATAGTATTTGCTCGTATGATGGTAATTCATCATTTCGGATTCAAAATCGATCCCTATGAAGTCGCATATGGCCCGTGTAGTTTCCTCCGGTGTTTCAAGCAGGTCTTCGTAACGTATGGTGAGTCTTTTGCTTTCAGGTAGCCGAGCAAAGGCACGTTCAATCCGTGAGAGTTTGTAGTTCCAGTCAAGTGCAGCAGCGGCGACGTTGTTTTTTGTCGGGTCCATCTTCCGCCAGCTATGGAAAACGTCCCTGCCGTCACGGACCAGGTGAATGAATTTTGCTTCAGGAAATAGCGCTGAAAGCAGACCGATGCGCCTGAAAAACAGGCTCTTGTCAGCCCAGGCCGATTTGCCCTCAGACTCGGCAAAGCTTGAATACAGGGTTTCGATCAGCTCACGTAAGGTGATCTCTGTTTTTCTGGACAGGCGTTCGATAACGGGTGTTCGATCATAGTTCCAGTTGCGGTATTGTTCGTTGTTTTCAAGGTATTCGAGGGTTTTTTCCAGTTGCCTGCCATGTAGCGGTTTTTTGACAATATCCCGGCGCAGAAGAGGCATCAGGAATCGAGCCTCTTCTGGTATCGCAATTTCTGAGTGGGCATTGAGAAGCAGCCGCAACAGTGTCGTTCCGGACCTTTGGGCGCCTACGATGAAAAAGGGGCTTATTATTGACACTGTCTGTTCTGCTTATCCATCAGGAATCCGGTTGCAGCCGGGTAGGGCCAGATTATCGTTTTCCGAGCGTGTTGTTGTAAACAGCTAATGTCTGTCTTGCAGACTGGTCCCAGTTGTATTCCTCATTAAGTAGCCTGGAGTAGTCCCGGGTGTTGCTGTCATTTGAGAGTTTTTCAGTCAAGCTATCAGCGAGTTTTTCGGTATTCCCGGCTGGGAAGTAGTCTGTGGCGACAAGCGGGACTTCTTTATTTGGTGCGATATCACTAACCAGTACAGGAAGCATATAGTTCATGGCCTCAAGCAGGGCAATCGGCAGGCCTTCATGATAGGAAGGCATCACAAACAGGCGTGCATGCGAGAAAATCTGGCGTAGCTTTTCGCCCTTGATAAAGCCGGTTAGTACGACGCCGGGTATTTGTGCTGCACGGGCTTTGAGTCTGCGGCTGTATTCACTTTCATGGTCGGCGTCTCCGACCAGAACAAGTTTCATTTCCGGGTTATCAAGCTGTGTA
>Ga0114931_10009994_pt1 | contig 11329 bp, 11 predicted proteins | sample 2SBtaG_FD_89579 | JGI IMG/M metagenome (GOLD analysis project Ga0114931, IMG submission 89579) | Deep subsurface microbial communities from Kolumbo volcano to uncover new lineages of life (NeLLi) - 2SBTROV14_V59a metaG | ecosystem: Environmental > Aquatic > Marine > Volcanic | place: Kolumbo...
CCAAACCTATCTTATGAACTCCCCTTTCGGCATTCGTCTTTCCCCTTTTGCTCCCGATTTTTTGTAAACTCAAATTTACTGCAGACGGCTGAATTGTTACGAAACTTTCAATATTTCTGCCGCTTCTTCGATCAAAGAGTCGGGAATAGGAGCCGGCGTTTGCTCTTCGGGAGCAGTCTTGATGAATTGTTTGAGTGCATCGGTGAGTTCGGGAAGATCGACATACGGATTCTTTTCTATGAGCAACCGAGCTGCAGCTAAAGCATTTTTCAGAATCGTATTACGCTTGAAGGCCTGGAGACTGGGCGATATCTCGTTAGCGGTGCTCATCGCAATCGCATTGAGATCCAACATTTCCACCACGACCTCGACCGCCTGGAAATTGCCACTCCTCGCCAGATCAAGTGCTGCGTTGTAACGAGCATCGGCATACAAATCATCCGCCAGTTTTTCCAACTCAAGCGTGAGTCTTTCATCGGCACCTTTCTGCAAAGAAAAAACGCCGATCGCATAGGCCGCCTGAGAACGGGTTAAGTCGTCCCGGTCATTCGCCAAGTCCAAAAACGTCTCGACAAGTTTTGGATGAGTAAGCGTCTGAGGTGGAGTCCTATTATTAAAATTGTTCCCCAGGACGGCCAGAGCGTTGATCGCCTCCCGTCGCACATCTCGCTCGCTATCGGTACGAGCAACTTTGAGCAAGACCTCAGTTCCTTCATCAACCGTGAATTCGCCGAGAATACGGCATAGAAAATAACGAAGACTGATGGAGTTGTCATCGGAATAGGCAGCTTCTAGCTGCTCGTCTAAGAGCAGTGCTATTTCGCCCGCTAATTCAGTGTTTTCTCGCAGGCTTGGTGAATCCTCACCGTTCTTCATTAGCATCTGCGCTAGCTCAAACGCCTGCTGCCAGCGAGCTTGGTTGCCCATTCGCAGAGCGTGGACCTTGGCGATCGGGTCTTCTTGGGTGGATCTCATCCAGCCAATGACCAAAACCAAAAGAAAAACAGCCAGCACAATCAGCCCTGGTACTATGAACAGTTGCAGAATAAATCGGGCGTTGGGCGGCTCGACTGGGGGCAAAATTTCATTGGCAGAAAGGGGCTCAGACTCGTTCACGTCCGAATGGGAATTTATTGGGTTGGAAGACATGGGAGGGGGAGGGGTTGAGGGTTGAGGGGCTAGGGCTGAGAGTCTAGAGTCCAGGGGAAGAAAATACCATGGCCCCTCTATCTCTGGACTCTCAATCTTCGACTCTGGACCCGCCGATGCAGCTCTTGGAATTGACTCTCGATAGCCCAGCGGAAAATCTGGCCCTGGACGAGGCACTTCTCGACGCGGCAGAGGCCAGCGAAATCGTCGGCCCAGTGCTCCGTATCTGGGAGTCCCCCAAATACTGCGTCGTCTTAGGGAGATCGTCCAAAATCGACCTGGAAGTCGATCTGACGGCCTGTCGCAAAACAGGGATCCCGGTACTTCGCCGCTGCAGCGGTGGGGGGACAATTGTTGCGGGCCCAGGCTGTCTCATGTACGCAGTTGTGCTGGACTTTGAGACTCACCCTGAGCTCCGAGCAGTCGACCTGGCCCACCGACATGTCTTAAAGCAGATGGCGAGTGCCCTTGCCCCAACCCTGCCTCGTGTCTCCGTAGCAGGGATTAGCGATCTGGTAATCAAACCACAATCTGAAAATACGACCCAAGCCGCTACCTTGTCCCCACGAAAATTCTCCGGCAACGCCCTCCGAGTCAAGCGCAATCATTTCCTCTACCACGGCACCTTACTCTACGATTTTGACTTGAGCCTACTAAGCCAGCTACTGGGCAGCGCAACCCGCCAGCCCGACTATCGCAACGAGCGCAACCACACCGATTTTGTTGCGAACTTACCACTACAACGACAGGAAATAACCGATGCCTTGATCGAAGGTTGGAATACGCACAGTGATCTGCCAGCTTGGCCCCGACAGCGTGTCGCCGATCTGGTGCAAAGATGTTAGGCGAGCGGCAGATGAGAATTTACCAATGACAACTCGACCAAAGGCGTAGGATCAGGGGGGAGGGGCTAGGATCTAGGGGCTAGGGAAATGAGGGCTTTCGCCCGCTGTACTAGCCTCTAAATCCTAATTCCTAGACCCTCGATCTTCGCCAGATTGGTATATTCCTATCTGCCACTCGCCTTATGCAAAAACTTCATGCACATTGCGGCCATCGAAAGTAGGGTATCCACAAGAAGCAATAAGGATAGAAACACAGAGGCACGGAGCTTGTTTTGCATTATCTCCTTTGCGAACTCTGTGCCTCTGTGTTTCAAAACCTTTGTGTTTCAAAAAAGGAACCGATTCTGTCATGCATCGCCAACCACTGCTCAACATGCTCAAGCGATACACTGCTCGCCATCCTGAAGAACTAGAAGTAGCTGAGCGCATTCAACAGTTAGTCGCTGAGTCGCCCGGCTGTTTTGAGCGACATTGCCGCCCCGGCCACATAACCGCCTCGGCCTGGGTACTCTCCTACGACCAGAGTCGTTGCGTGCTGATTCACCACCGAAAGCTGGGCCGTTGGCTTCAACCTGGGGGCCATGCCGATGGAGACAGTGACGTTGTTGCCGTCGCTCTGCGGGAAGTCCAAGAAGAGACTGGTCTGCTCGTCGAGTCACACGACAATCACCAGCCACTGGACATCGACGTCCACCGGATTCCGGCAAGAGTCGGCCCCACAGGAAAAATCATCGAAGACGCCCACGACCACCATGATATTCGCTTCCTTTTTCAAGCAGTAGCAGACCAGCAGCTTACGCTCAGCGAAGAGTCCAACGACGTCCGCTGGTTCACTCATCAAGACGTTTTGGCAGTCACCGACGAAGAAAGCGTCCTACGAATGCTCCGCAAGGCGGGGCCGGGGGAAAATAACGAATGACGCATGACGAAATCAGAAACCCTCCTTTCGCCATTCCCCCTCCCCCTTCCGTCTCCAACGTGATAAATTGCTTGCTCTAGGCAAAGTTTACTCAGTCTCTAAGACTCCGCGCTCGAAGGAACGCCCTTATGTCTGACGCATTTGGCATCGTAAAGATTGACCGAAAAAACCTTCCTGAGGGCGAGGTATTGTGCGAATACTGTACCGCCAAGTGTTGCCGATATTTTGCTCTACCGATCGAAAATCCGGATACCTATAGCGAACTTGAATACCTGCGTTGGTTCCTACTCCACGAGCGGGCCAGTGTCTTCAAGGAGGATGACGATTGGTATCTACTGGTCCATACCAAATGTAAGCACTTGCAAGACAATAACATGTGTGGAATTTACGACACGCGTCCCGAGATCTGCCGCGACTACACGACCAAAAACTGTGAATATGACGACGAATGGACCTATGAATTTTATCTGGAAACTGCGGAACAAGTCGGCGACTACACCGAGGCCGTAATTCAACCCAAAGGCAAAAGCATCCGTAGCCGCAAACCGGCGTTGTTGCCAATGCTGTAGAAGCGGGCTACCAGCTATCGCAAAAACTATGACATCAACAATCTGACTTCCCACATCTCACATTCCCCCGCATGTCCGCCAGAATTCAACCCCGCACATTAAAAGGTTTTCGCGACTATCCGCCGGCGAAGATGATTCCTCGCGAGTGGATCATCGAAACTGCCCGTCGGGTGTATCGTTCCTACGGTTTTAGTCCGATTGATACTCCGGCACTTGAGCATCTTGAAATACTCACAGGCAAAGGGAGCGACGAAACCGACAAACAGCTCTATCGATTTGAAGACCATGGCGGTCGGCAAGTCGGAATGCGGTTTGATCTGACCGTGCCGCTGGCCCGCTTTGTTGCGCAACATATCCAGGAGCTGGGAACTCCTTTCAAACGCTATCAAATCGCTAACGTCTGGCGCGGTGAGAATACGCAACGAGGCCGATATCGCGAATTCATGCAGTGCGATTTTGACACGATCGGCACGACATCGCTTTCGGCCGACATCGAGATGGTGCTCGTCATCAACGATTTGCTCTCTGCTCTTGAGGTTGGCGAGTTTACGATTCACATCAACCACCGCGGCGTGCTTAACGGCTTGTTGGCAATACTCAACCTTGCCGAACAGGCGACTGCCATCCTGCGCACTCTCGACAAATTGGCAAAAATCGGAACGGAAAAAGTTCGCAGAGAATTGACAAGTACCGTTGGTGCGACCGACGCACAAGCCGAACAACTCTTGCAGCTCAGCTCGCTTGAGGGCTCCAACGAAAAAAAGCTTGCCGGCGCAGAAAAACTGGTTGCAGGCAACGAGGTCGGAGAAGCTGGCGTTGCTCAACTGCGAGAGTTGATCGACTGCGCCTCGGCGACAATCCCTGCTGAGGCAACCAACCGGATCCGATTCGAAGCTTCCATTTGTCGGGGACTCGACTACTACACCGGCATCGTTCTCGAAACCACACTCGACGACCTGCCTGAAATCGGCAGCGTTGCCAGTGGCGGTCGGTACGACAATCTAGCCAACCTCTACACCAGCCAAAAACTACCCGGCGTGGGAGCCTCGCTCGGACTCGATCGTCTGCTCGCTGCCTTGGAAGAGCTTGGTCGGCTTGAGCAAGTGCAAACCACGGCCGAAGTGTTTATTCCCTTCTTCGATTCTAGCCGTCGCAACGATTACTTACAGCTTGCAGCACAGATTCGCGCAGCAGGCATTGTCGTCGAGTTTTTCCCCGACGCTAAAAAACTGGGCAAACAGTTACAGTACGCCAACCGGCGCGGTTTTCGCATCGCGCTCGTCATAGGCGACGATGAGTTTTCCACCCATCAGTGCCAAGTAAAAGACCTAGCGATCGGCAAAAGCCAAACCGTTGCCCTGAAAGACAATGCCCAGGCGGTCATCGCCAAGATTCACGATATTCTCCAGTCCTGAGTGACATACTTATGTCACTCCTACCACCATGTCAGTCCCCCACCGGATGAGGCTGGACCAATAGAATACCAAGAGTCCAACATTTCGCAGATTTCGCTTTTTTCGCGCCCTATCGCGGGCAAACTTGAACCCCAATACATTGGTTTCCATGGCCAAACGCGGCAATCACTACGAGCTGGCGTTCGAAGCGTATCTTCGCAAACATCGTGTGGCGTACGTGTCGGTCAACGAGCAACGACGCAGCCTCACTGCCCAAGGTTCGATAAAAAGTCTCGATTTTATTGTTTCCCCCTCCAACACCGTTTCCTTACTAATCGACATCAAGGGGCGGCGTTTTCCTTCGGGTGAGCGTCATAAACAGTATTGGAAAAACTGGTCGACTTGGGACGATCTCGGTAGCATGGCCCGCTGGCAAGACAAACTAGGCACGGGCAGTAGCTCGTTGTTGGTGTTCGCATACCATATCGTGGGGACGCGATCGCCGGTAGAAATCGAACAACTTTTTGCCTTTCGCGAGCGAAGGTACGCGTTTCTCGCAGTACGGGTAGCCGACTATATCCAGTTTTCAAATCCGCTTTCTGAGCGTTGGCAGACCGTCGCGATGCCAGCCCGTCTGTTCCGCCAAGCTGCGATTCCCTTCGATTCGATCCTCGGTCTGCACAACAGGATCCCTCAGCGAGACGATTTGGACGCACCCAGCAAAGAACTGGTTGGCCTCAGCACCGACGGCAAGTAGAATAGACGTCGGCATTACTGCACTAAGTTGAAACACAGAGAGGCTGCCATGGCTTGGGGACTTGTTATTTTATGCCTTATTCTCGGCGCATTCGGAGCGCTACGTCCAAGTGGCCGAGCAAAAGATTTTAAGCGGACGAAAAGCGAAGACTGAGGCTCTGAGCGTCGTCAGCCCCATTCTCTATCAGGCGGCTCTGCTCGCACTTTCGACCCCGTAGAATTCGGCCACCGCTCGAATCACATGGCTTTGTTCGTCTTCAGTCAATTCGGCGAAAATCGGTAGACTAAGCACTTCTTCCGAGGCTTGCTCAGTCACCGGTAGACTTCCTTTTTGGTATCCCAAATCAGCGAAACATTCTTGCAGGTGCAGTGGAATAGGATAGTAAACCGCAGAGCCAATTTTATTCGCTACAAAATGATGTTGCAGCTCATCGCGTCGTCCCTCGGGCACTCGCACCGTGTATTGATTCCAAACGCTCGAAGAACCCTCTAGCACTTGAGGCACACCTAGCTGCGTATCTAGCTTGAAACTCTCAAACTCAGTTTCATATCGTTGAGCATTTTGCGAACGTGCGGCAGTCCATTCTTCAAGATGCGACAATTTGACATTCAAAATTGCAGCCTGAATCGTATCAAGTCGGCTATTGACTCCGACTAGTGAGTGCTGATAGCGAGGATGTTGGCCATGATCGCGGAGCGTTCGTAGCTTGTCTGCTAACTTCTGACTGTCGGTAGTGATCATCCCACCATCGCCGAAACCACCCAGATTTTTGGTGGGGTAAAATGAAAAACAACCGAGTGTTCCCAGTGACCCAGCACGTCGGCCATCGACGGTAGCACCAATCGCTTGAGCAGCATCTTCGACTAGCGGAACGTTTTTCGTCTCAGCAATTGCGGTAAGCCCCTGCATGTCGCAACATTGGCCAAACAAATGGACTGGGATTATTGCCTTGGTCCGAGGCGTAATTTTTCGCTCTACGTCCGCCGGATCGATATTGAACGTTTTGGGGAGAATGTCGGCAAAAACTGGCTTGGCTCCCAATCGTGAAACCGCACCGGCAGTGGCAAAGAACGTAAAACTCGGCAGCACCACTTCGTCGCCCGGTCCTACGTCTAACGCCATCAGGCTCAACAATAAGGCGTCGCTTCCCGAAGCACAACCGACCGCGTGCTCGGTTCCACAAAAGGCTGCAATCGCTGCTTCAAATTCTCGGCAAGCAGGGCCGTGGACAAACGCTCCCGACCTACATACCGTATCAATCGCAGCGCTGATCTCCTCATGCAAAGGCCCATTCTGACGATTCACATCTAACATGGACACTGGATTGCTAGCAGCAGGCAAACTAGAATCCGGTTGTGGTTGGTGCGTTGGCATTGGTCTCCTCGGCCATCTCAGGGCCAGTCTCTTGGATTTTCCAGGCCAGGGAGAATAGGAAGATGCCACAAAGGGGTCAATGTCACCAAACGGGCAAAAACGACCATTCTCAGGCCCCTTTTCCTTCTCCTGCACCGTCATTGACACTCACCATTGAAGACCTCATCACCAATCAAATACGAACAAACCGACCGCAGATTGAGTATAATCCCAGGCGAAGAGGCCCCTTGCTATCCGCTTATCACGTACCACCCACAAAAACACGAACCCGGAATCAAAAAATGACGACTCGCTCGACCACTTGCCTGCAATTTGTCTCGCTAGCACTCGCCCTCACGATCTCAAGTCTCGCTACGGCACAAAGTCGACCGACTGCCGAGCATCGGGCCATCGCTGGCGATGTCGGTGTCTGGAATGCTGAGTCGAAATTCTGGATGGAGGCTGAATCTGATCCGCTCGTGAGTAAGGCGGTCGAAACGAACAGCTTGGTTGGAGAATTATGGATCGTTTCTCAGTATAAAAGCGAATTGGGCGGCATACCTTTTGAAGGCCGAGGTCAGTTTGGTTACGACCCGACAGCCAAAAAATTCGTCGGCACTTGGATCGATACCATGAGCCCCTACCTTAGTACCATGGAAGGCTCGATGGACAAAGAAAACAAAAAGCTCACCATGCTCTCCAAAGGCCGCGATCTCCGAACCGGCGAAGAGAGTATCAGCAAAATGGTCACCACCTACACCGATGACGATCACAAAACCTTCGAAATGTTTGGTCCTGTTGAGGGCAAAGAAGGCGAGTGGTGGAAGATGATGGAAATCAACTATACCAGGAAGAAATAGCCTGTAGTCGGTAGGCTAAGGCTGGAGTGGAAGTGCGTATCGCCACCCGATAGTCTCCAGCCTTTCACCTCAGGCCTAATGCAGCGGAAACAACCAATTCTTATCGCGGTTTGCCTCGATTAGTTTTCGCATCGCGACTTCCTGATTGGCAAGTGTCTTTTTTGCTGATGCAAGAACCCGCCGGTCGGCGATCCCATGCGCAAACCACGGCGCATCGGTCTTGATCTCCTGGGTCAACTTGAGCGTGACCCGAGTGTGATCTTCTTCACGCTCCAGTCGGGTCGTCATTGCATAGTCCAACAGCCGCTCTGAACCCTCGATTAGTTTCGTATCTGATTGAAGATAATCGGGCACGATCTCAACATCCTGCTGTAATGTCACCACGTTTTGCCCGACGCTATTTTTGTTGATATAGGGGTCGAGCGTACGAACTTTTAGCGTACCGTGCAGCTCTAGTTGCCAATCGGGATGGCTCGAAAGCACTCCGCGCAGCAAGGCTTCACCAAGATCTTTACCTCCCGGCTTGGCGCTGCCGTCTCGCCAGCGCTGCTCGACAAATTCGCTACCGCCCCCCATCGTAACGATCTCCTTCGCCGCGTCGGTACGAACCATGATTTTGCGCACTTTCGTAAAATCTTCCGCAATGACGAATGAAAGAGTCGCGGACTGCTGGGTCGGATACTCTCGAGGCAGGACAAAAATGCTGGCCACGAACAGGAGCAACAACACTGCAACAACACTTCCAACAAGGAATTTTCGGGAAAATTTCATAGTTTCATTTCATAATTTCGTAGTGAAGGGTTGGGGGAATCAGCAAGAAACTGCGCGTACAACTGTTGTAGCGAGGACCGACGTAAATCGCCATCGGCAGCAAGACTAGATTCTTCTCCCACAATACGAGACAATAGGTTTCCCACCGGTTGATTACCGTTTTGCCAAATTCTCTCGCCACCGCATCTCGACTTCCCGCCCGCTGAGAATCCGTTGAAACCCCAACAAGCCCTGTTCGGTGCCCTCCTAGCAACTTTTGTCTTCGCCAGTGCCCCCTCCTGTATTCGCGCTGTTCAGCTCGACTCGATTTCGCTTGGCATTGTTCGACTTGTTCTGGCAAGCGCCGGTATGACGAGCGTGCTGATATACCGGCGCAAACTTACCCTTTCCGAACTACGAAGTTGGTCTCGCCAAACCTGGAAGGCGATACTGCTCGTGGGAGTAGCCTTTGGTTGCCATTGGGTTCTGTTTTTCATGAGTATCAAAATCGGCAGTGCCGCCATCGGTGCCATTGGTTTCTCTAGCTACGGAGTCCAAGTCCTGCTGCTCGGGTGGCTCTTTGGTTTTAGCCGTGTGACTCCGATCGACCTAGTCGGTCTTGGCTTGGCATTGCTTGGTACGGGCCTACTCTTCCCCGAGTTTGACCTTCAAAACAAGCAGACGCTGGGGCTCACGATTGGCATCTTGAGCGGTACCTTCGCAGCCTGCCTACCCCTGTTGCACCAACGCCATGTTGCCATCGATGCGGATCTCCGTACCTGGGGGCAATTTGTCATCGGGCTGGCCGTGTTCCTTGCCCTTTGGCCTTATGCCAAGTGGGAATTCCGCGCGAGTGACACAGGGCTCATCCTCTACTTGGGGCTCTTCGTCGCCTGGATTGGCCACGGCATGTGGATTCGAATCTCGACGATTCTCTCGACCACCACGATCAGCATTCTGACCTACCTGTATCTGCCTGCAGCACTTTTGATTAGCTTCCTGACCCTTGGCGAAGAACTTTCTGGGCGTATGCTCATCGGTGCTTTGCTCGTGCTCATTGCAAACGGGCTGGTACTTTGGAATCAAGTTCGCAACTGCTCCCTGGAAGCGAGTCTGCCAGAACCGACTTGAAGTCTACCGGTTTTGCCAGCTACGAGGGTTTTACTAGCTTGCATTGAGTCTAGGTCGGCCTCAGCCCTGTTTTATTGCAGCACACTTCGCTCCGTTGGCCGATATTTTTAACGGAGAATAACCATGCAAAGTGTTAGCAATGCCATCAACGCGGTGCTTGCCGCCAAGTCGTCTACAACCCGACAGCAGATCGGCATTGCCCTGCTAGCCAAATCTCAAGCTGCTTCCAAACAGCAAGGCCAAGCCGTAGTCCAGCTCCTCGAAGCCACCGCCCAACTAGGCAAAGCCCTCGGCAAAGGGCATCACTTCGATGCGGTAGGCTGACTAACCCAAATACAAAGAACAGGGCATCGGCCCTCAACAGAACCGACACCCGTCGCGGTGTCACCCGGTCTATTTCCGCTTATTCAGCAAGAGCTGCCCGTGGGCATCTTCGCCCTACGCCTCCTGCTACGGGCAGCCTTTTGAATTCGGAATGCAGATTTCGGATTGCGGAAGGGGAAATTAATTCCGCAATCCGCATTCCCAATTCCGCATTCAACTACATCCCATCGAATTGCCGCAATTGTGGCACAGATAACAGTTGCCGTTGCGGACCGTGATCGAACCACAGTTGTCGCAGCTGGGAGCGTCGACCTGGAAGCCTGCGAATTGTTCGCTACGACTGCCCCCGCCGTCTTCGAGCATCGCCCCCGCACGTTCAAGCAACTTGGCATTGAAGCCCTTTTTGGCTTTGCCGTTCGTATGGCCATTGGCAAGAGTTGGGGCTGAGCTCTGACTTCCAACCTCCAACTCTTCACCTTCCAGTTTGGCTTCAACCTGCCCGTCAGACTTCTTGTCGGCGGGCCTCGGCTCGGCGAGATCGCTCTTCCCGCCTAACGCTTTCGCTTTGCCGCCTGAGAACCCCTTAGATAGTTCGCCAAGGTTTGCCTCCTTGTAGCCCGGCAAGAACTCGATGCCTAACCAGCGGAAAATGTAATCGATGATACTCTTGGCCATCCGGATGTCTGGATTCTTGGTATGGCCTTGCGGCTCGAACCGCATGTGCGAAAACTTGCGGACATAGTCCTCCAGTGGCACTCCATATTGCAGGCTCATCGAAACGGCTGTGCCAAAGGCGTCCATCAGGCCACCAATCGTGCTGCCCTCTTTGGCCATCGTGATAAACAGCTCGCCAGGGCGACCGTCCTCGAACAAGCCCACGGTGATGTAGCCTTCGTGGCCTGTGATGCTGAACTTATGGGTGATCGAGTTGCGGGTGTCGGGCAGTCGCTCGCGTCGAGGTTTGCCGGCCAGGGCAGCCTCACCGGACTTGGATTGATTGGCCTTGGCTTGATCGGCCTCGGTGCTGGTGTTTAGCGGCTGGCTGCCTTTGGAACCGTCTCGATAGATCGCCAGCGCTTTGAGTCCCAGCTTCCAGCCATCGATATAAGCTTGTGCAATTTCCTCGGGTGTCGTCGTGCGAGGCATGTTGACCGTTTTGGAAATCGCTCCTGAAAGAAACGGCTGAGCGGCGGCCATCATCGTCACGTGAGCCTGCCAAGCAATGCTCCGAGTGCCGTTGCAAGCTGTAAACGCACAATCGAAGACTGGCAAGTGCTC
>Ga0114931_10009995_pt1 | contig 11328 bp, 11 predicted proteins | sample 2SBtaG_FD_89579 | JGI IMG/M metagenome (GOLD analysis project Ga0114931, IMG submission 89579) | Deep subsurface microbial communities from Kolumbo volcano to uncover new lineages of life (NeLLi) - 2SBTROV14_V59a metaG | ecosystem: Environmental > Aquatic > Marine > Volcanic | place: Kolumbo...
CACGTCGGTCAGCGCGGTGATGTGGGAGCGGTGGCGAAAGAAGCGGGTCTCGCCCACGCGCAGCGCCTCGATCAGCAGCTCCAGCTCGCGCAGCCCGGCCGGGCTCTCGAGCAGGTGGGCGTAGTCGGCCGGATCGGCGACGTCGAGGGCGCGCATGCGGTCGTCCAGGCGGCGCTCGAGCACCCAGCTCACCGGCTCGAGGCCGGCGCGCGCGGCGATGCAGTCGCGCACGCGGGCGACCACGCCGGCCGGCAGAGTGCCCGCGTCGCCGCTCATCCGCGCCGCGGCCGCCCGGGCTCGAGCGCCGGCCGCTTCTTGCCGGGCAGGGTGCGCGACGCCGAGTCGGCGGCGTCACGGGCGTCGAGGTTGAAGCCGCCGACCGACTCCTCCAGCTGGAACGCCAGCTCGTGCAGCTGTTCGGACTGGACCACCGACTCCTCCGAGCCGGTCAGCACCTCCTGGGCGATCTCGCGCACGTCGTCCATGTTGCGCGCGATCTCGTCCGACACCACCGCCTGTTCCTGCACCGCGGAGGCGGTGTCGTTGACCACGGCGATCAGCTGCTGCAGATCGGTCAGGGTGTTGTTTACCAGCGAGGTGCCGCCCTCGACCTCGCCGGTGCCGACCTGCATCGAGTGCACCGCCTCGGCGGTCTGCTCCTTGATGGTCTGGATCAGCGCTTCGATATCCTTGGCCGACTGGCCGACTCGGCGGGCCAGCGACGACACCTCGTCGGCGACCACGGCGAAGCCGCGGCCCTGTTCGCCGGCGTGGGCGGCCTCGATCGAGGCGTTGAGCGCCAGCAGCGAGGTCTGCTCGCTGATCTGGCGGATGACCTCGACGATGTTGCCGATCCGCTTGGAGCTCTCGCCCAGCTCGCCCATCTTGTCGGCGGCGTCCTCGACCGCGCTGCGGATCTGGCTCATGCGCGCCTGCGCCTGACCGACGGCGACGTTGGATTTCTCGGCCACCTTGTTGGCCTCGCCGGCGTTGGACGCCACCTGCTGGATCGACGCCGACAGCTCGGTGACCGCGGCGGTCGAGCCCTCGATCTTGAGGGTCTGATCCTTGAGCCCGCCGAGCATCTGCTTGGACGCGGCGCTGATCTCGGCCGACGACGCGCCGACATGGAACGCCGCGCCCTGGACGTCGCTGGCCAGGCGGTAGAGTCGACTGAACACCTCGTTGATGTTGTCGGCCAGGTCCTGGGTCTCGTCGTGGGAGCGCAGCTCGATGCGCTGGGTCAGGTCGGTCTCGCCCTCGAGAATCTTCTGCGACTGGTCGACGAACTTCTTGATCGGCCGGGTGATCCAGAACGACAGCAGCCAGGCGATGAGCACCGACAGCGCGATGCCGATGGCGATCTCCTTGCCGGGGAAGGTCGGCCCGCGGCCCTTGAGGTTGGAGCGGCTGCGCAGAAGGAACAGCTTGCCCACCTTGCCGGTCTGCAGCCCGGCGAAGCCCTCGATGTCCTGCTCATAGAAGTCGTAGTTGCCCTGCTTGAGGCGGATGACCGGGCGGTTGAGGTTGCCCTCGCGCTCGTAGCCCCAGTTCTGTTCCTGCAGCTGCTGGCCCAGCTCCGACCAGACGTTCTCGGGGAAGACCGACGCGACCACCTGGTTGTCGTGAACCAGCACCAGGCGGTGCTTCATGACCTCCTTCTCGTCGGACTGCTCCTTGTAATCCTTCATGTAGCGGACCAGGCGCACGCCGGTGATGATGCCGCCGACGACGTCGTCGGAGCCGACCGCGCGGATCGGCACGCCGGCGATCTGCAGCGCCACGCCGCGGTGGATGAGCACCTTGTTGAAGAAGGCCGAGCCGGTGCGCACGCGGGCGACGGCCTCGAGCTCGCGCAGGTCGCCCGACTGGATCGGCGATGCGGGGGAGGCCCAGATCAGGCCGCCGTTCTTGTCGAACAGCACCATCACGTCCGGCTGCAGCGAGTTCTTGTCCGACAGGATCTTGAACACGTTGCCGATCAGTTCGGCGGCGTGGTCGCGGTCGATGATCACCTTGCCGTCGGGACCCTCGTGCGGGGTCAGCGCGCGGCGCAGCTCCGGCTCGTTGGCCTCGCGGTCGGTCACCGACGACACCGCGCGGCCGAGGCCGTCCTGGTAGTTGAGGTAGCGCTTGAAGTGCTTCTCCAGGTAGTTGCCGCGGCTCTTCATCCGCGTCTCCGAGCGCACCACCAGGTAGCCGCCGAGGAGGAGCAGGCCGGCCAGCAACAGACAGCCGGCCAGGAACTTCCAGAACATGTTGATGCGGATGCCTTTGCGAGCCACGGGGTCTCCTCGGGAGCTTCTCAGGCGTTGGGCTGGAACGCGCGCATGCGCTCGGAGGTCATCAGCGCCGGCAGGTCGAGCACGCACAACGGCGCGCCATCCTCGACGGTCGCCACGCCGCGGAGCAGCTCGGCGCCGCGCGGGGTGAGGGTGGCCGGGGGCGTCTCCAGCGCGCCCAGGTCGACGGTGCGCAGCTCGGCCATCCGGTCGACCAGGATGCCGGCCAGCCTGGGTCGGGCATCATCGTCCTCGGGGTCGCGCCACAGGAGCACGACGATGCGGCTGTCGTCGTTGATCGCGGTCGGCGCCTGGCCGAGCAGCTGGGCCAGGTCGATGATGGCGAGGACGTCGCCGCGCAGGTTGATGATGCCGGCCAGCCACGGCGGCGTCAGGAACACCGGCGTGATCGGTTTGACCAGCAGCGTCTCCTTGACCTCGGTGATGGGTGCCCCGTACTCCTGGCCGCCCAGGAAGAAGCACAAGAGCTTCGCCGCGCCGGCGACCTCCCCAGTTCCGGCAGCTTGCATGCGCAGCGCGAGGGTATCGCGGGCTTCTCCGCAGGGGCAAGCCCGCGCGCCGAGCGGTCCAGCACGCGCTCCCGGCGCCGCGTGTGGCGATCGGCTCTCCGCGGTCAGTTGCCGCCGCGGAGGGTGGCGGCAAGGGCGTGAGCGCGGCGCCGGGGCACGATTTCGGCCAGCAGCTCCTCGGCCAGGGCGGAAACGCGCGCGTCGGTGGAGGTCAGGCCGCACGCCAGGCGGTCGACGGCCGACGCCGGGGTGCCGGCGTCGACCAAGTGGCTGCGGGCGGCGGCGACCGCCTCGGGAGCGGCCGCCGGGGCCCGCTCCAGTTGCCTGTCGAGCAGCTCGATCATGCGCGCGCGCCAGCGGTGGTTTTGCACCGCCGAGGCGGCGACGAACAGCGCGGCGACGCCCAGGCCGCCCCAGGTCACCAGCGCCAGATTGGTCGCCCCGCGCCGGCCGGCCTCGAGCGCGCCGGCGGCCATCACCGTGGCGATCGGGATGGCGAAGCCGAAGATGAACGAGCGGGCGCCGGCTCGGCGTCCCGGCGGCTCGGCGCCGTAGAACAGGGTCGACAGCGGGGTCTTGAGGGCGTCCTTGAGCTGCACGCGGGTGCCGCGCGCGACCGCGGCGGTGGCCAGCGACGGCCAGACCAGGAGCAGCGCGTAGGCCAGCGCGGTGAAGACGGCGTAGAGCACGTTGGCGACGCCGACGCCGAGGCGGGTCAGCAGGCGCGGGACGACGAACACGCCGACGAGGATGCCGGCGCCGTTGGCGACCGCGCCGAACAGGCCGAGGAAGGAGGCGACGCGGGCGTTGTCACCGTCCATGGCGCGGTTGATCTGGCCCAGCGCGATCATCTGCAGGCCGTAGCGGACCAGCACCATGGCGGCGGTCGACAGCGCGATCGCGCGGACCAGCGGCGAGGCGAACGCGCGGCGCCAGGTGGCGACGAAGCCGGTGAGCGCGTCGTCGTTCTCGTCGTCGTCGTTGTCGCCGTCGTCCTCGGGCGCCGCCGCTTCCATGCGCAGGCTGGCGGCGGGCGACACCGACGGCGCGTCGGGACGGGCCACCGCCAGGATGCCGGCGCCGGCAGCCAGCATCGCGCCGAACAGCAGCAGGTTGGCAGCGCCGAGCGGCGTCGCCAGCAGGCCGACCAGCAGCCCGGCGAGGATGCCGCCGGCGCGCGCGGTGGTGAACAGCAGCGGGAACAGCCGCCGCGCTTGCGAGGCGTCGAAGACGTCGAGGAGATAGACGCCCCAGTGGATGGTCAGGATGGTCCAGGCCGCCTCGTGGCCGATGAACAGCGCGTAGGCCGAGGCGTCGCTGCCGCTGGCGACCACCGCGCGGCCGCCGATGACGACCGCGGTGTAGATGGTGATCGCGGTGACCCACACCGCGCGCTCGCTGCGCCCGCGCGCCAGCGGCAGGTAGAGGGCGGCGGCGAGGACGTCGAGCAGGCCCTTGGCCAGGAACACGACCGGCAGCGATTGCGGGCCGACCCGGGTGACGAAGATCGACTCGGCGACGTCGTTGCCGATGGCGGTGGCGGCGGCGTAGGCGGCGCCGATTGCGGCGACGCGGGCCAGGCGCCCCCCTTCGCCGGGGCGTACGTGGAGCAGGCGGAGCAGGCCCGACGGCACGGCTACTCCGACTTGAGCACGTACTTCAGGTCGAGGGCGACCACCGCCCGGCCGAGCTCGAGCTCTTCCATCCGGTCCTTCACCTCGAGGCCGCGGTAGGCGTACGGCAGCCCGCGCGGGGTGCGGATGGTCTGGGCCTCGTGACCGGCGGTCGGCGCCAGCTCGAACAGCCGCTGGTCGGGGCCCTCCTCGACCACGCGGGCGACGCCGGCGAGCTGGGCGTAGGTGTAGCCGCCGCCGTGGGGCAACAGGTTGGTGCCGCGGAGGCGCTCGCGCAGGCCGTGGCGGTCGACGCGGTCGCCCCAGCCCATGCGGTCGATGACCGCGTCGGTGAAGCTGGAGTTGGCGCGGACCAGGAACGCCGGCAGCTCTGCCGACAGGGTCAGCGGGAAGATCCGCGCCATCCCCTGGGCGTCGTCCAAGAAGGTGTAGCAGCCGATGTTGGCGCGGGTGTAACCGCGCACCAGCCCCTGGTGGGTGGCATTGACGATCGGGGTGTAGTCGCCGAACAGGTGCGCGGCCAGGTGCTCGCGGCGGCGGTGGTTGAACGCCTGGATGCGGGAGTAGAACTCGTACCAGTCGGCCAGGGCGTCGCCGGTGAGCACGCGCAGCTGACCCCACGGGGTGTCGAACGTGCGCGCCATCTCGACCAGCGCCTCGCTCTGGTCCCAGTAGAGGCCGACGCCGCGCGGGGTGGGGCCGCGGTGCTCGTGCCCGCTGGAGTGCATGATGAAGTAGAAGCGGGCGTCGCCGGGCGGCAGCTCGGGACTGTCGGGCGACAGCTCGAAGACGTCGACGAAGTGGTTCGACTCGTGGAGGTCGTTGTCGAGGTGGACGCCGTCGAGGGTGAGGCCCTCGGACTCGAACGTGTGCAGGCGCTCGCGCACGTCGGCCAGCTCCGGGTAGTCGGGCAGGGCGCCGACCATCATTCCGCAGGCGTTGGCCTTGATGTCCAGGACGTGAAAGTCGCCGGTCCACTCGTACATGCCGCCGTAGCCGAAGCCTTGCGACCAGCGGTTGTCGTTGCGCGTGATGGTGGCGTCGGGCGAGGCGACGAAGGTGGCGTCCTCGGGCTGCCCCAGCTGGCGCTGGACGTCGTGGATCTTGGCGATGCCGTACGGCACGTTGGCGGCGCACAGCGCCATGCCGCTGTCGCCGACGCCGCCCATGAAGCAGTGCTCCCGGGCGCGTTCCAGCCGCTCACGAGACATCCCGACCACAGTAGCAGGGAATCGAGCCCTTCGCTGAGCGGAGCTACGGTGCCGGGCAGAGCTGGCGGTAGGCGTCGGTGACGTCGGCCAGCTTGCGCTCGAGCGCGCGGCGACGCTCGACGCTGGCGTCTGGATGCAGATCCGGGTGCAAGGCGCGGGCGAGGCGGCGATAGGCGCGGCGCACGGCGACGTGATCGGCGCCGGCGCTGATTCCGAGCAGCTCGTGGGCGGCGCGGGCGCGCGGGCTGGGCGCCAGCGGGCGCGCGGCGATGCCGTCGGTGGACAGGGCGCCGGTCTCGGCGAGGAAGTGGAGGAACGCCAGCAGACGGAAGCGGGGCGTGCGTGCCAGCGGCCAGATCTGATCCAGCCGGCGGGGCTCGCGCATCGCCTCGAGCATGCGCAGGTCGGTGGCGTCGCAGGTGGCCGGGTTGGGCGACAGCTCCGGGCGCACCGATAGCCGGGCACCGGCCAGCTGGTGCAGGAGGTCGCGGGCGCGGCCGGCGTCGACCTGGCTCTCCAGGTGGCGGCGCGCCCAGACCGCGAGGGGAAGCTGTCGCTGGATCGCGCCGGGCGGGTAGGCGGCGGTGCCGCCGTCGAAGTGGACGCGGGCGTCGGCGGCGCCGGCCAGGCGGGCGAGGCGCTGGGCCGCCTGCCGGCCGAGGGCGTCGGACTCGGCGGTCATCACGTAGCCGCGGCGAAGGACCAGCAGCTCGCGGTGGTCGCCGTGGCGAACCGTGAGCACGCCGGTCGCGCGGGCGCGGCCCAGCCGGTAGGCCAGACGGACGAAACCGCCGCGGCCCAGCGACTCGAAGGCGGGATCGCCGGGAGCCGGGCGAGTGGCAGCGGAGCTGGAACCGTGGGCGCGCACCCCACCGATCTACGGTCGGCGGGGCGGGCGGGGCAATTTTTTGGCCGTTGCGCCGGGGCTACATGAAGCCCTGGGCGCGCCGCTCCTCGATGAACTCCTGCACGGTATCGCGCACGTTCTCGCGGAAGTAGACGTCGCCCTGAGCGATCTCGCGCAGCGCGGTGACGGCGGGCTTGTTGTCGCACTCGACCAACGGCTGGGCACCCCGGGACAGCTGGCGCGCGCGCTCAGAGGCGAGGACGACGAGGGCGAAGCGGTTGGTAACCTTCTCGAGACAGTCTTCTACGGTAACGCGGGCCACGTAATCTTCCTCGCTTAGGGGCTAGGCGCGACGGGGAGACCGCGCGCAGGCGGGGAATTCTAGCCATCGAGCCCTCGCTGTCAAGCCGGTCCTTGCAAAGCCACCCCGGCCAGACTACCGTTTCCAACAGGGGTTTTTCGTTGGCACGCAAGGTTCCTATCAACTGGAACGATCTCGAGGTCGCGGTCGAGCGCAACGCGCCGACCACCGAGAGCTTTCTGGATCTCGAGGGTGGCGCGGTGGTCACGATCGTCCAGGGCGATCCCGAGGCCCCGCTGCTGAAGCGCAAAGTCTCCGAAAACATTCGCAACTATTTGCGGATCGAGCCGGCGTCGTCGCGCGAGCAGTACCGCTGGATGGAGCGGTTCGTCACATCCGTCGAGGATGGCGGGCTGCGCGAGCGGCTGCTGATCTCGATCGACGGAAAAGGCGCATTCCGCCGCTTCAAGGACGTGCTCCTGGCCTATCCGACCGAGCGCGAGCGATGGTTCAGCTACCGCGCCGAGCTGCTCCACTGGCACATTCACAACTGGCTGGCCGAGAGCGACGTCGAGGCCACCACCGAGCCGCCATGGGGCGACGCGAAGCCGCCGCCGGAGCTGCCGCAGGTGGCGCCCAAGACCGAGGTCGCGCCCGAGGGGCCCGGTGAGGCGCTGCGGCGGCGGGCTCGCGAGCTGATCGACGCCATTCCGGCCATCGACCTGCCCAGCGCCATCGCCTTTCTCGAGTTTCTGCACGAGCGGGGGTCCGAGGCGCTGAGCGCCGAGAGCGCCAGCACCGCCGAAGACAAGCGCCGCCGCGTCGCGGGGTGATGCAAGTCGCGCCCGGCGTGGGCGCATTTGCCACTGATTTGCCCACTCGATCCGAGCAGGCTACGCTTTGCATCGAGATGGCGACACCGCGTTGCCTCCTGCTCAATACGACCTACGAACCGCTCCAGGTGATCACATGGCAGCGCGCCGTGTCGATGCTGTATCTGGGCAAGGTCGAGCTGGTGCGGGCCTACAACCGGGTCCTGCGCGCGGTCTCATGGACCGTCGAGCAGCCGGCGGTGGTCAAGCTGGTCCGCTTCGTCCGCCGGCAGAAGGTGCGGATCTCGTTCTCGCGGCGCAACGTGTTCCTGCGCGACGGCTTCCGCTGCCAGTACTGCGGGGTGCAGCTGCCGGCGCAGGAGCTGACATGTGACCACGTGCTGCCGCGGTCGCAGGGCGGCTCGAGCTCGTGGGAGAACCTGGTCACCGCGTGCGGGCCGTGCAACCGGCGCAAGGGCAGCCGAACGCCGGAGCAGGCGCGAATGAATCTGTACAAGGAGCCGCGGCGGCCGGAGCGGTTGCCGTCGTCGCCGATGCGCTATGGCGATCCGCCAGACCTCTGGCGCGATTTCCTCTTCTGACGCGGGGTAGCGGCCGCCGTCGCGACCGCAAACCGATCGCCGCGACAGCGCGGCGACCGGTTTACGAACGGTCGCCAAATCGCATATCTGCGTCGCATGGCGGCGTCGCTCTAGCCGTTTTCGGGCGGGGCCCAGATGTAGCCGTCTTCGTCGTGCGGGGCGCCGTCGGGCATGCGCCAGCCGTCGCGCTGGCGCAGATAGGCGGTGTAGGCGCTGAGCAGCGCTTCGAAGCAGTGGTCGTTGCGCAGCACTTCTTCGCGCGCCAGACGGCTGGAGCGGGCGAAGCCGAGATCGGCGAGGCCCTCGACGATGCCGGCGCGGGTCTGCCACGGGTCGGCGTCGCGCTTGTAGCCGCGGGCGGCGGCCGTGCCGAACAGCGCGCCGACGGTGGCGCGGGGCGAGACCTCGATGAGGTTGTCGTTGAGCGAGAAGCCGCGGCCGGCCAGGCGGCGCCCGAGGTGGTCGGCGCGCGCGGCGATCGGGCCGGTGGCCGCGCCCATGCAATCGCGGGGCAAGAGCCGGCGGCGGTAGACCAGGTCGATCTCGGCACAGCGGTGGACGTAGGGCGCAAGGCGGGCGGGCGCCTTGGTAGGGTGGGTGACCGTGCGGGCCCTCAGCGTGCGGCTGGCGCTGGGGATGGCGACGATGCGGTCGCGGTCGGCCGCGGCCGCGGCCTCGATCAGGTCGGCGCCCTCGCTGCGCAGCCAGACCACGGCCGGGTCGACGCAGGCGTCCTGGCCGGGGCAGACCGGCAGCTGACAGCGGAGGCATGCAGGTACCGTGAGCGGGGCGTTGATGGCGGCGACGGCGCCGTCGAGCGAGATCGCCAGCTCGACCAGGGCATCGTCACACCAGGGCGCGCTGGTCCGGGTGCGGGTGCTGACGTCGTGAACCAGCACCGCGCCCTCGGCGGCCTCGAGGACCGCTACCGCGGTGGTCTTTCCACGCGCGCCTCCGAGGTCGACTCCGAGGAATGTATGGTAGATGTGCGGCACCGCCGATACTCGTGTTCTCTCCGGTTTTATCACAGTATAGACCGCCGCCCAGACATCGCACTTCCATGGACCGAATCGCCGCACTTCGAGCCTTCGTCGACCAACGTCCGGACGATCCCTTTCCCCGCTACGGGTTGGCGTTGGAGCTGGCCGGGGCCGGCGATCATGTGGGTGCGTGGTCACAGTTCGAGGTCCTGCTCGAGCGGTTCCCCGACTACGTGCCGTCCTATTTGATGGCCGGGGAAACGCTGGTCGCGCTCGATCGCCGGAGTGAGGCGGCGGAGGTCTACCGGCGGGGCATCGACGCGGCGGGGCGGGCCGGCGACGGACACGCGCGCGGGGAGCTCGAGGCCGCCCTGGCCGTGATCGCAGACGTGTAAGCCGGTGAGACCGGCGACGTTTCTGGGGGGCGACGGCCTGATTTGCCGGCGCTGTCCTAGCGGAGGAATACAGTCATGAAGAAGTTTGGCATTGCGTTTGTTTCGGCCGCGCTCGGCGCGGTTCTCGGCGTCGCGTGCGCCGGCTCATCCGCCAGCGCGCCGGCCGCCCAGCAGCCTGCGGCACCGGCCTCTGCGCCGGCCGCAACCGGCGGCGAAGGCTACGGCGGCGCGGCCTACGGCGGCGCCATGTACGGTGCCGAGAAGGCGCCGAGCCCGGACGAGGCTCCGCCGGCGCAGCCGGAGGGCGGCTCCGACGCGCCGGACGACGGCGGCGGCATGTAGCTCGGGCCGATCGCTTCGGGCACCCGCGCCTCGCCAACGGGGGGCGCGGGTATTATTATGCGCGCGCTCCGCGGCTCTCGCGGCGGCTTCTGCCGGGGTGGAGAAATGGTAGACTCGGGGGTCTCAAAAGCCCCTTCCCGCGAGGGAGTGTCGGTTCGAGTCCGACCCCCGGCACCGAGACGCGCGATGAAACGCACTATGCTGACTGGCGGCGTTCTGGCCGCCCTGAGTCTTGCGGTGGCGTGCTCGTCGAGCCCGCCGCCCGTCCAGACCCAACCGCAGGAGCCGCCCGCGGCAGTCGACCTGCGCGATCCGTCCGAGGTTCACCTGGCGGATCTGAAGCAGCTGACGTTCGCAGGCGAGAACGCCGAGGCGTACTGGTCGACCGACGGCACGCAGCTGATCATGCAGACCACGCGGCCGCCGTACGAGTGCGACCAGATCGTGCGCATGCCGGCGGACGGGTCGAGCGCCGGCGAGGGAACGCTGGTGTCGACCGGCAAGGGCAGGACGACCTGCTCTTACTTCCTCGCCGGCGACAAGCAGGTGATCTACTCGTCGACGCACGAGAGCGGGCCGGAGTGCCCGACGCCGCCGGACATGTCGCAAGGCTACGTCTGGGGGCTGTTCGACTACGACATCTACAAGGCCAACGTCGATGGGACCGGGCTGGTCAACCTGACCCACACGCCCGGGTACGACGCCGAGGCGACGACCTGCCCGGTGGATGGGTCGATCATCTTCACCTCGGTCCGCGACGGCGACCTCGACCTGTACCGGATGGACGCCGACGGCAAGAACGTCGTCAGGCTGACCGACACGCCCGGGTACGATGGCGGTGCGTTCTTTTCGCGCGACTGCAAGCAGATCGTGTGGCGGGCGTCGCGGCCGGAAGGTGAGGCGCTAAAGGACTACAAGCGGCTGCTCGAGCAGAACATGGTGCGGCCGACGCAGCTGGAGCTCTACGTCGCAGACGCGGATGGATCGAACGCGCGGCAGGTGACCTACCTGGCGTCGGCGTCGTTCGCGCCGTACTTCCATCCGTCGGGCAAGCGGATCCTGTTCGCGTCGAACTATCCCGACCCGCACGGGCGCGAGTTCGACATCTGGGCGGTGAACGTCGACGGCTCGCACCTGGAGCGGATCACCTACAGCAAGGGCTTCGACGGTTTCCCCATGTTTTCGCCGGACGGTGGACGGATCGCGTTCTCGTCCAACCGGCACAACGCCAAGCCGCACGAGACCAACGTCTTCGTCGCGCGCTGGGTGGACGACGCGCAGGGGCCAATCACCGAGACCGCGGCCGACCGCGTGCTCGCGAGCATCGCGTGGCTCGCTGACGACGCGCGCGAGGGGCGCGGCGTGGGCACCAAGGGGTTGGCGGAGGCGCAG
>Ga0114931_10009996_pt1 | contig 11327 bp, 10 predicted proteins | sample 2SBtaG_FD_89579 | JGI IMG/M metagenome (GOLD analysis project Ga0114931, IMG submission 89579) | Deep subsurface microbial communities from Kolumbo volcano to uncover new lineages of life (NeLLi) - 2SBTROV14_V59a metaG | ecosystem: Environmental > Aquatic > Marine > Volcanic | place: Kolumbo...
GTTCTCGAACACCACCTCGCTGAGCGGCAACTGGCCGGGCTTGGGCCACGGAGCCTTGGTTCCCTTGCCGATGGCCACCATCGCGCCCATGACGTGATCTTCGGGCAGGTTGATCAGTTCGGCGACTTTTTCAATGTCGAAGCCGATCATGGGGCAAGAGTCGTAACCCATCGCCTTGGCGGCCAGCATCAGGGTCTGCATGGCCATGCCGATCGAGCGCTGGGCCTCGTCGCGTTGCAACCATTCGCGCCCTTCGTGGAACGGCTTCATCCAGTTGACCAGCAGTTCGTTGATTTCTTTTGGAGCGTTTTTCCAGTAGCGTTCGGGGTTCTTCCGCCAGGCTTTGGTGTCCGCCGTCATGAGGATGAGGAGCGAGGCGTCTGTCATCTGCGCCTGATCGTTGCCGAACTCCTTGCGGATTTTTTTCCTGAGTTCCGCGTCGCGCAGAATCACGAACCGCCAGTGCTGGATGTTGAAACTGGTCGGCGCCTGAATGGCGGCTTCCAGCAGTTTGGTCTCTTCCTCTTGGGTGAGTTTGTGCTGGGGATCGTATTGTTTGATGGCGCGGCGCTGATAGATAGCGTCAAAGGTGTCCATAAAAATGTTCCCTTAAATAATGAGGGTTAAATGATTGCGAAATATTCAAGCGTTACTTTTCAAACACGCGCTGGAAAAACTGGTGCATGACCTGCCAGGATTTTCGATCCGCCTGTTTATCGTACTTGAGAGCGGGCAGATTAAACTTTTTGCTGAATTCATCCGCCATCGGGTTGGTGAAACTGTGCCGGACTCCCTTCAGGCTCATGTAGGTGAAATCCGTATTGGCGTCCACCATTTCTTTCACGAAAGCCGCGACCGCGTCGGATTTCAGAAAACCATCTTCCGCGCCGTTGATGACCATGATTGCGGCGGCCACCTGGTTTTTTGCCATTTTGGGCTGGTCGGGCAGGGCGCTGTGAAAACCGACGACTCCCTTCAGATCCTCGCCGCCACGCGCCATTTTGATGGACACCGCGCCGCCGAAGCAGAACCCGATCGCCCCGATTCGTTTGGCGTCGACGGTTGCATGCGCCTCAAGGATTTTTTTAGCCGCCTTGAATTTGGCTTTCGAGGCTTCCCAGTTTTTGAAGGCCGCATTCATGAACTCGCCGGCTTTTTTGGGATGGTCCGCCAGCTTGCCAGTCCCGTACATATCGAGCGCGAACGCGGTATAACCCAGCCCGGCCAGCATGCGGGCGCGTTGCCGGGCGTGTTCGTTGTGCCCCCACCATTCATGGACGACGAGGATGCCGGGGCGTTTTCCCTTTAGAGCGTCGTCATAGGCCAGAAACCCGGTCAGTTGGGTCCCGCCGGATGTGTACCGGATAGTTTCAGTATGAAGTTTTGCGTTTGCGGTTGAGGTGATGCTAAAAAAAAGAAACAGTAATAACAGCTTTTTCACGATGGCCTCCATGAATAAAATTCAGTGAATTAAAAATTATAAAAAAAGGAAGTCAATCCCTCCTCACCTGAATCCTCTCCTCCAATGGAGGAGAGGAGGAAACCCATTCTCTCCTCTTGGAAGTGCACCCAGTGTGACTGGCTGGGCGTACGTTTTGTTGGATTGTATTGAAATAATCCCTCGCCCCGCTGGGGAGAGGGCTGGGTGAGGGGATATTATACTCATACAAAGCCCTCTCTTTAAAGAGGACGAGCTTGTTCACAGGGCGCCCTGTTTCGCCAGCAAACTCATCGCCCGTCAGTATTAAGTCCAGCGTTACGCGGGTAGCATTTCCCCGCATTGTTTTTCCACGGCCTTCGGGTCGGACAATAAGCCCTGTTTAAACTGAACGGCCATTTCATCGATAAAGACATCTTCCTGGCCGTTTTCAATGGCTTTTAATGTTCCCCGGGCGATTTCATCAGGAGACGCTTTTTCCATGTCGATGTCCTTGCCCATGTCCGTATCAATGGGGCCGGGGAACACGCCCGTGACCGTTGTGCCTTGATTAGCCAGTTCCGCGCGCACGCCTTGCGTCAGGGAAAAAAGCGCGGCTTTCGATGCGGAGTAAGACCCCAGCATCGGAAAATTCACCAGACTGGCGACGGACAGTAGGTTGACGATGGCGCCGCCGCCATTTTTCTTCAGCACCGGAGCAAAATCGCGAATCATGGCAAGGGTGCGAAATAATTGACTTCCATTTCCTGACGCGCCGAAGCCAGATTGTCGGCGGCGATCAACCCACTGAAATTCGCGATGCCGGCGTTGTTGATGAGACAATTGACATCATAAGCTTTTTCAACCGCGGAATCGACCTGGTTTTTTTTCGTGATATCCAGAAGCACGGGTTCCACCTTGCCCTTGAAGCGTTCGAGAAAATGCGAGTCGCTGTTTTTAAATTGATCGACATTCCGTATCCCGGCGTACACTTTTTTAGCTCCACCATTCACCAGTGCGGTGACCAGGGAGCGGCCAATGCCTCTGTTGGCGCCCGTTACCAGGGCGATGGAATTTTCTATTTTCATGAGTTTCTCCTGATTTGTGGGGGAGGAGGACTTTTCCCTTTTAAAAATTATTGTTTTGTCGTCGCCAATTCCTGAACCTTCTCAAGAGTTACAGCGCCGCCGCCGATTCCCCATTCGCCTGAATTGACATCTTCAAGGATGACCCAGGTGACGGGGCGCAGGCCTTCGCCTTCCACGGACACGATGGCGTCGGTGACTTTTTTGATGATTTCCTGCTTTTGCTCTAGGGTTAAAAATCCACTGATTCCCTTGATTTGAGCGAGTGGCATGGTTTGACTCCTTTTCTAAGTTAAGAGGGTTGATTGATTTGGACCATTTGGTCCAAAATTTAGTAAAAAAACTCAGTCCAAAGCCGTCAGGACAACCCGGCTGACTTCTCTGATTTCCGTTGGACTTGCGCCCGCTTTGACCATCGCTGTCAGGCCGTGCATGCTACTTAGCAAATAACGGGCTAACGGGCGCGGGTTTTTATTTTTGGAAATATCTCCCTCCTGCTGAGCACGCTTTATCGCCGCTAGAAAGACATCGGTGATTTTTTGGATGCTTTTCGTGATCAAGGCCGCTATGACCGGGTCTTTTTGGGCAAATTCACTGACGCAATTCAAAATCAGGCATCCCCGGCGGTCGCTTTTGGGCTTGGCTTTTTCCGCCTTGGCGTTAAAAGTGTCCTCGATGAAAGCGCGGCCTGTTTTTGCTTTTCGAAGAGAAGCGGTCATGTTGCTGATGAATGTGTCCTGGTATTGAACGATGCAGTTCTCGAAAAGCTGATGTTTGTTTGCGAACGTTTGATAAAAACTGCTCTTGGAAATTTTCATCGCCTCCAGAAGATCCGTAAGGGAGGTGGCTTCATAACCTTTTTTCCAAAACACCTGCATGGCGGCCTGAAGCGCCTGTTCCGTATCAAATTCCCTGGGGCGTCCGATGTTCATAACGGTCTATTATGGGACCGAGCGGTCCATAAGTCAAGGGGAATTTTTATCGTCATCGTGGACGGTCAAATTTAATGGCGGCGAAAGTCGCGCAAATTGGGTTGGTCCTCTTTTATTTCCACCGGAGGCGGCGAGGGCGGTTCTTCTTCTATTTTTACCTGTTTTTTCTCAAGCAGGAAGACCGTCAAATCCGGGTTCACCTGATTTTCCGGGCACATTTTCAGATGCTGACGGTAAAAGGGCATGTTGATGACCGGATCATTGTACAGACAATCCAGAAAATAATGGTCGAACAGCCCCTGAATGGGCTTGGGACCGACCAGGAACAGGATGCCGTCGGGCTGCAAGGCATCGACCACGCTTTGAAGCATGCTCTGGCAAGCCTCGCGGTCTTGAAAATACATGAACGGAATCCATTTGAAAATGAGCCCGTATTTTTCCTTATAGACGTCGACGACGTTTTCCCGTTCCGGCAGAAAAGACACCTTGCTCAGGTTTTGCAGTTGATTGCGCGACGCCGCGTAGTTCCACAAAAGACAGGCGTTTTTCTGAGCGAATTCCGGGTCGCTGTAGAGGACGGTGTATTGCCGTTCCCGGGTGCAGTCGATGCAACCGGCGAGCACCGTGTCGAAGGTGTGAATCAGCACTTTGTCGATTTTCTCCAGTTTCTTTGGCATCCCCGGCGACATTTCCAGATAATAAAACATCTGGTCGAGGACCATTGGCTGAAGGGCGGCTTCATCGACCTCCGTCGCTCCCTCGGGATAAAAGGGAACCGTGTACAGAACTTTGACCGGGTCCACCTTCGGGGGAAAGTTGTTGAAGAACCATTTCCAGCCAAAGGGCATTTGGGCCGGCGGTTTCGGGGGTTCCGCTTGGGGAGCGATTCCCCATTGCGATTCGAACGGAATTTCTTTTCCCAGTTCTCCCTCCACCAGCACAAACGAGTTATGGGTCACCTGCAATTCGCGCTGACAGGAAGGTTTGGCTCCGCGGGCGCAATTGACGAAAGGGATGGCCAGAGGATCGTTGTGAACCGTCACCTTGTACAAAAATTTATCCTGAACCGTCAGCGTGAGCTGGTGATCCCGGCTGAAATAACGCCAGGGTGGATTGGCCTTGGGCGTCCAGGTGATCCGGTGCGAGCGGTCAGGGTCCATGAACACTTTTAGGATGTCCTTGCCCTCGGGGCCTTTGGGCGTGAAAAACGCGGAAAAAATATTGAACGCTTCCCTGGAAGGGTAGGTGGGAAGCCCCCGGTAACGTAACGGTCCCAGTGCCTGTTCGCGGGACTGGTCTTCATAAAGCCCCCAGATGAGTTCAAAGGTCGCGCCGCCGCTTCCGGGAAGCGTCGATTGGAACAACTCCACCACCGGGATGAGATCGAGTTTGGCCCACTGGACCGCGAACATGAAGCTGATGAAAAGGGTTTTGTCGAATGACCCGTCGTTCAAGGCGTAAAGGCCGTCCTTGGTGAGGTGGATGTCGTATTTGCCGTCGCCCTTGGGAACCATGTTTGCATCCGAATAAAAATACTGCACTTCCGAGAACGGCACCCGCCAGGCTTCGGCGGCTTTTTTCCTGAGGTCGTCGAGCGACATCGTTTCCCATCCCGCCTGCCCCTTGATGTCGATGACGGTGCTGAACGTTTTGGCTCTCGGTTTGATGCCGATCCATTGCCTGCAGTCGAGTTGCATGCGGGCGTGCGCCAGCCGGGTTTGACCCGATGCTTCGTCCGTGAGCCATTCACATTCGTTGAGCGGCTCTCCGCCAGGGTCCGTAGTGAGAAAGCGCCTGCCTTCCGGGTTGTAAAACGCCATGTGCCCCGTGGGATAGACCTTGATGCGCGTGTTGGCGGCACATGGTTTATCGTTTAGAAACCAATAGGCGGCGCCTTCGATCTCAACGCGGTTCAGTTTCGACAGACTGTTTTCGATCGCTTGCACACAGCTCTCGTTAATAGGGAAAATGATAGAGCCCGGTCTTTTGAGGGCGGAGAGAAACTTTTCTTGATCAGACATATTCGACCTTGCGCAGATTAATATTCAGGAGGAACCGATTATAGAAAGCTCCTCACCAGCCTGTCAATTGATACCTTGTTCGCTGTTCCCGATGGATTGCTGAAAGTTATGCGCATGACGAAGACGGCATTCCATAATTCCATTTGAAACTCAATTTTATTGTGATTTGTTTTCGCTGACTTGCTAAAATTCAACCATGCCGTATCGAATCGCTTTAGTGAACATGCCGTTTGGCTTTCATATTTATCCCTCCATTCAATTGGGGACGCTTTCCACTCTGCTCAAGAGTCATGGGCACGAAGTCACCAGTTTTTATCTCAACCTGCACTTCGCCCATCAGTTGGGGCTTCCCGTATACAACGAACTTTGCGAAAAGAGACTTCTGATCGGCGAGTGGCTGTTTTCCCACGCCCTGTTTGGCGACACCTCGGGGAACCGGGAATACATGGATCGCTTTGACGCTTATATTCAGGACGTCTGTCAATCCATCGACCGGCCCGCCCGGTTTTTGCGGGACGTGAAGGAAAAAATGGTTCCGGAGTTTTTGCATTGGGCGGTGGAGTCGGTGGACTGGAGCCGGTTTTCCGCCGTCGGGTTCACGTCCACCTTCAATCAGAATCTGGCGAGCGTGACCCTGGCCAGGGGGATCAAGGAAAAATATCCGGCGATCAAGATTCTGTTCGGCGGTTCGAATTTCGATTCTGAAATGGGGCTGGAATATTTTCGCGTCTTTGACTGGATCGATTATGTCGTGCAAGGCGAAGCCGAGCCTGTTCTGCCGCAATTGATCGCGGCTTTAGAAAACGGCGGCGAGATCCCCGCCGGCGTCGTCCACCGGCAGGATGGGGAGGCGCTTCACCTCGAAAGCGCTGAAATGTTCAAAGGCTTTGAGGAATACGGTCCGCCGGACTATGATGATTATTTCGAGCAATTGAAAAGCATCGACCCCGCATCCCCCCTGCTGGAAAACCCCGTTATCCTTTATGAAACGGCCCGAGGTTGCTGGTGGGGAGAGAAGCATCACTGCACCTTTTGCGGATTGAACGCCTCCACCATGAAGTTCAGGGCGCGGAGCATCGAGCAAGTCCATGCGGACATTTCGGAGCTGTCCAAACGCTACGACACCTTCCGCTTCCGTCTGGTGGACAATATCCTGGAATTGACCTACATCGACGGGGTGTTTCAGGAATTCGCCAGGGAAAATTACGACCTGCAGTTTTTCATCGAGGTGAAAAGCAACCTGAACAAACAGCAGATCAAGACCCTGGCCTTAGGCGGCGTCAATGTCATTCAGCCGGGAATCGAGAGTTTCAGCGCCAACCAGTTGCACGCCATGGATAAGGGCGTGCGCCCCATGCAGAACATTTTCTTTCTGAAATGGGCCCAGTATTACGGTATCGACGTCACCTGGAACATCCTGACCGGGTTCCCCGGTGAGGTGGATGAGGATTACCGGCAACAAAGCGATCTGCTCCAAACGTTGATTCATTTGCAACCGCCCATTGGCGTGGGCGACCTGTGGCTGGAGCGGTTCAGTCCGTATTTTACGAGGCCCGGAGATTACGGCGTCACGATAAAAGGTCCCAGCGAGGCTTATCCCTATGTTTACGATGCCGATAAAATGAACCTCATGAAAATCGCTTACGACTTTGAGTTTGAATCCAAAAACCAGGTCAGCCCGGACGCGAGCCAAAATTTAAGGGAGACGGTGGCAAAGTGGCGGCGGCGGCACGAATCGGACCAGGTTCCTTTTCTGTTTTTTACCAAATCGCTGGATTTCGTGACCGTTTACGATGGCCGCCCGGCGGACGAACCCAAAAAAACGCGCTTCGAGGGGATCCCGGCCTGGATACTTTCTTACTGCAATGAAAAACCCATGTCTCTGGATAAAATTCAGGCGCATGTGGAGGAGATATCCGCGCCGGACAAAGTCGAGGAAGGTGCGGTGGCCGGGGCGCTTAAGGATTTGCAGGATAAAAAAATAATCTACCGCGAACGGGGTAAATATCTGACCCTGGCCCTGCCGCACAATTCCCACCTTTGATCGTATAGGCGGATTGAACGCACAGGGAGGAAAGGTGGAACCGTGGTTGACATCCCGTCGCCATTGCCAATATAATCCCGTATAACCTGAACAGATATTAACATATTGTTTTGTATGATCCGTGTGCGCGCCCATACGCCCTTCCGGGCACGGAGTTGTTTCATAAAAATTTAAAAGGATGGTTGACCCGATGGATAATGGAAAAAAGTATGAAAAGCTTGCTTATGCCAGCTTGGAAAATAACAACCTTCAGGAGGCGGAATCTCATTTTCTGAAAGCTCTGAACTTGATGGGAAAATCAGGAGATGAAATTGGGCAGGCCTATGTGCTGGGCAGTCTGGGAAACATCTGTTTTCAGAACCAGCGCCTTGACATGGCGGAGGATTATTATTCCAAATCCCTGGCTTTGATGGAAAAGGCGGCGGATGTCAAGGGAATGGAAAGTTCATTGGGCAATCTGGGCAGTGTTTATTTCTATCAGGGAAGCCTGGATAAGGCGGAAGAAAATTATCGAAAGGCTTTAGAACTGATGGTGAAGCAAAACGACGCCCAGGGCCAGGGGCTTTACTATGAGTATCTGGGCAACGTCCACCTGCAACGGGAAGCGTTTGATTCCGCCAGGGATTATTTTACCAAAGCCTGCGATTGCTTAGACAGCGCGAAGGATCAGGAAAAGATCAGGCAATTGCAGGAAAAAGCGGGTTCCATTGAAAAACATCCCGGTTATCTGAAAAGCCGGGAATAGGGGTTGCTTGCTGAGATTGATAAAGTTACCCAAAAAGGCGATAAGCGGGAATTGTTGAGAAAGTATCAGGATCTGGAGGAGATTTATTATCAAGGCGCCCAAATGGACAAGGTTGCGGAAACGATCCAGCGTTCTATTTCTATTTTTGAGGAACTGGGGGACAAGCATTCCGCGGGAATCTGTTATGGCAACCTGGCAACCACTTATCTGCAAATCGGGTTGTCCGGTGACGCCGGAAATTTTGACCGGGCCGAGGACAACTGCAAAAAAGCGTTGGACTTTATTCAGGAAGGGCAGGATAAAAGACGGCAATCCTATTTGCTGGGAAGTTTGGGAAATATTTGCCTGCACAAGAAGGATTTGGACAACGCCTGGGAATATTACAGCCAATCCCTGAAAACCATGAGGGAACTGGGCGACGTTTTGGGAGAAGCCCGGAGCTATTCCAATTTGGGGAACGTGAGGACCCTGCAAAAAGATTGGGACGCGGCCAGGTAAAATCACCGGAAATCCCTTGAGCTTATGGAAAAGCTTGAAAACCGTCCGGGAATCGCTCAGGAATGCGAGGCTTTAGGGGACATTTTTATTAAAAAGGGGAATCTGGAAGAAGCGGAAATCCATCTCAGCCGCGCCAGTGCCTTATTCGAGGACATGAAAGACTCCAAAAGCGTGGCCCAGGTCGAGGAAAAACTGGTTTACATCATGAGTCAGCCCGAATACCTGAGCCGGCGGAAGAAGGAACTCGAGGAAGAGCTGAAAAAGCCGGAAGCCGGGAAGGACGATTCCATGCAGATCGCTCTGATGAGTGAATTGGGCAATGCCCATTATTTGTCCCGGGAGCTTGAAAAAGCGGTTGAAATATTCAACCAGGTGGTTCCCCTGCAGGAAAAGGTAAAGGATGAAGCGGGGTGTAGCGAGACACTGGCAACCCTGGGGAACATTTATTTCGAGAGCGATGATTCCAAATCAGCTGAGGAAAGTTATTCCAAAGCTATAAAAATAAAGGAAAATTTGCAGGATTTTCAGGAGCTTCCTGAATTGTACCACAATCGCGCAAAAGCCCAGATGAAACTGGGGAAAGTCGAACTGGCCGCAAAAAGCGTGAGAAAATCCATCAAGCTGAATCAAAAACAGGGAAATTCCCAAGGCGTCGTCAACGACTACAGGAACATGGGCGACATGTGTTTGCAGAGAACAGACTGGGTCGGAGCCGAACAGAATTACTTGAAAGCCCTGGAAATGAATACCAAAAATGACAACAAGCCGGAAATAGGGGAAGACAACAGAAATCTATGCACTCTTTACGTGCAAAGAGAGAACTGGGCGCAGGCTGAAAAATATGCCCTGAAAGCCTTTGAAATTGCCGAGGGGCTCAAGAGCCTGCGGACGGCCTGCTATGACGCCAGAAACCTCGCCAATATCTACAGCGAGAAAAAAGACCGGCAGGAGCAGGAGAAATATTTGGAGAAAGCCCTTGAAAAATCTCTGCAATTGAAAGAGCCGCGAGAAACCTGTTTCGACCTCAGAGCCGTGGGGAATTACAATATGGACCGGGGTTATAAAGAAAAAGCGCGGGAAAAATTTCAGGCATCCTTCGATATTTCAAAAAAAACCGGCGATAAAAAAGAATTGGCGGAGGATTGCCGGAATCTGGGCAATCTTTGCTTCAGCAATGGGCAAAGGAAAGAAGCCGAGAAGTTTTATCTGCAGGCGTTAAAACTGACTGAGGAAGCCGGGGATAAAATAGGCACGGCGCAGGATTTAACCTATCTTGGCAACCTGCGTTTTAAGGAGGGGCAATTTGAAGATGCGGAAAATTATTTCGACCGGGCCGCTGAGAATTTCTCGGCCGCCAAAAGTCTGGCCAATCTGGTCCAGCTTTTTCTGACCCTGGCGCGGATGGAAATGATCGTGAGCCGCAAAGATGCGGCGGAAAAATATCTGGATAAAGCCAGGGACATCGCCAAAGAGTTGGGAGACCCGGAACATTTGATGAACGCAATTCAGGAAATCGATAAATTGAAAGACTCCATAGACAAGAAATAAACAGCGCGGATTGAGTTCATAATCCTGCAGGGCATGGGAGATTTTCCTACAAAACGAACGGGTGGAAATCTTAAGGTGGACAGGTGGAAAAGTTTTGTTTCCCAATTGTTGGTCAGTATGCAAACAATGCGATTCCCCCTGATTTGCTCATTTGAAATTTCGGAAAAGAAACACCGGTTGAGAGCGTTGGTTTGAATATTTCTATTAAATTCAATAGTTTATGCCAGTTCTGTGGATTTATGATCTCAAGAAAATGAAAAATAAGAAGGCAACGGGGAAAATTCAAAAGTTTTCCCCAGGTTTCCCACAAAAAAGTTTAGTGTATTTTCTTGACAACCGTTTGGAAATTAAATATAACTTGAACCATCTAGGTTAGAAGAAGCATTAGAAATCCCTGTTAACCAGTGCTATTCACTGCTAATTATCGCGAAATAGGGTGTATGAAAGTAACCTATAGTCCGCAACTCATGGAAGAAGCCGTTTTCCGGTATCTGAATCATCACGAACGTTCAGGGTATCGTGCGGATTACGATGAGTACCACTCTCTCGCCGATCCCATATACGAATTGCCGGAAGACGATCGCGAAGAGGCTTTTGAGAAGGTCAACCGGATTTTCTTTATCGAGAAAGTCAAGTTGGGCGATCATGTACTGCGAGCCCTGGAAGCGGTGGGGTTGATCCCCAAAAGACAGCGCACCGCAAGGAAAACCATCGCCGAAACGTCAGCCGTTCCCCAAGCCGATTTAGAAGCCCCTCCCTCCGAAGAACCCGATAATACAGACCTTTCAAATACCCCAAATCCCAGTGATGAGAACATGGTTGAAGTCGACTCGCCTGTAGCTGCCGAAGTTAAGGAAGAGGATGAGGGGAAGGTTTCTTATGACCTCGCCCGCGAATTTGAGGAAAGGATTCAGGCGGTTGTCGTTAAAAGGGCGATTAATAAAGTGGATGAGGGGTCTAACGTTTTGTCCCGAACCTCCAATAAGCCCATTATCGAGATGCGGGTTCTGGCCAGCCGGTTCAATAACCCGGAAGAA
>Ga0114931_10009997_pt1 | contig 11327 bp, 7 predicted proteins | sample 2SBtaG_FD_89579 | JGI IMG/M metagenome (GOLD analysis project Ga0114931, IMG submission 89579) | Deep subsurface microbial communities from Kolumbo volcano to uncover new lineages of life (NeLLi) - 2SBTROV14_V59a metaG | ecosystem: Environmental > Aquatic > Marine > Volcanic | place: Kolumbo...
CCTTGGAGCAGGCGTTCGACCTCTTCTACCGTGGTGTAGCAGGCACACCCCACCCGCACGAGCCCTTCGGGGGCTAGGCCCAGCCGTTCGACCACGGTCGCGGCGTAGAAGTCGCCGTGCGAGGTGAACAGCCCGCGCTCTGCCAGTCGAGCGCTGACCTCGCCCGAAGCGCAACCGTCCACCACGAAGGAAACGGTGGGCGTGCGCGCCGCGGCGGGCGGGGGACCAAACAGGCGCACGCCCGGGATCTCTTTGAGCCCGTACCACAGGCTCTTGACGAGCCTGGCGCTGCGGCCGTGCAGCGCCGTAACCACACGGCCCAGCCGCGATCGGCGCTGTCCACCCTGGGCCAGCGAAGCCAAAAAATCCACGGCCGCCGCCGCCCCCACGATGCCTTCGTGGTTTTGGGTGCCGCTCTCGGCGCGTTCCGGTACCTCGTTCGAGGCAGGCACGAGCCGGGGAAAATCGAGCCTCTGCAACAGCCTGCGCTTGGCGAACAACACCCCGAGGTGGGGACCGTAGAACTTGTAGGCCGAGCAGGCCAGAAAATCGCAACCCAGCGCGCGCACGTCGACGAGGTGGTGCGCGGCGTAGTGGACGGCATCGACGTAGACGAGCGCGCCCACTTCGTGCGCCAGCGCGGCGGCCTGGGTCACGTCAGAAACGGTGCCCAAGGCGTTCGACGCCGCGCCGATGGCCAACAACCGGGTACGCTGTGAGAGCGAACGTTTCAAGTCGTCCCAGTCGAGTTGGCCCGTTGCGGGGTTGAGCTTGACCGTGCGCACAACTGCGCCGCGTTCGCGCGCCAAAAACCTCCAGGGGTCCACGTTGGCGTGGTGGTCGAGTTCGGTGACCACGAACTCATCTCCGGGCCCGTAGTGAAAGCTTTGGGCCAGCGCGCGACCGAGGTGCAGGGTGAGCGTGGTCATGTTGGCCCCGAACGCCACTTCGCGGGGCGCGCTGTTGAAAAAATCGGCAAACGCCCGTCGTGCCTCCGCAAGCAGGTCGTCCGTTTCGGCGCTGCTGGGGTAGTTCCAGTGGGTGTTGGCGTTGTGTTCGAACAGGTAAGCGCCGATCGACGCCACCACGGCGCGGGGCACCTGGGTGCCGCCCGGCCCGTCGAAATAGGCCACGTCGTGGCCGTTGTGTTGGCGTTTCAGCGCGGGAAAGTGGGCGCGGATCTCCTGAACGGGCGCTACGGATGTGGGTGTCATCGTACCTCGCTTTGAGGGGTCAGCGGACGGTTGGGCATCTACGCCTCGTCCCGCAAGTGCACGCTCAACACCGGAACGCGGCTGCGGCGCACGACCTCCTCGGCCACGCTCCCCAGCAAAATACGGTCCAACCCCCGTCGCCCGTGCGTGCCTATCACGATCAACTCGATCGAAAAGCGCTCGATACACTCCAAGATCGTTGGTGCAGGGTGTCCTTCGAGCGTGTGTTTTTCCACGTGTTTGACCCCTTTTTGGAGCAGCGCTTCGGCCGCGGCCTCAACCACGTCCTGCCCCATTTGGGTGGCGTTGTTGATCAACTCTTGATAGGGAAAGCCTGTTGGGTAAGGCAAAATGTAGGGTTCCACCACGAACAGCAGGTGAATTTTAGCCTCAAAACGTCCTGCGACCTGCGCTGCGACTTCGAGCGCATTGCTGCTGCCTTGGGTGCCATCCACGGGGGCCAGAATCGCTTTAAACATCGTTTCTCCTTTTCCCTCTTTTGAGAGACTGCCCTAACATCAAGGCAGGCGGGTGTCGATGAGCACGGCGTTGCCGCAGGCGGCGACACGCTGTTGGGCGGGCACGCTGAACGCCTGTTGCGATCCGTCGCTCAACGTTACGCGCACAGCACGGGCACCGTTGCTCAAGTTGGTGTGGACCAGGCAACCGTTTTCGAGCGTACTCCGCCAGTCGAGCGGCGTTACAAAGTCGACCCGTACGAACGCGAGCAACAGCAACTGGGCCGCGCTCACGCGCTCTGTGGGCGTTGTGGAGGGTGTCGCTTGGTCATTCGTCGGGAACGCGGGCGGGGCCGCACTCACGTTCAGGAGGACAGGGACGATCAGCGGGCTGTTGACGAAAGCGTCCGAGACGAGCGCGATCTCTCCCGTGTGGCGACCAGGCGTTAGGCCCGCCACGTCGACCGAAACGACGATGGCCGTGGCGCTCGACCCGCTGGCCGGTCGCAACTGGATCCAGGACACGTTGGCCCGCGCGTTCCAGAAAAAGGTCTCGGACGGACGGGCGCTCACGTTGAGCGTCTGCGCGGCGGGCGCCGCTGCGTCAAGTTGCGCCCCAAAGCTCAGGCGCGTGGGCGACGCTTGCAGCCTGGAGTCTGGCGCTTGAGCGGGGGGGGCGTTCGACGTCCCGAGGACCTCAAAGCTGAGGCGGCGGGGTTTGCTGCGCAGCTGTTGTGCGTCGACCAAGGTCAGCGCCAGCTCCACGCGTTGGGCTGTGGTCGAAGCCAGCTTGAACTCAAAAAAGTCGAGCGTCCCCCCCGTCTGGACGCTGTTGGATACGTCGAGCGAAAACGGCTCAAAGCGCTCCGCGCGCACGACGTCGAACTCGGCCCTCACGACGTCCTGATCAGGATCCTTGAAATAGACCCGCCCCACCGCGGGCGCGTCCGTCGTTTTGATCGTAGCGGGAAAGTCGATCAGGGCGATGTCGGGAGTACTTCCTTGCGCGCTCCCCTCAAAAGACGCCACAACGCCCAACAAAAGTGCCACGCTCACAAACGCCACCCGCCTTAAAAGAACCATCGTTCCCCCTTGAGGCCATGCGCCCTAGCGTGGCGCACAGCTCGTCGTTTTTCGAGCAACCACCCCGCATTTTTCAGCCCATTCTATAACGACCCGCCGCCCGCGGACAAGCGTTCGTCCTGCCGTGGACGTGGGTCACCCCCTCCGTGACAGCACCTCACTACACTTTAGGCCAAAGTGTGTGAAAATAAGTTGGAAACATCGGCCCACATTTTCTGCGTCATTTTCAGGTGGGGCGCGCTCGTCCGTTGGACGTGCGTCTTGTCCCTGTTTCGGGCACCTCGATCGTGGTGTATACTTCCCGTACTTATGTTCCCTGACTTACAGACCGCTGGAAGTGAACGTCGCTATACTGGAGCCGTAACGGCCACCGTGTTGTTCGGGGTTGCGTGTGGTCAAAATTTACCCTCAACAAGCGCTATCACAATTTGAAGGAGGACACGTGTCAAAATTACGACGTGCACCCATGTGGGCTCTGCTGCTTACGCTGCTGTTGGCCTGGACGACCACAGCTTTTGCAGAGGATTTAGTCGTTCGTCCCGGGGGTAACGCCTCGTTAACGCTCCAGGAAGCCGTGGACAACGCCCGCCCCGGGGACCGCATCATCCTCGAGGACGGCACGTACACCGTGGACTTGCTCATCGAGAACCAAAAGGACCTCACCCTCGTGGCCCGCAACGCCGGGCGCGTGGTCTTTGAAAGCCGGGTGCCCTTCTCGGCCGTGGTCACGGTACGCAAATCCGAGGCGATCATCCTCGAAGACATCACGATCACCAGTCGCAGCCAGTTCAACCAGGACGGCACGGGCCAGGAGTCCGTGGGCAACGGCGGCTTGCTCATCGAGGACAGCAGCGGCACGAGCGCCCGCCTCGTCCAGACCACGGACCAGGAGTGTGTCAGCCCCGACAGCATCGGGGTGATCCTCAACAACGTCACGGTCGAGAAAAATTTGGGGCCGGGCATGATCATCGACAACTCGAGCGTGTGTATCGTCAACAGCTTTGTGCGTGACAACCGGCGCTCGGACCTGTTTACCGTGCGCAACAACCAAATCAACCAAGCCAACCAAAACAGCAACAGCCGCAGCAACCGCAACACCACGATCAACCAGGACCAACTGATCACCCAGGCCGTGGCCGGTTACGGTTTCGTGCTCGTCAACAAAGCGAACCTCAGGCTAGACACCGTGGTCGAGAACAACGAGGGCAGCGGCGCGTTCGTGTCCGAGGATTCTGTGTTGACCGACCTCGACAGCACGTTTCAAAATAACCTGGGCGCGGGGGTCGAAGTGCGGTTGCACGCCTCGGCGAAACTGGTCAACACGGTGTTGCGCGGCAACCTGGGCGCGGGGGCGTTCGTCGAAGACAGCTCGACGTTGAGCCTGAGCGGACCCGACTCGCTCGTCGAGAAATCCCGCGCCGACGTCAGCGCGGACGGTCACCCCGGCGACGGGGTGCGCGCCGAGTTAGATTCCCGCGTGACGATCAGCGGCGCCCTGATCCAAAACAACGCCGGCTCGGGCATCGCGCTCGACCTGTCGACGGCCTTGGTGTCCAACACCGACCTCTTCGACAACCTGGACAACGGCATCGACCTGCAACACGAATCTACCCTCCAGGTCAGCGACCAGAGCGAGATTTCGGGCAACGGAAACCTCGCCGTGTTCCTGTTGGATTCCACCTCGGACCCCCACAGCCTCCAGTCCACCGAGGCGAGCCGCCGCGCGACGCGAGAGACCTTGACCTTGCGCGTGAACGACGCCCCCGGCGCGACGCTCGACAACATCCTGATCCAGAACAACCGCAACGGCGTGGCCTCGCTCGAGTTTTCGTCCGCCACGTTTAGCAACGTCGAGATCCGCGACAACACCGGGAACTTCCTTTTCGAGCTCAACGTCAGTGCCGCGCTGACCGTCTCCGACGGCACGATCATCAACAACCCCGTCAACAACGGGCTGTTCTCGGTCACCGACCTCTCGAGCCTGTCGGCCAACGACCTCGACGTGCGGGACAACAACGGCTTCGTGTTCGACATCAGCGACGACTCGATTCTCCACCTGGCCGGCACGAAAAACACCTTCACCGGCAACGGCGGGAACGTGTTGATGCTGGACACTTCAGACGCCTCGCTGGCCAACGCCACGTTCGAGAACAACGACGGCAATTCGATCCACACGCTGGACTCCAGCCTGCTCGTCCAAAACGCCAAGTTCGACAACCAGGGCGGGGACGCCGTGGTGATGTCCAACTCGGTGGGACAGTTCGACAACGTCGAGTTCAACAACCACACGGGCAAGGGCCTGTCGTTGGACAACGACAGCACGCTGACCGTGACGGGCGGCAAGTTCAGCGGCAACGGCTCGGGCGTAACGATCGGCACCTCGTCGGCCAGTTTCACGAACGTCGACTTCCTCAACAACGACGGGTTGGGCATCTCGATCAGCGACCGTTCCGCAGTCAACCTCGACACCATCACGCTCAGCAACCACCCCGACGGCGGGGTTTTGCTCAAGGGCAGCTCCACACTCAGGATCAACAACAGCGAAATTAGCGCCAACGGGGGCGTGGGGCTGGACATCTCCGACCGCTCGACCGTGACGCTGGACAACAGCGAGGTCACCCGCCAAAACGGGCTGGGGATTTCCTTAGACCAGTCCTCCCTGCGCGCCAACAAACTCACCGTGTTCAACAACGGCGGCACCGGCATCGACGCGGCCAACGACGCCACCCTGAGCCTGACGAACAGCGAAGTACGCGCCAACGCCGGCGCCGGACTGCGCGCCAAAAACGTGCTCGTTGAGCTCAACGGCACCGACTTTTTGAACAACACGGGCGCCGGTTTGGACGCCAGCAACCGTTCCAGCCTCCTGGCCACCACGGTCGAGGTGAGCGGCAACCGCGGAGACGGGGCCGTGTTGGACAACAGCACCCTCAACGCCAACGACTTGACCTTGCTCAACAACAGCGGTGTGGGCTTAAACGTGAGCAACAGTTCCACGGCCTCGATCGTCAAGGGGAGCATCAACGACCACGCTGAAGAAGGGATCTTGGTTACGGCCTCCACGGTCAAGTTGGTCGACGTTGCCGTGAAGAGCAACACCAACGTCGCCGTTCAAGCGGACTCTAACGCGCTGTTGAAGTTCACCCGCGTTGAGGTCAACGACAACCAGGACCAAGGCATTTCGCTCACCAGCAACGCCTCGCTGCGCTGGGACGGCGGTTCGCTCTCGGGCCAAAAGGCGGAAGGGTTGCTGCTCATGAACGCTTCGGCCAGCCTGTCGGGCATCACGATCGCCAACAACAACGGCGACGGGATAACGGCGGACGGCAATTCCTCGTTGGCCCTGAGCGGCTCGAGCGTGAGTAAGAGCAACGGTTACGGTGTTGTGGTCTCCGGAAGCGTCGCCTTGGACATGAGCAACACGACGATCAGCGAAAACGACAAGGACGGCCTCAACGCCGACGCCGCTTTTGTCCAACTGGACAGCGTCGACGTTCGCGGCAACTCGGGACGCGGCATCTTTGCCCAGGGGTTGGCCACGCTCAACGTGAACAAACTCACGATCAGCGGCAACACCGAAGAGGGCCTGTCGGCCGACGGGTCAGTGATCGACGCCGTTGAGTTACAGGTCTCGGACAACGCCAAGTCGGGCATCCAACTGGTGCGCCAGAGCGCGTTGTCGCTCCAGAACTCGGTCGTGCAGAACAACGGCACGAACGGCGTCGACTTGGACAACTCGTCGATCAACGCGCAATCCCTCGTCATCGACAGCAACCGCGACGCAGGCTTGGTCGCCGCCGCGCGCTCGTTCGTGCTGCTGTCGAATAGCAGCGTCTCGGGCCACAAACGCGAAGGCATGACGGGCAACGACTCCATCTTTGAACTCAGCGACACCACGATCCAAAACAACGGCCGCGAAGGGGTGTTGCTCGAAAACCGCTCGACGCTGAGCCTCACCAACGGCACGGTAGACGCCAACGGCAAAGAGGGCTTGGCCCTGATGCGCTCGGTGATCGAACTCTCGAACGTGACGATCACGAACAGCGGGGGGGACGCCATCAAGGCCGAAGACACCTCGACCGTGGCCCTCTACGGCAGCACGCTGAGCCAGAGCGCAGACTACGGTTTAGAGTTGCTCAACTCCTCGGTAGAGATGCTCAACAGCACGGTGTCCGACAACGGCCGCACGGGCATTTTTGCGGAAAACCAGTCAACCTTGGTGTTGGTGTCCAACGAGGTGTCGAGCAACGGCACGCACGGCATCGACCTGACGGACTCCAACGCCACGCTCAAGAGCAACCAGGTGATGTCGAACGGACAGTGCGGCATCCAAGTGGCCGAAAACGACACTTCGATCATCACGGGCAGCGGCAACGCAGTAGGCGGCAACGGCACCAACCTGTGCGGCACGTTGCCCGAAAACCTGGCCACCGAAGTTCAGGTAGCCGGCTAAGTTTTAAGCGAACACTGACGAAAAAGAGGGGACAGGTTGCACACAACCTGTCCCCTCTTTGCTTTTTTCGGTTAGCCTGGTAGGGTTAGCTTTCTTCGTCGTCAGAAATGTAGAACGAACCCGTGGCCATGGCGAGCAACTTGCCCGTGCCGTCGTGGACTTCGCACGTGGCCACGGCCACCTGTTTGCCGCAGTGTACCACGCGGCTTTCGGCCACCAACACGCCCTTGGAAGCTGGACGCAGGTAGTTCACCTTGACCTCCATCGCCACGCAGTATTGGTCGTCTTTCAACAACGAAAACACCGCCCCCCCCATGCACGTGTCCGCCAGCGTGTACGTCACCCCGCCGTGCAGGATGCCCAGCCGGTTGAGCAACTCCGGCTTGATCGCCAATTCACATTTGGTATACCCTTCACGGTACGCTTTGAACTCGACGCCCAGGTAGCGGCTAAAATAGAGGGTGTTCCCCTCGGATGCTTTGGTGTATTTCGACATGGTTTCCCCGAATTATTTCCCCTTAAAATGTGGCTCTCGCTTGTCCAAAAAAGCGCCAATGCCTTCCCGTACGTCTTGGGTGGTGAGCGTGATCGCCTGAGCCTGAGCTTCTTGTTCCAACGCTTGGTGAAACGTGAGCTCAAAACTGCGGTTAAGGGCCGCCTTGGTCGACCCCAACGCCACGGTGGGGCCCTGGGCCAGCGCGCGCGCCAGCGTGCGCGCCTCGTCCAGCACGTCCTGGGCGGGGTCGAGTGCGACGGCCAACCCCAACGTTTGGGCCTCCTCGGCGCGCACTTTCCGGGGTGTGAGCAGCAACTGCTTGGCTCGCTGCAACCCCACGAGGCGGGGCAACAACCACGTGCCACCCCCGTCGACGCTCAGGCCCCGTTTGGCAAAAGCCCAGTAGAAATAGGCATCTGCGCCCATCAACACCACGTCACACATCAAGGCCACCTGGCAACCCGCCCCCACGGCCGCTCCCCGTACGGCGGCCACCCAGGGGATGTCCATCTCGAAAGGCTCGAGCAAAGTCAGGTGCATGCGCTCGATCCAGGCACGCGCTGCCACGGGGTCGCCCAGGTCCAACGATTGCCCCAAACTGGCCAGGTCGGCGCCCGCACAAAACGCGCCACCCGCGCCGCTGAGCAGGCCAGCGCGCGCCCCGTCGCGCTTGGCCCGTTCGAACGCTTCGGCCAGCGCGCCCAGCATCGGGCCGTCGATGGCGTTGAGCACGCGCGGACGGTTGAGCTCGATGTGGGCTACGTTCGCTTCGAATCGATAAGTCACCACGTTCATGACAGTTCCTCGGGTTGGCTGCGCTGGGGTACCAAGTTGACCTGCGTTTGGGGCGAAAACGAAAACGTCTCCAACAGGTCCGAGACGGCCCCGACGCTTACGCGCTGAAAATTGGCCAAAATCGTGTCGAGGTCACGGTAGGGCAGGTCGTAGAGAAAGTCAAACGCAAACGAAAACAGGCGGCGCAACGACTGTTCACCTTCCACGGCCAGCGCGGTCAAAACGCGGTTGCGGGCGCTGTCGAGTTCGCCTTGAATTACCCCCTTCTCTACGAGCGTTTGGATTTTTTCTTGGATCGTTTGGGCGACCGCGGCCGCGACGTCAGGGTCACAGCTGTACGAGACGCCCGCCACCCCTAAGCCGTCCTGCGCGTGGTAGCTGGCCGCGACGTAGTCCACCAGGCCCTTGTCGACCAACGCCCAGTGCAGGCGCGAGTTGCCAGGGTGTCCCAGCACGTCGACCACCAGGTCCATCGCCTCCCGTTGCTCGCTCTGGTAAGCGGGCGCTGGACAGAGCACGACGCCGTGTTCGCGGCTCAGGTGGTCGCGCACACAGCGGTCGTGGTTTTCTCGGGGCGTGAACGCGGGGTACGCTCGCCCGCCCTGCCCGCCGCGCCACGTCCCGCAGTGGCGCTGCACCAGGCCGTGTACGCGCTCGGGGTCAAAATTTCCGACGAAGGCCAACGTGAGGTTGCGGGGGACGTAGCGCCGTTCGTAATAGCTGCGCATCTGCTCCGGGGTCAGGGCCCTCACGGACGCCGTGCTACCCAAGATGTCTTGTCCCAAAGGGTGCTCGGCGTAGAACGTCGCGATCGCTTTGCGTTGCAACACCGCCCCGGGTTGGTCTTCGTAGAGCGCGATTTCCTCGAGGATGACGTTCTTTTCAACCTCAAAATCTTGCTGCCGCAACGCTGGCTGCATCAACTCCGCGAGCAGTTCGAACAGCGCCTCGAGGTGCTCGGGCAGCACGCGGGCGTAGTAACCGGTGTACTCGCTGCCCGTAAAGGCGTTGTACTCCGCGCCCAAACGGTCGAACGTGGCGTCGATCTCCTCACCGCTGAGCGCCGCGCTCCCCTTGAACAGCATGTGCTCCAAAAAGTGGGACACACCGCCCAGCGCCGGGGGCTCGTCGCGGCTGCCCGTTTTGACAAAAAATCCGACGGAAACCGACTTCATCTGGGGGTGATGCTCGGCCACCACGTTCAGGCCGTTGTCCAAATCCCAACGGTGGTAGCCCATCAAGGCACCTCGGGTGGGCGTCGGCCCAACGTCATCACGGTGAAGTGCTCGGGGACGGCCGTTTTCAAGTAGGCGTTGACCTCGTCCAACCCGAGCGCGTCCACCCGGCGCATGGCCTCCTCCAGCGTGCGCAGCTTGCCCGTGTAACACCGCTCGCGGGCCATGGCCGCTGCGCGGGCGCGCGTGGATTCTCCCTGCACCACGTAGTCCGTCTTCAAGCGCGTCTTGGCCTTGTCGAACTCCTCGGGCGTGATGCCCTGCGCCACCCGACGCAACTGCGCCAGCAGCACCTCGAGCGTTTCTGGGGCGCGCGCCGTCGTTGTACCCGCGTACCCCAGCACGCCGCCGAAGCGCTTCGTGGTCACGTGGGTGGCGAACACGGAGTAGGCCAGGCCGCGCTTTTGGCGCACCTCGACGAACAGGCGCGAACTCATCCCCCCCGACAGCGCCAGCACCCCCATGCGGGCCTTGAGGTAGTCGGGGTGCGCAAAGGGCACGCTGTCGTAGGCCACCCCGATCTGCGTTTGCTCGGTCTCTTGGTCGAGGTGTTCCCTCCCGCTGCGCTGCGTTCCCAGTGTCACGCTCGGGGTAGCAGGACCGCGCCAATCCCCGAACAACGCTTCAACCTGGGCCACGAGCGCGCGCGGCTCAAACGCCCCGGCCACGCTCAACACCGCGCCCCGTGGACCGTACCGTTCCCAGCACCCTTGGACGTCCTGCAAGCAAAGGGCCTGTAGCGTCTCGGGCGTTCCCTCAGAAGGGTTGGACAGCGGGGGAGGGAAGAAACGCTGACCCAACTCGTAAAACATCTTTTGCGCCGGGGCGTCCTCGAGCGCGCTCAGCCTGTGCAGGGCCAGTTGGCGCACCTCTTCCAGGCCCGCGCTGGGCAAGTGGGGCTGACCCAACGCCGTGCGCAGGATGCGCAGCGCTTGGGGCAGGTGCTGGGGCAGAACGGTGCCCGAGAACGTGAGCAACTCGCGCTCGCAGTTGTGGCCTTCTTGGAAGCCAATGTGGTCGATCTGGGTGGCCAAAGCGCGCGCGTCCCAGTCGCCCGCCCCCTTAAACAGCAACTCCTGGGTGACGCAAGACAGGCCAAAGCGCGTTGTCGGATCGTGCTGCGCCCCCAGCGGCAGGTAGAGCGCAAACGCCGTGGAGTGAGCCTGCGGGTGGTGCTCGGCCAACACCACCAGGCCGTTGTCCAACGGCCGTTCGAACTGCGTCACGGGCGCGCGCACGGCCGCGGCCTTATCGAGCAAACGTGTCGATCATCAAGCGCGCGTCGCCCAGGGGGTAGAGGATGGGGCAGGTCGCGCCGCGATCGACGTACTGTTGCACTTTGGCGCGCACGTCATCGGGCGTGCCGCTGGCCGTGATGCGCTCGACCAGGTCGTCGGGGACGAGGGGCATCGCTTTTTGGATCTGTTCTTTGGTGGCTGGCCAACCCAAGATCTTCTGGATTTCCGTGACGATCCCGGGATCCACGTTGCTCGCCTTGGCGATGTGGGGTTGTTGGGCCAGGTACTGGGTGAGCAGTTCGCGCGCGCCGTCGAGCGCCCGGTGTCGGTCTTCGTGGACGGAACACACCACGAG
>Ga0114931_10009998_pt1 | contig 11326 bp, 8 predicted proteins | sample 2SBtaG_FD_89579 | JGI IMG/M metagenome (GOLD analysis project Ga0114931, IMG submission 89579) | Deep subsurface microbial communities from Kolumbo volcano to uncover new lineages of life (NeLLi) - 2SBTROV14_V59a metaG | ecosystem: Environmental > Aquatic > Marine > Volcanic | place: Kolumbo...
AAGGACAGGAGGTCCGCCATGAGCCGGTTGGTCGACATCGACTGGCCGAGCTCGGTGCCCAAGCTCTCAGGGCCCGGCGCAGGCGCTCGGGAGCAGCTCTCGAGGTTCGGCGGCCCGGCTAGCAAGATGTCGAGCTGCTTTTCGAGCTGGCGCACCGACGTGAAGTACTGATCGAGCCGCTGCGCGTCGTGGGTGCCGACCTGTTGAAGCAGACGCTCGCGATCGTCTTTGACCGCCGACAGAACGCTTTGCCGAAGCATCAAGCGGGGATCCGGGGTGAAGGGTCCGGCATTGGGATCTGCGAATTCATCCCCGAACACACGGGTATACAGGGCCATCGGAGAGATCTCGGGCGCGTTGAACACCCCCTGGCTCTCGAAACTGTAGCTCTGATTCGGATTGCCGGTGCACGACATCTCTAGAGAGCGGAACCGCGTGAGGCCGCCGATCTCCGCTGCGATGATGGTGTCGAGCGTAGGCGCTGGCACCGTATTGTCTTGCTCGGGCAAGCTCCCGGTCAGAGTTCCCATCAAGCCCGTCGTGTGCGGGAAGTTTGGACGCCCGTCGAGCTTGACGTCGAACCCGCTGAGGACGCTCACCTGATCGCGAAGCTTGCCGCCAGTCGCGAGCTCGCGATCGAGGGCTTGCAGCTCGATCGAAAGCTCATAACCGGAGCCCTCTGTGGGCGGCGCCCAGCGTTCCGGATTCATCCCGCAACCCCACATCCACGCGCCAAATCGCAGCGGCAAAGGCGCGCCTTGGGCCAGCGCTGTCCCATTGGCGTTTAAGAAGCAATCGAGCAGCGGGAGCCCCAGCGAGATAGCGCCTCCGGCAAGCGTACCGCGAAGCAAAGTTCTCCGATTGAACCGCTTCATGACTCGCCTCCCGTTGATTCGGCCTCGCGCGGACCCGAGGTGGTTCGGAAACCGTCGCTCAGTACGATCTGCCGCATCAGCTCCAGCACGCGGTACTCCGATTCGGTAAAGCGCTCGTTCAAGTACGCGAGGAGCTCCCCTTCACCCGTTTCCGGCTCGCGGCCCAGCGCATACCGGTAAAGGCTTCGGACCAAGCACGGGCCCAGAGCGGGGTGATTCCGCAACGCGCGGCCTAAACCCGCTGCATCTTCGTATGCGACCCCGTCGAGCTCGCCGGAAGTGTCGATCGGAGCTCCGTTTTCCTCTTCGCGAAGCACACCGACTGCATCGAAGCGTTCGAGTGCTAGGCCGATCGGATCCATCAAGTCGTGGCAGCCCGCACAGGCGTCGTTGGTGACGTGCCGCTCCAAGCGTTCGCGCGCGGTGCGAAGCTCCCCCGTGGTGTTTTCGACGATCGAGAAGTCGACGTTCGCAGGCGGCGTCGGGATGTCTTGGCATAGGAGCACCTCGCGCACGAACTTGCCACGCAAGGTCGCCGAGCTCCGGCCTGGGTGCGCGTAGAGCGCATTGAAGCTGATCTGCGAGAGCAGCCCCTGCCTGTGCGCTTCCTCCGCAAAGACGTACGGCTGCCAGCCGTCGGCCGCTACGACAGGCACGCGATACGCAACGCCCAGGCTTCGCGTCATGAACGATTCAGACGTCGTGAACAGATCGCGATAGTCTTTTCCCTCGGTGAGGTGGGCGACGATCGTGCGGAGCGTTTGCTCCTTGGCTTCTTTCGCGAGGCTTTGCGTGTAGATGGGAAATAGCGCGCTGTCCTTGCGGACCAGACCGTCGTCGAACTGCTTGAAATCGTACAGGTCGGAGAAGATCGCACGGATTCCTGCCTCGAGCTTTGGCGATGCGAGCAGGCGCTCGACCTGCGCAGCTAGGCCGTCGTCGCTGGTCAAGTCACCGTTTTCCGCCGCGGTCAGCAGCTCGTCGTCGGGAGTGCTGTTCCACAAGAGGTAGCTCAGGCGGGAAGCCATGGAGACGCTCGTGAGGCGCAGGGTCGACGGATCACGAGGATCGGGCTCTGCCACCTCGACCCGGAACAGGAAATCGGGAGAGACCAGAAGACTGGTCAGCGCGAGCTCGAGGCCGGCGTAGAAGTCGCCCAGCATGTCCGCCGCCTGATTCGCGATGTCGATTCGAGCGTTTGCCTCGTCGCTGGTTAGCGAGCGGCGAAACAGTCGCCGTCCAATACGCTCGACGAATGTTCGAGCGCAGGCCTCGTCCCTGGACGTCGCTGCGCCTGGTTGGCATGGAACGAGATCTCCCCGGTGCGCTTCATCGAGCGCCTGTTCCGCCACGGCCGTTGCTGCTGCTTCGTACTTCTCGAAGCCGGACGGCGTCACGCTCGCAAACGTAGACCCGACCGCAAACAGCCCTGCGCGCCGATCGTCCGGGTCAATTCGGCCTGGCACGCTGATGTGCTCGCCGAGCACGTCGTGGATGCTACGCGTGAACTGTTCGGTGGTGAGGCGCCTGAGCGCAACCGGCCCAGCGTCCACTTTGACCGCCTGTGACGAGCCCGCGCTGCCGCCACAGCCCGGAAGTGGAGTCGATGAGAGCATCGCGCAGCCCAAAAACAGGACGGACATCAGGCTGGCGAGTCTGTGGTGGGGTGCGCGCACGTAGGTGCTCTCGAGGTCAATTACCAACGGTCACGGAAGGTACGCCGATGCCGTGATTGGTGCAATGGACGTCGTATTGCGCTCGATGGGCCCGAATGAGTCGAGTGACACACAGATGCAGGTCGCCTAGACTCGCCCCGCCAAAGCGCAGGAGGACATCGAGATGCTTAGGAAGTTCGTTTTGATCACCGGGTTTCTGGACATTCCCATCGGCCTCGCGACCTGGGCTGCGGCCATCCTTGAGCCGCAAGATGCGCACTTCGGCGCACTGATGACCTGCGGCGCCTTCCTGATTTTTGCCGGTGCTGCGCTCATGTGGTCGGCGCAAGACATGAAGGTCCGCGCTCCGGTCATCTTCTGGCAGGGTTTCGTTCGCCTGACCGCGGTTGCCAGCATCATCTACATGGTTCCAAAAGGAATTGCTGAACCATGGCAGTACGGCATCTGCGCCTTCGACGGCACGATCGCGCTCGTCTACATCATCGGAATGATGCAACACACCGGGGCATCGTTCGGCCGGCTGATGATGGGCAAGGCGGCGTAAGGAGGCAGGGACAGCGGCAGCGAAGGGCCGTTGGACGGTGCCGGGCAGCGGCTTGAGGGGGGGCCGGCTCTACGGGTTGTCGCTGGGGTGCTAGCCTGCGCGCATGGTTCGTGTGGCAGCGTTTGGAGTGTTCTTGGTTCTGCTGCATTTGGGAGAGCCGATCGTCATTCCCATTCTGCTTGCAGCGCTGATCGCGATCAGCCTTTCGAAGATTCTCGATCTCAGCGACAAGGGCCTTCCCCACTGGGCCGCGGTGTCGCTTGCGTGCCTTGCCGCAATCGCGGTCGTTGCCGCCCTTGGGTTTGTCACGACACGGGCCGCAACCGACTTCGCTTCGGCGTTCAGCCAATACCGGGGAGATTTCGATCGTTTGCAGGGTGAGGTAGCGTCCTGGCTTTGGAGCCAAGGGTTGGGCATCTTGGCCACTGCCGTCGAGGAATTCGACCCGCGTGAGCTTGCGCGAGGCCTCACGCTGCCTGGTCTTACCCTGGCGCTCAGCGTGGTATCGGCGGGTTCGCTCGTCCTGCTGATCACGGTGTTTCTCGTCATTGAGAGCGGTTCCATCTCCCAGAAGCTCAAGGGGACGGATCGGCTGGGCAGGCTCGATGTACAAGTGCTCAAAGGAGCGGCTCGCGACGTGCAGCGCTATCTCTTGATCAAGACCGTGACCAGTGCGGCAACGGGTCTTCTCGTGGCCGGACTGACCAGCGTAGTGGGCCTCGGCCACTCTCTTCTATTCGGATTGATCGCCTTCGTCCTCAATTACATCCCGAGCATTGGCAGCATCCTCGCTTCGGTTCCGGCGATCGCGCTGTGCCTGATCACGCTCGGATGGGTTCCGGCGTTCGTGCTGGCCGCGGGGTACGTCTTCATCAATTTGCTCATTGGCATCTTGATCGAGCCACGTTGGGCGGGGCAGGCCACGGACCTTTCCCCTTCGGTCGTCGTTCTGTCGATGATTTTCTGGGGTTTTGTGCTCGGCCCGATTGGGGCGCTCCTCTCGGTCCCCCTCACGATCATCGTGCGGATCACCGCCGCGCAGTCGGAGGAATGGTCTTGGCTCGCGATGCTGCTCAGCTCCCCTCGTAGCGTGCGGACCTGACGGCGCTCAGCAGCCTAGCCGGCAGCGGTTTGGTTCGCGAGGCCGGCCAGGACGTATGCGGCGATCGGAACGACCTGGCCGTCTTCTTCCATCCCTTTGATGCACCATCGAGCCGCGTCTTGCATGCTGGGGAACGCCTTGTTGGGCGCGGGCTGCGGGGAGATCCAGCGAAGCGCCGTGTACCCGCCACGGACCAATCCGTTCTGAATGATGATCGCGCTGCCGATATTCTTCTGACGAATGATCGGACGCCGGCTGTCTTCGAAGGCCTTCATTTGCCGCCGCAAGGTCGCGTTGGGTATCCGCACGATCGTGGTCGTATCGACGATCAGGGCGTGTCGCCTAGGCGCGGCGAAGACGTGCTCATAGCAGCGCTGCATGTACGCGATATCGGATGACGTCATGACTGGCGGCATGGTGATCAGCACGAGCGGCCACATCGACACGTCGAATCCAAGGCCCACGCCCACCGGCGGCCCACTCACTCTCAGTCCTTCCCCCATGCCGGGATTATCGGCATTCCTTCGGGCGATGCAAGCAAGGCGTCGAGGGTTACACCGGAGCGCGGCCTTTAACGATCAACTCGTGGACTCGAATGGGTAGTCTGGAATGCCTTCGAAGCGTCCTAGAGGTGCTCCCGAGCCGCCTGCGCGAGCTTCGCCTCGAAGCGGTCCGGCTGAAAACCGACGTATACGAGATCGTCCATCTGAAAGGTTGGAATCGTCTTGAGTGGGTTGAGGTCGCCGAGACGTTCGGCGGCCGCCGTGCTCTGATCCACATCGCGCTCGATGAAGTTGATGCGGTTTGTTTGCATGTAATCGCGGGCCTTTCGGCACACGGGGCACCATTGCGTTGCATACATCGTGATTACGACGCGCCGCCGCGCGACGTTCCATTTCCAGTCGGGTATAGAGCCTCTCGAAGGCGTTGCAGGGCGAGGCGCAGCCGTTCCGAGCGCCGAATGCTTCGGCTTCGGCTTTGGTATCGGCGCCTCACTACTTCGGGCAGGCGGCCGCTCCGGCACGCTCTTGGCCTTCGAACCCAACGAAGAGAAGGCCCAGGTGATGCCGGCCAAGACGAGCAGCAGGGGGATGAGCGTCGTCCACCAGGCGCTCCGCGCAGGCGGGGCCTTGGAAGGCATCCCGCTCAAGCGGCATAGCTCGCACTCCCCCCTCTGATTGAGCGGGAGTTGATGCTTCTCGCAGATCCCTCTTGGTTTGACCATCTTCGGTTCACTGTACCACGGGCGCTGCGGCAGGCTGATAGAGCTGAGCCTACTGCACGACGAGGCATTGCGCTGCGCCTACGCTGCCTTCGTTGTTGTCCTCGCCGCATTCGAGCGTCAGTGAAAGGCCGGCCGCTTCGTCATCGACCGTGACGTAGAAGTCCCAAGGCCCGATGTCGCCGGCCTCTGGCTGGAATTCCATGAACAGCGTCTCGGTTTGTCCCGGAAGCAACGACACCGTGGTGCTCTGGAAGCCCAGCAATACGCCATCAGGGAACAAACCTTGGTAGAAGCCCACCGGCACTCCCGCATTGACGCCGAGCGATCCCGTGTTCGCGATCTGAGCTTGGATGGTGATCGCGCTCGGGCATGAGCTCGTGTTGACCGATAGACCGGCCACCGAAAGATCCGGTGCGTTGAATACGCCTTCGCCTTGAACGTTCTGGCGGTAGTTGTTTAGCCCGTTGCCAGACCAGCTATTGGCTTCTTGCGCCGGGATCGCGCCTGACGCTTCGACGTTGGTGACATGATAGGTGTGCTGGTTCCATACCTGCCGCGTCCGTACCCACTTGTCATTCGTGTCGCCAAAGGCGAAGAGTCCGTGCGTGCCGACAGCGCAACCGTCGCGGACGATCTTATCGTCGTTGGCAGGAACGATGAACTCGGAATTGCCGTCTGCATCGACGTCGACGATCAGCGGATACTCTGCAGCCGTGCGCGAGGAGTTTGCCAATTTCAGAAGCTCGCTACCGTCCTGTCCGGATAGAATATAAAGGTGACATTCGTCGTTGTAGACGACCTCGGCCTTTCCATCGCCTTCGAAGTCGAACACGCTCGAACCGGTCACGCTCGAAGAGATGTCCTGCACGACTACGGACCAGAGGATCCCATCGTTCCGGCCCGTGCTGCAGAGATCGAGCGGCACGGGGTCACCGGCGCAGTCGAGGTCATACACGGCGTAGTTGCCCTTGCCCGCAGCGGCGAACTCGGGGCGTCCGTCTCCGTCGAAGTCCGCCACAGTCGGCGCTCCGCCCTGGCCACCACCTGGAATCGGAACCGGGCCGAACACGACCGCGCCATCGACGCCATTCAAGACTCGCGCGTTTCCGTTGCTTATGCTGATCACGTCAGGATGTCCGTCGCGGGTCATGTCCGCAACGGCGACGAATCCATCGGGCGCGGCGGTGTTTTCCCAAACGAGGCTCCCATCGGCATTGAAGACCTTGTTGCCGCCAACGATGTCGAGGTTACCATCGCCGTTGAAATCAGCCGCCGACGTGATGCACCATTCGCCGTTGCAGCCTAGCCAACCCTGGTCTTGTATCGGGGTTCCGTCGTTGTCGAACCACTTCCCCCCGATGAGGACCTCTGCCTCGGGGTCCTCGTCCAAGTTCGCGAGCGCAGGGTAGCCTTGTTTGGCCCCGGCGCTGACATCCGCCGTCCATTTCTCTGTCCCGTCATGCTCGAGCACGATCAAGTGACGATCCTCGGTCATGAAGACGATCTCGAGCTCCGGATCGGCATCCAGATTTCCGACGGCAGCCCCGGTTCCCCATCGGACGTTGTACCTGGTGTCGGGGATCATTAGATTCTCGCTGCCATCTTCGCCGTTGAGCATGACCAGCATGTTGTTGTACCTGCCCCGGTACGCGACGGTCACGACCTCTGGAAGACCATCGGCATCGACATCGGCGATGGCCGGGGTTGATTGCACTTGGCGGTAACGGTCATCTTGGCTCCAACCTTGCCAGTGCCATTCGACCGTGGGTTCGAACGTGACGGAGCTCGGACGCAGCTCACACAGTGGACCTTGTGGCTGAGGCAGGCACTGGGCAAGGGTCGGCTCACAGAAGTGACCCTCTGGGCAATCGAAGCTGTCCTTGCAGTCATTGCCTGGCGTCGCGCATTCGCCGGCGAGACAAACGTCGCCGACCGCACAGCAGATGGAGCCATCGCCGCCGCAGCGAACCCCGGACGCGCAAGGAGGCACGCAAGCGCCGTCAAAGCATTCCTCGCCCAGCGCGCAACAGACCGCGGGCGTTCCGCACAGCAATGCGGACGCGCAGGTTTCCGTGCCGCCGCTTGCCCCGGACCCGGCCATGCCACCAGCGCCGCTTGCACCAGCGCCGCCGGCCATGCCGCCGCTGCCCGCCGTGCCGCTCACGCCGCCCGTGCCGCCACCCCGTGACGTACCATCTCCAGAGCCACCACAACCCAAGACGGCGACCGCCACGAAGAGCAATCCAAGTTTATTTATATCCATAATGTAATAATACACTATTAAAGACCGGCTGGCTCACTGAAATCCCGTGCTAATTCACCAAGGTGTCCAACCCCAACGGCCTTCTCCAGCGGCTCGATCTGGAGCTGCTCGATACCGACCTCTTTCGCGGGCTCAGTCCTCACGATGGGCGTCCGAGAATTTTCGGCGGCCTCGTCGCCGCCCAGTCGCTCATTGCGGCGTGCCGCACGGTCGAAGGCCGCGTCGCTCATTCGCTGCACGGGTACTTCCTGCGCGAAGGCGAGACCAGGGCGCCGATCATCTATTACGTCGACCGCATCCGCGATGGACGCTCGTTTGCGACCCGGCGCGTCGTCGCCAAACAGCATGGCAAAGCGATCTTCAACATGTCGGTTTCCTTTCAGGTGCCAGAAGAGGGGCTCGAGCATCAAGCGCCGATGCCCGAGGCGCCCCCGCCGGAAACCATTCCGACTAACGAGGAGCGCCTACGCGCCGACAAGGCGCGTTCGCATCATCCGGCGATCGATTTCTTGTTGTTGCTCGATCGGCCCATTCAGCGGCGTGAGGTGGACCACGTCGACCTCTTGGATCCAAAGCCGCACACCGGCATTCAGCGTACCTGGTTTCGGGCGGAGGGCAGACTTGGCGACGACCCGGTGATCCACCAGGCCGTCCTCGCCTATGCCAGCGACTACGGCCTGCTGGAGGGGTCGTTCAATCAGCATGGATACAGCTTCCTGACGGACAAGCTGATCATCGCGAGCCTCGACCATGCCATTTGGTTTCATCAGCCCTTCCGCGTTGACCAGTGGATGCTCTACGTCACCCAAAGCCCGCGAACGTCAGGCGGCCGCGGGCTCAATTTCGGTCACATCTATGCTCAGGACGGGGCGCTGGTCGCGTCGGTAGCGCAAGAGGGCCTGATGCGCATTCGAAAGCCGCAATGACTTCCCACGACGATCAACGCCGGACATGGATTGCGCTTGGCACGTGGGTTTGGGTCACGATGGCCGTAGCTTCGGCCGCAGCCCAGCCCAGCCCGCTTCCAGGACCCGCGGAAGCACCTGCCGGTGCAGAGGCCTCGCCGCAGCTCGCCGAGATCGAAGGCAAGGCTCAGGAGCTTCGCTTGCGGCTACAGGAATGGCGGGCCAAGTCCGCGCAGTACCTCAACGTCGCGCAAGAGGCGCAGACGCGCATCGAGGGCATCGACCGAGACATCGAGCGGCTTCAGCAGCGCAACACGATCCACGTTGCGGCGGATGCCAACGCGGCCGAGCTCGACACGCAGCTTCTCGTGGCTGAACAGGACCTCGTGGCAGCCCGACAGGAAGCCATGACGCTCGATACGGAATCTGAGCAGCGAGCCGAGCGGCGAAAGAAGCTTCCTACGCTCCTGTCCAATGCGAAGCAACGGCTTACCGAGCTCGACGCCGCCCCGCTGCCCTCAGCCGGAGATCCGGCGCTGGCTGCCGCGCTCGAGGAGCTCGATAGGTTGAAGCGCGCCGTGCAGCAAGCAGAGATCGAAGCGTACCAGAACGAGCTCGAAACCTATGACGTGCGCGGAACGCTCCTAGGAAAGCGCCGTGACCGCGCGACGCTGCGAATCGCCTACTATGAGGCGCTGAGCGGAAAGCTGCGCGAGGCCAAACAGCGATTGGCGCGGCTCGAGCTCGAGCGGGAAAACGAGGCGACGAAGCGGCTATTGGACGAGCTGACGGCGTTGCCCCAGGGGTTCAAAAAGACGCTGCAAGACCTCTATCAGCGCAACGAAGCGCTCGCTTCTGTTCGGACTAGCAAGGGAGGGCTTCACGCGCAGATCCAAGACGTAAGCACGAAGCTCTCGCGCGTGGAGGCCAAGGTCGCAGAGATCGAGGCGGAGCTCGGCCGACTGGCGGCCAGGGTCGAGGCGGTGGGCCTTGCCGACCCGGTTGGAGTGCTTCTGAGGCGCCGTCGGGCGGAGGCGCCGGACATCGGCATGTACCGCCGGTTCATACGCATGCGTAAGGAGCAGATTGGCGCCGTGCAGCTCCAACAGATCAAGCTCCGGGAGCAGCGGGAGGCGCTGGCGGATATCGATGCCCTCGTGGACGAGACCATGGCCTCGATCGACGAACCGATCCCTGCGCGCAAACGGGCGGAGCTCGAAAAGCTTCTTCGCCAGCTCTTCGAGACTCAGCGCAAGTACATGGACGCGCTCATCGAGGACTACGAAACCTACTTCCAAAAGCTCGTCGACTTCGACGCCCGGCAGCAAGAGCTGATCGACCGGACCAAGGACCTGATCGCCTTCATCGACGAACGTATCCTTTGGATCCCGAGCGGCAGGGCTGTCCAGCCGCAGCTTTTTTCAGACGGGCGGGACGCCCTGGCTTGGCTCTTCGGCCCGAAGTACTGGCTACAGCTCGGCAGAGGGTTTCGTGACGCGGCCACCCGGTCATGGCCGGTGAATCTCCTGGCTTTACTTCTCGTGATCCTTTTCGTTCCGTTTGCGCGACGGGCTCCTGTGCGGATTCAGCGTCTGGGTGAGCGAGCCGAGCGGCCCGATTGCGTCCGCTTTGGGCCAACCGGCGAAGCGCTCGCGTTGACCGTGCTGCTCGCGCTCTGGCTGCCGGCGATCTTGACCTATGTCGGCTGGCGTTTGGGCCTCTCTCCGGTGGCCACTCAGTTCACCCGAAGCGTTGCGCACGGACTGCTCGTGGCGGCGGGTTTCTGGGCCACGTTGCGCCTGTCGCGACAGATCGTTCGTCCTGGCGGCGTTGCGGAAGCGCACTGCTCGTGGCCCGCCGAAGCGGTAAAGGCGCTTTGGCGCGACTTGCGTTGGCTCACCGTCATCACTGTTCCTTCGGTCTTCGTTATCTTCGTGTTCGAAATGCGCGGAGAGGATCTATGGCGCGAATCGGTCGGTCGGCTCGTGTTCTTGTTCTCGATGCTTGCCCTGGCTGTGTTCAACTACCGGGCCCTGCGATCGGTCGGCCCGCTTGCCCAGGTTTTGCATGGGCGAAGCCATCGTCGTCCTTGGGCATGGCGCGCGATCCAGATCTCCGCGTTGGCGGTCCCACTGGCCCTAGGTGCTGCCGCCCTTCGCGGCTTCTACTGGACCGCGCTTCAAGTTGGAGTCCGGCTGCACCTCGACCTCGTCTTTGTTTTCCTGCTGCTGGTCGCCATCGAGTTGGCGGCACGCTGGTCGATGATCGCGCAGCGCCGTGCCACCCTCGAAGAGGAAGCCCTCGAGGAAAAGCCGGCGAAACCTGCTCCAAGCATGGGAGTCAGCCGATGGATGATAGGCACCGGGATCCTTCTGGCGATCCTCGGGTCGCTTGCGATTTGGGCCGACCTTTTGCCCGCAGCGAGAATTCTTCAGCAAGTCGAGCTCTGGAACGTCACGCAGACGGTCACAGTCTCCCAGCTCGATCCGTCCGGGGTCGAGCACCTTTCCACCGAAACCCGGCCGGTCGCGGTCACGCTTGCCGACCTCTTCCGATCACTGCTGATCGGCTTGCTCACCCTGGCGGTGATCCGCGCCTTGCCGGGGCTGCTCGAGGCGACCTTGTTCCGCCGGCTTGGCCCGGGCGAGCGGTATGCGTATTCGACGATCGTCAAGTACGCGGTCGTGCTGGGTGGTTTGGCGCTTGCGTTCGATGCGATTGGCATCGGCTGGTCGA
>Ga0114931_10009999_pt1 | contig 11326 bp, 9 predicted proteins | sample 2SBtaG_FD_89579 | JGI IMG/M metagenome (GOLD analysis project Ga0114931, IMG submission 89579) | Deep subsurface microbial communities from Kolumbo volcano to uncover new lineages of life (NeLLi) - 2SBTROV14_V59a metaG | ecosystem: Environmental > Aquatic > Marine > Volcanic | place: Kolumbo...
ACTCTCGAAAACCGTCACCGGGTAACCCATCCGCGCCAAGTGGTAGGCGCAGGAGAGACCGGCCGGCCCGGCGCCGACCACGGCGATCTTCTCCGGATGACTCTCTTCGGTCGCCTTCGACAGCTTCAGGTTCTTTTCGATGCCAAAGTCACCGATGAATCGCTCCAACGCATTTACGCTGACGGCGCCGTCTTTCTCGCGCCGGTTGCAATTGTCCTCGCATGGATGCGGGCACACCCGGCCACAGACAGCCGGGAATGGGTTCTTCTGAGTGATCGTCTCCCAGGCGGATTGATAGGCCTGCTCCCGCGTGCGGCCATACTCTTCATATTGGGCCACGGCGATCAGCCAAGTCCGAACCTCCGAGCCCGCCGGGCAGTTGCCGATGCACGGTGCGGTTTTCTCTACGTAACGTGGCCGCAACGGGCTGATATCGGCGCCGCCGCTCCCCATGACCTTGATCTTCGTCTTCTTCTTCGCCTTAAAGAGCCCCATGCCCACTCTCCCTTCTCTACGGGTGCTATCCACCGGCCGGGATCAGTCCTCAGCCGTAAGGGTACAGATTGCGCTTAAAGTCCTCCAGGTATCCCATCAGGCGCTCGTGCTTGCGCTCGTCGTCGACTAGATACTCAAGCAACTGGCGCTACACCACCAGCGGACATGACCGCCGCGACTGCTCGGCCATGCGGATCGCTTCCTCTTCGGCTTCGTCGTGTTCCTCGATCAAATCCCAGATGTCGGCCAGTTCCTCCGGCTGCAAGGAGAAGGACTCCTTCTCCAGGCTGTCGAGGATCGCCTGTTGCACCTTCTTGTGCATCACCGAATCCTGCCGGATGATCTCCATTACCAGCCGGATCAGCGGGTTTTGTGTTTTCTCGAGGATCGCCGTCGTGTGCTCCACGCTGCCGTCCTCGATCTTCTGCCAATTGCGGAGAAGCTTGGTGAGTTGCTCCAACTGCTCGGCCTTGGTGCGCTGTTTCTTCTCTCTCATGTCACAAATCTCCTTCAGGTTTCACCAGCCAATCGCGGGGCGGGAACGCCGCCCGCCCCGCTGGTTCTCGCTAGTCCGGCGCCGCGCCTTCTTTGTGCGGAAGCGTGATAAAACTCCCACCGAAATAGGCATAGACGCAACGTCCCGAGTCCATCAGTTCGCGAATAGCCTTCTTGCAGTCCTTCTTGCTGACTTCATCCTCGCCGTGTTTGGCGATCATCGCCTTGGTCAAGTCACCCGCCTTCAGGTTTTTCTTGCCCTGATACTCGGCGACCATCTTGTACATCTCGTCAGCCAGTTGTTCAGTTGAAACAGCCATGACTATCTCCTACAAACGGACTTGAGCCGATCGGGCATAAGTCGTACCCGCGTGCTTGAAATCGTCGATATGGTAGCGGGTAAACTCGATACCGGTTTGCTCAAAGAATCTCGGCCAGCCGATCCGTTCAATCCAGTCGCCCATGCGCTCGTACTTCTTGGCGCCGGCGGCATAGACATTGACGATATTGACTACGGCGTCGACCACTTCCGGCCAGCGCGGTGGATTGTTCGGAAGAAACGGAATGGCCAGTTTCGAGAACCGCGGCGGGGTTCGGGCGTCACTCACCTTGCCCCCCACCCAGATCGAAATCCCGTCAGTTTCCGCGTTGTTTAACGGCATCGCCGGGCAGACCGTGTAGCAGTTGGCACAGAACATGCACTGCTCTTCCACGACTTCGACACCCGGCTTGCCATCCACCGTCTTCGGGCGAATGGCGCCGGTCGGGCAGGAAGCAATGAGAGTCGGGATCTCACAGACTTTGCGAATGCTTTCGTGCAGGATCTTCGGAGGACGGCGGTGAACACCGAGAATGGCGATGTCAGAGCAGTGAACGGCGCCGCACATGTTCAGGCAGCAAGCCAGCGCCACCCGCAGTTTCGCCGGCAGATCCTCGTGGGTGAAGTGATCATACAGCGCGTCCATGACAGCTTTGACAACGCCGCTCGCGTCGGTAGCCGAGGAGTGGCAGTGCACCCAACCCTGGGTATGCACGATGTTGCTGATCGCATTGTTCGTGCCGCCAACCGGGAAGCCGGCCTCGTGCAGGTCTTTCTTCAGCGCCTCGATGTTGTCCGGTGAATCCATCAAAAACTCGACGTTGTTCCGGCTGGTGAACCGCAGGTATCCGCCGCAGTACTTGTCGGCCAAGTCGGCGAAAAAGCGGATACTCTGAATGCTCAACAGACGGGGTGAGCCGCAGCGTACCGTGTAGATCTTGCCTCCGGTCTCGGATGTGTGGACCATTACACCAGGCGCCAGCCGCTCATGGGACTTCCACTGGCCGTAGTTCTGCTTGATGACCGGCGGAAGGAATTTCTCGTAGTTGGGAGGGCCAATATCAGTGATTCTTTTCGGTTTTTCTGCCATTTTGCAATCTCCTAAATCTCGATTCCTTGCCTACGCCTCGCCTTCGTCTTCCTCGTCCTTCTGGAAGTAGATGTACGGATTGTCGCGCGGCGCGGAGATCATCTCCGGCACCGGGTCCAGCCCGATGGCGTCCAGGAAGCTCGCCATGCCAACACGCTGGATCAACTCGCCGACGCGCTCGCGGTTCTTGCCGTACTCATCCCAAAATTCCCAAACGCGGTCCACCAACTCCTTGATCGTCTCTTCCAACTCGTCCTCGGGGACGAACGGCACTAGCACGCTCGACAGCAGCGCGCCCTGCAGGATTGGAGCTTTGGCGCCGATCAGCAGCGTCGCCCCAGTCTCGGTCCCGGGTCGCAAGGCCTTGGGCATCACGTTGATGCAATGCATGCAGTGCACGCATTCCCGATTGTTGATCGCCAGCTTCTTTCCGTCCCAGCTAATGCACTTGGTCGGACAATGCGCGACGACATCCTGTTGAATGTCCAGTCCGCCGGCCGCGTACTCAGCCACCGCCTCGTCATCCTGGCGGATGTCGTCCTTCCACGTGCCGATGACCGACAGGTCCGCGCGGGCCTTGGCTGCGACGCAGTCGTTCGGGCAACCCGAAAACTTGAACTTGAACTTGTACGGGAACGGTGGCCGATGCAACTCGTCCTGGTACTCCATCGTGGTGTCGTAGCACATCTTCAGCGTGTCGTAGCAGGCCCACTCACAACGCGCCTTGCCCACGCAAGCCGAGGGCGTACGGACACAGGAGCCGGAACCGCCCAGATCAAATCCGTTCTCCGCGAGCTCCTTGAAGGTGGGCTCCAACTCGGGGGTCGTGGTGCCCAGGAACACGATGTCACCGGTCGAGCCGTGCATATTCGTGAGACCGGATCCATGCCGCTCCCAGATGTCGCACAGCGTCCGCAGCGCGTCGCTCGTGTAGAACCAGCCCGAGGGCTGATTGATTCGCAGCGTATGAAAATGGGCCACTTCCGGAAACTGCTCCGGAAGGTCGCTGTAACGGCCGATTACCCCGCCGCCATAGCCGAGGACGCCCACGATTCCGCCGTGTTTCCAGTGCCCGATTCTCTCCTTGTAAGACAGCTCCAACTGCCCAAGGAGATCGCCGCACATGGAACTAGTTTCCCGAGCTTTCTTGATTTCCGTTACAAAGCTCGGCCAGGGCCCCTTCTCGAGTTCATCGAGGAGCGGGGTGTTTATTTTTTCATCAACGGCCATGTGGTTTTCTCCTATACTTCTATCTTAAGACCTGTATTTCTTTTCTTCCACAGTACTAATCTGTTGCCCTTCACCAGCCGCCCCCATCACGTCCCCCTCGTCGCGGCCATGGCTATCGTGCGGTACACGAAGTGAGCCAGTTTCGAGTAGGGAGCGTAGACGAACAGCATGAAAATCAGCACCAAGTGAACGAAGTACACCGGGTACATGATCGGCAACTGGGCTTCTCTGAGAAACTCGCTGATGAAGCCCGTGAAAATGATGCTCGTCAGCACGACGAGGAAGAACCAATCGAAATAGGTGCTGTGCAACCTTTTTACGGGGTCCTTCAGCCGGTCCACCAGCAGAATCAGCACACCGATAAGCGACATCGCCGCGCTGAGGTTCGCAAAAATCTTGAGCGGGCTGGCCTGCGCCAGTGGCGTCGTGACCAGCCCGGACATAACACCGAGCCCGATCACAGTCCCGACGATCGCCAACCCGACGAATCCCCATAGCAGCAGCAGATGCCCGTAGTAGCGATTCTTTTCCGATCCGCAATCGGAGAATCTCTTGTGGGAGAGAATCTCGATGAATGACGGAACCAGGTTCTTTAGGATCGGCTCGCCGGCGCCCTCGGCGCGAATCGCCTTGACAAAGCGCGTCACCGACACGATGAACGCGATCAGCACCAATCCGCAAATCGCGAAAAATAGAGCCTCGAGCAAGTGCAGCGGGTACTGATTGGCGAATTCCATTTCATTGCCGTGAACCGACTGCGCCTCGGGACCCACCGCCCACTGTGCGCCGAACAGCAGCACCGGGAGCAACACCAGAAGAAACAGCGCCCGCGGGTTGTTCACCAATCGGGCCAAGAAGCCAGGCCAGGCGAAACGCTCGATCGCCTGCTGCCGCAGCGCGCCGAATACATCGCCGGGCCGCGCTCCTCGCGGGCACATCTCGGAGCAATCGCCGCAATTGTGACAAAGCCAGATCGCCGGATCCGCCAGCACCTTGTCCTTGAGCCCCCATTGCGCCTCGATCATCTGCTTGCGCGGGAACGGCCGATCCTGCTCCGACAGCGTGCAGACCGTCGAGCAGGTGGCGCACTGGTAGCATTTCTTCAGATCGCCACCACCACCGTGGGTGACCTTCTGGATAAACTCGACATCCGGTTGGATTACCAGTTCCGCCATATTTCCTCCTATGCGAACTCCCGCATCGGATTCATCCCCATCTCGCTGATCTCGCCGACAAACTCGTCGATGAGCGTCGGAAGCTTGTCGTATTCGTTGATCGCGAGCTGGGTCAGCTTCAGCCGCTCGGGCTCGATCTGCATCCGCTCGACCGCCTCGCGCATGTTCCCGAGGCGCGTCTCGGCGAGTTGACTGCCGTCGGCGTAGTGGCACTGGTAGTCGTCACCGTACTTGCAGCCGATCAGCATCACGCCGTCGATGCCGCCGTTCATCGCTTCCCGGATCCAGACCATGTTCACTGATCCCAGACAGCGCACGGGGATTACGCGCACGAACGGGCTGTACCGGATCCGGTTCATCCCGGCGATGTCGAGCGCCGGGTAAGCGTCGTTTTCGCACATGAAGACCAGGATCCGGAACTTCTCGTCCTCGAACTCATCCGGCACCTCGATGGCCTTAATCATCGAAGCCACCTGATCGACCGAGTAGTTCGGGAAGTTGATGATGCGCTCCGGACAGGCACCCATGCAGATGCCACACCTCCGGCAACGGTAGACGTTGTACTCCGGTGTGCCCTTTTCGTCCTCGTTGATGGCTCCGAAGGGACACTCCTCGGTGCACCGTTTGCACTGGGTGCAGCGCTGCAGCGCGAAGTCGGGATAAGACAGATCGCCCGAACGCGGGTGGACGGCCCGGCCCGCCACCGCCATCTCGACCGCCTGGATCGCCTTCATCGTGGCGCCCATCGCGTCTTCCTCGCTCCGGGTGGCGTCCATCGGCTGCCGCAGCGGCCCCGCCGCGTAGATGCCCGTACGCCGTGTCTCGTAAGGGAAGCAGACAAAATGCGAATCCGGGAATCCGTCGCGCAACACCGGCAGATCTGGTCCCTGGCGATAGTTAAGGTTCAGGATGGCCGTGCCGTCGTGCTGCTTCAGTTCTTCGACCCGCTGGGCGGCCTCGGCGCGCTGCTGTTCACTCTCGGCGTCCCGAGCCTTGATCTTGTTGTCTTCCAGCTCTCGGATCAGCGGTCCGTCGGCCGAATTCGGAACCATGCCCGTGGCCAGCACGACGAGGTCCACGTTGACCACCATCTTCTTGGCGAGCAACGAATCCGTCACTTGCACGGCGAGCTTGCCGTCCGGGCGCTTGGTGACTCCGGCCACCTCGCCCTTGGTCAGGAAGTTCAGCGGCTCGTCCTGCGCCTGGCGGTAGAACGCCTCATACTGACCCGGCGTCCGCATGTCCTTGTAGATGATGTAGACCCTCGCGTTCGGGTTCTGCTCCCGGACGTAGGCGGCGTGCTTCAGTGACGCCATGCAACAGACCGCCGAACAATACGGCAGGTGGTTCTCGTCACGGGAGCCAGCGCACTGCACGAACAGCACGTCCTCGACCGGCTTGCCGTCCGAGGGCCGTTTGATCTCGCCGCCGGACGCCAACCGCTCGAGCTCGACGTTCGTGATCACGTCATCCGAGGCTCCATAGCCGAGATGGCCGAGCTTGCTCGCGTCATACGGCTTCCAGCCGGTGGCCATTACGATCGACCCGACGCGTTCCTCAAGCTGGCCGTCGGGTGTATCGAGCGTCACGTCGAACTGCCCCGGCTGACCGTCCGTCTTGATGATCTTCGCGTTGACGCAAACCTTAATCTTCGGGTTGTAGAGAACCTTCTCGATCTTGTCTTTCAACCCTCCCGGACGCAGCTCGGTGAACGGCGCGTCGCTTGGGAAGCGTTTCCTTACCGTGTCCAAAAACCCGCCGAGCTTCTCGGCCTGTTCGACCAGCAGCAACTCGTAGCCGGCGTCGGCTCCCTCGATCGCGGCGGTGAGGCCCGTCAAGCCACCGCCGACTACCATGATTCTCTTCGAAACCTCGCCGCTGACCGGCTCCGGCGGCGTCGCCTTTTGGGCCCGCACGATGCCCATGTTGACGTAGTCTTCGGCCATCGCCTGGACGTCTTCGTCATTAGGTTCCTGGCACCAGGCGACGTGCTCGCGGAGGTTGACCCGCTCGGTGACAACGTCTTCACCGAAGTCGAACGCGTCCATCTTCATGCGTTGGGAGCAGGCGGCGATCACCACGCCATCGACCTTCGGCGCCTCGCCGTCCAGTTCCTGACGGATGAGCGTCAGCCCCTCCGGACCACAGAGGTGCTCGTGCACTTGCTTGGTCGCCGCGCCGCTCGCCGCCTTCATGAGTTTGCCGGTATCGATCACATCGCCGATGCCGCATCCGCCGCAGATGTAGACGCCGACCTTATCCGCCATGATTCGCGCTCCTCACCGCACACTGGAAGGCCTTCAACGCCATGCCCGTACTGTCCTGCACGGTGGCCGACACCTCTTCCGGCCGCCGGGCGCAACCGGCGCCGTAAAGGCCGGTCTTGCCGGGCGGATTCGTCAAAAACTGAAACTCGTCACGGTCAAAAGCTTCGGGCAGTTGGCCGGTGTTCGGCACGATCCCGGTCGCCAGCACCAGTAGATCCACCCGCTCGGTCACCTTCCGGCCCGCCATCACGTCCTCGGCTGTCACCAGCACTTCGCCGGTGGCCGGATCTTCCTCAACCTTGGCCGCCTTACCCTTGATCAGCTCGATATCGCGCTCGGCGACCTTCGCGTAGAACTCTTCCAGACGTCCCGGAGTCCGGATGTCGATATAGAAGATCTTGATCTTCGCCTCGGGGTAACGCTCTCGCACGTAGGTGGCCTGCTTCAGCGATGCCGTGCAACAGACGGCCGAACAGTAGGGCAGATGATTCTCATCGCGCGATCCGGCGCATTGCACGAACGCCACGCTCCGCGGCTCCTGGCCGTCAGAGGGGCGCAGAATCTTACCGCCGGTGGGGCCGTTGGGCGCCGCCAACCGCTCCATGATGACGTTCGTGATTACGTTGGCGCACTTGCCGTAGCCGAGGTTGTCGAGCTTCGCCGCATCATACGGCCTCCATCCGGTAGCGGCCACCACCGCCGCGACGCGGAAGGTCCGCGTCTCCGGCTGCTGGTCCAGTTCCACCGCCCCGTAAGTGCAGGCGTCGCGGCAGACCGTGCAATCGGGCTCGCAGGCGGCGCGGTCGATCACGTAGCGCGCTGGAAAGGCCATCGAGTGCGGCAGGTAGGCCGCTTTCGTTTTCGAGAGCCCGTAGTTGAAATCGTCGTCCCGCTCCGCCGGGCAGGCCCGCGCACACTCGTCGCACAAGGTACAGGCGTCGGTCACAAACCGGGGCCGGATCTGGACCGTTACCTCATAGTTGCCCGGCGCACCCGTAATCTGCTCCACTCCCGCCCCGGTCACCACCGTGATGCGCGGATTACTCTTGATGCGGCGGAAGTTGATCTCCAGCCCGCAGGTGGGGGGGCAAAGCTTCGGGAAGTACTGATTCATCCGGGCGACTCGCCCGCCGAGATAACTCTCTTTCTCCACCAACACGGCGTCGACACCGGCCTCGGCTGCCTCGAGGGCGGCCGTCATGCCGGCCATGCCTCCGCCGATGACCAGAATCCCTTTGCCGTTTTCAGCCATTGGAATTCGCCGTCCTTTCCCTCATGGTCGCGGCGCCCGGCGCCTGGCCTTCGGCGTCCGCCTTCCTCTCCCACGCCTCCACGACCGTGCGCTTGATCTTCAGCGTCTTCTCTTTGAACAGTGCGAAACGAAGCCATTGCAGCGCGAAATCGAGCAACTCCACCTCATCGACCCGCATCGCCTCCAACCGGTCCTCGTTCACATCGAACATCTCGAGAAACTTCGTCTCGAACACGAAACGGCGGAACCGGTCCAGGTCATAGCACGCCATGAAGTACATCTCCATCTGCTGTGGCGTAAGTTCCTCGTCGCGATCCCAAAAATCATGGAGCATGAGTTCCTTGAACGGCTGCCCCATCATGTCGTATTGCTCGATCCCCTGATCCTCAATCCAGTCGCGCACCCGCATCTCTTCGCCCTGGCCGTGGCCGTGGCAGATCTCCTCTTTCAAGAGGAAGTGGAACTTGTGGTCTTCCGGGTTCGGATTCTTCGGGTCGGCAAAGCCCAGCGGGTACATCCGGCAGGCCCAGGGCCGATACGTATACGCGGTGCAACCCTCCTCGCCGACGAACAGGCACTTCTTCGTTTCCGGGTCCATCTTCAGCAGAACCACCGGAATCCGCTGGTCCTTGGTGAACGGTGAGATCGTGTACTTCCGCAGGAACTCGGTCGAAGTGATCCCGAGCGATTTCTTCAGCCGCAGCACGTCATAAGGTGTAAGCACGATCGAGACGTCCTGGCAGCAGCGGGTAAAGCAATCCAGATCCTTACCGCACCGAAAGGTAAATTTGTCGTCGAGACCGAGACGGGGGTAATCGTTGATGATCTTTTCCTGGGTCAGCGCTTCATCCGGCATGAGCCACCCCCTCCGATGTTCCAGTGACGATTTGGCCGCGCAGCGCATCCTTCGACCAGACCGGCAGCGGTCCGGTCTCGCCGGTCGCCGGGTCCAGCCGGAACCGGTACGAGGCGTTTACGTTGAACCGCTCGCTCATCCACGACCAGCCGCGGATGAAGTACTGGCAGTGGTCGTTGAAACACACGAACTGATATTCGCCGTCCCAACTGCCGAGTTCGGGGTTGGCCCAGCGCACTAGCCGTTCCCCGCAGTGTGGACATCTTTCGCCGATGTTGCTGTCCATTTCCGTACTCCTCTCTGAGTGAGGAAACCGGGAGGCCCGCGACGGGCCTCCCGAAATTGGCTCCAGCCAGGCAACTAGCCGCCGAGCAGCTCGTGGTCCCTGGCTTGCGGGTAGACGTGCAGCACGGGCCGCTTGATCATCTCCCAGCTATTGGCCTTCGGATCGTACTTGCAGTTAGCGAAGCAGATCCACTCGTCTTCGTTAATGGTCGGTTTGTCCGCGCGGAAGTAGTAGCCCGGCCAGCGGGTCTCTGCGGAACAGTACGGTGCGCACGTGCGCCTCGGCCTGCCACATGCGGTGGACGTTTTCCCAAGCCCGCATCAACTCGTGGAGGTTCTCAGCGGCCAGGTTCTCGGCGTCCTCACGCAGGAACTGGAGCAACTCGAGCGCCCGGTTGAGTGAAGATCCATTGGTCGAGAACTGGGCGCTGATGCCGCCGGCGTACTCGTCCATGATCTTCTGCAAGCGGAACATGAACATCCGTGGACGAATGTAGTTCGGATTGATGTCCGAATCCGTCGTGGAGTCTTTGTACTGCTCGAACAGCTCGAGCGGTTTGAGAATCGTGGCTTTCTGCGCGGCCACTTCGGCGTCGGAGACGCTGGGCAGCTCGTTGTTGTCCACGATGAACTTCACCGCCGCCTTGCCCGCGATGCGCCCTTCGGCGTGGGAACCGGAAGAGAACTTATGGGAGGATGCGCCGGAAGCGTCACCCGCGCAGAACAGGCCCTTGACAGTGGACATGTTCGTGTAGCCCCAGAAGTACTCGCTCTTGGTCTCGTCGGTCTGCAAGTCCTCCGGACCAGAGAGCCACGCCCCGGAAGCGCCGGAGTGCGAACCGATGAAGTACGGCTCCGCGGCCGCGATCTCAGAGCTCTTCTCCTCGGGCTGCACGTTGGACGCCGCCCACAGGATCGCCTGAGAAATGGTCATGTCGAGAAAATCTTCCCAAGCTTCGCTCTCGAGCTCCTTCATCTTCTTCTTGTAAGCCTTCGGATCCTCCTTGTAGGCCTCGGCGATATTACCGATCGCCTCCTCGGTCCGCATGTAGATGGGACCCTTGCCTTCCAGGATGTCCAGCATGCCGAGCCAGTTCCGCAGGTTTGCCGGAACCGGTTTTACCCGTCCGTAAGGCCCCCACTTTTCGAGCTCGCCACGACGCTCCTGCATATAGGCGCCGCCCTCGGAGTTGGTGGCGCGGCTCTTGAACAGCAGGAACCACGCGCCCACCGGACCGTAGGCGTCCTTGAATCGCACCGGAATGAAACGTACTTCCTGGCAGGTCATCTCGGCGCCGGCCTTCAGCGTGAAGTAGGCCGAGGAGCCGGAGTTCCATGGCGGATACCAGGCGCGGCCCATGCCTTCGCCCGTGGAACGCGGCTTGAACACGTGTACCGCGCCGCCGAGCGCTACGAGCACGGCCTTCGCCTTGAATACGTAGAATTTGTTCTCGCGAACCGAGAAGCCGATGGCGCCCGCGACGCGGTCACCCGACATCAGCGGCCCGACCACGAACACACGCTCGTAGATCTCCCCCACGCCACTTTCGAGCAGCGCGTTCTTGGCGGCCTCGGCCACGATCACTTTGTAGGACTCGCCGTTGATCATGAGCTGCCAGCGGCCCTCATGAACATACTTGCCCTCTTCGTCGGTCCAAATCGGTAGCCCCCATTTCTCGAACAGGTGCACCGTCGAATCGACGTGCCGCGCAATCGAGGCTACCAAGTCCTCGCGCGTGATACCCATCAGATCGTTGCGGACGTAGTCCACGTAATCCTTGATGGAGTTCTTCCCGTCCTTGAGACCTACGTACTGATTGATTGCGGAGAGGCCCATCGCCACCGCGCCGGAGCGGTCCACC
>Ga0114931_10010000_pt1 | contig 11326 bp, 12 predicted proteins | sample 2SBtaG_FD_89579 | JGI IMG/M metagenome (GOLD analysis project Ga0114931, IMG submission 89579) | Deep subsurface microbial communities from Kolumbo volcano to uncover new lineages of life (NeLLi) - 2SBTROV14_V59a metaG | ecosystem: Environmental > Aquatic > Marine > Volcanic | place: Kolumbo...
CTCGATCGTGAGATCGGGCCGGCGCTCGATCGACCCGTCGTAGAGCATCCCGGCGTTCTCCAGGACGGGGTGGTGGGCAAAGAGCGTGCGGATGACCAACTCCTCGCTCCAGCGGGCCTCGTATCGCATGGCCCCGATCAGCACGTGCGAACCGATGACGATGCCGATGTCCCGGGTGAAGAAGAGGTTCGGCATCGCCGGCAGCACGTAGGCCGGCTCGTTGAGCGCCCGGGCCAGCGGGCCGACTTCCTCGAGCACGCCTTCGATGATCAGCGAGGTGAACTCCCGGGCCGGCAACTCGGCCAGGTCGGACGCCAGGCCGTCCGCCCCCACCACCTCGAGCATCCCACCCGTCAGGCGGGAGCGCACCGTGTCTTCGTCGACCAGGTCCTCGAGCAGATCCCGCACCTCGTACACGGTCGCGAAGTGCCGCAACACGGCCACCATCCCCTGGTGCTCGGCGCGGGCCTCTTCGAGGTCGATGATGTCGTCGTAGAGGTATTCTTCCCGGGTACCGGGAGTAACGGCGAGCAACTCGCGACCTGGGGTGTGGACGAGCACGGCCTCGAGCGGGCCGATCTCCGAAGTAACCCGAACGGGGGGCATACCCCCAATCTAGCGGTGGCGCAGACCGTAACTCAACGCTTCGAGTTCCAGCGCCAGGTTGACGTTCTTCACCACCACATCGTCCGGCGTTCGCAACTGGATCGGGGCAAAGTTCAGGATCGCCTTGACCCCGGCCTCCACCAGGCGATCAGCGAGCCGCTGAGCCTCCGGGGCCGGCGTCACGATGATGGCCATATCGACGGGATCGGCCCGGAGGTCCGTGTCGAGTTCCTCCTCATCCTGTACCACGACGCCGTTCCATTCGCACCCGACCTTGGCCGGATCGCGGTCGTACACCCGGATGACGTGGAATCCCCGCTGATCGAATCCTCGAAACCGCATGAGCGCCTGCCCGATGTTCCCCGCGCCGATGATCGCCACCCGATACTCCCGGCCGAGGCCCAGGATATCGCGGAGTCGGTGGGCCAGTTCGGGTACCGCATAGCCAAGCCCCCGTTTCCCGAACGATCCGAAGAACGAGAGATCCTTGCGCACCTGCGCGGAGGTGGTCCCACCCTGTTCGGCCAGATCCTCGGAGCTGACCGTGGCCCTCCCCTCTTTCTCAAGCCCTTCCAGGGTGCGGAGATAGAGCGAAAGGCGTCGAACGGTGGAATCGGCAATTCTGCGCATGCGGCAACATTGTGAAATTTTTCACAATTTACGGGACCTCCCGACCCCGGTCAACGCTGTATACACCGGTACAGGTGAACCAGACGCTCCGGTGACAGCGTTTCCACGCGAACGACCGCGTCGAGCCCGGCCGCCTCCACCACGGAACCGGCCTCGGCCGGATCCAGACCGAGCACGGTGCGGAGCGCCCGGTGCAGTTGTCGACGACGCTGTCCGAAGAGCGCCACCGTGAACCGGCGAAACTCCGCCCGTTCAGCCGGGGGGACGAGGGGGGGGGCGAGGGGGGTCAACCGTACCACGGCGGAATCCACTGCGGGCGGTGGATGGAAGGCGCCCGCGCGCACCCGAAAGAGGCGTTCGGTGCGTGCCGCCGCCTGCACCCCGACCGAGAGCGCACCGTAGGCTTTGCTGCCCGCCCCGGCCGCCAGACGATCCGCCACCTCTCGCTGGAGGAGGTAGACGATCGTCGCGACCCCCGGGGTAGAGAGGGCGTGCTCGATGAGCGGCGTCGAGATGGCGTAGGGGACGTTGCCGACCAGCTTGAGCGCGGTCCCGGGAGGGCCGGCGAGCGCCGCCCAGTCGAGGTCGAGGGCATCGCCGGCGACCACGTGGAGCCCGGGCCAGGCCCGGGCTTTCAGCGCCTCCGCCAGCGGCCGGTCACGTTCGATGGTGACCACCCGGTCGACGCGGTCCCGGAGCCGGTCGGTCAGGGTTCCCCGGCCTGCCCCGATCTCCACCACCACATCTTCCGGTCGGGGACCGAGGGCATCGACGATCCGGTCGAGGATGGAGGGATCGAACAGGAAGTGCTGGCCGAGGGGCCGTCCCACGCTCAGACCCGGAGCACCAGCAGCGTCTGATCGTCGGGCGCGTTGCTGGCGAACGCGGAGACGGCGGCGAACACCCGATCGACGATCTCGGGGGTGGGGCGCTCGCGGAGCCGTCCGATCAATTCCAGGGTCCGGGCCTCTCCGAAGCGTTGCCCGACGTCGTCGCCGGCGTCGGGGATGCCGTCGGAAAACATGACGACCAGATCCCCGGGATTCACTGGCGCGACATCCTCCCCGGGGATCGGGGCGGTGCCCCCAAGTCCCAAGGGGGGACAGGTGGCTCCGAGTCGCCGCGGGGAGCGCCCGGGGGCGAGGAGAAAGGCGTGTGGGTGGCCGGCGTTGGCATACCGCAGGCGCCGGGCCCGACGATCGACCACGGCGTAACAGAGGGAGAGATACATCTCGGTGGTGGCGAGCTCACTCTGCTCCGATTCGAGAAGTCGTTGCAACGCATTCTCCGGCGAGTCCGCCGCAGTGGCGTGGATCCCCGCGGCGGAGAGGACCATGGCCATGATCAGGGCGGCGGGAAACCCGTGAGTCGAGACGTCACCGAGCATCACGCCGACGCGGGACCCACTGAGCGGAACGAACTGGTAAAAATCACCGCCGACCAGTTCGCCGGGGGCACACCGGGCCGCCAGGTCGGCCCGGCCGGCCCAGAGCGTGGGGTGGGGCAGGATGCGAAGCTGGAGATCGTGGGCCAGTTCGAGTTCCCGTCGCACCCGTTGGCGCTGTCGGTCGAGAGCGACGAGCCTGGCGTTCTCGACCGCCGCCCCGACCTGATGAGCGATCGCCCCGACCAGCTTCCGATCGCCGGAGGAGAACGCATCATGACCCAGGCGGTCGGTCAGGTTGATGACGCCCACCGGGCGCGGCACGCCGTCGGGATCCGGGTAGGTGATCGGCGCGGCAAGAAACGAGGTGCCCCGATAGGCCTGCTGTCGAGGCGGCGTCTCCCGATCGGGATTCAGGTCGGCGGCGTTGCCGGCGATGGTGGCATTCTCGCGAAACACCCGGGCCGCGACCGAGTGCGGGTGATCGATGGGGATCGGCCCGAACTCTCCGACGTCGAGTCCCCAGCCGGCGACCGGTTCCAGGAACCGTCTGGTCTCGTCGGTGACAAAGATCGACGCCCGCCGGGCGCCGACCACGCTGCTCACCTCCCGCACAATCGTTTCGGCGGCCTCCTGCAGGCCGATGGTCCGCCCCAGCACCTCGGAAATCGTGTACAGCAGGTCGATCTCCTCGTACCGGGAGGTGAGTTCCTCCGCCACCCCGAGGATGTCGCCCTCGATCTGCAACAGTCGGCCCACGACACCGGCGAGGGCGGCGGGGTCGTTCACGCGCCGGGTTTCGAGGAAATAACCCGCGGCCCCGATCACCGGCAGGACCGAGGTGTCGGGGGTCAGGGCTTCGACCTCGCCATCCTCCCGGAGTCGGATGGTGGCGGGGCCATCGGCGCCGTCGGTGACGGGTTCGAGGTCGCCGTGCCGGGCCCGCCACAGGCGGACCTCTCCCCCGAGCAGGCCCTGCAGCGCGGCCAGGACGTCTTCGAGACGGTCTAATCGCGGTGCAGAACGAGGCAGATGGCGTTTCCCCGATCGTTGAACATCACATCGTCGACCAGATTGCGAATGAGGAAGAGTCCCCGACCATCCGGACACTCGAGGCGGTCGGCGGCCGTGGGGTCGGGAATCGTCTCCGGATCGAATCCGGCGCCCTGGTCGGTGATGTGAATCTCCACCCGGCGCCCCACCACCCGCAGGACCACCTCGACCGGTTTGGAGGCATCGAGGCCGTTGCCGTAGATGATGGCGTTGGAGAGCGCCTCGGAGAGGGCGACCCGAAGTTTGAACTGGGCGACATCATCCGGCACCCCGCAGGCCACGCTCTCCGCGGTGATCACGTCGATGGCATGCTCGAGAATCGACAGATCGCTGGGGACCGACAGGGTACGCGCCTCCCCCGCCGATCCCTCCGTCACATGCCGGACGGGAAGCTCAATCGGCACCCGGGCACTCACACGGCCTCGATCGCTTCCTGACGGGTATCGGAGATCTTGAACAGGGTATCGAGCTTGGTAAGCTCGAACAGCATCCGCAGATCCTCGTTCAGCCCCGACAGCCGCAATTCGCCGCCGGTCTCCCGGACCTTCTTGGAGACGGACACGAGAACCCCGAGTCCCGAGGAGTCGATGTAGCCGGCATCGGTGAAGTCGATGACGAATCGCGTCGCACCGGCCTCCAGGGCTTCGAGCACCGCCTGCTTGAGTTCCTGCCGGTTGGCCACGATCAACTGATCCGAGACCGAGATGACACAGACGCCACTGGGATCGTTCGCCACGGCTAACGCCATCGATTTGTCCTCGCTACGCGGGTGTGGGTGACGGTTCACTCTGGAGTAACGCCACCGTGGCCACGTCCACCACATCCCCGGCGGTGGCACCGCGGGAGAGGTCGGCCACCGGCCGGTCCAGGCCCTGGACGATGGGGCCGATCGCTCCGGCCCCGGCCAGACGTTCTACCAGTTTGTATCCAATGTTCCCGCTGTCAAGATCGGGGAACACCAACACATTGGCCATCCCCCCCACGGGTGACCCCGGGGCCTTTCGGGCCGCGACCTCCGGGACGAGGGCGGCATCCACCTGAAGCTCTCCGTCACTGGGTATGTCGGGTGAGCGTTCCCGAAACATGACCGCCGCCCGGCGCACCCGCTCCACCCGGGGGTGGGACGCGCTGCCATGGGTGCTGAACGAAAGAAAGGCTACCACGGGATCGTCACCCACGATGCGCCGCCGGTCCGCACTGGCGGCGAGCGCTATTTCCACCAGCTGGTCCGGCGCGGGATCGGGGACGACGCCGGCGTCCGTAAAGGTGAGCACCCGTTCCCCCTCCGGCCCGGCGAGCACCATGTAGAACGAACTGCTCACCAGCGTGATGCCCGGAGCCGGGCCGATGAGCCAAAGGGCGGCGCGAAGGACATCCGAGGTCGGACAGGTCGCCCCGGCCACGGCCGCGTCGGCTTCGCCCAAGGCGACCAGCCCCACCGCGAATCGGATCGGATCGGTCATCAACCCGCGGGCCTGGGCCAGGTTGGCGGCCCGGTCCGGTTTCCGTTCCAGGAGGCGGCGGGCCATCGCATCGAGACGGGGATCGGTCTCGGGGTCCGCGGGCGGCGTCACGACCCGGGCCAGCGAATCCCGCTCGATGGTCGCGATCGCTTCCTGCACCCGGGGATCCCAGATCTCGGGCAGGACCACCCGGCCCCCGAGTTCCCGGGCGCGACGGTGGAGAGAGTCACGGAAACTAACGCGCCGAACTTCTTCCGGAGTTCCTCGGCCACCGGCGGCGCCACAAAGCTGCTGACGTCGCCCCCGTATCGGGCCACTTCGCGGACGAGGCTGGAACTGAGAAACGTGAGGTGCTGGGCAGGCACCAGGAACACCGTCTCCAGGTCCGGATGCAGGGTACGGTTCATCAACGCCATCTGGAATTCGTACTCGAAGTCGCTGACGGCACGCAATCCCCGAACCACCAGTTGCGCCCCGACCGCATTGGCGAAATCGGCCAGCAGGCCATCGAACGAGCGAACCTCCACGCCCGGCATCCGACCCACCACCGTCTTGAGCAGCGCCACCCGTTCCTCGAGGGTAAAGGCGTGGCGTTTGGATCGGTTGTTGGCCACCCCGACGATCAGCCGATCGACGAAGTGGAGACTCCGCTGAATGAGATCCTCGTGTCCTCCAGTCACCGGATCGAACGAGCCGGGATAGATGGCCGTGGTCATGGCACATACCAGAACGTGAGGGTGGTCTCCCCGTACCGCCGCGTCTCGTCTCCGTCGATAACCTGGGAAGAAGGGTGCTCGAGCCCAAGGATCGCGGCAAACGGCCGTTCCCGAAAGAGGGCCGCCACCGCCGGCGCCTCCCCGGAACCGTAAGGCGGATCGGCAAAGGCGACGTCGAACGCCGGCTCCGGGACTTCCCGAAGAAACCGCAGTACGCCACGCCGATGGACGGTGACCTTCTCCTCCACACCCAGCGCGGCCACATTGGCCCGCAACGTGTTCAGGGCCCGGGCATCGGTCTCGACGGCCGTGAGCGACCCCGCCCCCCGGGAGAGGGCTTCGAGTCCCAGGGCCCCGGACCCGGCGTAGAGATCCAGTACGCGGGCGCCCACCAGCGCTCCTCCTACAATGCTCATCCACGCCTCCCGAACCCGTTCCGCGGTGGGCCGGGAGTTCCGGCCGGGCGGACTCCGGAGAACCCGCCCCCCGAACGCACCGGCCACAATGCGCATCAGGAACTCGGCCGCAGATCGATGACCCGGGCCTGCAGGGTCGACCGTCCGTTCCACTCGTTCCGTTCGAGGCGGAAGGCGACATCCACCGGTCCCTTCAGCCACTCGGGTTCGACCCGCTCCGACAACCCGAACCCGATCGCCGAGACCTGGCCGGAATGATCCTCGAGCGTGAACTTCAGGTGCTGTTTCCCGACCTCACGGGCACGGGCCACCCGTCCCCCCGTCACGGCCAGGACCGGCCCCGGGTTTCCCATGCCGCACGGTTCGAACCGGCGCAGCAGTTTCTCGAACGGGCCGGAGAGACGGCCCACCGGAACCACCACGTCGATCCGCTGCCGGCGCACGAGGTCGTCGGGGGTGAGGCAGGAACAGGCCACGGTGTTGAACGCGGTCCGGAACGCGTCGAGCTGGTCCGCCTCCACCGTCAGACCGGCCGCCATGGGGTGTCCACCGTACTTGACCAGGTAATCTCCGCAGGCACGCAGGGCGGCGTGGAGGTCAAAGCCGTGAATGCTGCGTCCGGATCCCTTGCCGACCCCTCCCTCCAGCCCCACCATGATCGTCGGGCGCGCGTACCGTTCGACAATACGCGAGGCCACGATGCCGATGACGCCCGGATGCCACCCCTCGCGCGCCAGCACCAGCCCGTAGGCCTCGGAGAGATCGACCCGGGTTTCCACCTCCTCGATCGCCTGGTCGAGGATGGTCCGATCCAGATCCTGCCGCCGGGTATTGATCGCCTCCAGCTCCTCGGCCCAGGGGCGCGCCTCAGCGGGATCGTCGGCCAGGAGCAGCCGGAGTCCCTCCATCGCATCACCTATTCTCCCGACCGCGTTCAACCGCGGGGCGAGAATGAAGCCGATCTGGCCCGCCCGCAGCGGTTTGCCGGCCAGTCCCGCCGCTTCCACCAGCGCCCGGACACCCGGCCAGCGGGACTGGGCCAGGGCCCGAAGCCCGTAGGTCACCAGGGCCCGGTTCTCCCCCCGCAGCGAGACCAGATCCGCCACCGTCGCCAGCGCGACCAGATCGAGAAAGTGCCAGGGCAGATTCTCCGGCAGCCCCAGCGGTTCCACCAGCCCCTGCACGAGCTTGAACGCGACCCCCGCGCCACACAGATCCTTCGAGACCGAGGGGCAGTCCGGTCGTCGCGGATTGATGACGGCGTTCGCGGGTGGCAGATCCCCGGGCAGATGGTGATCGGTCACGATGACATCGAGACCGGCCGCCCGGGCCCGGGCCACCGCCTCGTGGGCCGTGGTTCCACAGTCGCAGGTGACGATCAGTGCCGCTCCCCCTTCGACCGCCGCCCGCACCCCGGCCTCGCTGAGATCGTAGCCGTCGCGCAGTCGGTTGGGGACAAACGGGATCACCATCGCCCCGGCGGCCCGCAGCGCCCTGGTGAGGATAGCCGTGGCACACTGGCCGTCCACGTCGTAGTCCCCGTGTACCATGATCGTGCTGCCGCGCTGCACGTGACGGGCGACCAGGTCCACCGCCTCCGGGAGGTCGCGGAAGCCGTGCGGGTCGCTCAACTGTTCGAGAGTCGGACGAAGAAACGCCCGGGCGGACCCGGACTCGTCGATGCCCCGCTGGATCAGCAGGGCGGCCAGTTCGGGAGGTACGCTCAGGGCGTCCGCCAGCGCGGCGACCCGGGCCGGGTCGGGCGCGTCGACGAACGTCCAGCGCGAAAGCGCCTGCACCACTACGGGTGGTCGATGTAGACGAGCACGCCGCACGCCTCACACGCGGCCGCGCCCTCGTTCTGTTGCAACTGCTGCCGCAGGTGCAACGGTACCGCCGTGAAACAGTACCCGCACGCCCCACCGTGAAGGGGATAGAGCGCCAGGGGGGCGCGTCCCCGCCGCACCCGCTCGTACCGGCTCAGCCACTCCCGTTTGATTCCGTCGGAGGTGGCCTGCCGCTCTGCCCGGGCCTGCTCGAGGCGGTGGCGACACTCCTGCTGCAGGGCATCGATCTCCCCGCGCCGGGGCGCCTGTTGTTCCCGCACTTCGGCCACCCGCGCCTCGATCTCCAGCACGACCGCCGCCGTACCGTCCACCTCGTCGGCCGAACGCATCCACTCGGCCTCCTCCCGGGCCAGGACCCCGCGGGCCAGATCGATCTCGGCCATGAGCGTCGAGGCCTCTTTGGCCCCGCGGACCCACTCGAGCTTCTGGCGGCGACGGTCCTGCATGACCCGGTAGCTTTCGATCTTGCCCTCGAGCGTTTCGCGCCGTTCGCTCACCTCTTCGACCCGGCGCTTCGCCTGGGCCAGCGTTTCCTCGACCGCGTGCAACTCTTCGTCCAGTTGATTCAACTCCGGCTGCAGCGCCTCGAGCGCAGCTTCCGCTTCCATGACGGCCCGGTCCTTCTCCTGCAGGGCCAACAGACTCTCCAGTTCCTCCTGCACTCTGCCTCCTCTCTACGACGGGGACCGCGACGGTCGCCTCAATCGCCGTTTCTGTTCAGTGAGATCCCGTATTTCGCGTACCAGCGCGTCCTTCTCCTCCCCAATGGGGACAAGGGGGAGTCGACGCTGACGTTCGGTAATGGCCGTATCCAGCTTCCGTCCCTCTATCCGGTCCAGGGCCCCGGTGACGATCGCCCCGATGTCGAGGTCCCCCGCCCACGGCTGCGCGAGCAACCCGGTGAGCAACGCCCGGGCGGGCGGGTCGAGTCGGTCGAAGAGTGCGCTGACCGGGACATCCGGCGGCGCCACCCGGAGCAGGTCCACCACCTGCTGTTCCGCGGCCGTAAAGGCGGCCGAGTCCGGCAGCGTGTCCAGGATCCGGGACCGCCACTCCGGTTCGTGTACCATTACTTCGAGCAGTCGCCGCTCGGCGTTGTGACCGGCGGCCGGCCGCCCCACCGTCGGGTCCGGATCGAACGCGGGAGCGCGCCCGGATTGCCTTCCCTCCGACCGCCTCCGGCCACCGTCAACCTCGCGGCGAATCTACTCCACCCCCACCCCCAGCGCCTCTGCCGCCCGGGAGGCGTACAGGTCCCTGGTCACCGGATCGGCGGGCGCCCTGAGGGTGGGCAACAGCCGGTCCAGCGCACGCCGCCGGCCCGAAAGATCCCCCATCCACCCCTTGCGCTCGAGGAGCTGCAGTTTGCGTTCGAGCACGTCGATGGCGTCGTCCAGGAGCGACTCCAACGCCGCCTTCCCCCCCTCCCGCGCCAGGGAATCGGGATCTTCCCCGGCCGGGGGGGTCGCGATCAACACCCGCGCTCCGGCCCGCAGGAGTTCGTCCGCCGCCCGGAACGCCGCCCGCATGCCCGCGGCGTCGCTGTCGTAGCACAGCACGATCTCCGGCGTATACCGTCGGAGCAACGCCGCCTGCTCAGCCGAGAACGACGTCCCCTGGCCGGCCACCACATTCTCGACACCGGTTTCCAGGAGCCGGATGACGTCGAAATACCCCTCAACCACGATGGCCCGACCGTCGCGGCGAATGGCGAGTTTGGCGGCATGCAGGTTGTAAAGCAGTCGCCCCTTGTGAAAGATCCGGGATTCGGGGGAGTTGAGGTACTTGGGCTCTCCATGGCCCAGGATGCGTCCGCCGAACCCCACCACCCGGGCGCGCAGATCGTGGATGGGAAACAGCAGCCGGCCCCAGAAACGCGGGCGGACGGAGCCGTCGTCCCGTCGCACGGCGAGCCCGGCCTCCAGGAGCGTCTCGTCCGCAACCCCGTGGGTCGCCATCGCGTCCGGGAACGCTCCACCCCGCGGGGCGAACCCCAAACCGTAGGGAAGCAGCTGTTCGAGCGTGAATCCGCGCTCCACCAGGTATCGACGGGCCGGCTCCGCATCCGCCGACTCCCGGAGTTGGCGAGCATACCACTCGGCGGCCACGGACACCGCGGTGTAGAGCGGTTCGTTCGGGTCCGGCCCGCCGGTGGAACGCTCGGCGATCTCGATGCCAACCCGGGATCCCACCTCCCGCACCGCCTGGGGATACTCCATCCCGAAGCGTTTCATCAGGAAGGTGAAGACATCCCCTCCCTCGTGACACACAAAGCAGTAGTACATCTGCTTGCGGGGGATGACGGCAAGGTTCCGGTGGGTCCCCCCATGAAACGGACACGGCCCCCGGTAGTCGGTGCCGGTGCGACGCAGGTCCACGTGTTCCCCGATGATCTCCACGATGTCCGCCGCGTCGCGAACCTGTTCGATCGTCTCATCGGGGATCAGGCTCACGACGACAGCTCCGCCACCGTGACCCCCCATCCCCCTTGCGTCGGATGGGCGGGGTGGAAACCGCTGACGCGGGTGTCCCGGGTCAACACCTGGGCGACCCGTTCCCTCAGGACGCCGGTGCCCTTGCCGTGGATGATCCGGAGGCCCGACAGTCCGTCGACCACCGCGGCATCGATCCCCCGTAACACCTCCATCTCGGCCTCGTCGCCGGTGAGACCGCGGAGGTCCAGTTCGGCTGAGGCGGTGACGTCCACCGCCACCGATGCCGCCGCCCGTCGGCGCACCCGTCCCGGGGTCGGGCTACCCGGTCCGGACCCGGGCGTGATCTCCGGCTCCGACCGGCCCCGGTCCCCGGCCCGTCGCACGGTCCACCCCTGACGGCGGGCCTGTTCCTCCAGCTTCCGCAGGGCGTCTCCCTCCTCGCGCACCCCCTCTTCCACGATCCGGCGGGCCTCCCGCACCGAGGCGTCGTCGGCCGCAGCCTGGGCAGCACCGAGCGCCTGTTCGACCCGCTTCCGGGCATCGAGGAGAAACCGTCTCGCGTCCGCCCGACCCTCCCGTTCCAGCCGGCGCTCCCGCTCCGCCAACGCCCGTTGCTGCTCGTCCAGTTCGACCCGCAGCCTGGCCAGTCCGTCCGCCTCGGCCTTCAGCCGCTCCCCCGTCTCGGCGGCCTCCGCCTCCCGCACCCGGAGTCCCTGTTCACGCCGCTCGAGATCCGCGAGCAGCGCCTCGATCGAACGTTCCGCCTCGGGTCGCAG
>Ga0114931_10010001_pt1 | contig 11326 bp, 8 predicted proteins | sample 2SBtaG_FD_89579 | JGI IMG/M metagenome (GOLD analysis project Ga0114931, IMG submission 89579) | Deep subsurface microbial communities from Kolumbo volcano to uncover new lineages of life (NeLLi) - 2SBTROV14_V59a metaG | ecosystem: Environmental > Aquatic > Marine > Volcanic | place: Kolumbo...
CTGCTGGAGCTTGCCCGCTCACGCATCGTCGTGCGCATCGGCGTCGATGTCGATCGGCGCATCGGCAACCGCGTATTCCAGGCCGCATTGCGCCGCAGCCTTAGCGCACCCGATGCCTCCAAACATGCATTGCGCGAACTCGATCACCTGCGCAGCTTTCTCGCCGGCCCCGGCCCACTGACCTTTTTTGACGCACCATGGACACCGGTCTATCTGCTGGTCATCTTCGCAGTCCATTGGACGCTGGGACTTGCCGCCCTGCTCGGCGGCATCATTTTGTTCACCGTCGCGCTGGTCAGCGAATCGCGCAGCCGTCCCTCCCTGGGTGAGGCCGGCAAGAGCGCATCCTATGCGCTGGAACTTTCTGAAACCGGACAGCGCAATGCCGAGGTCATTACTGCCATGGGCATGCTGGGCGCCTATCGCGCCAAATGGCAGCAGGCAAACAATCACTCGCTCGCCTGGCAGGTTCTGGTTGCCGATCAGCTTGGGACAACATCGGCGATTTCGAAATCCCTGCGCCTGTTGATGCAATCATCAATGCTCGCACTCGGCGCCGGACTGGCTTTGGAAAACCAGATCAGCTCCGGCAGCATTATTGCCGCAACAATCATTTTCGGCCGCGCTCTGGCGCCCGTCGACCAGGCCATTGCACAATGGCGACCGTTCGTCAGGGCGCGCGAAGCCTATGCCCGGCTGAGTGATCTGCTTGAACATACGCCGGCGCCGGAACAGCGTACCAAACTGCCCCGCCCGCAAGGCCGGCTGAGCGTCCAGTCGCTGCGCGTTGCAGCCCCTGACAGCGGCCAGTTGATCCTGGCCAATATCAATTTCGAGGTTGCCCCCGGACAGGTCATCGCGGTTGTCGGCCCGAGCGCATCAGGAAAATCAACGCTGGCCCGGACACTCGTCGGGCTGTGGCCACCCTTTGGCGGCTCGATCCGCCTTGATGGCGCGCGTCTCGACCAGTGGGAGAGCGAAGATCTCGGTCAGCACATCGGCTATCTGCCGCAAAGCAGCGAGCTGTTCTCCGGCACCGTCAAGGAGAATATCAGCCGCTTCCGTTCCGATGCTTCTGACGACGCCGTCGTCGATGCCGCCCGCATGGCCCATGCCCACGACATGATCGTCGCCCTGCCGCAAGGCTATGACACCCAGCTTGGCGCATTCGGTACCTATCTTTCCGGTGGTCAGCGCCAGCGCCTCGGCCTCGCCCGCGCGCTTTTCAACAACCCGGCGATCATCGTTCTTGACGAACCCAACGCCAACCTCGACCGACACGGCGATGAAGCCCTGGACGGCGCCATCGAAGACATGCGCCAGCGCCGCCAGACGGTCATTCTGGTATCGCACCGCATGGGCGCCATCTCGAAAGCCGACCTGATGCTCTATGTAGACCGCGGCGTGCAACGCGCGTTCGGCCCGCGCTCAGAGGTCCTGAAAATGCTGCGCGGCGGTGAGGCTCTTCCGCAGCGGCGTTCGAACGGTCATCCCGCCGCCACGCCGCCAGGGCCAGCGGGCAGTCCGCGCCAGCATGGCCAGAAGACGCTGGAGGGCCAGGAGGGCCAGAAAGGCCGGGAGATGCAGCAGAGACAGGAAGACCGGAAGGCGCAGCAGGACCAGGAGGCGCAGCAGGGCAGGGCGGCCGGAGCGCCCACCGCCCGCAGCCTGGACCCCACCGCTCGCCGGCGCGCCAACAAAGCCATGGATCGTTAAGCCCAATGGGACAGACTGAAGCACAAGCCGATCGCGACTCGACAGACGCCTGGGTGCATTTCGGGTTCAAAACCCTGGTCGCTCTGGGGGCGGCATTTATTCTGGCCGCGGTCGCATTTTCCGTCAGCGGGGCGGTGATCGCCAGCGGCATCGTCACGGTCGAAGGCAGCTATCAAACCGTCCAGCATCGCGATGGCGGGATCATCGCCGCGATCCTCGTCAAGAACGGCGATCTGGTCAAACGCAATGACGTTCTGATCCGCCTCGATGCGACGGCGGCACGCGCCGCTCTTGGCGTCACCAGGGCGCGCATCAATGAACTCACCATCCAGACCACCCGCCTCGAAGCCGAGCTTGCCGGCGCCAGCACGATCAGGCTGCCGGCGCCCTTGCAACGCCACATCAACGAGCCCGGCCTGAAAGCCATCATCGCCTCGCAGCGCTCATTGTTCAGCGCAAGACGCAACGCCCAGACAGGCGAACAGGATCTGCTGGCGCAACGCATCAGGCAGCTCGAGGATCAACTGCACGGCCTGCAATCGCAATACAAGGCGCGGGCAAAAGAGGCGCGGCTCAATCAACAAAGTCTCAAAAGCATCCGCAAGTTGTTCGACAAGGGCTATGCCAGCCAGCAGCGGCTGGTCACGCTTGAGCGCGATGCAGCCCGGCTGACGGGCGATCGCGGCAGGCTGAAAAGCGAGGTGGCACGCGCCAGATCCGCGATCATCGAAGCCCGGCTGCAGCTTGCACAGTCGAAAAAGACATACACGCAGTCAATTGTCGATGAACTGCGCAAGGTCCGCATGACCTTGAGCGAACTGCGCCAAACACGCAAGACGCAGGCCGCAAAGCTTGACCGGATCGACATTCGCGCCCCGCGAAGCGGCTTTGTTCACGCGCTTGCAGTGCATACTGTCGGCGGGGTCATCGCGCCTGGCGCGGCGCTGGCGCAAATCATTCCTGTGGGCAGGGCCTTGCTGATCGAAGCGCGCATTCATCCAAAGGATGTCGACAAGGTCCGCATCGGGCAGACAACAACCATCCGCTTCCCGGCCTTCAACGCCAGACGCACGCCGGCACTCAAAGGGGTCGTCAAATCCATTTCCGCCGCACAACTGAATGACCCCAGAAGCGGCAGCTATTTCTCGATACTTGTCAGCCTGGCCCCTGAAGAACTCAAAAAACTCGGTAATGCTCAGCGGCTGATTCCGGGCATGCCGGCGGAAGTCTTCATCGAGACAACGCCGCGCTCGCTATTGAGCTATTTCCTGAAACCCCTGGGCGATGCCGTGGCCCACTCAATGCGCTAGCGCTCCGGATCAAACGCTTGATTCCCGGGTGGAAGTCGTCATGCCCTGCGTGCTGGCCAAGATGGCGGCCGGCCAAGTGCAGCCGGTCATCAACCGGATCATTCCGCTTGGCGACCTCGACAAGGGTCTGCAACGCCTCGAATCCCGCCAGCTGTTCGGCAAGATCATCGTCACGCTGCGCCCGTGAGCGAAACCAGCCTGCCTTATGCCAGCACCCTCGCAAGTCGGCATGATGATGGCACCTTTGACACCGGGGAACTTTGATCGTGTCTCCAGTGCCTTCACTTGGCGCAAGAAATTCAGGAGGAGACGAAGGGGCAGGCGGTCAAAATATGGATGCCCCCGGCATCAGAGCGCGATATTGCCGGCAAGCGTGATGGCGCCGGCACGCTCTTCGTTGACCAATTCATCGCCGATCGGCCTGTCGTGATCCATGGCGCGGATGGCACCGATGCGGCTGCCGGAAATCATGTTCTGCGCAATGAGGCTGGCGCCCGCCGCCCTGTCCGCCGAAATCGCAATGCCAAGCGGCGCATTGCGGATGAGATTGGATGTCACGACGCAATCGCGCAGATAGCGCCCCCAGCCAACGACAATACCGGCCGTTTCGGCGTTTTCGATGATATTGCCGCTAACCAGCGCATCGGCCTCGACGCTGATGCCATTGCCGCGCTTGTCGATGGGCTCGAAGGCGCGGCGCGTCAGCTTGCGCAGCATATTGCCCTCGATGAGCGCCAGCCGCCCGCCGTCGTTGAAATTGGTCGCAACAATGCCGCTCGCCGCACCGTCTACAATATTGTTGACGATCATCGCGCCCTCAAATCCGAACTCGGCATAAAGCGCCACTTCGCCAAGTCGCGCACAACTGTTTGCCGAAATCTGGATGCTGGACGCCGCATTGCCCCTGACCGCGCTATAGGCACAATCGCTGATGCGGTTGCCCGCCACCTGCACCGCGCCGGCGCGAAACACATTCACGCCATTGCCGTTCTGGCCGCTGCCGCCGTCTCGCGAACCGATGCGCTCTATGCGGTTGGCCGTAACAATCGAGCCATCCTCGCCAACCGCGGAGCGCCAGATCTGAATGCCGTTATTGGCGCAATCCGCAACCCTGTTATGGCTGATCTCCAGGCCCGAAGCGTCCAGGCTGAAGATGCCGCATTGGCCAATCCGGGACAGGCTGCAGTCGGTGACGCAACCCGAGACCTTGTGCAAGCTTATGCCGTTGCGCCGAGAGCGCGTTACATCAACATCGCGCAGGAGTAGCCGCTCAACGTCCTGCGCCGCAATCAGGCCGCTCGCCCGGTCGCCATCAAGCGGTCTGTTGGCGCCATCAAGCACCAGGCCTTCAAGGCGGACATCGGCGGCATTGACGGCAAGCAGGAAAAACCGGCCACCGCTATATTCCAAGGTTGTTGCACCGGCAATGCCGATCAGCCTTGATCCTTTGCGCAGATGAATATTGGCGAGCTTGTAGGTGCCAGGCGGCAGCAATAGCGGCTGACCGGCAGCGGCGGCAGCATCAATGGCGCGTTGCAATTCGTCGGAAACATCCCTGCCGCGATCAGGATGGAGCCCGAATTCGCCTGCCGCCATGCCGCCGCCCGGCGCAATGGCGGCAGGCGCTCTGTGTCGCTGCCCGGCAACAGCATTGGCCTGAGTTGCAGCGGCGGCAGCAGCAGAGCCCAGCCCTGCCGCCGCGCCCAGCCCGCCACGCAAAATCTGCCGCCTGTTCAATGTCATCTGCTCATCCTCGCTCAAGGGAAACCGCGACAACAGGCTTCAGGCAAGCTGCATTGCACAACGGTTCACACCCACCCGACGAAGCAAGATTCGAACCAGGAGCGGCAGTCAAGCAGACTAGAAAAAACTTTTTGCGGCGGCGGTGGCGGCTTCCACCAGAAGCCTCGGAACAGCGACATAAATGACAATGAGCGCGCCACTGACGCCCAGCACCACTGCCTCGATCATGTTCATGGCCAGGAATTGCTCCTTGGCCTCATCGAAAAACATCACCTTGACCACATAAAGATAGTAAACCGCGCCGATAACGCTGGCCACGACGCCAATAATGGCAAGCGGAAACAGGCCCGCCTTTATCGCCGCGGCAAAGACATAGAACTTGGCAAAGAAGCCGGCCAGCGGCGGGATGCCCGTCAATGAAAAGAACAGCACCGCAAGCAGTGCCGCCATGGGCAGATTGGTCTTGGCAAGGCCGGCAAGATCGCTGATTTCCTCAACCGCGCCGTCTGCCCGGCGCATCGACAGAATGCAGGCAAAGGTGCCAAGCGTCGTCACCAGGTAGATCGCCAGATAAATGAGAACGCCCTGCGTGCCCTGCAAATTTGCCGCCGCCAGCCCGACCAGCGCAAAACCCATATGGCCAATGGCCGAATAGGCGATCAGGCGCTTGATATTGGTATGTCCAATCGCCGCGAAGGCGCCCAGGACCATCGACGCGATCGACAGGAAAACGATGATCTGCTGCCACTGCGAGGTTATGCCCGGCAAGGCGCCCTGGACGACCCGAATCAATAACGCCATGCCGGCAATCTTTGGTGCCGATGCCAGAAATGCCGTCACCGGCGTTGGTGCCCCTTCATAGACATCGGGCGTCCACATGTGGAAAGGCACCGCGGAAATCTTGAACGCCAGACCGACAAGCAGAAAGACGAGACCGACAATAAGGCCCATGTCGTGCCCCGCGCCCGCCGCCCCGGCCGCATCCCTGATCGCAGCAAAGCTGGTGGAGCCGATGAAACCGTAGATCAACGAGGCGCCGTAAAGCAGAATCCCCGATGACAGGGCGCCAAGCACAAAATACTTCAGGCCGGCTTCACTCGATCTTGCCGAATCGCGGCGCAACGCGGCAACGACATAAAGCGCCAGCGACTGCAACTCCATGCCAAGATAAAGCGTAATGAGGTCGCCCGCCGAAATCATCAGCATCATGCCGACCGTTGCCATGAGAACCAGCACCGGATATTCATAGGACAGCATGTTGTTGTCCTTCATGAAGTTGAAGGACAGCAGCAGCGCACCGGCAGAACCTGTCAGCGCCAGCAGCTTCATGAAGCGGCCGAAACCATCAATTACAAGATTGCCGTCGAATAGCACTGTCGAGGCCATTGGCTGACGCCAGACAAAAAAACCGGCGATAATGAGCAGCAATATCGCCATCCAGCCAACCCGTTCGGCGGCCGCCTCGGCGCCGCCCCCGCCTGCCTGCTCGCCTGTGCGCTCAGCGGCCGGCTCAGCGACATTGGCGAAAGCGCCGTAGAGCAGCAGAGCCAGCGCGCCGACGATAATGATAATCTCCGGAGCCAAAGGCGCGTAAGACATGAAGATTGATGACTGCATAACGTTTCTGTTCCCCTGTCCCAGCAGACAAGCTTAAATCATGTGTCCCAGCGGACATCTATCCACGTCCCATGCCCCCGCGGACATCCACGTCCCAATCCGGTCCGCCATCCTCGAAGGTTACTGCGCCAGCGCCGTGGCAGCGCGCAAGGCATGTTCAAAGTTCGTGACCAGTTGCTTGACGGAGACCGCCGTGATGTCGAGCAATGGCGAGGGGAAGATGCCGAAAAGAATGGTCAGAATGATGAGCGGCGCCATCACCGCGATCTCGCGCGCGTTCATATCGAGAATGTTTCTGAGATTGGCTTTCTCCAGCTTGCCGTAAAACAGGCGCGCATAGAGATAGAGTGCGTAAGAAGCCGACAGGATGACGCCGGTGGTTGCCAGAAATGCCACCCATGTATTGACCTGGAAGGCGCCAACCAGTGAAAGGAATTCGCCGATAAAACCCGATGTCCCCGGCAGCCCGACATTGGCCAGCGTAAAAACTATGAAGGTGAAGGCATAGATCGGCATGCGCGCGACCAGACCGCCATAGGCCGCGATTTCGCGCGTATGCATGCGGTCGTAGATAATCCCCACACAAAGAAACAGCGCCGCAGCAACGATGCCGTGGGAAATCATCTGAAAGATACCGCCCTCGAGCCCCTGCTGGGTGAGCGTGAACAGACCCATGGTGACAAAGCCCATATGGGCGATCGAGGAATAGGCGATCAGCTTCTTGACGTCCTCCTGGGCCAGCGCCACCAGCGAGGTATAGATGATCGCGATCACCGACAGCGTGAAGATGAAGGGCGCCAGATCCTGTGTGGCCACCGGAAACATCGGAATGGAAAATCGCAAGAACCCATAGCCGCCCATCTTCAGCAGGATCGCCGCCAGAATGACCGAGCCGCCGGTTGGCGCCTCGACATGGGCGTCGGGCAGCCAAGTATGCACCGGCCACATCGGCAACTTGACGGCAAAAGAAGCAAAAAAACCAAACCACAGCATGGTCTGCAGGCCGTGTTCAATCCGGAATGGCCCAAACAGCAGCGGCGCCGATGAGAACTTATGCGCCAGCAGGGTCGGGATGTCAGTCGTGCCGGCATCCCAATACATGGTCAGCATGGCGAGCAGCATCAGCACCGAACCCAGAAGCGTATAGAGGAAGAACTTGAAACTGGCATAGACGCGGCGCTTGCCACCCCATATCCCGATGATCAGGAACATCGGAATGAGCTCACCTTCAAAGAACAGATAGAACAGGATAAGATCAAGCGCGCAGAAGACGCCGATCAGCATTGTCTCCAGCACCAGAAAAGCGATCATATATTCCTTGACGCGGGTTTGAATGCTCTGCCAGCTGGCCAGGATCGTGATCGGCATGAGGAAGGTCGTCAAAATGACGAACAATAGCGAAATGCCATCCACACCAAGCTTGTAATTTATGTTCTGGCCCAGCCATTTGTGCTGTTCGACGAACTGAAAATCGGCGACCGACCTGTCAAAATTAACGAGCAGCAGCAGCGACACCGCAAAGGTCGCCAGTGTCGTCCAAAGCGCCACCCAGCGCGCATTCTGCTTGGCTTCGGGGTTGACGCCAAACAGGATGAAGGCGGCGCCGACAAGCGGCAGAAAGGTCACGACGGAGAGGATCGGCCAATCAAGGTTCATTGCATCGCCCCCGCTGCAAAAATGAAGTAGGTGAGGATGATCGAGACCCCGATCAGCATAGAGAAGGCATAGTGGTAAACGTAACCGGATTGCAGTCTGGTCGCCCTTGCGGTGAGGTCGAGCACGCGCGCGGCGACGCCGTCTGGTCCCAACCCGTCAATGATTTTGCCGTCACCGGTTTTCCAGAACTTGCGGCCGATCCAGAATGCCGGCCTGACGAAAACAACGTCATAGAGCTCATCGAAGTACCATTTGTTGAGCAGGAACAGATAGAGGGGCCTGAAGAGCCGCGCGGTGAGAGCCGGCAGTCCCGGCGCCCAGATGTAGTAGAGCGCGGCCAGCGCCAGGCCACCCAGCATGGCAATGGTCGGTGCGATGCCGACCCATTCGGGCAGATCATGCATATGCTCATAGATCTGGTTTTTCGGATCGGCAAGCGCGCCGCCCCAAAATCCGGCCATGCCGTCGCCAACGAAATATTTTGTCGCCAAAACCCCGGCAAACAGCGCGCCGGCGGCCAGCACCAGCAGCGGCGCCAGCATGACCCATGGGCTCTCATGAGCGCCCTTGAATTTATCGGGCTTGGCTCTGGTCTTGCCGTGGAATGTCATGAACATCAGACGCCAGGAATAAAATGCAGTCATGAAAGCCGCGATGGTCAACGACCAGAAGGCGTAATTCCACGGCGTGTGTGCGGCAAAGGACGCCTCGATAATGGCGTCCTTGGAGTGGAAGCCGGCTGTCCCGCCGACACCCGGGATGCCGACGCCCGTTAACGCCAGCGTGCCGACAAGCATCAGAGCCCAGGTCCATCTGATCTTCGGGGCGAGCCCGCCCATGCGGCGCATATCCTGGTCGTCATGCATGGCGTGAATGACCGAACCGGCGCCAAGAAACAGCAGCGCCTTGAAAAAGGCATGGGTGAACAGGTGGAAGATCCCGGCGCCATAGGCACTGACGCCGAGAGCGACAAACATGTAGCCGAGCTGGCTGCAGGTCGAATAGGCAATGACGCGCTTGATGTCATTCTGTACCAGCCCGACCGTTGCCGCAAAAAACGCCGTTATGGCGCCGATAAAAGTCACCACCTGCAGCGCAACAGGCGCCGTTTCAAACATCGGCGACAATCGCGCCACCATGAAGACGCCGGCGGTGACCATGGTGGCGGCATGAATAAGCGCCGAGACGGGCGTCGGCCCCTCCATGGCATCGGGCAGCCAGACATGCAGCAGAAACTGCGCCGACTTGCCCATCGCGCCCATGAACAGCAGCAGGCACAAAAGCGTCATGACATCGATGCTGTGGCCGAGAAACATCATGCTCGTGCCGGCAACTGTCGGGGCTGCCGCAAAGACCGCGTCAAAATCTGTTGTGCGGAAGATGTAAAACACGCCGAAAACGCCCAGCGCAAAACCGAAATCGCCAATGCGGTTGACAACAAAGGCCTTGATCGCCGCGGCATTGGCTGCTGGTTTTTCATACCAGAACCCGATCAGCAGATATGACGCGAGGCCGACGCCCTCCCAACCGAAAAACATCTGCAGAAAGTTGTCAGACGTCACCAGCATCAGCATGGCAAAAGTGAACAGTGACAGATAGGAAAAGAACCGCTGCCGGTGCGGATCGTCATGCATGTAGCCGATGGAATAGACATGCACCAGCGCCGACACCCCGGTAACGACGACCAGCATCACGGCGGTCAGCGTGTCGATGCGGATGGCCCAGTTGACGCCAAGCTCGCCCGAGGTAATCCAGCGCGCCAGGGTCACGGAAACCTTCTCGCTATTGAAGCCGACCTGCCAGAACACGTAAGCCGACAGCGCCGCCGATACCATCAGCAGGAATGTGGTCACCACTTCAGAGGCTCGCGCGCCGATGATGCGGCCAAAGAAGCCGGCAATAAAAGCGCCAAGCAATGGCAGAAAGACGATTGCGGTATACATGTTGTTTTGCGCCTTGCCCCTCAACCCTTCATCAGATTGATGTCATCAACAGCGATGGTGCCGCGATTACGGAAATAGATGACGACTATGGCCAGGCCAATGGCCGCTTCGGCTGCTGCAACCGTCAGTACAAACAGTGCAAAAGCCTGCCCGGTGAGATCACCTGAGAATGATGAAAAGGCGATCAGGTTGAGATTGACGGCAAGCAGCATCAACTCAATTGACATCAGGATGACGATGACATTCTTGCGGTTGAGAAATATGCCGAAAATCCCGATGGTGAAAAGGATCGCGGCAACCGTCAGGTAATGCGCAAGCCCGATATTCATGAACTGTCCGATAGTTGCCGACCGCATGGCTGATTTATCCCCAATTGTCTGGCCGTTGCGGCCGCAATCCTGTTTCGAGGCCTGTTCCAAGGCCTACTCCCAGTCTTGACCCCAGGCCTGCTCCCGATCCTGCCGATCAATCATGGGGGGCCGCGCCCCATGGAATCGGCGCTCCTGCCGTCCTTGGATGGGAAAATGGCGCCCCCGGATGCCACCTTCATGACTTCGATGGCGGTCTCAGGCCGGCGCGCCACCTGGACGGCAATCGACTGGCGTTTGACATCCTTCTGCCGATGCAGGGCCAGGATGATGGCGCCGATCAGCGCGACCAGCAGCACCAGCCCGGCGACTTCAAAAAAGAATACGTACTTCGTGTAAAGCACGTTGCCCAGCGCTTCCGTATTGGTCAAGGCAGGTCGCCCGGTGACGCCCGCAGCACCACCGGCAGCAACCCCAGCGCCGCCGCCGCCCGCTGCTAATTTTAGCGACCATGACGTCACGACATAGAGAAGCTCCGCCAGGGCGATGCCGCCAACCGCGGCGCCGAGCCAGAAATGTTTCATGAAGCCGGCGCGCAACTCGGCGAAATCAATGTCGAGCATCATCACGACAAACAGGAACAACACCGCCACGGCGCCGACATAAACGATCATCAGGATCATTGCCAGGAACTCTGCACCGAGCAGCACGAAAAGCCCGGCGGCGTTGAAGAAGGCGAAAATCAGCAGCAAAACGGCATGCACGGGATTGCGCACAGAAATGACCATCAGACCCGCCAGCAGCAGCAGCCCGGCAAACAGATAGAAGAATATCGCCGTTAAAACCATGGTTCCGTCTGTTTCCTGTTTTCGCCTGCCGGCCGGCTTCGAGAGGCCTTGTGACTTGCGAGGGCTAGTGTGGTGTCTCTCAAATACCTATAAACTAGGCTGCAAGTTCCGTTTAGGTATTTGAGAGACATAAACCACACTAGCAAGTAGATTTTAAGTCTAGTGTCCTTTGTGTCTCCGAAATA
>Ga0114931_10010002_pt1 | contig 11325 bp, 9 predicted proteins | sample 2SBtaG_FD_89579 | JGI IMG/M metagenome (GOLD analysis project Ga0114931, IMG submission 89579) | Deep subsurface microbial communities from Kolumbo volcano to uncover new lineages of life (NeLLi) - 2SBTROV14_V59a metaG | ecosystem: Environmental > Aquatic > Marine > Volcanic | place: Kolumbo...
AACATCCAGCAGCAGACCGGCGGCAACCTCGCCGAGACGCTCGGCAACCTTTCGGGCGTGCTGCGGGATCGCGAGCCGATGATCATGGCGGTGGCGCGCGCTTCGGACGACATGGCGCGGACCTTGTCGGCCATCTTCTTGCGATCCCGCAGCACGCCCGAAAGGTTGCCGAGCGTCTCGGCGAGGTTGCCGCCGGTCTGCTGCTGGATGTTGAGGACGATCGAGAAGAACTTGAGCTCGGGCGTGGGCATGCGCCGGAGCGCGCGCTGGAGCGCCTCGTCCATGGTCAGGCCGAGCCGTTGCGCCTCGGTGATCAGGCGAAACTCGTGGCCGACCGGATCGGGCGATTCGCGGGCGATGATGTTCAGGCATTCGCCCACCGGCAGGCCCGACTGGATACCGCGAACGATGACATCGACCGCGTCGGCGAACTGCTTGGTGAAGGCGAGCTTGCGTCGCCGGCCGAGATAGCCGAGCACCCAGCGCGGCAACAGGATTCCCGAGGGGATCGCGACAAGTATCGCGCCCGCGGGCAGGAAGCCGGTCAGGAGATAGCCGCCGGCGCCGAGCAGCGCGCAGAACGCACTGATGATGTAGAAGTTGCGAGCCGACAGGTTGATGCCCGCCTCGAGAATTTTCTGGCGGATGTCGGCGCGGTCGCTTTTCTTCTTCTGCTTGTTCTCGATTTCCTTGAGCTTGGCCTGGATGAGCTTGCGCTTGCTCGTGGGCGACGACTTCTCGCCGCGCTCGACCACCACCGCGCCGCCACCCGATTCGGCGATCGCCGCGACCCGCTTGCGCAGGCGCGCGCGGGGGCTGAACTTGAGCGCGTAGACCGCGCCGCCGAAGACCGACAGCCCGATGAGCAGCGCCGAGAGCACGCCGCCGATGATCATCATTATTCTGAGATCGAGAACCATGTCAGGCGGCATTCCGTTCGTCGAGACAATCGCTCAGCACGCTTTCGAGGCCGAAGTAGCGCGCGCGATCCCAGAACGCCGGGCGCAGGCCCGACGGCTTGTGGCGGCCGATGATCTTGCCGTTCTTGTCCTCGCCCATGATCTCGTAGGTGAACAGGTCCTGAAGCGTGACCACGTCGCCCTCCATGCCCATGACCTCGGTGACATGGGTGATGCGCCGCGAGCCGTCGCGCAGCCGCTGGGTCTGGACGATGACGTGGATCGCCGAGGCGATCTGCTCGCGCACGGTCTTGGCCGGCAGGTTGAAGCCGCCCATGGCGATCATGTTCTCGAGGCGGCTGATCGCCTCGCGCGGGTTGTTGGCGTGGATCGTGCCCATCGAGCCGTCGTGGCCGGTGTTCATCGCCTGCAAAAGGTCGAACGCCTCGGATCCGCGCACCTCGCCGACGATGATCCGCTCGGGCCGCATGCGCAGGCAGTTGCGGACCAGGTCGCGCATGGTGATCTCGCCGACGCCCTCGAGGTTGGGCGGTCGGGTCTCCAAGCGCACCACATGGGGTTGTTGGAGCTGAAGCTCGGCCGCGTCCTCGCAGGTGATGATCCGCTCGCCCTCGCTGATGAAGCGGGTGATGCAGTTCAGAAGCGTCGTCTTGCCCGAACCCGTGCCGCCCGAGATCAGCACGTTCAGGCGGCAGGCGCCAATGACCTCGAGGAGCCGCGCGCCCGAGGGCGAGATGGTCGAGTAATTGACCAGATCCTCGAGGGTGAGCTTGTCCTTGCGGAATTTCCGGATGGTCAGCGTCGGCCCGTCGATGGCGAGCGGCGGCACGATGACGTTGACGCGACTGCCGTCGGCAAGGCGCGCGTCGCAGATCGGGCTCGCTTCGTCGATGCGCCGGCCGACCGCGCTCACGATCCGCTGGCAGATGTTCATCAACTGCGTGTTGTCGCGGAACTTGACGTCGGTCTGGCTGATGCGGCCGTCGGTCTCGATGTAGACCTTCTCGGCACCGTTGACCATGATATCGGCGATTTCATCGCGGGCGAGCAGCGGCTCGAGCGGACCGAGGCCGAGGACGTCGTCGCAGATTTCGTTGATCAGGCGCTGCTGCTCGGCGGCGCTGAGGCTGACGTTGCGGACCTTGATGATCTCGACGACGGTCTCGCTGATCTCCTCGCGGACCTGAGCCGGGTCGAGCTTGCCGAGCTCGGTGAGATCGACCGAATCGATCAGCGAGTTGAAGACGCTGATCTTTGCTTCGGCGATTCGGCGTTCGGCGGCCTCGTTGAAGACCGCCTTGGTCGCCGATCCCGAGCGCGCGGCGACGCCCGAGGCCGGCGCCTCGGACGCGCGGGCGGTCTTTCCCTGGCGGTTCGCCGCCAAGCCGCCCGCGCCGCCCGACGGCGGGGGCGCTTCGGCCGGCAGTCCCGAACGTTTGCCGAAAGCCATTACTTGCTACCCTTTTTCCCGTCCTTTTTCTTGAACAGGCTGAAGGAGCCCGTCTTCTTTTTGACCTTGTTGCCCGTATCGCGGCCGCTCACGGTCTGGGCGAGCGTCCGGAAGCCCTCGGCGATCTTCGAGCGCTTGTTCATGTCGCCGATCATTTGGCCGTTGTTGGCGGCGGCGCCGAACAGCGAAGGATCGTAGGGCACGACGAGGGATGGCGAGCCTTCAAGCGCGCTCTCGAAGTCCTTGACCGAAAGCTGGGTCTTGCGATAGGCGCCGAAATTGTTGAGCACCACGCGAACCGGCTCGTCGTTGACCCGGTGCGGCTTCAGGGTTTCGAGCAGGGTCTTGCTGTCGCGCAGGCAGGCGAGATCGGGGGTCGCGGTGAGCACGATCTCGTCGGCCACGCCGAGCGCGTGTCGCGTCCAGCGCGACCATTGATGCGGCAGGTCGAGAACCACGAACGGCGCCGTGCGGCGCACCAGGTTGAGGAGCACGTCGAAGGCCTCGGGGTCGATCTCGGCGTCGGTCTCGAGCGAGCCGTGCGAGGTGAGCAGATAGAGATGCTCGTCCTGCTTGGCCATGAAGCGCTCGAGCAACACCTCGTCGAGCCGCTCGGGATGGCTGAGCGCGTCCTCGATGCCCTGCTGCGCCTCAAGGTTGAAGGCGAGCCCGACGGTGCCGAAGGCGAGGTCGAGGTCGAGAACGCTCACGTCGTCGTCGTAGGCCTTCGACAGCGACCAGGCCGTGTTATGAGCGATCGTGCTCGACCCGGTGCCGCCCTTGGCGCCGATGAAGGCGATGACGCGGCCGGGGGGCATGTCGTTGGGGTCGGCGCAGATCCCGGTGATGGTGTCGAGCACCTGCTTGGCGTCGACCGGCGGCACCAGATAGTCGCTGACGCCCTGGTGAACCAGCGAGCGGTAGACCCGCACGTCGTTGACGTTGCCGAGCACGATGACCTGGGTGCCCGGATCACAGACCTCGGCCAGCAGATCGATCTTTCGGAGTAGCTCGTCGCACTCCTCGGCCGCCTCGACGAGGATGATCCGGGGCGTCGACTTGTCGGCGAAATGGGCGATGGCGCCGTCCAGGCCGCCCTCGTGGACGGCGACCGTGGATTTCTCGAGCCGGCGGTCGTGGAGCGCCCGTTCGACCGCCGCCCGGGTCTCTTCGCTAACGGCGAAGGCGTTGATCGATGTCCTAAGAATGACCTGATCCTCCGTTTGGGGGCCTAGCCGTGCCCTAGTTGCCAGAGTTGGCCACGTCCGAGATCGTGGTCTGCTCTTGCGTGGCGGTCTCGGCGACAGTGGACTTGCCGGCCCGGTACTGCTGCATGACAAGGTTGCTACGCAGGGTGTCGCGCGCATCGGCGCCACGCGGCGTAGCGAGATCGGCCGGATTGGCGACCATCAGCCCGAGCGAGCGCTGTAGGCTGCACCCCAGATCGGGATATGCCGTGTTGGTCGGATCGTGGCTCGGTTCCTTGCTCCAGTCGCGACAGGTCGAAGCGCGCACCGCGTAGGTGTTGAAAAGAACCGTGATCTCCGATCCGCCGTCGCTGGGATCGAGGCCGAGCGAAACGTCGCTGCCCGTGGCCTTGGACGAGGCATAGCGCGCGATTTCCTCGCCGCGCGCCCGCGCGGCGGCCTTGTCGCCGCCATGGCCGGGGACGATCACCAGGATCTGGCCGCGCCCGCGGGCGCCGTAGTTGGCGAGGAAGGCATCGAGGCGCGCGCGCTCCGCGTCGTCGAGCGCCGCGCCGGTGGGCGACGTCGCGGGTAACTTCAGTGTCGCGGTCGAGCGGTCGACGACGATGGGATGGCGCTCGCGCGCGTTGCTCCCGTCGGCGGGCGACGAGGCGAAGCGGAAGTCGGGGGTGGTGCAGGCCGCCACGAGCGCGAGCGAGGCAAGAGCCAGCAGGCGTCCGCCAGCGCGGCGCGATCCACCCAGATGTCGCATCATCGTCATCACTCCATGATGTAGCCGATGGGGCCCTGCGGCTGGCCGACCAACGGCAGTTCCGTGGGCTTGGCGTAGACGTCGTGCAGGCGACCCAGGAGGTACATGTCGAGATCGCTCGCCGGGGCGAAGCCGTCGGTCGGCAGGCTGACCGCCTTGTCGTTGATTGGCTTGACCAGATAGGGCGTCACGGCGATCACGAGCTCGGTCTCGTCCTTCTGGAAGGCGACCGAACGGAACAGGGCGCCCAGGATCGGGATATCCTTGAGCCCGGGGAAGCCGTTGATCGTGTTGCGGATGTCGTTTTGCAGCAGCCCGGCGATGATCAGGCTGCCGCCGCTCGGCAGCTCGATCGTCGTCTGGGCGCGGTTCACGGTCAGCGCCGGGATCACGAAGTTCTGCAAGTTGACCTGGCCCTGGGTCGAGAGCTGGCTCACCTCGCTCGATATCTTGAGGCTCAGAAGCCCCGAGCTCAGCACCACCGGCGTGAAGTTGAGGAGCACGCCGAACTGCTTGAACTCGATCGTGATCTGGTCGTTCGACTGGGGCACCGGGATCGGGAACTCGCCGCCGACCAGGAAGTTCGCGTTCTCGCCCGAGACCGCCGTCAGATTCGGCTCGGCGAGCGTCTTGATGAGACCCTGGGTTTCGAGCGCGTCGATCGTCGAGGTCAGCAGATCGAAGGCCCCGGAAATGAGCTGCGCGGTGCCGAAGGCGTTGGGGCTGATCCCGCGACCGAAGTTGAGATCGAAGGTCTGGCTGCCGGCGCTCGCGCGAAGCTGGGTGTTGAAGCCGAGCTCCTTGACGATCGAGCGCTGCACCTCGGCGACCCGCACGCGCAGCAGGACTTGCTGCTCGCTGTCGATACGGATCATGTTCAGCGTCTCCTCGTCGGTGCCGACGAAGCGACGCGCGAGCAGCCGCGCGTCCTCGGCCGCCCGGGCCGAGCGGACCGATCCGCTCAGGACCACGTTCTTGTTGACCGCACTGACCGTGATGCGCTCGTTGGGCATCAAATCCCTGAGCGCCTTGCGGAGCGCCGAAAGGTCCATCTCGACGCGGATTTCGAGGCGCAGGATCTGATTGCCGTCGCCGTCGAAGAAATAGACGTTGGTGTCGCCCACCTCCTGGCCGACCACATAGACCTGGCGCGGCGTCTTGACGATGACGTCGGCGATCTTGGGATTGCTCACCAACACGTCGCGAACGTCGCGGGGCAGGGTGAAGACATGCGACTTGTTGAGCGGCAGCGACAGGATGTCGGGCACCGGCGCACCCGATTCGAGCGTGGCGACGCCCGCGTCGGCGGTCGTCGTCTGTTGGGCGATCGCCGGTCCCGCGGCGAGTGCGAAGGCCGCCAGGCAAAGCCCCAGGAGATGTCTCGCAATGCGCATCGTTCGCCCTATTTCGTAATCTGAACGGTGGACGCCTTGTTGGCGCGGTAGACCTTGACGGTTCGCTTGGCGGGGGCGGCCTTCTTGATCGTTTTCTTGCCGAAGCGCTCGGCCTTGAGCGCCCCGCCGAGCGCCAGGCTCACGTCGCGGTCGCGCGTGAAGCCCTTGGCATACGAGGTGTCGCCATCGTTCGTCAGGCTGCGGAGCGCGAGCGAGAGTCCGCCCATTTCGCGCGCCACGGCGATCATCTCGGCCTGCTTGGGCGTGACCTCGAGGGTCGCGGTCTGGCCGACCTGGGCGCTGACGTCGACGTCGTTGACGTTCTGGTCGATCGCCAGCACGCGGACGTTATAGAGAATCGTCTCGCTCGCCCGCGTCGGCGCCCCGCCACCCGGCGAGCGAATCTGCTGGCTCAGGATCACGTCGACCCGGTCGCCCGGCAGCACGAAGCCGGCGGTGCCCGTGACGGCGTTGATCTTGATGGCGATCGCGCGCTTGCCCGGCGCCAGCGCGCCGGCCAGGAAGCCGGCGTCCTCGCGGCGGAATACCTTGTTGCGCGTGACCGGTTCGCCGGCGACGATGGCGCGGCGCACGACCGTGCCCATGAACTGGTCGATCTGGTCGGCGCCCTCGCCGTTGCGCTGCACGACATAGTCGCTGGTCAGCCCCTGGTCGGGCCAGGCCATCCAGTCGACGTCGCCCGACTGGATGATCGTGCCCGCGGGCAGGTCGCGCGAGGCAACCGTGATCTGAACCGTCGGAACCGCCGCGGCCTGAACCACGGGGGTGTTCGCCGCCGCCTGCTCGTTGAGATAGCTGCGGACCAGGAAGAACGTCCCGCCGCTGACGCCGAGCGCGAGGGCAATGATGATGATTGCGGTGACGCGCATGGTGACTACCCGATGTGGTTGTCTGTGAACGGCGTCGCGAGCGCCGAGGATCGGCCGCCGGCCGGACGGGGGGTCGGGCGCGGCGCCGTTTTGTTTCCGATCGCGATGCTTGTCCGCATGGCGCTACATCCACCCGACGGTCGGCGCCATCTCGCGGACGGCGACCATGCCGGCGATCGCGATGGCGATCCCGTAGGGAAGGCCCTGGTCGGGCGAGGACAGCCGACGGAACCAGGCGGCTCCGTTCCACGCCGCGGGCGTTGGAAAGCGGCGAAGCGCCAGGATGACGAGCGCGAGCCCGCCGCCGAAAAGCGCGACCATGTAGGTGAAGGAGAGGAACTGCGGCCAGCCGAACCAGAGCGCGCCGGCGGCGAGTAGCTTGGCGTCGCCGCCGCCGAGCACACGCGCGAAGAACAGCGCCGCGCCGATCGCCAGAACCGCGAGACCGACCGCGACATGCTGTCCGACGACCGCGAGCGGGACGTCGCCAAGCAGCGCGAGCGCGGCGTAATCGACGACGATCGCGATCGATATCCAGTTCGGGATCTCATAGCTCATCAGGTCGCGCAAGGCTGCATACCCCAGGGCCAGGACGAAAACGATCGCAGTCACGGCAGACACCATATCGACCCAGCCTTTAAGTTTGAGTTAATGCTTAGAACGTTGTTAAATAAAAATTTTCAGATAAACGCGTAACCTTCACGAAATTCCGATCGGCGCCGTTTTCCCGGTTTCCGCCAGTCTCGCGCGCCGGCGCCGGAAGGGGAGGTCGAACCGGTATCCCGGTTGTCATGGCGCGGTCGTCTTCCCCCGATCGAAGCAGATACCGTGTCCGGAAACTCCGCGCGAAAACGTCGTCGGCGCGGCCGGCCAAGTCTCTTATCGGAGTCGTAAAATTTCGATGAATGGAACTTTTTCGATGTCCGCGCGAATGCCTTGCGCCGGCATGCTCGGGCGGCTTCGGCTGGCGAGGGCGCACGGGGCGTGAAAATAGTTCTCGCGCGGCATGGATTCCGATTGACCGGGCGCAAGATGACGGGCGAGACTTTCAAGCGAGCGTCGCCGGGCGACGGGGACCGAAGAGTCCGAAACCCGAGCGCGGTTGTCTCGCCGTCGCCGCGATCCGTCGCGGGGACGGCGCGGCCCTTATCGGTCCGGATGCCGAGGCGGAGGATGCCATGGGCGGAACCGTGTCGACGCCAAAGCGCCAAGGCGGGCGCGCGGCGCGAAAGGCCATGCGGGCGACCAAGCGCCCGGTCTCCGAGGCGGCGGTCGGGCCGGGATTTCTTGGCGGTCGCTTCAAGCCCCTGAGCGAAACCGACGTCCTGCGCGTGCATCGCGCCGCTCTCGAGGTGCTCGACCGGGTCGGCGTCGCCGATGCGATTCCGTCCTGCGTCGATCTTGTGACCGCGGCGGGAGGGCGGCTGACCGACGAGGGGCGGCTCTGTTTTCCGCCGACGCTGGTCGAGGACGTGCTCGCGCGCACCTGCCGGGGCTTTGTCCTTCACGGCCACGAGCCGGGGCGCGACCTCGAGCTCACTGGACGGCGGGTGCATTTCGGCACCGCCGGCGCGGCGGTTCATGTGCTCGACATGGAGACCGACGAGTATCGCGATTCAACGCTTGCCGATCTCTATGACATCGCGCGCCTGGTCGATCGGCTCGACAACATTCACTGGTGCCTGCGTCCGGTGGTCGCGCGCGACATGCCGACGGGAGCCGATCTCGACATCAACACCGCCTACGCGGTGATGAGCGGGACGAGCAAGCCCTGCGGCATCAGCGTGATCACGCCCGGAAACATGCGCGCCGTGATCGCCATGTTCGACGTGGTGGCGGGCGGCGAGGGGGCGTTCGCCAAGCGCCCGTTCTGTCACATGTCGAGTTGCTTCATCGTGCCGCCGCTGCGCTTCGCGGTCGAGACCTGCGAGACGCTCGAGGTCGCGGTCCGGCTCGGCATGCCGGTGGTTCTTCTCTGCGCCGGACAGGCGGGGGCGACGAGCCCGGCGGCGCTCGCCGGCGCGGTCGTCCAGGAGGTGGCCGAGGCGCTCGCAGGCGTGGTCTACGTCAACCTGATCTCGCCGGGCCACCCGATTCTGTTCGGCGCCTGGCCGCTCGTTTCGGACCTGCGCACCGGCGCCATGAGCGGCGGCAGCGGCGAACAGGCGCTCTTGATGGCGGCCTGCGCCCAGATGGCCGACTTCTACGGCCTACCCTGCTCGATCGCTGCGGGCATGGCCGACGCCAAGGTCCCCGATGCCCAGTCGGGCTTCGAGAAGGGCTACACCACCGCGCTCGCCGGGCTCGCCGGCAGCACCATGGTGCACGAGGCGGCGGGCATGCAGGCGAGCCTGCTCGGCGTCGCCTTCGAGAGCTTCGTCATCGACAACGACATGCTGGGCGCGGTGCTGCGCACGGTGCGCGGGATCGAGGTCACCGACGAGACCCTGTCGATCGACGTGATCGCCGAGGTCGCGACCGGCCCCGGCCATTACCTGGGACATCCCCAGACGCTCGCCTTGATGGAGCGCGAGTACGTCTACCCCGACGTCGGCGACCGCAACAATCTCGACGACTGGAAGGACCAGGGCGCGACCGACATGCGTGCTCGCGCCCGCGCCCGGGCGCGGACGATCCTCGCGGAACATTATCCCGGGCATATCGACCCGGCGCTCGACGCCCGAATCCGCGAGCGCTTCAACATACTGCTCCCGCGCGAGGCCATGACTCCCGCCGGCGATCGCTGATAGACCCGCTCGTCGCGACGAACGCCTCCACCCCCGGCGCGAACACCCGACGGCCGAAGGGGCGGCGCGAGCGGAATGGATCAGCCGAAGAACTCGTCCCTGTTGGGCACGCGCTCGCCGAGGCGCGACTTGAGCTTGCCGAGCGCCTTGGCCTCGATCTGGCGAATGCGCTCCTTGCTGACGCCCATATGGGTGCCGAGCTCGGCGAGGGTCGAGGGCTCGTCGACCAGGAAGCGCCGGGCAATGATTTCGCGCTCGCGCGGAGTGAGTTCGGCGAGCGCGTCGTCGATCCACTCGGCGCGCACCTCGGTGTCGTGGCGCCGGGCGGTAATCTCCTCGGGCGACGGTCCGTCGTCGGCGAGGAAGTCCTGGAACATGGCGTCACCCTCGTCGGCGCCGACGGTCGCGTTAAGCGACTGGTCGGGGCGCGAGAGATGCGATTCCATGCGCTCGACCGCGGCGATCGGAACCGACAGCTCGCGCGCGATGCGGCGGCGGTCGTCGTCGGTCATCAGCCCATCCGGATTTTCGGCGAGCCGCGCGCGCAGGCGGCGAAGGTTGAAGAACAGGCTCTTTTGCGCCGCCGTGGTGCCGATCCGCACGATCGAGGCGTTGCGCAGGACGTATTCCTGGATCGCCGCGATCACCCACCAGCTCGCATAGGTCGAGAAGCGCACGTCGCGCGCGGGGTCGAAGCGTGCCGCCGCCTCCATCAGCCCGACGTTGCCTTCCTGCACCAAATCGGCGAGCGGCAGCCCGTAGCCGCGAAAGCGCGAGGCGATCTTGATGACGAAGCGGGCGTAGGCGAACACCAGCTCGTGGAGCGCCTGAGCGTCGCCTTGGTCGCGCCAGCGCCGGGCGAGGTCGTGCTCGTGGTCGCGCTCGAGGAACGGCGCGTCCATGGCCGCGCTGATGTAGCGACGGCTGCCGAGATCGAGCGGTGCCTGACGGATGTGCGCCATGCCGGTTCCGTCCTTTCCTCTTGACCTGCCTGTCTCTTCTTCTTGGCTCTTCTTGGCCGCGTCTCGACGGTCCGGCCCGTCCGGGGCCAAGCGGGGTGGACCACCAAGATAGTAGCGTCTCGCTAATTTTATAGCGACCCCCTCCCGTGCTTGCAAGAATAATATCGAGTCACTATTATCTCGCCATGAGTGCGGACGGAAAGCCGGACGGCATCGCCATGCTGATCGACCGCGCGGGACGCGCGACCCGCAGTCTCCAGTTCATGGACGGCCTCAGCCCGGCGCAGTGGGAGGCCCTGCGCTACGTTTCGCGCGCCAATCACTATTCGCGCAACCCGAGCGCGCTCGCCGCCTTTCTCGGCACCACCAAGGGAACGGTCTCCCAAACGCTGATCGCGCTCGAGGGCAAGGGCTATCTTCGCCGCGAGCGAGGGGCGCGCGACCGCCGCGCGGTTCGGCTCGAGATCACGCCGGCGGGACGCGCGTTGCTGCGCCAGGACCCGCTTCTCCGGGTCGAGGCGATGGTCGTCGAGGTCCTGCCGCCGGCGCTGCGCGCGGCGCTCACCGACGGGCTGCAACGCCTCCTCGACGATCTCGGCAAGAACGGCGAGGGACGCGCCTTCGGCATCTGCGTGCGCTGCGATCTGTTTGGCGCCCAGGAGACGATCGAGGGGGCGGCGGATGAGGCGCGCGAGGCGCCCCGCTGCGGCCTGACCGGCGAACCGATCGCCGAGGGCGAGAGCGACTGTCTCTGCGCCAACTACTGCAACGAAGTCGACCCCGGCTAGGTCGGTTCCGCCTCCGATCCCCCTTACATCGCCCTTCCATATAAGGAGTGGCCCGCGGGGCGCCGTCGCCTCCGCGGCTCGCCGGAAATTTTTCCGACTTTTGTTCCTGACCCTCCTTGTATGAGTTGACAGTTTGCGGGGGTGGGTATAGGAAGTTGCGCGAGATTGTCGCGGCCGGTTGGCGATGGTTGGCTGGCTTGCGATGTTTCGCGTGG
>Ga0114931_10010003_pt1 | contig 11324 bp, 9 predicted proteins | sample 2SBtaG_FD_89579 | JGI IMG/M metagenome (GOLD analysis project Ga0114931, IMG submission 89579) | Deep subsurface microbial communities from Kolumbo volcano to uncover new lineages of life (NeLLi) - 2SBTROV14_V59a metaG | ecosystem: Environmental > Aquatic > Marine > Volcanic | place: Kolumbo...
ACACGGTTTTCTTGGTAGCCATGGTGGTTCTCCATGCGTGCCCAGTTGGGCTCACTTCTTCCGCCGGTTCGGCCTCTGGGTGAGCGCCGAGCCGGCGGCCGACTTCGCGGCCTTGCTGGCCTTGGGGTTTCGCAGGACCTTGGAGGCGGCGGACGCCGCCTTCTTGCTGGTAACCTCGGTATTGCGTTTGCGGGCCATAACTGACGCCTCCTTCGCAAAGAATCGTTGACCGGGATCGGCCAATAGGGTAAGAAACTATACGGATCGCGTTTTGCTGTCAATATAGTTTTGTGACCCATCGTCCGGAAGGGAGTCAGCATGGGAGCCGAAGGGCCAGGTCTGCGTTGGGGTGTCGAGCAACGGCTGGAATTCATTGAATTCCACCTGTACTGGGAGGGCGGCGTGAACCGGGCCGACATCACGGAGTATTTCGGCGTCTCCGTGCCGCAGGCATCCAAGGACCTGAGCCTGTACCAGGAGTTAGCCCCCGAGAACATCCGTTATGACCGCAGCGAAAAACGGTACCGCGCAAGCGAATCGTTCAGACCGCGGTTCCTCAAGCCTGATGCCAGCCGGTATCTCATGCAGCTCCGCTCGATCGCCGACGGCGCGCTGGCGCGAGAGGAATCCTGGCTGGCCGACATACCGGATTTCGATGCCCTGCCGATGCCGCGCCGGAACGTCGATCCCGATATCCTGCGCACCGTCTTGGAGAGTATCCGCAATCATCAGGCCCTGGAGATTCGCTACCAGTCGCTCTCAAGACAGCGGCCCAAACCGACCTGGCGCTGGATCACGCCGCACGCCCTGGGCTATGACGGTCACCGGTGGCATGCGCGGGCCTTCTGCCACATTGACCGTCAGTTCAAGGACTTCCTGCTCCCACGCATTCTCAAGACCCGCGCCGATGGCGAGCCTGAAGCCGGGCCGGCCGACGATATAATCTGGCAGGAATTCATGGCGGTCACGCTCAAGCCGCATCCGGGGCTAACCGACGACCAAAAAGCGGTCATTGCCCGCGACTACGGGATGAAGGATGGACAGGTGACCGTGAAGGTCAGGCTTGCCCTGCTCTACTATTTCCTGAAAAGACTCGGGCTTGAATTCGAGGCCGAGCGCCGGGAGCCGCGCGAACAGCATGTCGTGCTGGCCGATCCGCCGGCCGTAAGAGCCGCCCTTGCACGGGCCGAGTACAGATCGGATACGGAGGAAGCTGTCAGCTTCTAGCGGGATCACACGCGAAATCCATGAAACAGCTATAGGCGAGGCGCTGTATGACGACCTACGGGCCGCACAATCCCCATCCCCTGGCGCGGATGCGCACCGAGCTGGTGTGGGAAGGCAAATACGACGAATACGGAAACCGCCGCGAAGTCGATGTAGCCGGCCTGGCCATGCCGCTCCAGAAGATCGAAACGATCGATGAGCCCCGCTCCCGCGCCGAGGCCCAGGGCTCGCTGTTCGACGAACAGAAAGCCCACAGGGACGATTTCAGGAACCGGCTGATCTGGGGCGATAACAGATTGGTCATGGCGTCATTGCTCCAAGAATTAAAAGGGGCGATTGACCTAATCTACATCGATCCTCCGTTTGATGTAGGCGATAATTTCTCCATGCATGTCCCGATTGGCAATACCCGCGAGTCGAAATTGAAGGAGCAATCGATATTGGAGATGGTCGTCTACCGCGATATGTGGGGCCACGGAATAAGTTCTTATCTATCAATGTTGTATGACCGACTTATTTTGATGAGGGAATTGTTGAGCGAGCGCGGATCTATATACGTGCATGCTGACTGGCATGCTGGACATTTGATTCGATGTCTCCTCGATGAAGTGTTTGGCTCAGATTGTTTTCGTAATGAAATCGTGTGGAAGGCTACAAACGCTCACAGCGACGCGAAACGATTTGGATCAATTCATCAGACTCTATTCTTTTACACGAAATCTGATGACTGGATATGGAACCAACAATACGAGGATTACGATAAAGAATACGTTGACAAATACTATCGCTACAAGGATGAAGACGGTCGTCGATATGCATCCGGTGACGTGGCGGCTGCGGGTCCAGGACCAGCCCGGCGTTTCGGAGATCGAGTTCTCGATCCGCCGCCCGGGTCGCATTGGCGTTTTTCGCAGGAAAAAGTTGACCAATACCTTGCCGAAGGCCGAATTTTCTACACGAAAAATGGTATTCCAAGATACAAACGATACCTTGATGAAATGCCGGGAATGCCGGCTCAAAGTATTTGGCTGGAAAAAGATGTTCCATACATTGTGTCTTGGTCGGATGAGGGATTGGGGTATTCAACTCAGAAATCTGAAGCTTTGCTCAGAAGAATCATAAAGTCGTCATCCGATGAAGGGTCGATTGTGGCTGATTTCTTTTGCGGATCGGGGACAGCGCTTGCGGCTGCGGAAAAGCTTGGCCGGCGATGGATCGGATGCGATTTGGGGCGGTTTGCGGTACACACCAGCCAGAAGCGCCTCATTGGGGTACAACGTGGGCTGCACGAATCGGGCACACCCTACCGGTCATTTGATGTCTATAACCTTGGCCGTTATGAGCGCCAGTGGTGGCAGCGAGACGCGCTCAAGGGCGCTGAAGAGGAACACCGCGCCGTTGTCCTGAGATTCTTCCGTGCGGAAGTTCTGAATCACGCGCCGTCCCCGCTGATCCACGGTCGCCGCGGCAATACGTTCGTGCACGTGGATGGCATCGACAGCATCTTCATGCGCCAGGAAGCCTCTGACGTGGCCAAGGCCGTCAAGGCCGCCGGCGGGCGGGAAGTGCATTGCCTGGCCTGGGATTTCGAGATGGATATTCGCCAGGCCGTGGCGGCGATCGAGGCCGAGCTGGATGTCCGCGTGCGCCTCCACCGCATACCGCGGGAGATCATGGAAAGGAACCGCACTGAGGTGCCGCCGTTCTTCGAAGTGGCGCTGCTCACGGTAGAGCCTGTCCTACAATCCGGAGCGAACGGCAAAACCGCCGATATCAAGCTCACCAACTTTGTGCCCTCACTGACCGAAGTGCCTTCCAAGGAACTGGAAGCGCTCCAGGAACGGGCCATCGAAAGCGGGTTTGACTTCATCGATTTCTGGGCCGTGGATTTCGATTGGGCGCCGGGTAAGCCCTTCAATCACCATTGGCAGGATTATCGGACCCGGAAGGACCGTAGCCTGAAGACGGTGAGCGATGCGGGCTTTGCGTATGACAAGCCGGGCAAGCACACGGCGTGCATAAAGGTGGTCGATGTGTTCGGCTGCGATACCAGCATCACCGTGGAGATCAAGACATGAGCGCTGAAGCGGCCACGGGAACCCCGGTCGTAAATGTTGCGGCGCTGGAGCCGCTGTTTGCGCCGTGGGAGGAACCGGACAAGCACCGCGTGCGGGCAAAGAAGGGGTTTCCGCCGGAGATCAAGACCTACCGGCGGCCCTCGCCCAATCATCTCGTCAATCCGCTGCGGGAGGCGGTGAAAGAGTGGCGGGAACTGAATTATTTCGGGGCGAGCGATACCACGCGCGAGTTGCTGACCTACTGGTTCGAACGCCCGCACCGCATTGCCGGATCGAACGGCGAGGATATCGAGTTCCGCTATTATTTCTGTCAGCGGGAGGCCATCGAAACCTTCATCTACCTGATGGAGGTGCGGGACGTGCGCTCCCTCTCGTCACTGATCTTTGAATATGGCGGCCCGAACAGGGAAACCGAAGCCCTCGGCGTCAATCCGGAAGATGACGAATGGGCGCGCTACGCCTTCAAGATCGCCACCGGCGCCGGCAAGACGAAATGCATGAGCCTTGCCATCGTGTGGAGCTATTTCCACGCGTTGCGGGAAGGCAACTCGGACATGGCGCGGCACTTCGTGATCATCGCGCCCAATCTGACGGTCTTCGAGCGGCTGAAGGAAGATTTCCGGCCGGAAGGCGGCGGCCCGGACATATTCATGAAGGACCCGCTGATTCCCCCGGAATGGCGGGGCGACTGGAACTTCTCGGTCGTGCTGCAGGATGAAGCAAGCGGCGCCAGCACGGGCGGCGTGCTGTACCTGACCAATATCCACCGGCTCTTCGAATCGCGCAACGGTCGCCGCGGCAGCGCAGAAACCTATGACTGGGCCGGCCCGGCCGTATCACGCGGCAAGGCGCTGGATACCGGGGCCGAGCTGCGCGATCGCATCACTTCGCACAAACGGATCATGGTGCTTAATGACGAAGCGCACCATGTCTGGGACCCCGGTTCGGCCTGGAGTGAAGCGATCCGCTGGCTTCATCAGACGCTGAGCAAACGGGCCGGCACGGGCCTTGTCGGCCAGCTCGACTTTTCAGCGACGCCCAAGGACAACAAAGGCCGGCCGTTTCAGCAAATCGTGTGCGACACCCCGCTCGGGGAAGCCGTAGATGCCGGAATCATCAAGACGCCGATTATCGGGCGCACGAAAGAGCTGATCGAACAGCCGCACGATGACGCGTCGTACAAGTACGAAGCCCATCTGCGGCTCGGTTACGAGCGCTGGCTGCGCAGTAGCGAGGAATGGAACAAGAGCGGCAAGAAGCCGCTCCTGTTCGTCATGTGCGCGGATACCGAAGCGGCGGACCAAATTGCGAAGCGGCTGAACGGTGATGGCATATTCGACAAGCTGAACGGCAAGACGGTCAACCTGCACACCAACCTGAAGGGCAAGATCAGGAAGCGGAAGATCGGCGGACAAACAATCGAGGTTTTCGAGGAAAGCGAAAAGGATATCAGCGACGAAGACCTGAAGGCCATCCGCCGGATCAGCCGCGAGCTGGACAGCAATGAAAGCCCTTACTCCTGCATCGTCTCGGTGTTGATGCTGCGTGAAGGTTGGGACGTGCGGAACGTCACCACGATCGTGCCGCTGCGTCCCTATAGCTCGAAAGCCAAAATCCTGCCGGAACAAACGCTCGGCCGGGGGTTGCGGCGGATGACTCCGCCGGGCCAGGCGAACGAATTGGTCACGGTGGTCGAGCATCCCGCCTTTACCAGCCTCTATGAACAGGAGCTGGAGCAGGAAGGGCTGCCGATCGAGGTCCTGGACACTGACAAGGTGCCGGCCACCACGGTCTCGATCTTCCCCGATGAAAGCAAGGACTGGGACGCGCTCGATATCGTGCTGCCGTCGTTAACGGCCGCCCATGAGATTCAGCCGAAGCTCGAAGCGCTCACGATCGATGATGTGAAAGAGGCGTTTCGGCCCTATGCGCCCCTGCCCCTCGGCGATAAGGGCGCGACGGAAGTCAGCTATGAAGGCCGACATCTGATCACCGATGAGGTGGTCGAGCGGATGGAGGTGAATCTCCCGCTGCTAAAGAACGGATGGACGGCAATATCCTTCTATGTCCGGGAGCTGGAAGCTGCCTGCAAGGTGCAGAGCACCCACCAGGTTCTTGCGCCGCTCCTGCAAACCTTCCTGGGCGAGATTCTATTCGGCCAGACGGTCAGCCTGACCGATCAGCGCCTGACCGCCCGGCTCGGCGACCAGGATGTACGGGAGCATATCCGGGCCGTCTTCGTGCCGCTGATTCGCGCCCGGACGGTGAGAACGGAGAAGCGCCGCGCGCAAGGCGCACCCCTTTCGCTGCGTCACTGGAAGCCCTACCAAGTGACGTATTCCGAGCGCCGGCCGGTCAAGCGGGCAAAGGGGACGCTCTTCAATCTTGTGCCGTGCAATCAGGCGCTTGAAGTCGCGATGACCTCGTTCCTGGACAGCGCCCCGGACGTGTCAGCCTTCGCGAAGAACGCCGGGCCGCAGGCCCTGCGGGTCGATTATCTGACCGCCGATCAGCGGCTTTTCTTCTATACGCCGGACTTTTTCGTGCGAATGGACGACGGCACGTACGCCCTTGTGGAAACCAAGGGTCGCCAAGATTCCGGCGTGCCGCGTAAGGCCGCCGCCGCCATCGAATGGTGCAAGACCGCCTCGAAAGGCGGCGTCACCTGGCAGTACGTCTTCACGCCGCAGAACGTCATGCAGGGCCTGACCGGTAACCGCTTAGCCGATCTGATGCGCGCCTGCGCCCCGGCCCTGCAGAACCTGCTGAGCGAGATTACGGGGGCGCCGGAGCTGCCGCTCTTTGCCGGCCGGCGAGAAAGCGATGCTGAAGAATTCTTCTCGCGAGAGGTCTTTGAGAAGCTGCCCGCTCGGGGCAAGCGGGCGGCACAGGATGCGCTCGAACTCTACCGGTTCTTTGAGCGTAAGGAAGCACACCCGAATTTCGCGCCTGTGTTCAGCGCCCTGCTCGGGCCGCTGGATGAGGCGGCAAAGGCCATCATTCTGAAGCTCCTGCGAGACAAGGTCCCGGCGAACCGGCATGATCAAGACGCCTGGTTCGATCCGTACATGGAGCACGTAGACCGGCGTTCGCGCGGCCATTACCAGAATGTGGCGAAGAACCTGAAGCGCGGGCTGGTGTACGGCAATCCGCACTCGGTGATCGGTCTGCTTCGTTCCTGCTTCGATTACGCCCTGAACGATAACACCAAGCTCGATGGCGTATTCGCGGCCGTGCGGGAGACGTTCCGGTTGCCGGGATCACGCAAGCTTCTGGAGCGAGTAGCGGATGTCAATGAATTCCGCAATTCCTATGTCGCGCATCCCGATAAGGAGCTAAGTGACAAGGCGCTCGCCGAGCGGAGCCTGAAACACTGGGTCGAGACACTGGCGCTGCTGCGGGTGTGATGCCCAGGCGGTTACCGTTTAACCTCTTGTGCGAACGCTGACGGCGACGACCGGGCCGAGCTGTTCTTCTTCCGGCCCCCTACCCCGAGCCAGCGCGCGAGGAAGCCTTTTTGCTGGCGAACGTCTTGCAGTTCCTGGCGTAACCGCGTGTGCCCTACTCTTAATTCCCGGATGAGCTGGGCCTGTTCCTGCTGAGCCTTGGCTTCCTTCTCGCCGCGCTGATCGGTCAGCAAGGCCGTGAGGCGTGTTTGCTGTTCCTGCGCGGTCTTGAGCGTTTGTTCCAGGCGTTCGATCTGCTCCTGCGTCTGTTCGCGTTCGCGGCGGCGCTCTTCATCCAGCATTTCGACCTGTTGAGTGAGCAAAGCCACCTTCGTTCGCAACGCCTATTCATCACTGGACGTACCCTGCTGTACAGTGTGAACGTCACTGGACGTATCGTCCTCCAACTGCTTTTTAAGACCGTAAACGCGGTCCAACTCCGCGACATCTATCTCGTAGCCGTCCTCCTTGGTTCCGGAAGCGGAAAGTCTTCCGCTCTTGATATGTTTGTAAATTGTGGTTCGGCTTTTGCCCGTCAGTTCATGGGCCTTTGTAATAGTTACTTTCATGATATTGACTCTGGGAAATGCACAATAGTGAACTACAAATAATAATACACATGAACGGCGCTGTGCGTCACATCTTTTTAATTCTTGTACACAGAAATTTACGCCGGGTGTCCAGTGCTTTCCTGTTCAGTAGCGTTCAGCCCGTTCAATTTGGATACACTCTGTCTGGACGTTCAGTTTTTGAAATGACCGTCCAGATCGTCTTGTACAAAGTATGCAAGGCGGTGGGCACCAAGGGTCCTGATATCTCACCGCCTCTGCCCAGCCGTATTACGTCGGTGAAGCGGTGGACGTTCTTGTTTGCACACTTGTTGTTCAAGTGAACATTTGTTAGCGTATTGTTAATAGAGATTCGCAAATTCTTTGTACGAATCGCCGTGTTATGTATTCTTTTGAAGTGTACACATCGTACACCTATCCGTGCAAATCCGCGCTCACTAACGGGTTCCACCGTATTACACTAAAGGTATAAACCAGCATTTGAATGAGAGTGCTAAGTATGAAAGAATATTTGTTACGATCAGCAAGGCGCTCGGCCGCCTTGTCCCGCCATATCCGCCGCCGTCCGGCGGCATTTCTTCAAAAACCATTTTGCAGGAGTATTTGTCACACAAGCAGAAAAACCCGCCAAGGGCGGGCAAAATCATAAATTCCGCTTACTGATACAATCGCATCACCAGTATTGCAGAATTCTATATTGAGCACAAGACTTTAACGCGAAGTTTTGAACACCCTTTTATTGGTGGGTTTTTCTCCAACAGGGAAGGAGAAAACCTATGATGATAAAATCTTATCGTCCATCCGACGATGAAGTAATGGACCTGGCCAGGCTCTCGCTGCGCCGGGGCGCTGCCGGGGCGGCATCGGCGCCGCTCCATCGTTTCAGCGATCTCGGGCCAGCTCCCGAGGGCTTTGAGAAACCACGCTTCGGCACACCGGCCTATGCGATCGCGCGCAAGGCCGGTTGGATTTCGGCGCAGGAAGAGCAAGGGGATCGGGCGGCCTATGCGGCTCGCCGGCAGCGCTCATTGCAAACCTGTCACCGCTATACGTTCCACGAACGACCGCGGCACGCACCGCCAGCCGAGCGGGGCACCTACGTGCCTGAGCTGGCGGCGCGCGTTGAAGATGACAGGAACCTCACCGACGGGGCGCGGCGCTGCGCCCGCAAGCTTGCCGAAATCATCTACCGGCAGAACAGGGAAGGGCGCTTCACCGCGATCACCGTGAGCTACCTGATGAATGCGCTGCACCGCTCGCGCCGGACAGTGCAGCGTTACCTGCGGCTATTGGAACGCGAGGGCTATATCGACACGCAGGTGGTGCGCGGCGCGCGCTCGCGCCTTTGCACCGGGCTCCTGATCGCGCTGCGCGGCCCGCTCTTCGCCGGGCATCACAAGAAGGCATGGCCGTGCAAGGCCCGGAATCCAGGGGCGTCAAAAGAGTCACAGAATTACAAATTCATAGATTCTCTAAGGGGTAGGGAACGTCTTTCGATCCGGCAATGGAGTCTTTTGTGCATGGACGGCGTGTTTCGGGCCTTTATGAAAACCGACCCGCTCGGGCTTATGGAAAAATCGCCGCCCCTGAAAGCCCAAGTGTTGACATAAGCACATAACTTTGCGGCTTCGCGCTTGCGGAGACACCTTTGAACGGCTTTGCAAGGGGAGCCTCCTGGCTGGCCCGAAGCGTTATGTAAAACACGGTGGGGCGGCTCGGAAGGGTGGGAAGCTACGTCGATCGCTCGATGAACAACTGGTCGAAGATGCGGTCCGCGCCCCATGCCTGGGCGGACGTGAAGGCGAGCCGGCGCTTGGCATCAGCGTCGAGCGGAGCAGAGCCGGATTTGTACCCGAGATCATGATTTGCCTCGGACCAAGCGTGCTGAAACAGGGTTTTGATCTGTAGCTCGAAAAAGTCCGGCATCTGCGATTTATCCAAGGCAGGGTCCATCAGGTCCGACGGGAGAAGGAGCACGTAGTGGCGCCCGAAATATCCGAACTCCCACTCGCACTCGGGGAGCAGCTCCTGGGTTTCGACCGGCCTGTAATACTTCTCGATGACAGCGGCGATTCGATCCACATCCGAGCGGTAAAAGGTGACGATGCGCGCACCGATCTGGTCTTGAATCTGGCGAAGCGGGTCCTCGTATTTCGGCTTGTCATCGACAACGCTCTGGGCCTTTTCCAGAAAGCGGTCAACGGATTTCGCCCTGGCGCTCACCCGGTCGATGCGGGGCTCTGAACCGAGATGGTCGAGCAAGTGTTCTTCTATCGCGGCGGCGAGCGGTTCAAGGACCGCCCGGTATCGCTCTCTGTATGTGGCTTCGAGGTCCGTCATGGCGTTTTCCTCAGCTTCTCGCTGATAACCTTGCCCTCAGTCGAGTACCGGACCTTTTGCTCGGATTCATCGAGCACCTGACGCTGAAATACCTTGTCAAAGTCGGCGGATTGAGCGGTCAGCATCCCGCCGGAATCCAGCTCAACCGACCTGTAGGCGACGTGGTTCTGGAATTCGTCGAGGTTGAACTGAAAACGTTCATCGACAAGCTCGGGCACTCGGACCTCGTGGCCGATGGCTTGCATGGCGGCATCGGACAAACCGAACTGTTTTCCGAAGTCGCGAATGCTGACGCGCTGCCCGCGAAGTGCATTTGCAAGCGTCACGGCGGCGGCGATTTCACTTTTGACGGCCACGTCAGCCGATTTTTTGGCCGCGTCCCGGAGCGCAACCGCCAGGCGCCGGGTGCCCGCAGCGGAAGTCGTGCGAAAATCGGAATCCAGGAATTCCGAAATCCAGTAATTTGAGAGCTGGACGACCCTGCTGTTGATCTGTTTGTCAACGGCCCTGCCGGTCCAAAACCCCGAGGCCAGGGAAGCATGTTGGTAGAGCGCGGCCTTGTATGCCGTGGCACTTTTCATAAAAACCCGTTCAAGGAACTCAACGGTGAGACCTTCTCGACCGGCCTCCGCAAGGACGGCGCTGTCGGCCGGAAATCTCGAAATCACGATCTTGTGTTCGCGTCCTTCGTTGCCGGCGATGAGGAATAACAGGCCAAGGCCGGAGCGATGCGTCGTGACTTTCTCAAGCCGCTCGGCGAGATGCCGGCCGCGGACCAGGGTGGGGCCGCCCAGATACGTGACGATCAGGCTGCGGCACGGGTTCTCCTGTTGGCCGTCAGGGCTCTGATTGAAGGAGATGTCGATGTCGCATTCGCGTTCGGATTTCGAGTAAATGTCGTTGAGAAGGTTGAACAGCTTGCCTTCGAGCGGCACAGCCGCCCCGCCGATCCGGGGCGGGGCTTCCGATCCCTTGCCGGGATGCACCAAGTAGGTGTGAATGTGCTGAACAGGCACCCCAAGTTTTTCCGGTTCTATCGGAACGTGTAGACGACATAATGTAGCTCGCCGTCTTTGCACGCAACAAGCATAGCGCCTGCGCCCGATAGGGTTTAGCGGGCCGCGCTAATCGGTGGGCGCTGCTGCGCCGCCCCCGTCGCGGCCCAGATCGCGTCTGCCGCGCCGGGCTTGCTTTTCCATTTCGTTGGCCGGTCGCGGGCGCTCCCGCCGGACATTGATCGCGGCCGTATCGAGCGCCGTCTTGATGTGGGCGGCGTAGTGCTTTTCGATCATCTCGACGCTCGTGCGGCAGTTCTTGGCGATCTGGTAGATGTCCGCGCCTTCCATCAGCCGCAAACAGATATAGGTGTGGCGCAGCGAATAGGCGGTGCGGCGGTTGCCGTCCCGGTCGAATTTCAGCGTTTCCTCGGCGAGCACGTTGTTGAGCATCTTGATGTGGTTGCCGGGGAACACCGGGTCGGTCGGCTCGGGGTAGACCGGCTCCGGCTCTTCGCCGCCGGCGTGATCGGCGCCATTGGTGTTGACCGGCCTGGGCCGATCCCGCAGCCGCACATAGGGCCGCACAGCGCCCGGTGTACTCATGCAGTAGCCGACACCGCGCTTGCCGCGCACCTCAATCTCCAGGATTTTCTCGCCGCTCCACTC
>Ga0114931_10010004_pt1 | contig 11324 bp, 10 predicted proteins | sample 2SBtaG_FD_89579 | JGI IMG/M metagenome (GOLD analysis project Ga0114931, IMG submission 89579) | Deep subsurface microbial communities from Kolumbo volcano to uncover new lineages of life (NeLLi) - 2SBTROV14_V59a metaG | ecosystem: Environmental > Aquatic > Marine > Volcanic | place: Kolumbo...
CAGCAACGCACGAACGTGATACCCCAGGCCAAAACCGTACAGACAGACAAAGCTTGCAGGCGCGATGTCCCCGGCAAATTTGTCCGCTTCTTTAACCGGATCGTAAGCGCTGTGGATGAGGAGGCCGCCCAGGCGCACCGTCACATCTCCTGTTTTAGTGGAAAAAACTTCAACACGCTCCGGCAGGGTATCGGATAACGAGGCCAGCATCGGCCATCGCGTTTTAAGGGCGGCGCTGTTTTTGTTATAAAATGAGTTCATGCGGACAGGGGGAAAATCTAAAATTGCTTTGCGTTCGTCACTTGTTGTAACCTTGCAATTAACAGGCTACTGAAAAACCCATTTTGGGACCCTGAAATATTAATTCAAACTTTGAAGCTTAAGGAAGTAGCACAGGCTTTCTGGCCTGTGTCACTTAAAAAAAACTTGCAAAACCTGACAGGGTTTTTCCTTTTCAGCACCTGTTAGATCGGAATTATTTTAATAATCATTAGAAAGTACCCGCCATCTTTCACCCAACAGGTCGCATGCCTTCCCCGATTTCAAGCACAAAAAATTCCGGTATCCGTGTTCTTCCCGAAGCGTTGTCCAACCAGATCGCCGCCGGCGAAGTGGTGGAACGCCCCGCATCTGTGGTCAAGGAGTTGATCGAAAATTCCATCGACGCCGGGGCGACGCGCATTCAGATCGATATCTCTGCCGGCGGTAAAGACCTCATCAAAGTGACCGATAACGGCATGGGCATGTCCGGGCAGGACGCGCAGTTGGCCTTTGCCAGGCACGCCACCAGCAAGATCGCCCATCCTGAGGATCTGGAAGTCATCCGTACCCTTGGGTTTCGCGGCGAAGCCCTGCCCAGCATTGCATCGGTGGCAAAAGTCCGTCTGTCCACCGCCTGCGACGAGAATCAGGGTGGGATTCTGGTGAGCGTTGAAGGCGGAACGATGGCGGCTGTGCAAGACATCGCCTGCCCCCGGGGCGCCACCCTTGAAGTCGCCCGGTTATTTTACAACACTCCGGCGCGCAAAAAATTTCTTAAAGGCGATTCGACGGAATTCTCTCATATCTCGCAAGTGGTCACTCAACAGGCGCTGGCCAACCCGCACATCCAATTCAATTTGAAACACAATGGCCGGGAAATCATCAACACGCTTCCTACGGATCAACTTTTATACCGGATCGCGGAACTGTTTGGAGCCGAGCTTGCCAGGGAACTGGTGACAGTCCACAAGGAGTCGGGAAACTACAAACTTACAGGATACATTTCCAGCCCCATATATACACGCTCCAACCGCGCGGCACAATTTTGTTTCATCAACCGGCGCTTCATACGCGACAAGGTCATCCTGCACGCCACCCAGCAGGGTTACAGCCATCTTTTGCCGAAGGGCCGGCACCCGGTGATGTTTCTGGATTTGTCGATGGACCCAAACCTGCTCGATGTGAATGTGCATCCCAGTAAGGCCGAGGTTCGTTTTGCATTTCAGCAGGAGGTGCATCAATTGGTGAGCGAGGAAGTCAGAAACGCACTCAGCCGGAACGAAAAAGCGTCTCTCTCTGCATCGCAGGAAGAACCGGAAAGCCGCGTGGCGGAAAGTGAAGTCGGCTACGCCTCTTACTCCGCACCGAAAGTGCGGCAGGTTCACGCTTTCCAGCCGCCGTCGAGAAGTGACGTTACCGATTATTCCGCGCCGCGGCATCAGCACTCCCTGTCAAATGCGCTGGAGACGCTGTACAAACCGCATGACGGGGGAGGGCATCTCCCCGTTGCCAATGGAGAGCAAAAGCCGGTCTATTACGATCAAAAACCCGTGCCCGTTTCAAGTTTGATCTTTTCGGAATTCGAACCGCTGGGGCAACTGGACAATTCCTTCATCGTTTTGCAGGGCAAAAAGGGTCTGGTCATTATCGATCAGCATGTGGCGCACGAGAGAATTCTTTATGAACGATTTCGCGACGCCGCAAAAAACAAAAAAGTGGAAGTGCAACAACTGCTTTTTCCAGTCGCCGTGGAATTTTCTCCCGGCGAGTCGGAACTGCTGAGCCTGCATTTGGAAAAACTGGCGGCGTGGGGGCTGGAACTGGAAGTCTTCGGAAAAAACGGGTTTCTCCTGCGCTCGGTTCCGGCCATCTTGAAAAACAACGACCATGAACACATTCTCAGGGATATCGTCGAACTGTTGCCGCGTCAGGGAGAGACACAAGTCTTGCAGGAAAAATATGAAAACATTCTCATCATGATGTCCTGCAGAAATGCGATCAAGGTCAACTACCCGATGGGACCGGATCAAATCGCTCAGCTTATTTCAGATTTGGAGCGGACGGAACTGCCCTTCACCTGCCCGCACGGGCGACCGATCGCGCTTTTTTACGATATCGAGGATTTATTGAGAAAGTTTCTGCGCAAATAACGGGCCGTCCGCCTCATAAATTTGAATGGAAGAAAACCTTTCCCACTCAACTCAAGGGCGTGGCGCCATCGGATTTCCAGGCATGAGAAACTTCAGAAAGGCCGGCAGTCAACCCTTGAGGGTGATTTTTTTAATGGCTTTGGTCATTTTTTTCAAACGGGCGGCATTTTTAGCCTTGACCACGTTCTTGGCCACTTTTTTCTTGCTTCCGGTTTTGACCGCCGGTTTGCCATTGTTCAGCATCCATTCCATGTCAACCAGGTATTTGTCCTGCTTGCGCTTGTCCATTTTCCGAAACTGGATCAGGAGCTTTTTTTCGCTACTGTCGGCGCTGATCAGGAAGTCGTTTTTCAGCCCCTTGAACATCAACCGTCCCTCATCCAGACTTCCTCCGATCACTTCCAGATTTTTAGCGGTTGCGGGAGGTTTTTGCACGTCGGCAACTTTCAGGTCATCGAAATCCACCTGGGTGGTCAACAAACGATCCAGCGATATTTTTCCCAGTTTGGCCAGTTTTACCATGAGAGCAATGGGCGCGTCCCTTTCGCCCGCTTCATAACGGACGTAGGTACGGAACCCGATGTCCAGAACATCGGATAAAGCCATTTGTGTGTAACCCAGGTTTTTACGAATCGTTTTTAGATTTTGCGCCAGGATGGTCATTTCAAAATAATCCTCTTATTTTTTAATGTTAAATCGCGTGATGAATTGTCAGGCGAGTTCAATGCCGTTTTTCCTTAAAAACTTGTAGGCTTCTTCAATCCAGTACCGTTCTTTTTCCAGTTTGTACTCCGGCAAATCCTTGGACGACCCGATGAGGCTTTTCATCTGATCGATGGCTTCCTGTTTCTGTCCAATTTTATCGAGCAGACGGCCATAATGATAGTAGGCCTTGAAGAACGCAAACGAGTCGATCACTTCCTTATAGGTTGCCAGAGCCTTTTCCTCCATTCCCGCCAGGCGGTAACATTCGGCGAGTCCGAAAATAGCGTTTCCGTAGTCATATTTTCGATCCAGCTTGATAAGTTCTTCAAGGACTTTCGCGGCTTCCGTGTATTTTCCCAGCCCGTGCAGGCTCTTTGCAAGTCCGTACCGGGCTTCATTCATTTCGGGATCTTTTTTTATCGCGGCTTCAAACTGCGGGATGGCCAACTCATAATTTTTCTGTTCCAGATAGACCTGGCCAAGTTTTTCATAATGGAAAGCTTTTTCGTGTTTTTTAATCAATTGCTTAAGATGCAGGGTTTCTTCCGATTCCACCGTTCTCGGTTTGGAGGGCACCGGAAAGAGATGGCTTCGTTTTTTACCTTTGTTTTTTACCGCAAAATAGTAGATGACGGCGCCCACGGGAAACAACACCACCATGATGACGATCCAGATAAAATGTTCCTTGCGTTGAATGCAGTCCAGACACATCCAGACCATGAGCACAAGGCCGAGAGTGATAAAAATATCCATTAAAATAAAATCTATTCGATTGAGAATAATTGATAAAAAGCCGACGTCAAATATCCGGGTGGGGCGGTTTCTCACTTGATTTATAAATGAAAAACACTACACAATTTCATTATTATTATTATCAAGGAGAACGACCTTTGGCGCGACCTTTTCGGTTTCTGGGTTCATGATACCATAAGCGGCGATTATGATGCGATCATTTATCTGGGCCAGGCGGGCCGCGGCCCCATTCAGGGAGATCACTCCGCTCCCCCGTTTCCCCGTTATGGCGTACGTGATAAAACGGCCGCCGGTGTTGATATTATAGATATGAACCTGCTCATACGGAGCGATGTCCACCCGTTCCAACAAATTTTCGTCAATTTCGATACTGCCTTCGTAGTCCATTTTGGTGTCGGTAACGCTGGCACGATGGAGTTTGGATTTTAACATGACTCGTTGCATTGAACTCTCCCCACAATACAGTTGTCTATCAATCGCGTCTTGCCGATTCGGATAGCAAGGGCGATCAAGGATTTTTCATTAATTTCTTCCTGCTCAATAAAACTTTCCGGATCGCACACTGAAATATAATCGATTTCGGTTGCGTCATATTTTTCTATCTGGTCGCGAATTTCCTGCCGGATCTTCCGTGCCGAGGATTCTCCGTTCAGAACTCTTTGCCGGGCTGTCTCCAGAGCGCGGGAGAGAGACAGGGCGGGTGGTATTTCCTCTTTGGATAAATAAAGGTTTCTGGAACTTTTCGCCAGACCTTGAGACTCTCTAATAATGGGCAAACGCTTGATGGCAATGTCCAGATTCAAATCGCGAACCAGGGTTTCTATCACCGTTGCCTGTTGCCAGTCCTTGTTGCCGAAAAAAGCAAAATGCGGGCGCACAATATTAAACAGTTTGAGGACGACCGTGGCGACGCCCCGGAAAAACCCTGGCCGGCTCTTGCCGCACAGGTGATCGGTGATCTGCTCAATGGCGACAAAAGTTTTATAGTTTGTCGGGTACATGGCTTTCCGGAAGGGCAAAAATAACACATCCACCCCTGCGGATTCCAGTTGCTGCCGGTCCTGTTCCAGGTTCACGGGATATTGGTCGAGGTCTTCATTTTCACCGAACTGGGCGGGGTTGATAAAAATGCTGACCACGGTCGCATCGCAGGTAGAAACAGACTCCCGCACCAGACTCATGTGGCCTTCGTGCAGACAGCCCATGGTCGGAACAAAACCAATGGTTTTGCGTGAAATTCGGATCTCGTCGGACCATTGTTTCATCCCGGCGATGGATTCAATGATTTCCATTGGAATTGTCCACCTTTTTCAGCGATTGTTTTTCGTTGCCATAAGAATGTTCTGCATCCGGAAACGCCCCCGAGCGCACCTCCTCGATATAGTTGCCCACCGCCTGTTTTATTTCCACGTTTAAATTCGCATAGCGTTTGACGAACTTGGGAGTGAAATCCTGATTCAACCCCAAAAGATCGTGAAGGACCAGAATCTGACCGTCGCAATGCGGTCCCGCGCCGATGCCGATGGTGGGAATTTTCAAACAATCCGTAATATCACCCGCCAGGTCACTGGGGATCCCTTCGAGGACAACGGCAAACGCGCCGGCTTTTTCCAGTTCGCGTGCGTCCTGTTTGATCTGCCGGGCCTGGAGTAAATTTTTGCCCTGAACTTTGTAGCCGCCAAACTGATGCACGGATTGCGGCGTGAGGCCGATGTGCCCCATCACCGGGATTCCCGCCTGGACGATGGCGCGCACCTTTTCAGAAATGCGGACGCCGCCCTCGAGCTTGACGGCCACAGCTCCGCCTTCCTGAAGAAAACGGCCGGCATTGGCGATCGCCTGCTCGTTGGAAATCTGGTACGACATAAAGGGCATGTCCCCAACTATCAGGCTGTTTTGAACCCCCCGGCTGACCGCCTGGGTATGCGCGATCATTGCATCCATGGTGACGGGAAGGGTGTTGGGAAAGCCCAGCGACACCATGGCGAGAGAGTCTCCTACCAGAATGATGTCGATATCCGTATCGTCCAGAATCCGGGCCAGACAGAAATCATAGGCCGTCAGAGCGGTTATTTTGGAGCGGGAATTTTTCTTGCCGACGATGGCGGGCAGGGTGACCGGTTTTCTATCCATGACAGTTCTCCTGAACAGCTGAACGTTGGACCTGAAAACCGGGAAAATCTATACTCGCGGGGGGGATTGGTGAATTGAAATGCCCACCGACGAGGATGGATGGGCAGGCTGTAAATTACCATGAATCGCATCTTCTTAAGTTTGAGGCCTGGGTGGAAAGGTCCCCTTCTTAAGAATACGATTTATTATGAATCAATTTTTTTGCCCCGTCCCGGTCCTGTCAGGATCCAAGCGGATTGTAATATTCTCTGCCGATTTTATGATGATTGATCTTATTAATCAACTCCTGAAGGTCAATTTTTTTTTCAACAAAGTCGATCTCGTTGGTATTGACGACCAGAAGCGGTGTTTCCGAATAGTAAAAGAAGAAATTGTTGAAAGCCTTATTGACGGCGTCCAGATAGCTCCAGTCCAGATAGGATTCGTAATCCCTGCTTCTTTTTTCGACCCGCTCTTTAAGAATACCGGTATCAGCTTGCAGGAAAATGACCAGATCCGGTTTCGGGGGGCGAAATTTTATCAGGTCAAATATCTGATTGTACAGTTGAAGCTCATGCCCTTTCAGGTTGAGATTGGCGAAAAGAGGATCTTTTTGAAACAGAAAATCCGTTAAAACCACCGAATTGAAGAGATCTCTTTGTACCAGGTTCAGGTATTGGTTGTAGCGGTTCAGCAAAAAATAAATTTGCGTTTGGAAGGCAAACGCTTCCCGGTCCTCGTAAAATTTAGGAAGAAATGGGTTCCCTTCGTCTTTCTCAAGGACCAGTTTGGCGTCGAATTGTTCTCCCAGTAATTTGACCAGCGACGTTTTTCCGGCTCCAATGGCGCCTTCCACCGCGATAAAATTGGGTTCGATCACTGATTTTGTCAGGGCGACCATGGTATTAATTTCCGGTTAAAAAGACACGTTGCCCGATCAAGTTGCTATTTGGAACCGGGTCTTTCGGGAATGCTGGCCGTCGGAAAAGTGGATCATTGCGGATTGACTTCGCCTAAGACATCCTTGATCGTGGACTTCAATTCCCGAAGGTCCGCGGATTTTACCACATAGGCATCGGACGCCCAGACTCGAAAATCCTGTTTATAGCGTCCATAGGCGGAACAAAGGATCACGGGAATATCGCTTTTTTCTTCCTTTAATTTTTTCATGAACTCAATGCCATCCATTCCGGGCATCTTGATATCCAGAGTGATGATGTCCGGCTTGTCCTGTTGGATTTTTTCCATGGCCTCTTCCGCGGTGGCCGCTACGATAACTCGATAGCCCATCTCTTCCAGTTCTTCCTTGTAGAGAAACCGGATATTTTGTTCGTCATCAATGACCAATACTTTTTTCATAACCCGCTCCAGGTTGGAAAACAGCATTCATGAAAAAACTGTGCAAATCGCTTTGCAGAGCTGAGCCGCGTGTAAAAACTGAAAGATAAAATATAAATTTGGCTGGACACTCGTTGTTTATAATAATCGCGTCAATTTTGCAATGGTAAATGAAGAAATACAGTGACTCCGCGGCCAATATTATTTTCGACTTTAATAGTGCCTCCATGAGTTTCAATAATTTTTCTGGAAATGGAAAGTCCCAGTCCGGTTCCGGAAGATTTTGTGGTGAAAAATGGATTAAAAATATTTTCAAAAATATCCTGTGGAATACCGCCGCCGGAATCTTCGATACGCACGGTGATTACATTTTGCCCGCCAATGTATTTTTCCCGGTAGGTCGATAGGGTGAGATCACCGCCCGACGGCATGGATTCCATCGCATTGTAAAACAGATTGATCAGCACCTGTTTGATTTTGGGCCTGTCCAAATGAAGGAAGGGCAGATCGTTGTCCAGATGGCGGTGCACGACGATGCCATTCATAAAAAACCCCGATTTGAATAGAAAAATCCCCTCTTCAAGAAGTTCGTTGATATCGCATACCTCGCGTTTAAGGACTCCGGCTTTCGAATACATTAGGATATTCGTCAAAAGTTTTTCCAGCCGGTCGACTTCCGACATAATGATATTGGAATAATCCGCTATAAATTTTAATTCTTCCTTATGATCGAATTTCTCGGAAAATTGTTTGGTATTTTTTTCGAGCCGGCGGGCAAATCCGCCGATAGAAACCAGCGGATTTTTGATTTCGTGAGCCACTTCGGCGGATATTTCCCCCAATGCGGCCAGTTTTTCCGATTGCACCAGTTGTTCCTTCGTGGAGAGAAGTTCTCTATTTGTTTCCAACAGCCTGGTGAGCAATCGGGAATTTTCGATCACCCAACTCGCATGCGTGGCAAAGCGGGTCAGCAGACGGAGTTGATCCCCAGAAATGGGTTGATTGTTGTATCGGTTATCCACCAGGATGATCCCTAAAACCTCTTTGTGGGCAATGAGGGGGATGGTGGCAAAAGCGTTGGTCCCCAGGGCGTGAACAAACTCGTCGATGACCAGGGGGTGGTTGCGGGCATCGGTGATATTGAACGTTTTTTTTTGAATCACCGTTTCGACCAGGATGTTTGTGCCGGGTTGAATGGGAAAGCTCAGGTTTTGAACGAATTGATTGAAGGCGGAGTTTTTATATTCGTCCTTGTCCGCTTCAGTGACCATCCATTGCAACATATTTCTCTTTTTGCGCCCCCATTCCGTCCAGATGCGGAAAGCATCTTCCGAAGAATCCGGGCCGAGGCCCATGGTTCCCTGCAGGACGTTGGTTTTTTCGTTAACAACGAAAATCATGGCCCGGTTGAATCCGCCCGCTTCACCCATGGTGATGCCGCTCAGGATGATCCACAGGCCATGCTCCAGTTTGATCGAAGTTTGAACCGCCAGACTGATATCGTAAAAAATGGTTTGTTCCTTAAGGAGCATTTGACTGCTACTGTATAGCATGGCGTTTCTGATGCACCCGGACATCTGGCTGGCGATAGTCTCCATGATCAGGATTTCCAGGTCCGTGAACTCCCTTTGTTCCACGTTGTGAATATTGACAACGCCAATGCTTTGCTCATTGACCAGAATGGGAACCGATAGCATGGATTTGAATCTTTCCTCCTCAATTTGAGGAAAGTAGACAAATCGCGGGTCGTTGTGGGCGTCGCTGAGAGCCAGAGTGGTTTTGTGTTCGGCAACCCAGCCGGTGATGCCTTTGCCGATTTCCAGGCGGATAAATTGAGACGTGTCCTGGGGAAGCCCGCTACTTGCCTTCAGGTCCAATGATTTGGAGTTTTCATCGGCGAGATAAATCGAGCAACCGTCGATTTGTAATTTGGTTTTGATGACCTCGATGATTTGTTCCAGGGTTTCATCGAGATCCAGAGTGCAGTTGGCGATGCGGGTGATATCCTGAAGGATTTCCACGCCAAGTTTACTTTCTTCCATAAGGCCTCACCTCTTGAGGGCGCGCATATATACTTGATTGTATTTTCTGGCGGCCCGGTCCCAGCTGTGATCCGCTTCCATGCCATTTGACATCAGCCGCCGCCAATGTCTTTTCTTTTTAAAAACGGATAACGCTTTTTGAACGGCATGTAAAAAGGAGTCGCTTTCAAACTTTTTAAATTTAAAACCGGTTCCTTTCAAGGTTTTTCCGTTAAACTCCTTTACGGAGTCCTGCAATCCCCCCACCGCCCGGACCACGGGGACGGTTCCATATTTCAGGGAATACATTTGCGTCAGCCCGCAGGGTTCATATTGGGAGGGCATCAGCAGAAGGTCGCTCCCGGCCAGTATTTTGTGCGCCAGTTTTTCATCGAACCCGATATGTGTGCCTATTCGATGCGGAAAACGTCTGCTCATTTTCAAAAAATAGCTTTCATATTTGGGGTCTCCAGACCCAAGAACGACGAATGCCGCCCCGGCATCCAGGATGTCATTCATAGCCTCAATGACCAGCTCAATTCCCTTTTGATTTGAAAGGCGGGTGACCATCGACAGGATGGGCGTTTTACCATTTTCCTTGAGCGAAAATAAGTCCGCCAGATTGCTTTTGCAAGTGGATTTTTGCTTCAGAGATTTGAGACTGTAGTTTTTTTCTATCCACGGGTCGAAGGCCGGATTCCATTCCAGAGTATCGACGCCGTTCAATATGCCAAACAGGTCCCCGGATCGTTTGCGCAGAGCGCCCTCCATTTTGAAGCCAAACGCCTCGGTCTGAATTTCCCTGGCGTAAGTGGGGCTCACGGTGGTCAGAAGGTCCGCGTACACCAACCCGGATTTTAAAAAGCTGAAATGGTTGTAAAATTCGACTCCCTCAGGCGTGTAAACCGAAAAGGGGAGATTGGCTGTTTTCAGTTCCGACGATGGAAAATTCCCCTGGTAGCCTAGGTTGTGGATTGAAAAGAGGGACCGGGTGTTCTGGAACCAACGATCCTTTGCGTACACGGTTTTGAGATAAGCCGGAACCAGGCCGGTTTGCCAGTCATTGCAATGAATGATATCGGGTTGAAAACCAATGGCCTTGCAAACTTCCAGAATGGACCGGCAAAAGAAAATGAACCGCTTGGCGTTGTCGGGGTAATCGCCTTGACGGGAGCCGTAAATCCCGTCCCGAAAGTAGTAGGTATCGTTGCCCACGAAATAAATGGGGATGTTCTCATGCAGGCTCCCCAAAAACAAAAACCCCTTTTTCCGGGTTCCCCCCACGGGCACGTCAACGTCCAGACCGACGGGATGAATGCCGAGCGGGCATTTGGCAACGGATTTGTATTTCGGCATGATGACCCTGACGTCGTGCCCCAGTTGCTTCAAGGCTTTGGGCAGGGAACCGGCGATATCGGCGAGTCCTCCGGTTTTTGCGTACGGATGAACTTCCGAGGAGGCGAGGAGGATTTTGAGTTTTCTAGCCATTGTCGATTGAGAGTCGGGTATTGCGCAGGGTTTCCGCCGCCACTTCTGGAAGAACGGGGTTGATGTAAAATCCCGTTCCCTGTTCGAAACCCGCCATTTTGGTCAATTTGGGCATGATTTCGAAGTGCCAGTGGTAATGTTTGCCGTTTTCCCCACTTACGGGGGAGGTGTGCAGGACAAGGTTATACGATGGCGCTTCCAGGGCGACCCGCATTTTCATCAGGGATTCTTTCAGCAGACCGGCCAGCCTGGAAATATTCTCGGCCTCGCAATTTTCAAAGCGGTCCGAATGGAATTTTGGCAACAGCCACATTTCAAAAGGAAACCGCGGGGCGTAGGGGCATCGCGTGATGAACCGGTCATTTTCGTTGACGATGCGGAGAGTCGCTTCTTTCTCCTGAGCAATGATGTCGCAAAAAATGCACCGGTTTTTTAAAACAAAATGTCTTTGCGCTCCGGCGATTTCATCCGAGACCAGTTCGGGAACGATGGGAAG
>Ga0114931_10010005_pt1 | contig 11323 bp, 12 predicted proteins | sample 2SBtaG_FD_89579 | JGI IMG/M metagenome (GOLD analysis project Ga0114931, IMG submission 89579) | Deep subsurface microbial communities from Kolumbo volcano to uncover new lineages of life (NeLLi) - 2SBTROV14_V59a metaG | ecosystem: Environmental > Aquatic > Marine > Volcanic | place: Kolumbo...
ATTCGTAATCAGTAGGTCGGCGGTTCAATTCCGCCCGCTGGCTCCAGTAAAACAAATACTTATAGCCTAACGTTTCCTGCCGATTTTCCCTGACTATGATAAAACTATGATAATTTTTCCAGGACCGATACAGCTTCCTTGAGTTTTGCCTTACTCAAATGTGCATACCGTTGGGTCGTGGTAACGTCCTTGTGCCCGGCCAATTCCTTCACGGTGTAAAGATCGACTCCCGATTGCACCAGCTTGGAACAGAAATCGTGTCTTAAATCGTGAAAGCGAAAATCAGGGAGCTTTGCTTTGATGCAGGCTTTCTTGAACGCCTGGTAAACTCCCCATCCGGTATAAGGTTCCCCATTCTTTTTACAAAATACATAGGGAGAATGAAGCTGTCTGACCCTCACTTGGTCTTTAATAACTTTCCAGGCCGGATTGTTTAACGGGACTCCAAGGCAATGAGAGTTTTTCATGACCTCGGCATCCAGAACAATCAGCCTGTCTTTGAGACTCACCTCAGACCATTTGAGGTTAACTACATTCGATTTCCTTAAACCCGTATTCTTAGCCAATAGGACAATGGGCTTAACCCATTCCGTCAAGTGATTGAAAATCCCCAAAAATTCCTTTTCGGAGAAATACTTGACCCGCTTGTATTCCTTTTCCCGTTTGATCTTACTAACGGGATTTTCTCTGCACCATCCCCAAAGTTTATAGGCTTTATTGAATGATGCCGAAAGAAACGCAAGCTCACGGTTGATGGAACTCGGTCCTATTTTCTTCTTTCGCTTGAGGACATATTGGGTGATTAAATCCGCAGTGATTTCGTTGAGGTAGAACTTACCAAAAACCTTGGTGAGTGTTTTGGCATAGGATTTATCATCCCTTTGTGTATTCGGCTTTTTATCCGGTGTCACTTCTTTTAAGTACCGTTCAACCAAATCCACAAAGGTTTTATTCTTCCCTCGGACCGACTCCAGATAAGCACCCTCCGCAATTTGGGTTTTGACCTTGAAATAGATCGATTCAGCAATCTTTTTACTGGTCGTTCCCGTGGATTTACGGATTTGCCGTCCCCGAAACGAGTAACTCATCCACCAGACCTTACCTTCCTTTTGCCTATAAAGGGCCATATACAACCTCCTTTCTGGAAGTTGATTTCAGGTCTGGTTTCCCCTTATCTGTAATGGGGATTGTATCAAAGGGAGAATTCATCCTCAATTTCATTGGTCCTTTTATTTATAAAGTTTTCATCTGTTTGATGGAAGGTTTTCAACCAGTTATCTATTTCGTGCCTTTCAAATCGGATCAAACCAAGAATTCGGTAATGGGGGATTACCCCCTTCGCGACCCAGGAATACAGGGTTTTGGGTTTAATTCCGATGTATTCGGACAATTCATTAATTGATAAAAACGCTTTTAACTGCATTGGGATTAATTAACTTTTAAATGCTTTAATTAAATTACTAATTTGACGATCGATTTCTTTATCTAAATCAAATGGACTCTTTTCCTTCTTTTCTTTTTTGAACTATTGATTAATTGAAGATTTAAAGTTTTTCTTAATCAATCGTTCTAATTCTTTATCTTTATATTTTTCTAATGATTTTCTATGTTCCCTTCTTATCTTGGACATTAATAATTGAAATCCTCCCATTCGATTAATATTTTCATCATCTTCAAAGTTATAGAATTTAAATCGATTGAAATAAGAGGCTAATTGAATTGGATTGTTTTCTAATTCGAGTAAATTCATTTTTAAATTTCCTAATTCAATTGAGAATCGAGTAATGGGTTTTCCATTCATCATATTCATTTCGTTTTCAGTTAAATTTCCCTTCTTCGCGTATTTATTAAGCAATTGAGATGTTTTGTTAAATATCCTTATTTTTGGATTAGTTCCAATGTAGATAGTATTGCCTTTATAAAAACTGACACTCTCTCGCCTGTAGCCCATTATCCAAAGACGAGCTAAAACGAAATCCAGGGGAAGGGCTTCGATGTCAGAGTGGATTTCAATTCTGGATATATTGAATTGCTCAATTTCATTATTAGGAAAGAGATTAAGTAGATACTCTTTTAATAAATAAAAGCGATCAAAGTATTTTGGGTGAATATCTATTTTTGTATTTCGAATACCCCAATTAGTTAATAAATCAAATTTATGCGGTTCCCACATAACCTCGGCAAATTCCAGTTTGCAGAAGTTTTTATAGATTCTTCGACTCGAGTTATCTTTTCTGGTTCTTCCTGATACCTTCAAATTGGAAATATCAGGTTTTATAGAAGTGGTTAGACTTAGGTTTCCAATGCTCATAGAGAGTTTTTGTACGACTTTGTTGGTAAATACCCAGAGTGATCCGAGCTGATATTTTTTTTCATAAAAAAAGCCATTGGCAAAAGCCAATGGCATAATCATGAATGAATCGGTAATTAATTATTAGGACAAGAATTTTATAAAACGTGTCCCCTTATGTAGTAGATGCTCAATGATCGACAATATGGATATGATAGTATTTTTCTAAAATCTTCTAAATTAGCCTATATTTCTTATCTCACAATTAGCGTAATTAACCGTTTCGCTGGCAAACTCTCCCGCTTCTCTCACATAATTCTTCAATTTTCGAATATATTCCTCAATTTCGTATTTGTATTGTCTCCTTGCATCATTGTAAGAATTAATTTCCCAATCAGAACATGTATGAGTTTTTGCGAATGTGTCAATGCAATAAGGAACCATTGGTTTCTGAGGGCGCATGGAAGTGGATGGTGGTTCTGGAGCATAAGGGGAGGAACAGAAAGCAAAAGTTTCCGCTGGAAATACGAAAAAGAATATTGCCATAGCAATTATATTTAATCAATATTTTTGCATTTTTGGTGTCCTTTTTTAAATAGAGTTACTTGGCTTTGTCTCTCCTTAATCCGAGTCTTTTGATTTCCCTATAAAGGGAATCGGGGTCATCGCCCTCATAGATTTTTAAGTCTTTGACAAATTCTAATATTTCATCATTTGAAAGTTTCCCCAGTTCCATTTCCCAACCAAAAACCAAAACAATGCTTAATTTGAGATTTCTTTTTTTTGGTTTAAAAGGATTTCTAGTTAAGGCTAATGATAGTTTTTTAAAGTATTTTTGGTCACCTGATAATTGAGCTTTTTTAATTTCCCTCATAGACCAGTCGGAATCAACCAGAGATTTATCTAATTGAATCAGCTTTAAAATAGCATCCTGGTCTCCATTTTGAGCACTTTCAAAAAGCGCGAAAGGAGATTTTCCAAATAGAGCAGCGCAAAAGGAAAAATTCATCCAAGCGTAACAGGACAATATGAGATTGGCTTGTTTTTCATTTAAATAGGGCTCTTTATTATTTAATTGGTTTTTATTCCCAAGTTTTCTAATTTCATTGGTTAAATGACTTTCCTTTATAAATCTTTCCTCATTTTCAAGGTTTAGAGATAATTCCTCTTTCATTTCAATTTCGCTTATCGAGGAAAAGGGAGAATCATTCTTACCTTTATGAATAGGATAATATTGGCTCCAATTTGGGAAATCTAATATTTCAAAACTTTTGAATAATTCAGAATTGAAAATAAAGTTTTCGTTTTTATTCAGATTAAATAAATCAATTATTTCGAGGATTCTCTTTATTAATAGAATTGAATCGGAATCGATTTTTGCTTTGTAGGAAGGCAACTTAATCATTGTAGGGGTCATGTGAGGTTGCAGAAGATTTGAATATTTAAATCAATATTCTTTTGGAAATTCTCCTTTGAGCCAATCATTAAGGTCGGCAATAGAGGAAATTCCAATTTGTCGAAGGATTCCTAAAATATCAAATGCCTAATTAATAAAACCGCGCAGTTTATTTTGAATATAGCTAAGCCACCTTACCGTCCCCTGGCGTGGGAATTGCTTTGGAAGGGTTTGGTTAGGAGTTTATTTTAGAAAATGGATTAAAATCTACTATATTATTTAGGATACCTTTTTCTTTGGGCGAAAGATTTTGTTGAGTGCCGTGTAATATTGATTTTGCCCAGTCTTTTGCATCGTTTAATGAAAATTCTACTTGTTGAGTATTGTTAATCGCTTGCTGAACTAGAAAATAATGTACAATTTGATGATTAAGAGCTTCGATAAGTTGGTTGATATTATTCTGGGGGCGGTCTTTCCTATATTTGAAAATCATCATTATAAGCCTACTGTTAAATTCCAGAGCTTTATGCAATATTTCATTTCCTTCAGGGCCAAAGCGTTCATATTCCTCAGAAGGATTTTCATCGGAACTGGGGCATTCCTCTAAGTTATAACCTGAAAGACCGCTGGCAGATATTTCCTGATTTACTAACCCGAGATAGTCTTCATCTATTATGGCTAGTCTTAAATCCAAGGTTCCATGACATATAAAATGGAATCCAGAAATTAAATTTAAGACTTCCAATTTCTCTATCAAGGGTAAGACTTTTTCAAGGACTAAATCCCTATACTTTTCCAGATCAAAACCCTGATTGGTGCAGTTAATTTTTATTTCATAAAAACTCATATTCTCATGTTTGCTGTTCGTTGACTTTAAATGATTGGAGTTAGTTTGTGAGGAAAATTTGCGGAACGAATATTGCTTGGATATGAGAATTGCTTTCGGTGGGTTTTTATCATTAAGTATCCTGAAATAATTGGGATTTTTCCCAAACTAAATGACCTGATTAAAAATTTTAGCTTTTTGCTGAGAATATTATTTTAATTTACTTTAATAAAATTCTAATTTTTTTTTGGAAATAGTTTTTCGCCAACTTCCATTTTCTTTTTACTAATTGGGACGTACCAAGCATTCATTCTTTTGTCCCAAGCTCTTATTTCAATAAATACTTCCCAGGAGAACCTGTGTATGGCTTCAAGTTTGTATCCTGAGTTTAATTTTACAATTACTAAATATTCGAAGAGTTGTTTTTCAGGCATTTTGTTATCTGGATAAAAGGTCCCTGTTTTCTTTGCCTTAAGTTGAGTTTTAATAGAATACCGTTCTCCATCCCTGGATAAAGCATCGACATTTTTTGCTCCTTTTGGCGCATCAATTAAATTTGATAAGCTGGGGGTAGAATTGAAAAATTCAATAGCCACCTTTTCACCAATATCACCAACGGATGTCGATAAACCACGTCTGGATATTTCTCGATCCAGTTTGATCCAAAGATCAAATAGATCATTATCTGCCCATTCCTTCAAATTGTTTAAATTAACCATCTCTAGCAATTTCGCAATATTTTTTCGAAATTTATCAGAACCTTTTCTAGGTTATTTTTTATTTCATGCTCCCAAATTCTTATCACTTTCCATCCCTGCTGTCTTAAAGAAGCTGTAACTCTTTTATCTCTTATTCGGTTACTTTTGAGTTTATCTTCCCAAAATTTTCTATTGGATTTTGGTTTCACCGAATGGAGCGGGCATCCATGCCAAAAGCAACCATCTACGAATATTGCAACCCTTTGAGAAATAAATACGACATCGGGCTTGCCTTGTATTTTAGCATGCAATCTATATCGAAATCCCTTTGCCCAAAGAGCTTTTCTGAGGAGCATTTCAGGCTTGGTATTCTTTCCTTTTATTCGGGACATGCATTGACTGCGTTGTTCCGGGGTCATTACATCCATAATAACTTCAATAGTTTAAAAAATTGTTGGTCTTACTTGGCTTTTTTCCAGAAACCTGGTAACCTGGTATTTTGAGGCCTGCTATTAAATGACTTTGGAGTCTTATGCAATGTTTAAAGCCCTTGATATATTTTGTGGTGGGGGAGGTAGTAGTTTTGGGGCACATAAAGCTGGGGTAGACATTGTAGCCGGTATTGATATGTGGCCGTTGGCCACTGCCACATTTTCTGCAAACTTTCCCAATGCCAAAATTTTAACCAAAACCCTGGAATCAATTAAACCCAAATCATTATATGACCAGATAGGGCCAATTGATATTCTTATCGCATCACCTGAGTGTACAAACCACACTTGCGCAAAGGGGAATGGGGAAAGGTCGGAAGACAGCCGGGCAACAGCCTTTCAGGTCATTCATTTTGCCAAAGCATTTAAGCCCAGATGGATTGTAATGGAAAACGTAGTTCATATGCGGCCTTGGACCAGATATGAAGAATTCAAAAACAAACTCAAGATTTTAGGTTATCACATAAGCGAACAGGTATTGGATGCTTCCCATTTTGGAGTTCCCCAAAAACGGCGTCGCCTTTTTATTATTGGGGATTTAATTCAGGAACCACCTCAAATAGTGCCTCCTAAAAAAGTTAAAACAAAAACGGTATTGGATTTTTTAGATCAGAATGGGCACTGGAAAGCAACACCGCTTTATCAGAAGGGCCGGGCAATAGCCACTCTCGAACGGGCGGAACGCGCTATTGAAAAACTGGGGAATAATTCTAAATTTTTAATTGTTTATTATGGAACGGATGGTTCCGGAGGATGGCAGCGGTTGGACCAACCTTTAAGAACCATAACCACAGTAGACAGATTTGCCTATGTCAGGCCTGGAGAAAATGGGTATGAAATGAGAATGCTTCAAGTTCCAGAGCTAAAAAAAGCTATGGGTTTTATAAAGGAATATAAATTACCATTTGGTACTCGTAGAGAACAAATTCACTTACTGGGCAATGGAGTTTGTCCTCCAGTAATGAAAGCCATAATAAAAACGATAATAAAAATTTAAACGAAGAGTTTTCAATCGTATTTTCGAAAACTAACATAACCTGGGCGAGCACAATAAATATGTAACTGAAAGATTATTTCATTTAGAAATTCTTCTCTTAATCTATAAATAGGAACATATTTTTTAACTTGATCCCTTGTGAGATTTAAAATAAAACGATTATTAAAAGCCAGCCGAATTTTTTTTTCATTTTTTTTGATTATTGGACTAATCCAAAGAGACCCCTTTTTTTTACCCATATTAAACTCGACATCTGACGGAACTTCCATTCCTAAAATAAAAGGCAACGGCCCTGGTTGTCTTTGGGCATGATCGCAGGCTGCTTGGACTTGAGCCATTATCCAGTGCACCTTTCTAAAATTCTTTTGGTCAAATTCTGGAATAGCAAACTCGCTTAAGCCAACCGATTCCTTTTTTAATCCAAAAATATTCTTAAATCGTTTTTTTTCCTTCCAACTTGTGGGTAAAGAAATCACAACCCCGCGGTCAGTGGATTTTAATTTTTCGGCTGAATCAGAGATATGAAATTTGCTATTCAAAAAAGCTGCTTTAGATTCATCAAAATTAAACTTTGAACTATATTTGGTAACTGCTAATTTCCAAGTCTTTTGCTCATTGCGTGAGGAATTTATTGAATTAATTTGATCAAAAAGAATTGGATGTAAGGCCTTATTTACGGAGGCCAATTTATCTTTTCCGACATTGTCCTTTCCTACTGCCTCAACCGCTAATACACTTAAGAGATTATCCAGTTCACTTTGTAATCCATTTTCATTGAAATTTTCTTTAGATATCATTCCCATAATTATAGATAAGGTTAGACCAGCTGCACGTCCAACCCTTTGTTCCCAATTTAATAACGCTGCAAATTGGGGTTGTTTTTCTATCGTATTTACAATTTCATTTTTTAAACCCTCTGGGTCGATTAAATTCTTATTTCCATCAAAAAACTTTTCCTTTCCCAAAGCTAAAGTAACCATCGGCAAACAATTTGTTGGCAGAGAACTATTATTTAGATATTTTGTACACTCATCACTTTCATTTGGGAAATTTGTCCAAAGAATGAGAATAAAAGGACCATTATTTTTTGAAACAGCTTTTTTTAATATTGATGCAATAATGGAAAAATGTTGCCTTTCATCTGTTCCACCTCCGCTTCCCAGTAAATGCAAATCTGAAATCAGGACTCTAAATTTTTCAAACTTTAACTCCTCAATAGAAGTTTCGGAAGTAAAGTGAATTGGCAAGCAGGTAGTTCCAAGTTTATTTAAACCCTCTACTATTGGCCTAAGATATTCAACCTCATCATCCAAAAGGATAATTTCTGGAAAAGGAAGCACTATTTTTTCCTCTTAAAAACAAAAGCAACTACCGCCCCATTAAATCCATTTGGCAAATCAACTTCCTTGGGGTCGGGGAAAAGTAATTTCCCGCCATTTAACTCCATAACCATGTTCGCATAATATAGCCCAAGCCCCATACCATTGGGTTTCCTGGTAAAAAAGGGTCGTGCCAGACGATCTGGATCATCTTGGAAGCCGGGTCCATTATCTGCAATTATTAGGGCAGGCCCATTCTCAAATTCCATTGAAGGTCCAATATAAATTTTCCGTTTTGGTTTTTGTTTTTCGTTTTTTTCTGACCATCTGACTTGAAGCCAATAAAATGAATTATCCAGGATATTGTTTAACGCCCCTAAAACTAGGCCTAGGGAAAACTTCCCTTCAAAATCTAAAGTTTCATCATCGAGAAGGGGACATTGTATTGCCACATGATGGTTTTCGAATCGAAGAATATTATATGAACGAATTTGTTTCACCACTTTTCGAATACTATGGACTTTCTTTGGATCACGGCGAAGAAGCGTAGAAAAACCATCGAGTGTTTGCACCAACGCTTTGGCATGATTTTCCAAATTTTTGGCATCAAATTTTCTTCCAATTATTTGCCCAGCAAGAGCTTTAACACCTCTATGGATTTCATGGAAAATAATGCCAAGACTTAAACCAGATAAACCTGCATGAAGCATGGTTTCCTGCATTTCTTCATAGTCGATCTCTATCTTTTTAATATAAGGTTCAAGTTTTTCAAAAACTTCTTGCTTTTTTGCAACTTCTCGAAGCTTTTGAACAGGTTCCCGAATCCTATGAATTTCGGGGTCCGAAGCCTTTCCCGTTAATTTTCGAATATTATCCTTATCAAGCTTCCTCTCCACCTCAAACTTAGAAATAATGCCTAATACCATTTCCCTTAAATGGGAATTGGCTTCATTTTCAATGAATCCCTCTCTATTTGTTTTTTCATGCAATCCAAAACTATGTTCTATAGAAAGATTTATGGTCCCCAAAATAATATTCCTACTTATGCTTCGAGTAGGGACATTTACCCGCCGAAGATCTAGTCCTAACCAATCATCGCCTTGTTCACCGTAGTTGTAAACGCGTATGCCATCCCGATAAACCCGTATTCCACCATTTTCATTTAAAAATTCTGTAATAAATTGGGGATTTGGAAGAAGTTTTAGAATTTCCCGATCTCTATCAAATACATATAAATCCCCCCATATAGGCCCTATACCTTTTGTATAAAAATCATCTACTACTTTTTTCTTAGAGGAATTTATAAGAAGTATGTCTTCTTTGTTCTCAACTTCCCGGCTGTTTAATTTAATCTTAGGGATTTTATGAAATTTGTACTTCCAATATAATTTTCCTTTTTCGAATCTATAATTAAAAGTCCAAATCGCCCTTTCCAAAATATCTTCAATATTGGGCAAATCTTCAAAATAACTTTCATTACCAGGAATTTTAAGAACAGTTTTAAAACTTTTGGGTTCCTCGAAAGGTGAAGAAATAGATGTGACCTGCCTATAAAGCTTTCGAAGGTCACCACGAGTCCATTTTTTTTGATTGAGATCAGTTATTTTAATTAAAGTTCCGGTTTGATTATTTTTAAAAATTGCTGGCTTTCTATTTTCAATGGTTACCAATGCTTCTGATAAAAATTCTTTTTTAATCAAATCACTCCACTTAATTCGGACCAAACATTCCATTTGGTTTTTGGCCCTTGTAACTAATTCAATCTCATCCCCAAGCTTATGGACCGCGAATCTACCTAATCCTTTTTCTCCTAATGGAAGTCGGCCCAATTTAGTTCTCTTCTTTTTTTCCCTTTGTCCTTCGCGATGGTTGTCAGCCGGAACTAGCCATATATTTCGAATAGTGTCGACCGTCATTCCCTCTCCATCGTCATAGATGGTTATAAATGGATTGTTTGTCTCAATTCCTTCAAACTGGATTATGACTTTCTTAGCGTCTGCGTCGTATGCGTTTTTAACCAGTTCAAAAACAGCAAGCCTGTGTGAACCAATGAGTTGATCCCCAAGCATCTTTAGCAATCTAGCTCTTGGCCTAAATGCAAGGGTTTCTTTATTTATGGATGATTTTTGTTTAGGCATGTTTTATCAATTCTGGGCTAAGTCTGAATAACTTCAATTATCGCTGGGAAAATCTAAAATTTTCGGAATTGATTATACCTCAAATATTTTTAGATCATTCTTTAATGATGACGCTTTAAAATTAGTATTATTGTGAGCACTTATAAAACACCTTTAAAAAAGTTTACCTTGGTCTCGGAAAATGGCTTAAATCATATGTTATGATTTGGTCATAAAACCGGATTATTTATGAGGTTTATGGAGATTCTGGCAAACCAGTGCATCGGGCGGTCTTTGGAACCCGTTAAAGCTTGTTGGACTAAATCTGGTAAAAAAGGTAGGGAAAACTTTCAAAATTCCTAATTCAAAACACGGGCTAGTTTCGGGAAAAGGATGAATGAAATTTAGAGTTAAGAAAAAAATAAATGCGAATAATTAAAATGCCTAAATTAAATTTTTCCAAATGGTATTCTTGGGAAAATCGTTCGCAGTTTCCATTAAAAAATTCTCCGGGGGTATACATTCTTACGATTAACTCTGAAAATTTGGAAGGCAAAACAACCAAAATATCCCAAATCAAATATGTGGGGAAAACCGTTTCCTTGGGAGGATTAATCGGAAGATGGAGGCAATTCGACCGGGCGGTAAAACTTGGAGGGGAAAATCACAGTGCGGGAGGCAACATTGGCAAGGTAATGGGCTCCTTTGATAAATGGGGTAAAAATTTGTTTGTTGCGGCATGCGCTATTGATTCGGATATGAAAAAAACATCCCACAAGAACTTAATTATAAAAGCACAGGTTTCTTTCCTCGAATATGAGGCCATTGCTAAAGTTTTTAAAAAAACTGGAGAAGTGCCTGAATTTAATTTTTCTGAGCCTGGGTAAATATATATTGCCTTCTCCCCGTCAAAGCCTACTGATAGAATATCAGTGGGTCCTGTGAAAATGGACTATGATAAAACTATGATAGAAATTTCCCACCAGGGCGGAATTTATGGAATTCGTGGACTCAATGGAACTCCCCAAACCACCTGAAAATAAAGCAGATAAGCGAAACCAGCCTGAAATCAAAAACTTCCAAAAATCGTTAAATTCACTTTCGTAATCAGTAGGTCGGCGGTTCAATTCCGCCCGCTGGCTCCACATACATGATTTATAAATTCCCTCGGCAGGGGAAACTTCTGCCG